>Ga0207683_10004142_pt1 | contig 12546 bp, 7 predicted proteins | sample KBSM73metaG_FD_184333 | JGI IMG/M metagenome (GOLD analysis project Ga0207683, IMG submission 184333) | Miscanthus rhizosphere microbial communities from Kellogg Biological Station, Michigan, USA - KBS M7-3 metaG (SPAdes) (version 2) | ecosystem: Host-associated > Plants > Roots > Rhizosphere >...
GGCGGGGTTTCCTGCTCAGCTACGACATGGTCTTCGTCCCGCGCATGCCGTTCAGCGCAGCGCTGCCCGGGCTCGACCCGCCCCGGGCGGTGCCCAGCGACCTGGTCATCGCCGTCGCCTCGCGGATCGTACCGGGCGACATCGTACAGAAGCTGGTGCTGCTGGCGATCTTCGTGCTCGCCTGCGCCGGGACGGCCGCTCTCCTCGACCGGGAGCCGCTGCTCGCCCGCCTGGCCGGCGGCGTCTTCTACGCCTGGAACCCGTACGTCGGCGAGCGTCTCATCATCGGCCAGTGGGCGCTGCTGCTCGGTTACGCCGGCCTGCCGTGGGTGCTGAGGGCGATAATCAGCCCGAACGGGCCGGGGTGGCGCTGGACCGCACGGCTCTGCCTGTCGCTGGTGCCGGCCGTGATCGGCGGGTTTGCCGCGATGGCGATCACCGCCCTGGTCCTGGTCCCGGCGGCGCTGTTCACCAGGAGCGCGCGTCGTGCGGCCATCGCGCTGGCCGCCCTGGTCATAGGCAGCCTGCCCTGGCTGATACCCGCCCTGCAGCACCCGGTGTACGCCGATCCGGCCGGGGTGGCCGCGTTCGCCGCGCGGGCCGACACGCCGTTCGGCAGCGTCGGCAGCCTGCTGATGCTGGGCGGCATCTGGAACGCGCAGACGGTCCCGAAGGGCTACGGCGGAGCCTGGTCGGCGCTGTGGCTGGCCGTGGTGATCGTTGCCCTGGCCGGCTACGTGCTGAGCGTCATCCAGACCGCCCCGGGCGAGCGCCGCTGGCCCGGTCTCGGTGTCGCCGCGATCGCCGGGCTGCTGATCGCCTGCATCGGCGTGACCGCGCCCGGACGGGATCTGCTCAGGTCGGTGACGAGCGCGTGGCCGGGGGCCGCCGTGCTGCGGGACGCCCAGCAGTTCGTGGCGCCGCTCGCGCTGGCCGGAGCCGCCGGTTTCGGCGTGGTGGTGGCCAGGGCGATGAAGCCCGGGCCGGAGAAGGCCGGCCAGGACCGGACCGGGGTGGCTCTCGCGGTGCTCGCGCTCGTGACGCCGGTGCTCCTGCTGCCCGGCCTGGCCTGGGGCGCCGCCGGACGGCTCAGGCCGGCCTGGTACCCGGCCGGGTGGCTGGCCGCCGCGCGCACGATCGACGCCAGCCCGGCCCGCGGCGCCGTGCTGCTGCTGCCGTGGGAGAGCTACCGCAGGCCGGCCTGGAACCACGGCGAGGCGGTCTTCGACCCGTGGTCCAAGCTGCTGTCGCGCCCGGTGATCTGGAACGACGGGACCCGGGTCGGCCACGTCGGACTGGCGCCGGACGACCCGCGTGCGCGCCGGCTCGACGCCGCCATCCGCGGCCGCGGGCCGCTGACCGCGGCCCTGGGCGCGGCCGGGGTGAGGTTCGTGGTGAACGATGTGGACGGGCCCGGTCCTGGCGCACGACTGCCCGGAGCGATCGTCCTGGTGGCCCGGCCCGGGCTGACCGTGTACCGGTTGCCGGGCTAACTCAGGGCTAGAGCATCTCGTCCGCGAGCATCTCGGCCTCGCCCGCCGTGATCGCGGTGACCTCGCCACGCCGGGCGCACTTCATCAGCCGGTTGTGCTCCTCGTCGGGTACCGGTACGGCCAGCTTGGGCAGCATGAGCGGGATGTCGTTCTCGATCCGGTACAGCCGGCGCAACCGCGGGTTGTACAGCGCCGCGTCGTCGGCGAAGTACAGCAGGCCGCGTTTGTCGATCGGGCACACGAGGATCTCGAGCAGTGCGTCCTCCAGGGCCATCATTATCTCCTCACCTCGGCCAGCTCCTGCGCACCCGCCATCACGGGATCGGCCGTCGCGGGCGCCGCCACCTGCTCTTGTGCCTGCCGCCCCAGCACGACCAGCACCAGCACGGCCAGTCCGATCCCGGCCAGGCGCAGGGCGAGCTTGCCCGGGCTGGTCGGCAGGTGCTCGTGGAACAGCCAGGTGCCCGCGATGATGAAGTACACGCTGCCGGTGACGTTGGACACCGGGACGACGATCGACGCCCGCCCCGCCTGCAGCGCGGCCTGGAAGAGCAGCATCGCCACCGCCAGGGAGCCGCCCAGCACGTAGAGGTACGGCGACGTGAGGACATCGATCGCGATGCCCGCCGCCGTCTGGTGCCCGATCAGGATGCCGGACAGCGCCTTGATGGCGAGCGCGGCGACTCCGTAGAGCAGCCCGGTGCCGACGCCGGCCCACACCCCGGCCACCGCCGTGCCCCGCCTGCGGATGCGAGAGCGCAGCGAGCCGACCGCGAACACCAGGCCGATGACGGCCGACGGGACCATGACGACTGCCATCCACCCCGGGCTGGCGTGATGGCTGTCCTTCACGCCGCTCGCGGACATGGCCAGCAGGACCACCGAGACGGCGATCGCCGCCACGCACCAGGTCTCGCCGCCGTGCAGGCGCTCGCGCAGCACCAGCCGGGAGAGCACGAGGACCAGCACGACGCCGGAGGCGAGCACCGGCTGCACCACGCTGACCGGCTCGAACGTCAGCGCGATGGTCTGGCAGGCCAGTCCGGTGAGCATGAGCGCGAATCCGCCCAGCCAGGCCCGGCTCGTCGCCAGGCTGACGAGGACACGCAGCACCCGGCGCAGGTTGAGAGACGGAATCTGCCCGAGGGCGCGCTTCTCCAGGATCAGCCCGACGTTGTAGGCCGTGGTGGCCACCAGCGCCAGCAGGATTCCGGTGTAAGTCACCGTGCTCACCTGTTTTCCTCCCGTGTGGTGGTGGGCTGGCGGCCCTCGGGGGCCGGGCCGCGGACGTCAACCGCCGGCATGAGCACGGCGGCCAGCGCGACGAGGGCGCACGCCTGCGCCGGCCCGCCGAACGAACCGAACAGGCTGCTGCCGAACGGTCGTCCCGCGGACAGCAGTCCCGACGCGACCATGCCGGCAAACGCGACCCAGGGCAGCCACGTCCCCGGGCCGGGCCGCCCGGATGCACGCGACAGCCGCCAGGTCAGGTAGGCGAGTACCGGGACGGCCAGCGCCACCGGGCCGCCCACCACGAAGATCAGCGCGGTGATACCGAGCACGCCCAGCCAGGCGCGCCGAGGGCCGCTGCCGGCCGCGGCCGATGACGGCGCCCAGGCTTCCCGCTCTGCCTGACCAGGGGCCTGACCAGAGGCCTGACCAGAGCCGGGACCGGCCCCGTCGCCGCGACGCCTGCGCCCGGTGAAGGACCAGGCCGCGATCGCGAGCAGGATGGCGGCGGCAGCCAGCGACACGGCGAGGACGAGATGATACGTCGTGGCGGCCCGGAAGCTGAGCGTGACCGTCCCGCCCGGCCCGGCCGGCACGACGAAGCCCTGCTGCCAGCCGTCCAGGCGCACCGGCTCGAGCGCGTGCCCGTTCAGCGTGGCGCTCCAGCCGGAGTTGAAGTTCCCGTGCATCTCCAGGTACGAGGCCGCTCCGCGGCCGATGCTGACCTGGCGCTGGTCCGGTGCCCAGCTGCGGACGGTCACGGCGCGGCCGGGGCTGGACGCGGTTGCCGTCTGCGGCGCCGGGGCGACGCTGGCCAGGCTGAGGTCGGTGACGGCGAACGTGCCGGGAGCCGCCGCGGTCAGGGTATGACGCCCCGCGCCGAGGCTCAGCGTGCCGCCCGGGGAGCACACCCGGACCGGCAGCGGCAGGTACCCGCTCAGCTCGCCGACCGTGCCGCTGACCGCCGTCCGGTAGGCCTGCCCGTCGACGGTCAGCGCCGGGCCCCGGCCGCACGCCAGGCTGAACCTGGCCTGCTGGTCCGGCGTGACCGCGCGCAGGCCGGCCAGGGCGGGCACCGACAGCTGCGACAGCCGGACCGGCAGCGCGGCCAGCTGGCCCGTGTCGCTGACGACGGTGGCCTGGCGCACGCGGGGGAAGGACACGTCGATCCGGTCGGTGGTCAGCGGGGCCGGGAACCTCACCAGGCCGCCCGCTCCGATGCTCGCCTGCCGGGTGCCGTCCGGGCTGGTGATCGTGACGGCCTGCGGGGTGGACGGCAGGCCGCGGGCCGGCCGCACGATCAGCGAATCGATGCGCCGCTGGCCCTGCCAGCTCAGGTGGATGACCGGGCTGGCGCTCGCCGCGGTCCACGGCACGCTTCCCGATCCGCGGATCAGGCTGGCCGGGAACCCGGGCGGCTCCGCGGCCGGGCTCCCGGCCACGGTGACCTGCAGCAGGCCCGGGCCGGGCGGGCTGACCCGGCCGAGCAGCGCGTCCAGCCCGGGGCCGGGCAGGGCGAGCGCGGACACCCGTGGCCGCAGGGTCACCGGGCCGGCCACGGAGAACGTCCTGGCCATCGGCGCGGTGGCCGCCGGGTCGGCGAGCGCGGTCGGCGAGGGCACCTGCTGGTGGAAGGAGAAGACGGCCGATGCCGCCCGCGTGCCCGCCGGGTCCTGGGCAGGCTGGAGCAACCGGGTCACCTGGACGCCGGGGATCAGCACGTCCGAGATGCCCGCTCCCGGATATCCCAGGTGGACCCGCCGGGCGCCCGCAATCGTGATGCGCAGCCAGCTCGTGCGGCCGGGGACCACCCTCAGCGGCTGGACCGCGCCGGTCGCGGCGACCCGGGTGGTGACGCTGCCGGCCGCGGTGGACACCCGGAGCAGGCTGGCGATCTCCCGGGTCGTGCTGTCGTCGAGCAGGCGTATCCCGATGCTGGCCGGCAGGTCACGCTGGCCGGCGAAGCCGATCTGGATCCACTGCTTCACCGGCGACCACTCGTCCCCCTCCGCCCACGCCGTCGCCGGGTTGCCGTCGAACGCGCTGGCCGGGTCTTCCTGCTGGGTGTCAGCGATCCAGGAGCCGTAGGACGACGTGGTCACGCTGGCCGCGCCGGACAGCACGGCCTCGGTCAGGTGGCCGGCGGCCGGCACCGGCAGCAGCATCCGGGGCGGACCGCCCGCCCGGCCGAGCTGGCCGGCGTCGGGCGGGTTCGTCTCCGTCGCGGTGTAGGTGTAGGAGACGTTGGCGTTGACCAGGCCGAACAGGTTATCGGCGCGGCGCTGCCCGTCGGTGACCGCCCACTGCGCGGGCCGGGGCCCGGAGGACGCCGCGGCAGGCACCGGGTCCCCGGCGATGACGGCGGGCTGGCCGGGACCGAGCAGATGCTGCCCGGTGAGCTGCAGCAGAGAATCGGGCCCCCCGTTCACCAGCACGGTCTGGCTGACCGGCAGGGCGCTGACCGGGCTGGGCGAACCCGGGGATCCGGCCGGGGCGTAGACCTCGACCGCCGGGAAGCTGGGCAGCGCCGCCTGCTGCGCCCGGGTCGCCCGCGGCTGGATCTGCTTGCCGCCGATCTGCGGGCCGAACGAGGCGACCCGGGTGAAGCCGGACAGCGCCAGGGTCTGGTGGACCAGCGCCGCGGACGTGTAACCCACCTGCTTCGGGTCCAGGTCGTTGCGCACCACGAGGTAACGGACGCCCGCCCGCTGCAAGTAGCCGGTCAGGCCGCTGACCTCCTCGCCGGATTCGATCGCCTTTTCCACGGTGTCCAGCAGGATCTGCGACCCGGCGCCGCCGTAAGGCACCAGGCCGCGCTCCGCCCACGGCGACTTGGCCAGCGCCACCAGGGGGTCGTCGATCGGGTCACCCCACAGGTAGGTGCCGTGCGCGTCCGCGGGCACCACCATCGCGGTATTCTGCGGCGACTTGGCCGCCAGGTACGCCGCGACCTGGTACCAGTACCGCGGCACCGCGGTAAACGAGCCCGGGTTGAGGACCTGGCCGGACAGGTACGGCAGCATGAGCCCGATCAGCACGACGCCGACCACGGCCCGGGCCTCCAGCGTGTAGATCCGCTGGAGCGTCGTGGCCTGCCGGCCGGGGTGCCTGGCCAGCCAGGTCGCGACCGCGTGCGCCAGCCCGAGCGCGAGGGCGGCCGCGATGACGGGTTCCAGCTTGTAGACGTTGCGGAACGGGGCCAGCGGGCCGTCCAGCAGGTGGTCGACCGGCCCGTGCAGCGGGCCGCCAAGGGCCCGGCCGTAGCCGGCCAGCGCGGCCGCCGCCGCGAGGCCGAAGCACAGCCGGAGCCAGGTCCCGGCCGGCAGGCTCCGCAGCGCCAGCCCGTACAGGCCGCACGCGGCCGCGATCGCGCCGACGATGATCGCCATCGGGGTGCTCACCATGGCCCAGCCCGCGGGCAGCCACGGCGTGCCGAGGTTGAGGTAGGCGGTCCAGTTGCCGGCCCCGCGCAGCGCGGCCGCGGCCGACTCGGTGCCCGTGGTGGTGGACGCCTGCTCCACGTAGGGCAGGAAGTTGAACGCGTACTTGCCCTGCAGCAGCAGCGGCAGGGCCCACCACGCGGTGGCCATCACCACCGCGACGCCCCAGCAGGCGGCCAGCGACACGAGCCGCCGGCCGCGGGCATAGGCCAGGATGAACAGCCCCGGCAGCAGCAGCGCTTCCAGGGTCACGGTGGCGTTCACGCCGGACATGCACAGCACCACGACGCCGGAGCGGGCGGCGGCCCGGACCACGCCGCCAGGACCGCGCACGGCCGTGGTCAGCGGCAGCACGGCCCACGGAGCGAGCATCCCGGGCAGCGCCGCCGACGAGGTGGACCCGATCACGATGGTGAACGTCGGCCACAGGGCGAACACCAGCCCGGCCAGCAGGCGCGAGGCCGGTGATCCGATGTCGAGCGCTTCGGCCAGCTTGACCAGCCCGGCGAAGCCGACCGCGATGATCAGCGAGAGCCACAGCCGCTCGGTGAGCCAGACCGGGACGTGCGCGAGCTGGCCGGCCAGGTAGAACGGCCCCATCGGCGCGGCGTAGCCGATCGCCTGGTTGTTCAGCGCGCCGAAGGTGTTCCGCGGATCCATGAGATGCCACAGGCTCGCGTAGAAGCCGGCCGGATCCAGGTCCACGCTGAGCTTGGTCTCGAAGAACATCCGGCCCGGGTCGTTCGCGAGGAGCACGAGGAACGCGACCAGCCACACCAGGCCGGCCCAGCGCAGCACCGGGCCACGCGGCCGCTTCCCTGATGTCCTGTCGCGTTCGACCTCACCGGTGGGTATCGCCAGGCGCGCGAGTCGCTCGGCGCCGACCCGGATCGTCATCCGACGCGTCTCATGATCAGCATGAGGTTCCAGGTAGCGACCTCACGCAGGCCAGGCAGCCGCAGCAGCAGGCGGCACCACCGCGGGTAATAGCGCGGCCGCGCCGCCACGATCTCGATGTCCGGCCGGGCCCGCAGCGCTCGCAGCACCGGCCCGACGTGCACGCGGAACAGGTTTGCGCCGACCTCGTGCTTGGGCTTGCGCTGATTGCGCCGGATGTACCGGCGCTCGGCGTAGCGCGGGCCCAGATAGTGCCACGGCGACATCTCGTGCCCGCCCCACGGGGAGTACCAGTTCGTGTAGGACAGGTACACCAGGCCGCCCGGCCGGGTCGCGCGGATCATCTCCTCGATCAGCCCCATCGGATCGGGGACATGCTCGAGCACGTTGGAGGAGAACACCACGTCGGCCGTGCCGTCGCGGACCGGCAGCCAGTAGCCGTCCGCGACCACTCCGCCGACGGGCGCGGCGGTCCGGAAGGACAGCTCGGCCGGATCGGGTTCGAACAGGTAGCAGTGCGCGCCGCGGGCCCGGAAGGCGGTGGTGAACCAGCCGCCCCCGCCGCCGACGTCTACCACCGTCCGGCCGCCCAGCTCGGCGTGCTCGGCCACCTGCTGCACCGCGTCCTCGGCCAGGCTGGAGTAGAACTTCTCCGGGTCGCTCTGTTCGGCCAGGAACAAGCGGAACAGCCTGACCGACCGGCGCAGGCCGACGGGGGTCGCCTGATCGGCGCAGTGTCGGCTAGTCGGCGCCATCAGGCTCATCTAAGTCCTCGAGCGTCGTGCACGGTCCGTGCGTAGAACAGGAGAAACACGAGCCTGACCTCTCTCCCGCCGTGACCATGGCAGGAGAGCGCCGGCTCGTGATTATTTCGTTGACGCATGCTACTGCTGGGTACAGGGAAAGCGCAGGAATAGCGCGGATTTCGTCGTGTCGCGAGGATCTGAGCGCGCGGCGTTCCCAGCCGGTCTCCCGGATAAGTTGATCGTGGTCTTGTTGCTGCTCGTCACCGGCCGGGCCAGGCCGGCGCGTTTTGCATAGATTCGGCGCGCGCGTCTTGTAGTCTCTTCCCTTACCCCTCCCGCTTCTGGGGTGCTGCCTCCGGTGGTTATAGCTACCGGCAAGTAACCACACCACTACGCTGTATTCCTCACCGAGGGGATCACGACCTGACGGCTGCTGGCGCGGATTACCCGCGTCATCATGTGGCCTGGAGCCGCGAGATGAATGATGATTCAGGCGCTCTGCCTGGGGAGACAAGCCTGGCCGACGAGCCGGGAGCTACCTTGGAACCCGCGCAGGACCGGTCACCGGGGTCCGCGCCGTGGCTGGGCTACGGGCTGCCGGAGCCGATCGGCGGCGGCGGCCAGCGCACGAGCATCCTGTTCGTCGCCTGGCGGGATCTCGCCAACCGGCAGGCCGGGGGATCCGAGGTGCTGGTCGACCGGCTGGCGTCCGGCGTGCTGGCCCGTGGCCACCGGGTGACGCTGATGTGCGGTGGTCAGGTGGCCGAACGGCCGTACCGCGTGCTGCGCAACGGCGGCACGTACACCCAGTTCCTCCGCGCGCCCCTGGGTTACCTGCGGCACTTCAGGAGCTACGACCTGATCGTCGAGGTCTGCAACGGGATGCCGTTCCTGGCGCCGCTATGGTCCAAGCGCCCGGTGCTCTGCCTCGTGAACCACATGCACACCGAGCTGTGGTCGATCCGGTTCCGCCCGCCGTTCTCCACGGTGGGCCGGAACATCGAGCGGGTCGTCATGCCCCGGGTGCACCGCAACAACCTGTTCCTCACCGTGTCCCCCTCCACCGCGGAATCGCTGCAGCAGATCGGGGTCGGCCAGGACCGGATCCGGCAGATCTGCAACGGCGTCGAGGCGCCGGATCCGCCCACCGCGCGGTCGCCGGAGCCGATGTTCCTCGCGTTCGGCAGGCTCGCCGACTACAAGCGCCTCGACCTGCTGCTGCGGCTGTGGGACCGGGTGCGGCACGTGACCGGCGGGAAGCTGGTGATCGCCGGGGACGGGCCGGAGCGGCCGCGGCTGCAGGCCCTGGCCGGGCCCGGCGTCGAGTTCACCGGCCGGGTGTCGGACGCCGAGAAGCACCGGCTGATGTGCGCGGCGTGGCTGTTCCTGCATCCGGCGCTGATCGAGGGCTGGGGCATCGTGGTCGCCGAGGCGGCGATCCGCGGCACTCCCTCGGTGGCGTTCGACGTACCGGGCCTGCGTGACTCGGTCATGCACGGCCAGACCGGGATGCTGGTGCGGACCGAGGGCCAGTTCGCCTCGGAGTGGGCGTCGCTGGCGATCGACCACCGGCGGCGCGAGCAACTCGGCCAGGCGGCGCGCACCCGCGCGCTGCAGCTGCACTGGTCCGCCGCGGTGGACGGCTTCGCCGACGTGGCCGACGAGGCCATCAAGCGGGCGAGGAACAAGGTATGACGGTAGCCGCTCCAGCGAACCCGCTCCAGGAGTTCTACGAGACCCCCGGCGTCCCGCTGCGCTCGGGTCCTGACCGGGCTCATCGCCAGGCCCGGATGCTGGCCGAGATGCTGCGAGGCGTGACCGGGCCGGCCGTGATCGTCGATCTGGGCTGCGGCGACGGCTCCGCGCTCGCGGTCGCGGCCCAGCGCAATCCGGCGCACAGGTTCGTCGGCATCGACTGGTCCGGCGATGCCCTGCGGCAGGCCCGTACCCTCGGCCTCACGGTGGTGCGCGCGGGCGTGGCCGCGGACCTGCCGGTCGCGGACGGCACCGCGGACGTGGTGATCATGAGCGAGCTGATCGAGCACCTGGTGGACCCCGACGGGGCGGTCGCCGAGGCCCGGCGGGTGCTGCGGCCGGGCGGCTCGCTGCTGCTGTCCACGCCGAACCTGGCCGCCTGGTACAACCGAGGCCTGCTCGCATTGGGGATCCAGCCGATCTTCTCCGAGGTGAGCCTGCGCGGGGTGTTCGGCAGGCCGGGCCGTGTGGTGGCCGGTCACCTGCGCCTGTTCACCCGGCGGGCGCTGACCGAGTTCCTCACCGCCAGCGGGTTCCGTTGCGTCACCGTGACCGGAGCGCGATACCACGATGTGCCGCGGCCGCTAGGCCCGTTCGACCGCGCTTTCTGCCGGTGGCCTGCTGCCGCGTCCATCTTGCTGGTACACGCCCGAAAGGAATAACTCCCCGATGGCGCAGGCGTCCGATACCAGAACCGAGCCGAAACACGCCCCGGGCCATCCCCGGCGCAGACGCTGGCTCGAGGTCGGCGGCCTGGCCTTCGGGATCCTCGCCGGCGTGGGCATCGCGCTCGGCTGGATCCTCTCGACCCGCGGCCAGCCGCCCCGCCCGGTCGTCTACAGCACCCAGCCGCCCGTGGTGGTCCACGGCACGCCGGCCGCACCGGGCCTGTCGGGGGAACCGGATCCCGCCGCGCTGGATGCGCAGTGGGCCGACTACTCCAACCACGCCAGCTGCGCCGACTGGGCCGGCGGTGACGGGGTCTCCGCCATCCGGCTGAACTCCTCCCAGCTCGCCTGGTTCTTCTCCGACACCTACCTCGGGCCGGCCGGGACCAATACCGGTTTCTCGCACCTGTCCGGGTTCCTGCACAACTCGGTAGTCGTCCAGACCCGCTCCGGCACGGCCAGCACGTTCGTCACCCTGACCGGCGGCGGAGCCTGCCCCGGCCCGGGCCGCCCGGGCGACGCGGCCCCCGTGGTGGGGTCACCGCCCACCGCATCCGGCGTGTCGGCCGACCGGTACTGGGAAGAGGACGGCATCAGGACCGGCGGCACGATTGTCAAGTTCTACAACCACTACCTGGGCGGCACCGTCCCGTTCGTGCCGGACGGAACGGTGATCGCCAGCTTCCCGGTCAGCCAGCTCAGCTCGGCCGGCCAGGCTCGCCAGTACGGCGGGGTAGCCCGGCCGAACCTGACCACGCTGCCGTCCTACACCCCGCCGGGGGGCGGCTCGCCGATCATGTGGGGTGCGTCCCTGCTGCGCACGGGTAACACGGTCTACATCTACGGCACGCAGAGCCCGAAGCTATCCGACCCGGGCCACGTGCTCTACCTGGCCCGGGTCCCGGTGTCGCGGCTGACCACGTTCTCCGCCTGGCGGTTCTACGCCGGCGCCGGCACGTGGTCAGCCGCGCCGTCCGCCGCCCGGCCGGTGCAGCGCGGGGCGGACGCGTCGTCCGGCTTCAGCGTGATCAAGGCCGGGGGCCGCTACTGGCTCATCCAGGCCGCGACGGCGCAGGTCGCCCCGGACATCGACGCCTACCCGGCCAGCACGCCGTGGGGCCCGTTCGACTTCACCGCCGGCCGGCTGCTGTACCGGGATCCGGCTATCGGGCTCGACGCCGCGCACGACTACCGCATCTTGTACGAGGCGCGGGCCGAACCCGCCCTTTCCACCCGCAACTCCCTGGTGGTCAGCTACAACGTCAACTCCGAGGCGGTCACCACCGGCTGCGCGCCGATGTCCGCCTTCACCAACACGCTGACGCTGCCCCGGTTCGTCTCCGTGCCGATGTCCGCCTTCGGCGCTGGCGCCGGCGCGGGCGCGCCCGCCGGTCAGGTGAAGAGCGGACCGGCCCCCTATCCGCAGATCGTGCAGCAGAACCCATCACAGTGGTTCGACGCCTGGAGTTACGCCGACGGCTGCCCGCCGGTGCCCGCGCTGGCGTCGGTGCGAGCCCGCCCGGGCGCCGGAAGGGTCACCTTGAGGTGGCCCGACGCCGGCCTCCGCCTCCGCTATCACGTCTACCTGCAAGGGCCCGGCGAACCAGGCGGTGCGCCGGTGAAGATCACGCTGAGGACCGGCGCCACCATCACCGGACTGCGGCCCGGCGATTACCAGGCCACGGTGACGCCGGTCAACTTCAAGAAGCAGACCGGGCGAGCCGCCAAGGTCACCTTCACCGTGCCTTAGCCCATCCCTGGGTCACCGGTTACCTGAGCCTGTCCACTCGCTGAACTCTCAGCAAAGTTCCTCACCGCCAGTCGGCTCGGCTGCGTTACTAGGGCGGTGTCTGACACCGACACGGAGGCGGCCCAGGCCCCGACCCGGCGCCCCGCCACCTCCCGCCGGCGTGGGCTCGAGATCGCCGGCCTGGTTCTCGGGATAGCCGCCGGGGTGGGCGTCGCGGCGGTCTGGCTCATCCCGTCGCTGCGGCATCTGTCCGGCCCGCCCCCGGTGAACAGCCCGCCCGTGGTGGTCCAGGGCTCATCTGGCACACTCACCTCGCCCGGCCCACCGATGGCTCCGGACCCCGCGGCACTGGACGCCGAGTGGGCCGCCTACTCGAATCAATCCGGCTGCGCCGACTGGGCCGGCGGCGACGGGGTCTCGGCTATCCGGCTGAACTCCTCGCAGCTCGCCTGGTTCTTCTCCGACACCTTCATCGGCCCGGCCGGGCCCATCACCGGCTTCTCGCACATCAGCGGGTTCGCGCACAACGCGGTCGTGGTGCAGACCCGCATCAGTCCGGGCAGTGCG
>Ga0207683_10004143_pt1 | contig 12546 bp, 11 predicted proteins | sample KBSM73metaG_FD_184333 | JGI IMG/M metagenome (GOLD analysis project Ga0207683, IMG submission 184333) | Miscanthus rhizosphere microbial communities from Kellogg Biological Station, Michigan, USA - KBS M7-3 metaG (SPAdes) (version 2) | ecosystem: Host-associated > Plants > Roots > Rhizosphere >...
CAGGGACGCCCCGTCGCCGCCGAGCTGGAGGAGAGGCTCGCCGCGAACGGATTCGCGCCGGTGACGGTCCGCGAGGCGCCCATCGAGGCGGGCGAGAAGATCCCCGCGTTCTACCTCCACGGCGACACCCTCGACTTCGGCTGGATCCGGTGGGAGATCTTCACGCCGCGCAGCCGCCGCAAGCTGTTCGCGTCCGAGTACCGTCGCCCGGACAACGACGAGTGGGCGGTCCAGCTCAACCTGTCGTCCCCGGAGAAGGTGTGGGCCAACCCCGCGCTGAAGCAACGCCACGACGTCGACACCGTGGTCGCGGTGCACCCCTGAGCGGGCCGCTGATCGAGACCTTCCCGGTCGGCCCCCTTCAGTGCAACTGCACGATCGTCGCCGACGAGGCGACCGGCGAGGCCGTCGTGATCGATCCGGGCGACGAGCCGGAGCGCATCCTCCGCGCGCTCCAGGCCGCCTCGCTGAAGCCGGTGGCGCTGCTCCACACGCACGCGCACCTCGACCACATCACGGGCTCGCGACGCGTCAAGGAGGCGACCGGTGCCGCGATCCGCCTCCACCCCGCCGACCGGCCGCTGTACGACGCGCTCCCGGAGCAGGCCGCGTTCTTCGGGCTGTCGGCGGAGGCGCCGATCGATCCCGACGCGCCGCTCACCGACGGGGAGACGATCCGCTTCGGGCCGCACTCGCTGACCGCGATCCACACGCCGGGGCACACGCCCGGGTCCACCTGCTTCCGGCTCGACGGGGACCGTCCCCTCCTCTTCTCGGGCGACACGCTCTTCCGCCGCTCGGTCGGCCGCACCGATCTCTGGGGCGGCGACACGCAGCGGATCCTCGCGTCGATCCGCGAGAAGCTCTTCGCCCTCCCCGGCGATACCTCGGTCGTGTGCGGCCACGGCCCGGATACCACGATCGACGAGGAGAAGCGTCTCAATCCCTTCGCGGGGTTGTAGCGGCACTCTGGGCGGCCCTCGACGGGCCGACATGAGAGGGGAAGTCGCGGGCAGCTCCCTCTCCCGCGAAATGCCGACGGTGGTACCGGCAAAGAGAGAAATCGATCCCGCGCCCTTATAATCCTCGCCGATGAGACTCGAACTGTCGGACCAGTCCCGCCTCGTCGCCTCCTTCTGGAAGGACGCCCCGTCCGTCTGTCCGTCCCACGAAGTTCCGATGCGGACGTTCTTCGTCGACCGCGTCTACAAGCCGCAGGTCGTCATGGTCTGCCCGAAGGGCAAGGAGCTGTTTCGCTTCGCCCAGAAGCCGAAGCAGATCGAGTTCTCGCGGCCGCACCTGAAGACGATGGTCCGGGACGCGCAGGAGCGCGAGGCGCCGGCCTGCCCGCAGGACTTCCAGCCGCTCGTCGTCTACCGCACGCCCGCGGTCTTCCTCCCGCAGGGCTGGGACTACTCGTTCATCTGCCCGAACTGCCTCTCCTACGGCACCTGGATCGAGACCGGCCGCGAGGAGGACGAGGTCGTCGCCGCCGCCAAGCCGAGGAAGGAAGCGCCCGCGTTCCACGACGAGACGATCCCTCTTCCCAAGCGCATGGAGATGGCGAAGGAGGGGAACCTCGCGTTGAAGCTCTACGCCGCCATGGCCCAGACCGACTGCACGGCGTGCGGCTACGACTGCGAGGGCTACGCCGCCGCGCTCGCCTCGGGCAAGGAGAAGGACCCGAACCTCTGCGTCCCGGGCAAGGAGGAGACGGCGAAGGTCGTCAAGGACCTGCTGAAGGGGACGGGGCTGCCGGCGGCGTCGGGCTAGTCGTCGTCCCTTTCTCCTTCTACCCCATCCCCGCCGCGCTGGCCTCGATCACCCCGGAGTCCGTCGCCCTCCGCTCCGCCGGCCGGATCGGCAGCGCAAACGTGAACCGGCTCCCCTGCCCCACGACGCTCGAGGCCCAGATCGCCCCGCCGTGGAGCTCGACGAGCGAGCGTGCGAGCGCGAGGCCGATGCCCATTCCGGCGTGGGCGCGCGTCGGCGAGCCGTCCACCTGGCGGAACCGCTCGAACACGTGCGGCAGCTCGCTCTCGGGGATCCCGATCCCGTCGTCCTCGACCGACACGAGGTAGCGCTCCGGCTCGCGGTCCACGCGAACGACGACGCGCCCGTGCTGCGGCGTGAACTGAATCGCGTTGGCGAGCAGGTTCCACAGGATCTGCTGCAGCCGGAGCGCGTCCGCGCGCAGGGGCGGCATCGGCTCCGGCAGCGGGGCGAGGATCAGGACGACGCCTCTCGCCTCGGCCATCATGCGGACCGTGTCGAGCGACCGCTGGATGACCTCCGACAGCGAGACGGGCCGCAGCTCGAGGGTGAGGGCGCCGCGGTCGAGCCGGGCCAGGTCGAGGAGGTCGTCGATGAGCGCGAGCAGGACGCGCGCCGACTGCCGGATCTGCCGCAGCCCCCGCTTGAGCGTCTTCTCGTCGAGCGTCTGCTCCTCGAAGAGGTCGGTCCATCCGACGATCGCCGTGAGCGGTGTGCGCAGCTCGTGGTTCACGTTCTGGAGGAAGTGGTCCTTCAGGCGGCTCGCGCGCCGGAGCTCGTCGACGGTTCCGGACAGCGTCGCGTAGAGACGCGCGTTCTTCAGGAGGAGCGAGGCGAGGTCCGCGAAGGACGTCATCGCGTCGATCTCCTCCTGCCCGAAGCCGGCCTGGCGGTTGATCGCCACGGCGACGCCGAGCGTCTCCTCCTCGGTCTTGAGAGGCGCGAACACGCCGTTCACCGCCTCCAGGGCCTGCTGGAGCTCGCGGTTCGCGTACGGGTCCGCGGCGAGCGCGTTGGAGCAGTAGGGCTCGCCCGTCCGGAAGACCATGCCCTCGATCGACCGCGCGTCGACCGACACGCGCAGCTTCTGCGCGGCGTCTTCGGTCAGGTTCCAGGCCGGGAGCGCCGCCTCGAGGCGGTTCGTGTTCCGGTCGTGGAGGTAGAACCACACGCGCTCGGCCTGGGTGAATCCCGCGATGGCCTGGGTCGCGCGGGCGATCACCTCGCGCGCATCCGTCATCCGGTACGCGGAGCGCGAGAAGAGGTGCAGGCGCCGCAGCGTCTCGACGCGGCGCGCCACGCGCTTGGCCATCGCATCGATCGCGGCCGCGAGCCTCCCGAGCTCGTCGTCCGGCCTCCGAGCCGCGAGATTCACCGCCCGGCCGCGCCCGATCTCCTCCGCGGCGATCGTCAGCTCGTGCACCGGCGACGAGATCCGCCGCGAGGCCATCACGAGGACCGCGACGACCGCCGGGATCAGCAGCATGAAGAGGACCAGGACGTCGCGCTTCAGCATCGAGAGCGACGCGGGCGGAAACGCTCCGGCGCCCTCTCCGCGCACCGTCTCCATCGCCTCCTTCGACAGCCCCTCGTAGAAGACCCATCCCGTCGGCTCGACGCGCGCCGACGCGACGCGCACGGGCTTGCCGTCGATGAGGTACTCCTCGTTCGATCGCGGGCCGCTCCGCGCGCGGACGGCGAGGCGCTTCGCCTCCGGCGAGGGCGCATCCGAGAGGCGCGATCCGGCGCTTCCCGGCCAGCCCAGCGCCGCCGCCGCCCTCGGCGTCATGAACAGCGCGTGCCCGTCGGAGTCCGTCGCGAAGCACACGTCGCCGACGGGGTCCGAGCTCTCGAGCGCCTCCGCGACGTACCGCCCGGCGTCCACCTCGAGACCGACGACTCCGAGAAGCCGGCCGGACTCGGCGCGCACCGGGACGAACACCTCCGCGAACCGACCCTCGCCGGGCGTGTCGGTCCACGCCGACTCGTCTCCGGACGCCGGGGGCGCCTCGGGAAACGAGACGACGGCGCCGATCGACCGGCGCGGCTTCGCGCCCCTCGACATGCGCGAGGCGGTGTCCAGGTCGTCCCACGGCGATTCCCGGATGGCGCCAGACGCGGTCCAGACCCTCGCCGTCCGGATGCTGGGCCGCCGCCGGCGCAGCTCCGCCATGAGCGCCGCGAGGGGACGCGTCGCGGCGATGTCCGATGCGGCGCGGGCGAGATCCGCCGGCCCGGAGTCCAGGTAGGCGACGGATCCCTCCTCCGGCGCGGCCGTCCAGACGCGGCCGTGCGAGTCCGAGTGCGGCACGGGCCCCCCGGGCCCGAGGCGCCCCTCGAGGGCGAGCCGCGTGGCGGCGGCGAGCGACCGCGCGGATTCCTCCACCGTCCGCGCACGCTGGGCGAGCCAGTCCGCCCGGTTGGCCGCGTCCTGGGCCATGCGGATGCCGGCCTCCGAGACGCGCAGCGCCGCGACCTGCTCCTGGGACTGCGTCTGGAGCTCCGTCAGCCGGCGCTGGACGAGGACGAGGAAGACGGCCGCCGGCAGAAGGAACGCGAGCACGAAGGCGACCAGGAGCCGCGCGCCGACGCTCCGGCGCGGGTCGAGACGCCTCCACAGACGCTCGAAGGGGATTCCGGGCACTGGGGCGATTGTAGCGCCGGGAAAGGTCGCAGGAGGCAGCAGGGACGCCGGATGCGGGATGCCCGGACCCCGAGGACCGTTTCCGCCAGGACGGGACGGAGCTCTCGGGATCCCTCGTCGCTCCGCTCGCCGGGACGACGCGCGAACTACGCTTCGCGCGTCACTCGTACCTCAGCGCCTCGATGGGATCGAGCCGCGACGCCTTCCGCGCCGGGTAGAAGCCGAAGAAGATCCCGATCGCGGCCGAGAAGCCGAATGCGAGCACGATCGCGCCGGGCGAAAGCAGGATCGGCCAGCCCGCCTTCCAGGCGAGCGTCCGCGACGCGGCGACGCCGAGGAGGATGCCGATCCCCCCTCCCGCCGCCGAGAGGGTGAGCGCCTCGATCAGGAACTGAGTCAGCACGTCGCGGCCCTTCGCGCCGATCGCCATGCGGATCCCGATCTCTCTCGTCCGCTCGGTGACCGAGACCAGCATGATGTTCATGATCCCGATCCCGCCGACCAGCAGGGAGATCGACGCGGCCGATGCGAGGAGCAGGGAGAGCGTCTGCGAGGTCTGGTCCGCGGTCTGCGCGATCTCCTGCTGCGAGCGGATCATGAAGTCGGAGTCCTGACCCGGCGCGATCCGGTGCCGCTGCCGCAGGAGCGCCTCGATCTCCTTCTGCGCCTCGTCCACGGCCTGCCGCGACGACGCCGAGGCCATGAACATGTCGATCTTCGTCGTCTTCTTGAGAACCCGCATCACGGTCGTGTAGGGCGCGATCACGACATCGTCCTGGTCCTGGCCCATCGTGTTGCCGCCCTTGGTCTCGAGGACCCCGATGACGCGGAACGGGAAGTTCTTGATGCGCACCATCTGCCCGACGGGATCCTGCCCTTCGAAGAGCGCGTTGGCCACCGTCGAGCCGAGCAGGCAGACCTTGGACGCGGCCCGCACGTCCGAGTCGGAGAAGAAGGCGCCCTTCTCGACGTTCCAGGTCCGTACGAAGGGCCACTCGACTCCGACGCCCTGGACCTGCGTGCCCCAGTTGACGCTTCCCGCGACGACCTGTCCGCTCGACCGCGACACCGGCGTGACATAGGCGACGGACGGGCACTCGGAGCGCACCGCGTCCACGTCGTCGTCCGTGATCGTGGAATTTCCCGTGAAGATGCGCGCGCCCGACTGCGTCGCGACGCCGGGGAAGATCATGAGGAAGTTGGTCCCGAGCGACGAGATCTGCGCCTGGATCGCCGCCTGGGAGCCCTGCCCCACGGCGATCATCGCGATCACGCAGGCGACGCCGATGATGATCCCGAGCGCCGTCAGCGCCGAGCGCATCTTGTTGCGGCCGATCGCCTTGAGCCCGACCTTGAGGATCGTGAGGAACTTCAGCATCCTGCCTCCTCGAGCCTAGACGGCCCGGCGCCGGGTCGCGACGACCTGGTCGTCGACGACGTGGCCGTCGCGGAACACGACGATGCGCTTGGCGTGCTCGGCGATGTCCTGCTCGTGCGTGATCAGGACGACGGTCTTGCCGTCGTCGTTCAGGCGCTGGAAGACGGCCATGACCTCCTCGGAGGTCTTCGTGTCCAGGTTGCCCGTCGGCTCGTCGGCGAGGATGAGCTTCGGGTCGTTGACCAGCGCCCGCGCGATCGCGACGCGCTGCTGCTGTCCGCCCGAGAGCTGGCTCGGGTGATGGTCCTCGCGGCCCTGCAGGCCCACGATGGCGAGGCAGCGCCGCGCCTTCTCGGCGCGTTCCTTCGCGCTCGAGCCGTCGGGCGAGTAGATCAGCGGGAGCTCCACGTTCTCGAGGGACGACGTCCGCGCGAGCAGGTTGAACGACTGAAAGACGAAGCCGATCTTGCCGTTGCGGATCTCCGCGCGCTCGTCGCGGTTCAGCCCCGACACGTCCACGCCGTCGAGGAGGTATCGCCCGGCCGTCGGCCGGTCCAGGCACCCGACGATGTTCATGAAGGTGCTCTTGCCCGAGCCCGACGGGCCCATGACCGCGACGAACTCGCCCGGCCGGATCGAGAGGGAGACGCCGTCGAGGGCGCGCACCTCGACCTCGCCCATCTGGTACACCCGGACGAGGTCCTCGATCCGGATGACGTCGTGCTCGGCCACTAGAATCTCCGGCCGCCTCCGGCGGGTCCTCCGCCCGGCGCGCCCGGAGGCCGGCCCGCGGTCGCGTCGGCCTTGGCGGTCACCAGTCCGACGATCACCGTGTCGCCGGCCTTCAGGTCCCCCGCGGCGACCTGCGTGTAGCGACCGTCGGTGATGCCCGGACGGATCTCGACCGGCTTCGGCGCGGCTTCCGCCTGCGGGCCCGGCACCGTGTACACCGTCTGCCCGGGCTTGCGCTTGCCGCCTCCCCCGGTATGGTCGAACTGCCGCGCCGCGCCCGCCATGGGTCCGCCCGCCGCCTGGGATCCCGCGCCGCCGCGCCGTCCGCCCGCCCCGGAGGACGAGCCGCCTCCGGGCGCGGCGCCCTGGCCGGGTGCCGTCCCCTGTCCCGGCGGCGCCTGGGCCGCCACGGCTTCCGGCGTCGGAGCGGGCTTGGAGCCGTCCGTCTCCGGACGGAAGCGGAGCGCGGCGTTGGGCACCCGGAGCACGTCGCGCACCGTCGCGACGTCGATCGAGACGTTGGCGGTCATGCTCGGACGCAGCGCGAGGTCCTCGTTGTTGACCTCGATGATGACCGGGTAGGTCACGACGTTCTGGTTTACGGTCGCGTTCAGACGAATCTGCGCGATCTTCCCGCGAAAGGTCTGGTCGGGGTACGCGTCCACGTTGAAGCGCACGGGCTGGCCGACCTTGCACATGCCGATGTCGGACTCGGAGACGTCGGCCGAGACCTGCATCTTGGTGAGGTCCTGCGCGATCGTGAAGATCGTCGGCGCCGTGAACGACGCGGCGACCGGCTGCCCCACGTCGTACTGCCTGTCGACGACGACTCCGTCGATCGGCGCGATGATCTTGCTGTTGCGCAGATCCGTCTCGGACGACGAGAGGTTCGCCTTCGCCTGGTTCACCGCCGCGACCGCCGAGTCGTAATTCGCCTGCGCCTGGTCGAGGTCCGCCTGGGCGGCGAGCTGCTGGGACCAGAGCGCCTTCTGGCGGCGCAGCGAGATCTCCATGTTGCGCGCGTCGACCTGGGCCTTCTCCAGCGCCGCCTTGCTCTGGTTCACCTTTTCCTGGAACGGAATCGGGTCGAGCTCCGCGAGCAGGTCGCCCTTCTTCACCTGCTTGTTGAAGTCGGCGTGGAGCGCGGCGACGTTGCCCGAGACGACGCTGCCGACCTTGACGGTCGTCACCGCCGAGAGCGTTCCGGTCGCCGCGACCGTTTGCGTCACGGTCCCCTTGTCGACGGCCGCCGTCCGGTACTTGGGCTCCGCCTTGCCCCGTCCGCCGAGGAGAAAGAACGCCGCCACGGCCGCGGCGACGACCACGCCGATTCCGATCAGCTTCTTCATGCCACTCCGTTGCAACGGGTTACGCCGCCCGGTTCTTCCCCTGCACGGCCTCGCGGGTGTAACGGGGCCGAATGAGAACAGATTACACGCGCCGTGCCATGGCCCGGCCGGCCGGGCGAACCGGCGGTTCCGGTTCCCGGCGCGGGGAGAGCCCGACGAAGCGCTCGGTGGCCCGCGGAAGGGGCGGCCGGACGGACGCCGCGGGGCGCCCGCACCGCCGCCGCGACGACTCGCCGGAAAATGAAAAGGCCCCCTCTCGGGGGCCCGGTCGATGCTCGCGGGAGCGCGTCAGAGGTTGCGGTCGATCAGCTTCACGAACTCGCTCCTCGGCAAGGCGCCGAGGGCGCGATCCGCGACCTCTCCGTTCTTGAACACGATGAAGGTCGGGATCGACGTGATCTGGTATCGCATCGCGACCTCGGTCGACTCGTCCACGTTGATCTTGGCGACCTTGAGCTTGCCGGCGTACTCGTTGGCGAGATCGTCCACGATCGGAGCGACGGAGCGGCAGGGCCCGCACCAGGGCGCCCAGAAGTCCACCAGAACGGGAACTTCGCTCTTCAGGATGTCGCCCTCGAAGCTCGCGTCGGAGACCTGCGCCACGTTCGGATTGGCCATCAACAACTCCTCCAGCTAAGAACTATGCTCGATTCGGGGAAACGATTCAGGCCGCTGACCGGCAGCGGATATTACAACGCGGAGGAACCGCGCGGATCCAGAGGGACCATGGTCCCGGGAGCGCGGAAACCCGCACACTAGTGCACGTGCGCGTGAACCCGTCCGCGCACGTGGGCGAGGCCCTCGCGAAGGAACCAGGGCACCATCAGGAGCGAGAGCGCGGGGTCGACCCAGCCGGGCGCGCCGGCGAGCCCCGCGATCATCGCGAGCATCGTCAGCCCCGAGTCGATCGAGCACGCGATCGACTCCTTCGCCTCGGCGGCGAGGCCCTTGCTGCCGATCGACTGGCTCGTCTTCCACTTGAACCATCCGACGACGGGCATGCCGAAGGTCGCGAAGATCGTCAGGAAGAGGCCGAGCCGGCTCGGCTCGACGTGCGTGCCGCCGATGATCTCGATGGCGCCCCGTCCGAGCGTGTACGCGGCGAGGAGCAGGAACGAGATTCCGATCCAGTGCGCGAGCATCTGGTCGCGCCGGGCGTGATCCTCCTCCTCGTCGGCCAGGTGCCGCAGGTGCCGCACCGCGAGGAACGCCGCCCCGCCCTCGATGATGCTCTCGAGGCCGAACGCGAGCAGGGCGAGGCTGCCCGTCCGCAGGGACTCGTACAACGCCAGCCCGCCCTCCCCGAACACGTGGACGAAGGTCAGGCCGAGGAGCCAGAGCATGCGCCGGCGGAGGGCCTCGCCGGCCGCGTCGGGGGACAGGGCCGCAACGGGCCCGGGGACGGCTTCGCGGCTCACGGGCGGCATTGTACGCAGGGGGCTCGGGACCTCCCGACAGAATAGAATCGGCGTCTCGGCGTGTTGGAGGACTGAAATGTTGCGTCGGTTGAGGAGCTCGTCCCCGGCCCGGGCCATGCTGTGCCTGGCCGTGCTCCTCGCGGCGAGCGCGGCCTTCGGGCTGCACCCCGAGCCCCTCGACGAGGGGCGCAACGCCGCGGCCGCGTTCTCGGACGGCGACTCCGTCCGCTCCGGCCCGCACCTGTGCGTAGCGTGCCTCACGCATGCGGCGGCCCTGACGGCGCCGCTCGTGGCGGCGGTGCACGCCGCATCCGTATCGCAGACCGCCTCGCCGCGTCCGAGCCCGGCTCCGGCCGCGCGCCTCGGTCGAACTCCCTGCTCGGGCCTCTCCCCTCCTTCGGCTTCCTAGCCGGAGCGGGACGCGCGCGCCCGTGCGCGCGTCCCATGAGGAAACGAGTGTCCGAGGAGATCGATGACCATGCGAAGCGTTTCGTGGGCCCTCGCCGGCTTCCTGGCGGCGGGGATGGCGCTCGGGCAGGAGCCCCCGGCGCCGACCCCCTCGCCGACCCCCGCACCTTCTCCGCCGCCCGCTCCCGCGGCCGAGCCGACCCCGGCCCCGGCCCCGGAGCCCGCGGCGGCTCCCCCGGCGCCGAACGCCTTCTCGGCGAACCCGGTCAACCCGACGTTCTTCAACCCCGCGATCGCCGTGATCGGCAACTTCCTCGCGACCGCCGGCCACAACCCGGTCGACCCGCAGCCGGCCTTCCAGTCCCAGGAGTCGGAGATCTCGTTCCAGGCGATCGTGGATCCCTACGCCCGGGCGGACCTGTTCCTCTCCTTCTCCAACTCCGGCGTCGACGTCGAGGAGGGCTACATCACCTTCCTCCACCTGCCCTGGGACCTCCTCGTGAAGGCCGGCAAGTTCAAGGCGCAGTTCGGCAAGATCAACACGCTCCACCTCCACGTACTGCCGTGGCCGGACGAGCCTCTCCCCATGGTCAACCTGCTGGGCAGCAGCGAGGGCTGGGCCGACGAGGGCGTCTCCGCGTCCAAGGTGATCCCGCTGCCGGGCGACACGTTCTCGGAGATATACGGGCAGGTGTTCACCGGCGACGTAGAGAACCTGTTCGACGCGCCCTCGGCGGGTAAGATCGCGTGGAACACGCAGTACCGCGTGTACCGCGACTTCGGCGACGACAACAACCTCGAGGTCGGCGCGAGCTACGGCAGCGGCTTCAACGGCGTCACGACCGACACGACGACGTCGCTGCAGAACTTCCACATGGTCTACCGCTGGAAGCCTCTCCAGGGCCGCCCCTACCGGCAGCTCATCGTGCGCGGCGAGTTCACGCGCAGCGTGCGGCAGCAGGTCGGCCCGACGCAGATCGCCACCGGCTACTTCGCGTCCGCCGACTACCAGCTCGCGCGGCGCTGGTTCGGGGGCGTGCGGTACGAGTGGTCCGGGCGCGCCGCCAACGCCGAGCAGCACGACCGCGGCGTCTCCACCGCGATCAGCTTCCTCCCGTCCGAGTTCTCGGTCCTGCGCGCCGAGTACCGGCGCCGGACATACGCCGGAGGCATCGTCGCCAACGAGGGCTTCCTCCAGATCCAGTACGCGATCGGCGCCCACGGCGCCCATCCATTTTGAGGTGCAAATGAAACGCTTTGCTCCGTTCCTCGGCCTCGTCGTCGCGCTGAGCGCCGCGCCGATGCTCGCCACGGTCAGGGTCGTCACCAGCCTCCAGGACTTCGCCTCCATCACCGACGCCGTCGGCGGCAAGCGCGTCGAGACCTTCGCGCTCGCGAAGGGCTACCAGGACCCGCACTTCGTGGAGCCGAAGCCCTCCTTCGTGCTGAAGCTCTCGAAGGCCGACCTGCTCGTCGTCGCCGGTCTCGAGCTCGAGGTCGGCTACCTCCCGCCGCTCATCGACCAGAGCCGGAACGAGAAGATCCGGCCGGGAGCGGCCGGATACCTCGACGCGTCGAACGGGTGCGACATCCTCGAGCGGCCGACGGGCACGGTCACGCGCGCGATGGGAGACGTCCACCCGTACGGCAACCCGCACTACTGGCTCGACCCCGAGAACGGCCGGATCATCGCGCGCGCGATCGCCGGGAAGCTCGCGCAGCTCGATCCTTCGGGCGCCGCCGAGTACCAGGCCAATCTCGCCGCGTTCGAGGCGAAGCTCACCGAGAGCGCGAAGCGCTGGGACGCGGCGCTCGCGCCCTACTCCGGAACCGAGCTCGTCACGTACCACACGTCCTGGCCGAACTTTCTGAAACGCTTCAAGCTCGTCGCCGCCGGATACATCGAGCCGAAGCCCGGGATCCCTCCCTCGCCGGCGCACACCGTCGAGCTGATCAACATGATGATCGAGAAGAAGATCCCGGTGATCCTCATGGAGCCCTACTTCGACCAGAAGACGCCGAAGGCCGTTTCGGAGAAGACGGGTGCGACGCTCCTGACCTTCATCCCGTCCGTCGGCGGGGTTCCCGAGGCGAAGGACTACATCAGCCTGTTCGACTACGACGTGAAGCTTCTCGCCGACGCGCTCGCCGCCAAGAAGGCCAAGCCATGAGCGTCTTCGAGGTGCTGCTGCCCGCGTTCGTGGCCGGGCTGATCGTCACGGGAATGCTCGCGTACCTCGGCGTCCACGTCGTCGAGCGCGGGGTGATCTTCGTGGACCTCTCGCTCGCGCAGATCGCCGCGCTCGGCACGACGGTAGGCATCCTCGCCGGCTACGACATGCACTCCTCGATGGGCCACGTCTTCTCTCTCGGTTTCGCGCTGCTCGGTGCCGCCGTCTTCGCGCTCTCTCGCGTGCACCGCAGCACGCGGATTCCGCAGGAGGCGATCATCGGCATCGCGTACGCCGTCGCGGCCGCGACCTCGATCCTCGCGATGTCCAAGGCGACCGGCGAGACCGAGCACCTGAAGGAGATGCTCGTCGGCAACATCCTCTCGGTCTCGTGGGGCGAGCTCGCGAAGACCGCGGGCCTGTTCGCCCTCGTCGGCCTGTTTCATTTCGTCCTGCGGAAGAAGTTCCTGCTGATCTCCCTGGACGAGCCCGAGGCCGAGCGGCGCGGGCTCTCCATCCGGCTCTGGGATTTCCTGTTCTACGGCTCCTTCGGCCTCGTCGTGACCCTGGCCGTGCCCATCGCCGGCGTGCTGCTCGTCTTCTCGTACCTCATCGTGCCTGCCGTTTCGGCCATGCTCTTCTCGCAGAAGCTGGGAGTGCGGCTCGCGATCGG
>Ga0207683_10004146_pt1 | contig 12542 bp, 8 predicted proteins | sample KBSM73metaG_FD_184333 | JGI IMG/M metagenome (GOLD analysis project Ga0207683, IMG submission 184333) | Miscanthus rhizosphere microbial communities from Kellogg Biological Station, Michigan, USA - KBS M7-3 metaG (SPAdes) (version 2) | ecosystem: Host-associated > Plants > Roots > Rhizosphere >...
CAGCGTCGGGTGACGCCGCGCCCCCCTAGTAAGAAGGCCCCTCAGGCGACCGGGGTGCGGCGGTGGTTGAGGAAGGTGAGGACTGCGAGGACGCGTCGGTGGTCTTCTTCGTCTGCGCCGGTTCGTCTCCATGTGCTGCGAGAGGAGCACGATTCCGAGCTCGGGGTGGTTGGCGCGGAGGATGCGGGCGGCACGTGCGCCGTCGTCGGTGTTGTCGGGTGGCATGCGGATGTCGACGATTGCGAGGTCGGCGAGCGTCGTATCGACGGCGGCGATCAGGCTCGGTGCGTCGACGGTCTTCGCGACGACCTCGTGGCCGGCGTCCTCGAGGAGACGCGCGAGCCCTTCGCGGAAGAGGGTGCCGTCCTCGCTGATCACGATGCGCAAGGCAGGATCGCCTCCAGCACATCTCTCGGAGAAAGGAACGAGGAGACCATGGGACAGCGGGCGCCACTGGCCGTCGCTGTGCTCGCCGCGTTCGCGTTGCCTTCGCTGGCGCTCGAGGCCGCACGCTCACCACCGCCTGTCGATCTCGGCAGGCGGTGCACTCCGCGAAATCGAGCGAACATCCCATGGTGAGCATCTCCCACACCCACCCGAGCCCCGCAGCGCGAGCCATCGGCTGGCTGCGAGACGACGTCCACCTCGCGAGACTCGCAATCGGTGTCGTCGCCCTCCACGTCGTCGACGACAACTTCCTGCAGCCGAATCCCGGGACCACCGCCGGTGGCCATCTCGTCAGCGGCCTCGTTCCGGTCGCCCTCCTCGTCACGGCGGGAGCCCTCTACGGGCGGCTCCGCCCGGGCGCGCGCGCCGTGATCGCATTCCTCGCGGGCTTCTTCGGCATGCTCGTGGCGATAGAGGCGTTGCATCACACGAGAGAGGGCGGGCTGGTCGCCGACGACTACACGGGACTGCTGTCGCTCGTCGCCGGGATCGGGCTGATCGCGATCGGCGGCGTCACGCTCTGGAGGTCGCGTCGGCGGGATGATCGCGTCTGGTGGCGCTACGCCCGACGCGTCCTGCTCGCCGTCGGTGCGGCAGTCGTCGCCAGCGTCGTGCTGCTCCCCGTCACGATCGCCTACGTCGCGACGCACGCCTCGCACGTACTCGTTCCGTCCGCCGACCTCGGGTCGTCGTTCGAGGACGTGCGGTTCTCGACGAGCGATGGATTACGGCTGGAAGGGTGGTACGTCCCGTCCCGGAACGGTGCGGCGGTAATCGCCTTCCCCGGACGGCAGCCGAGCGTGCAGAAGCGGGCGAAGGTCCTGGCGCGGCACGGGTACGGCGTCCTGCTCTTCGACCGCCGCGGCGAAGGCGAGAGCGAGGGCGACCCGAACCTCTTCGGATGGCAAGGCGAGCGCGATATCCACGCGGCCGTGCGGTTCCTGCAGGGTCGCCCGGGCGTCGACCCCGAACGGATCGGCGGCATCGGCCTGTCGGTCGGAGGCGAGATGATGATCGAGGCCGCGGCCGAGTCGACGGCGCTCGAGGCGATCGTGTCCGAGGGCGCGAGTGGCCGCTCCGTCCGCGACATCCTCGCGAACGGCGACGGCTGGCAGGACGTCCTCGGCAACGGCATCGCAACAGCCGCGACGGCCGTCTTCTCGAACAACGTCCCCCCGGCCGATCTCGAGAGCCTCGTGCCGAAGATCTCAGGAGCGGTGTTCTTCATCTACGGCGAACGCGGCCAGCCGGTCGAGGAGCCTGCCAACAAGGCCTTCTTCGCGGTCGCGCGTGGCCCCAAAGAGCTGTGGGAGGTGCCGGGCTCCGGGCATATTGGCGGGATCGACGCCCAGCCGGAGGCGTACGAGCGACGTGTCGTCGGTTTCTTCGATCGCGCTCTCCTGCAGGGTGCGTGACTCGCGGCGAGTGACGCGCGGCGGTAGACCGGAGCTCGAACGGCGCGCTCATTGAACCGGCGGCCACCGCGGTTTACGGTCTCGTCGTGCCGGCGAGACAAGGGTCGTGATGGAGAACGTGCGGTACGACGTCGCCGTGATCGGCGCGGGGCAAGCGGGGCTGGCGATCGGTCATGCGCTGGCCGAGCAGAAGAAGCGGTTCGTCATCCTCGAAGCGGCGGACTCCGTGGGCTCTGCATGGAGGAATCGCTGGGACTCGCTCGTCCTGTTCACGCCGCGCCGCTACGACGCATTGCCCGGGCTCGCCTTCCCCGGCGACCCGGACGGGTACCCGACCCGCGACGAGGTCGCTGCCTACCTCGCCCGGTACGTCGAACGTTTCGGGCTGCCGGTGGAGCTCTCGACGCCCGTGCGCTCGCTGAGCAAGGACGCCGACGGCTTCGTGGTCGACGCGAACGGCACGCGGATTCGCGCGGACGCGGTCGTGGTTGCGACCGGGCCGTTCCACGCGCCGATCGTGCCGGACATCGCCGGCGGTCTGGCGGCCGAGGTCTTCCAGACGCACAGCGCCGGCTACCGTCGGCCGGCGGACCTGCCGAAAGGCCGTGTCCTGGTGGTGGGTGGCGGCAACACCGGCTTCCAGATCGCGAGAGAGCTCGCCGGCAGCCGCGAGGTTCACCTCGCGATCGGCTCGCAGCAGAAGCCCTTGCCGCAGCGTCTGCTCGGTCGCGACCTCTTCTGGTGGCTGACGAAGCTCGGCGTGCTGTCGAAGTCCGTCGATTCCCGGATCGGCCGGCGCGCGCGCGACCGCGACGTCCTGATCGGGTCGAGCCCGCGCGATGCCAAGCGCCATGGCGTCGTCGTGCAGTCGCGCGCGGTCGGCGCGGTCGGCCGCACGGTCCGGTTCGCCGACGGCACAGAGCTCGATATCGACGCGGTGATCTGGGCGACGGGCTCCAAACCCGACCACTCGTGGATCGACCTGCCGATCAACGGCGACGACGGCCGCCTACGCCATCGCCGCGGGGTCAGCGACGTTCCCGGGCTCTACTTCCTCGGTCTGTCCTGGCAACACACGCGCGGCTCCGCACTGCTCGGATTCGTCGCCGACGACGCGGCGTTCATCGCAGATCAGATCGCCGCCGACCGCGAGGCTCGGAGCGGAGGAGCACCGGCCCCCACCCCGCAAGATGAGAGCGCCCAAGGAGGCTCGTAGCCATGGAACACGACGAGCATCAGCACGAGCACGACTCCACCGACGTGACCGCCACGTTCCCGACCGACACTGCCGGCCTTCCACACGCGGTGCCGACCCAGGTCGTGGAGCTCGCCGACGGCGACACCTTCGAGCTTCGAATCGCGCCGGTCGCGACACGGATCGGCGACGACACCGTGCGGATGATCGCCTACAACGGGTCAATCCCTGGTCCCACGCTCCGTGTGCGCGAAGGATCGTCGCTCGTCGCGGACGTCGTCAACGAGGGCGACCTGGAGGCAACCGTGCACTGGCACGGACTGCGTCTGGAGAACCGCTACGACGGCACGCACGAGACGCAGGCGCCGATCCCCGTCGGCGGCCGCTTCTCGTACCGGATCTCGTTCCCCGATCCCGGCGTCTACTGGTACCACCCGCACATCCGCGAGGACTATGGTCAGGAGCTCGGGCAGTACGGCAACATCCTCGTCGACCCGGTCGAGCCCGACTACTGGCCGCCGGTGCACCGCGAGCTGCTCCTGACCCTCGACGACATCTTCATCGAGGACGGAAAGGTCGCGCCGTTCAGTCGCGACGAGACGACGTTCGCGGCAATGGGCCGCTACGGCAATGTCATGCTCGTCGCAGGCGAGACGGCGCCCTCGTTCGCCGCCCGGCAGGGCGAGGTCGTCCGCCTCTACCTGACGAACACCGCCAACACGCGCGTGTTCAACGTCGCACTCCCAGGCGGACGCATGAAGCTCGTGGGCGGCGACAGCGGCCGCTTCGAGCGCGAAGCGTTCGTCGAGTCGGTCGTGCTGGCGCCCTCGGAGCGCGTCGTGGTGGACGTGCTGTTCGAAGAGCCGGGACGCACGGCGCTCGAGCACCGAACACCCGAGCAGACCTACACGCTCGCGACGTTCGACGTGGCAGCCGAGCCGGCCACGCCGCCCCTCGCCGACGGGTTCGCGGTGCTGCGCACGAACGCGGAATGGTCCGCCGAGCGGGAACGGCTCGAGGTCTTCGCCGACGCGCCGCCGGACAAGACACTCGCCTTCGTCGCGGAGATGGACATGGCCGCGCCCGAGGGCGAGGTGATCTACATCTGCCCGATGCATCCAGACGTGGTCGGCGAAGAGTCCGACCGCTGTCCGAAATGCGGCATGAAGCTCGTCGCCGTCGCGGCCCCGGTGACCTACGTCTGCCCGATGCACCCCGAGGTCGTGAGCGAGCAGCCCGACCGCTGCCCGAAATGCGGCATGAAGCTGGTCGACGCGTCGCTCGTCACCGCGTCAAGTCACGAGCACGAGGGCCACGCCCACGAACACCCCGTCGCGCATGCCGCTCACGAGGAGGCGCCCGAGGGCGAGCACGACCACGAGGCAGGCGGGATCGAGTGGGAGGACGACATGCTCGAGCTCAACCGCCAGACGACGCCGGCCAACATGCGCTGGATGCTCGTCGACCGCGACACCGGCGCGGCCAACCACGGCATCGCGTGGCAGTTCACCGTCGGCGACCGCGTCAAGCTCCGCCTGGTGAACGAGATGGACTCGGACCATCCGATGCACCACCCCTTCCACGTCCACGGCGCCGGCCGCTTCGTCGTCCTCGCCCGCGACGGGGTACCCGAGACCAACTACGTCTGGAAGGACACCGTCCTCGTCCGCACCGGCGAGACCGTCGACATCCTGCTCGACGTCACGAACCCCGGACGCTGGATGGCCCACTGCCACATCGCCGAGCACCACGAGAGCGGGATGATGTTCAGCTTCGACGTCGCACCTGCCAACGCACCTTGAAGCCACCCGGCGGGCCGATCTACCTGCTCGGCCGTGCAGCGACGCCCGGCGCGGCGGAGACACGACAGTTCCTGTCGCGGAACGGCGTCTCGTTCCGCTGGGTCGACGTCGACGACGACCCGCTCGTGCGCGTCCTCGCTCCTGCGGCGGCGCTGGAGAGCGTCCGCATGCCGTGCGTCCTCTTCCCGGACGGCACGATCCTCGAAGGGCCGGGCCGGTTCATGCGAACCCGGTTCATCCCGGCGACGCAGCACGGTGCGGTGCCGGCCGTCTCCGACGAGGATCAGCGCGCGCACCTCGAGACGAAGGTCTTCAAGCACGAGCTCGCCACCCGCGCCGGGCTGCCAACCCGGCCGCACCACGAGCGCTACGACGTTGCGATCCTTGGCGCCGGCCCTGCCGGGCTCACCTCGGCGCTCTACGCCGCCTCGGAGGGGCTACGGACGGTGGTCGTCGAGGCTCTTGCCCCGGGCGGCCAGGCGGGAACGAGCGCCCGGATCGAGAACTACCCCGGTTTTCCCGACGGGATCAGCGGCGCCGAGCTTGCCGCCAGCATCCACGCGCAGGCAACCCGGCTCGGTGCGGAGATCCTCGTCGGCGCCGAGCTCGTCGGTGCGATGCCGGGGGAGAACGGGACGGTCCAGCTCGAGCTGACCGGCGGTGCCACCTTCCACGCCCGCGCGGGCATCGCGGCAAACGGCGTGCACTACCGACGGCTCGAGGTGCCCGGCGTGGACGAGCTCATCGGCGCCGGCGTGCACTACGGCTCGTCGCCCTCTGAGGCAGCGCTCTGCCGCAACTGCGACGTCGTCGTGGTCGGCGGCGCAAACTCGGCCGGCCAGGCGGCCCTGCAACTCGCGAACGTCGCCCGAAGCGTCACCGTCGTCTGCCGTGCCGACTCGCTCGAGCAGAGCATGTCGCGCTACCTGGTCGACCGCATCCGGACGCACGACCGGATCAGGGTCCGCACCGGCGCCGAGGTGACCGAAGCGCGCGGCGACCAGCAACTCGACTCCGTCGTCATCCGCGACGGAGCACAGGGTGAGCAGACGGAGGCCGACGCCGATGCGATGTTCGTCATGATCGGCGGCCGGCCGACGACGGCAGGCGTCGAGGGGTGGCTCCGCCGCGACGAACACGGCTTCCTAGTCACAGGCCCGGACCTGCTCCGAGGCGGCGAGCAGCCCGCGTGGCCGCTCGCACGTCCACCGCTCTTTCTCGAGTCCAGCCAACCCGGCCTCTTCGTCGCGGGCGACGTGCGTCACGGCTCGATCAAGCGCGTCGCGTCTGCGGTCGGCGAGGGGGCAATGGCAGTCGCGCTCCTCCACCAGCACCTCACCACCATCGACTGACCGACACGGCGGCGGTCGTGGCGGGCCTCGCCGCTCCGTCAGAATCCGACGATCGCCTCCTACGCGCTGAACACGGGCGCCGTCATCGACGAGAGCGTGGTAGAGGCGGTGACGGACCGGCGGTTCGACACGCGGCTCGGGCGACACCCGGCTCCGTGCCGTCTCTGAGCGGTCGGCCACTGCTGCACCTCAGCGCGGCGTACCGTCCGAGTCACAAGGGAGCTGGATCTCGGCGGAGACGACCTGTCCCTGATCGACGATCTCGAGCGTCCGTTCCATCGCGGTGGGTTTCAGGCCTCCGACCCCGGCGTGGAAGGGGTTGTCGAGGAACCAGAGGAGGAGAAGCGTCGAGGTGATCACCACGGCGACGCAGCCCATCATCGTCGCTTGCACGAAGGCGCGCTCGCCGCTGTCGGCGAAGAGGAGCATGAAGCCGAAGATCACGAGGGCGGAGAGGAGGAGCACGATCCACAGTGGCGTGGGGATCACCCCCTCCGCCCCGTGGACACGGTCAGTACGAGCTCCTTGACGGTCGGATCGTTGATCGAGCCACTTGCTGTACGCGGCCTGCTCCGAGGCCGATCGCGGTTCGCTCGTCTGGAGTGTCTTGAACATCACGACCGTCCATGGGTTGAGCCCGTCGCTGCCGGCGCCTCTCTCCAGCCTCGGCCACTCCTGGTGAACGACAGCGCGCGCGTAGCACACGAGCTCGCCCGACAGGCTCGCGCGAATGCCCGTCGGCATCAACTGCGCGGTCTCGAGCTGCTGAGCCACGATCTCGGCCTCGTTCTCCGCCCCGGACCGCGACGTGTCGAAGCTCTCGAACGCGAGGAAGACGACGAACCCGAGCAGCACCGCGAATCCGGTAGCGAGGACGCCGAACACACCCGCCGCGCGGTCTCCGTCCTCGAAGTAGCTGCCTCCCGGAGCGCCGCGGCGTACGAGAAGCATCGCGCCAATCGTGACGACGGTGACGGCGAAGACGATCAGCGCTGCCCAGAGAATGGACATTTGGTCCTACCCTATTTCGGCGGCCGAATTGCGTCCGGCCGGTACCGGCGATCTCGCGCGGACCCTGTCGAATGCCCGTCGCGGCTTTGACGCGGCCGGAGGCTACCGCCTCCTGTAGCGCGCGATAGTCGCGATGGTTCTGGTCTTCATAGCTTTCGGCGAACGCTGCCGTTGCGCGGTCGAAAGAGGCGCTGCTTCCGAGATACGCGGCAATCGCGATCCGGTCACCCGAGCGCGCGTGGGCTCGGGCGAGTGTCCAGCCGCAGATCCTGCGGTAGGCCGCCAGCGCCGTATCGTCCATCAGTTCGAGCTCGGCCGACCCCTTCTCGTCCCAGAGTTGCCGGATGTAGAAGTCCTTCTTCTCCCCGTCGATGGCCACGACCCGTTCCCAGCCCAGCATGCGGCCCCGGCCGGAAAGTCGTGCTCGGACGATCCGGCGTTCGTCATCCGAAGCTTCTTCGACGTGATAGAGTCCTCCCGTCGCCGGCCCAACTCCTGGCCGCGGCGAGTTCGGCGGAGCCGTAGCAATCGGCCCGTACCGGCCACCCCGAGCAGAGTGGGTTGCATTTTGGCCGACCTCCAATCCGGTCGGCGATGCTCTTCGAAAGCTCCTGGGAGGCTCACGTTTCGCTCTTCGGTTCTCTCCGGTCAAGCTTGACCAGCCCCACGGGGGAGCGGCTGGTCAGGTCGGGGCGTGGCGGACGCCCCGACTTGCGAAGGCTCCCGGGCGTGGGGCCCGGAGCCCTTCGCATCCTCCGACTCGATGTCGCGACGGTCGACGGGAACGCTGGCGACTGACAGCCGGGTCAGGAGAGGCGCGAAACCCCCGCCTGCGCCAGATGAAGCGCAGGCGGGGCCGCGCAGTCGCGTCGCGCCGCCTGCGGGTACGGAACGTCGCTACGGAGCCGAAAGCGTCGGCAGCGCCCCGCGCGTTGGCTAGACTTTCGAGCCTGTTCCTCTCCAGGGCAGTGGGATGAGGGTGTCGTCGTTGGAGCACCCTGAGATGGTCGAAGAAGAGCCGAAGCACCTACGCGTCCTGATCGCCAACGAGAGGCGCGACCGGCTAGAGCTGCTGGCACAGGTTGTGGCGGGGCTCGGTCATGACGTCATCGCGCGCGAGATCTACGTCAAGGAAGTAGGCGCCGCGACCGAGCGAGAACGCCCCGACGTTGCCCTCGTCGGCCTGGGTCTGAGCTCCGAGCACGCGCTCGAGCTGATCGCGGAGATCGTCCGTGAAGCGTCGTGCCCGGTGATCGCCCTGCTGTCCGCGAAGGACCCTGCCTACGTGCGAGAAGCGGCGAAGCGTGGCGTGTTCGCCTACATCGTCGACGGGGACGCCGAGGAGCTCCAGAGCGCGATCGACATCACCCTCCAGCGGTTCGCGGAGTACCAGAGTCTCCAGGGCGCCTTCGGCAGGCGGGCCTTGATCGAGCAGGCGAAGGGAATCTTGATGGCGCGACACGCGATCGACGCCGACCGCGCCTTCCAGATGCTGCGAGAGCACTCACAGCACAACGGCCGGAAGCTGGTCGACATCGCGCAGGCAGTCGTGGACAGCCATCTGCTCCTGCTCGCGCCGCTGCCGTCGGCGGACGCAAGCCCCGAGCCCGCGCTGTAGAACTGCCGGGCGGTGTTCTTGGTTCAAAGGCGTTGCCCGCGACCCCAGGTAATCCGCTCCCTTTCAACCGAAGTCGGACCGACGCTCCTCATCGCGCGGCCGATACCGGCCGACGTCAGTCGGAACGAACGGCGGCGAGCAGGGCGTCGAGTCGTGCGGTCGCGACACAGATCGTCGTGTCGGCTGCTCCGTAGTAGAGCCTGACTTCCCCCGACTGCGGGTCGTGTACGAGCCCGCACGGGAACACGGTGTTGGGTATGTCGCCCTCGCGTTCGTACGGGGCGGAGGGCCCTAGCACCCAGTTCGAGGCCCGGTGCAGGACACGTGCTGGGTCGTCCAGTGCTGTCAACGCGAGACCGACGCGGTAGATGGTGCCGGCAACGGTCTCCTTGACACCGTGGTAGATCACCAGCCAACCGGCGTCTGTGCGAAGTGGTGGTGGGCCGATGCCGATGCGAAGTGAGTCCCACCAGGCGCCGTGTCGGGGCTGGAGGACTTGCTCGGGGGGGCCCCAGCTGGTCAGGTCGTCCGACCGGGAGAGGACGACCTCGCCGCGTGCGCCGCCGTACGAGGTCATCGGCCGGTGAAAGAGAACCCACCGCCCGTCGACCCGCTCGGAGAGAAGCGCCGCGTTCTTGTCCTCCGGCTGGCAGATGATCCCGATCCGCTCGACCGTCCGAAAATCCGTCGTCGAGGCGAGATAGACGGCCGGACCGCTCGGGCCGTATGCCGTGCAGGTGATCAACCAACGCTCGAGCTCGGCCACCCAGACTGCACGGGGGTCTTCGAAGCCCCACTGTTCGCTTTCGATCCCGCTGGCCGGCGCAAGCAGCGGCTCCGGATCGATCGACCACCCGCTGAGGCCGTCGGCAGAGCGAGCGACGGCGAGATGGGAGATGCCCCGCCGATCTTCGACGCGCGCGACCACCACGGTCTCACCATCGACGAGCGCCGCGGCAGGGTTGAAGACCGCGTTGACCGGCGTGCTCCAATCGGCCGCAGTCAGGATCGGGTTTCCGGCATACCGCCGGAACACCTCGTGGTTCGAGCTCACGCGGCCTTGATCCGGAGCTCGCGTCGTTCGGTGGCCGGGAGGGCGGCGGAATCGAGCAGTAGCTGGGCACGATGGAAGGCAAGCGTGGACTCTGCGCCCTCGTTCTCGTTGAGGTCGGTCTCACCGAGGCCGTCGCTGCACCCTCCGGTCGCGAAGTCGTAGAGCGGGCGGTCCAACCGATTTCGCCCCAGGAACCAGTCGAACGCCGTGCGCGCACGGGCTCCGTGTTCGCCGTTCCCCGTGGCGACGAGCGCAGCGAGCTCGGCCTCGACGAACGCCGTTGCGTCGAGCGGCTGCTCGTCGCCCTCGCCGGGCGCAGGCTCGTCGCGGTCGCGTCCACGGTGGCCCGGCAGGCGCAACATGCCTTCGTCGAGGCCGCACTCGTCACCCAGCCAGGCGAGCGCCTCGAGCCCGATCGCGACGTGATCAGGGCGCCGAAGTGCGGCGCCTCCGACGATGAGCGCCTGGGGGAGCCGCGCGTTGTCGTAGGTGAGCCGGTCCTCGAACCACAGCCACGCTCCTTCTGCTGCGTCTTTGTACGCAGACGCGAGCTGTTCGACGAGGCGTTCGAGAAGCACTCTCGCGTCGTGGTCGAGACGATCGGGATCGAGGCGCGCGAGGCCGAGAACCGTGTAGGCGGCTGTGCGTAGGGAGACGTCTTTGCGCATAGATGGCACGAGTGCGTCGAGAAGCGTCCGAGCGGGGCCAGAGAGGGCCGGTATCCAGGCGGTCGCGAGGATCTCACCGAGCGCCCAGATCGTTCTGCCGACGTGGTCGCCGACATGCGGCTCGTCGAGCCAGCGTCTGTCGTAGCCCATGAAGTTCCGCATCCCCGTGCCCTCGGGGCCCGTCGCGAATTGCAGGAACGCGAGCGAGCGGTGGAGTATGGGTGTCCACTGACGGTCGGCGGCGCGTCCTGTCAGCTCGAGCGCGACGACCGCGAGTCGCGCGACGTCGTCGACGCAGTAACCCGTTTCCCAGCTCGGGATCACACCCGTCGCGTGTTGGACGATCCCGACGTCATCAACCAGGGTCCGCAGGTGATCCGTTCGGACCGACGTGAGCTCGAGCTCGACGATCGGGATCGGCTTCCCGCGCGGTCGAGCGAGAGCCGCCTCTTGCAGCACGACTGCGGTCTCGACGGCGATCGCGGGCCAGGCGAGCCCGGCACCGATCCGGCGCGCCTCCGTGCGGGCCGCTGCCAGTGAATCGGGGCTCCCGATGAAGTCGCAGACCGCGCTCTCGATTGCGGCGGCGTCGTCGAACGGGACGAGCTTTCCTGCACCCGTCGCGAGCATGTCCTGCGCGAAGAGGTACGGCGTGGAGATCGACGCGCAGCCGGCGGCGATGGCGAAGGTCAGCGCGCCCGAGGCGATCTGCTCGCGGTTGCGGTACGGCGTCAGGAAGACGTCCGTGGCGTGCAGCAGGTCGGCCAGTTCGGGGACGGAGAGAAAGCGATCGTCGAACTCGACGTGATCGGCGACTCCGAGGTCGAGCGCGCGACGCTCGAGCAGGAGTCGATACTGCTCGCCCTTCAGCCGCGCTACTTCGGGGTGCGTCCTCCCGGCGATGAGGTACAGCACCTCGGGATGACGCTCGACGATCCCCGGCAAGGCCGCAATCGCGGTCTCGATCCCCTTCCCCGGAGAGATGAGCCCGAACGTCGAGAGCACAAACCGCGATCGGAGACGGTCGAGGCCACGTGACGGCGCCGAGCCGTTGGTGTTTTGGCGACCGAGAAGGGCCGGCGCCCCATGCTGGACGACGCGTATCTTGTCCGCGGCGCAGCCGTTCACCCGCAGCAGCAGCTCTCGCGCTGTCTCTGTCATCACGATCACACGCTCCGCCTCCTCGCACAAGGCGGTCAGCACGTCGCGCTGGTGATCCGTCGGCTCCGAGAGGACGGTGTGAAGCGTCAGAACGAGCGGCCGAGCGAGCTCCCGCGCGAACGAGAGCACGTACTCGCCGTCGGCGCCGCCGAAGATGCCGTACTCGTGCTGCAACAGGACGACGTCGATGTCGAGTCGACCCAGCAGCCGTGCTGCTCGAACGTAGTCGCCGCGTACTGCCTGCGACACGGTCGCGAGGACACTGGGAGACAAGCCCAAGCCCGCCGCGTCGCTACGATGAGCCCAGCCGAATAGGTGTCCATAGGGTCGTGAAAGCGGCGGATGCCTGTGGAGCGGGAACGGGTCAGACCCTGAGCGCAGCCAAGGCGGCCGGGGGTTAGGTGGACTCGCCGCTGGGCGCCGGCTGACCACTTCCCGCCGGCTGATGGTGCCCCTGAAGTGGCGGCCAGCCCCGAGACTGCTGGTGATGCCGCGGCGATAGCTGACTATCTGGGCAAGAGCACCAAGGTCGAGGACGCATTTGTGGCATTCGCGTCGGCGTATGCCGACCAGAACGACCGCGACCATGCGCAGCTCGCCGAGGCGGTCGAGCGCGGGGCCATTCCCGCCGCGCCCGGGTGGCGTTAGGTCTGCCGATACTCATCTGGGACCACTACGAGTTACACAGGTGCATAATGCATTTCGGCCACCACCGTAAGCGGTGGCTGCCGCGGCCGGACGCGAGCGTCGAAAGAGAAATGTGGCACGGAGGCTGAAATCGCCTGCCGTTGGCGGGGATACGACAGAAAGATGCCCGCG
>Ga0207683_10004148_pt1 | contig 12541 bp, 11 predicted proteins | sample KBSM73metaG_FD_184333 | JGI IMG/M metagenome (GOLD analysis project Ga0207683, IMG submission 184333) | Miscanthus rhizosphere microbial communities from Kellogg Biological Station, Michigan, USA - KBS M7-3 metaG (SPAdes) (version 2) | ecosystem: Host-associated > Plants > Roots > Rhizosphere >...
AAGCGTTGCTCACGAAATGGACCGAACTGTCGAATGCGCGAATGCAGCTGAGCGACAATCGCGAACTCGCCAATTCTAGCGACGCGGACCTTGCACAAATGGCGCAGGAAGAAATTCCCGCTCTCGAGAGACGCGTCGCCGATCTCGAACGCGAGATGCAGGTCGCGTTACTTCCGCCGGACGAAAATGAAAATCGCGATGCGATCATCGAGATTCGCGCCGGCACCGGCGGAAGCGAAGCCGCAATTTTCGCGGCTGATTTGTATCGGATGTACAATCGCTATGCCGAGTCAGCCGGGCTAAAACTCGAAAGCATGGACTCGAGCCCATCGGAGCTGGGCGGATTAAAGGAAATCATTTTCAAAGTCAGCGGCGAATCGGTTTTTCGAAAGCTGCGTTACGAGAGCGGAGTCCATCGGGTGCAGCGCGTGCCGGCGACGGAAGCGCAGGGTCGGATTCACACCAGCACTGCGACGGTCGCCGTTCTACCGGAAGCAGAGGAAGTCGATCTCGAATTAAAACCGGAAGATCTCCGGATCGAAGTTTGCCGTTCCGGCGGACCGGGCGGCCAGGGGGTGAACACGACCGATTCAGCGGTGCAAGTCCTGCACATTCCGACCGGCACCATCGTTCGTTGCCAGGACGGTCGAAGCCAGCAAAAGAACAAGGAGAAGGCACTGAACGTCTTGCGTTCGCGTCTCCTCGAAACCAAACAGCGCGAAGAAGCGGAAAAATATGCCGCGCATCGCCGCAGCCAGATCGGATCGGGTGGCCGCGAAGAAAAAATTCGCACCTACAATTTCCCGCAGAACCGTGTCACTGATCACCGCATCGGACTGACGCTTTACAATCTGGACCGATTTATCGAAGGCGACCTCGCGGAAATGATTTCAGCCCTGCAAGCGGCGGATCTGGCGGAGAGACTCAAAGATAGCGCGCTGAGCGCGTGATGAGAATTCATCTCGCACCTTTGTTGGTTGTCATCCTGACGGCATTTGGAGCGCCGGGCTTATGACGGTTCTTGAAGTCCTGCAATCGACGACCGCGTATTTCCAAAAACGCGGTATCGAAAATCCACGCTTGAATGCAGAGCATTTACTGGCGCATTCGCTCGGACGGAAACGACTCGATGTTTACTTGGAATTTGAGCGCGATCTGGCAGAGCCAGAGTTGGCGCCAATCCGCGAACTGGTGCGCCGAAGGGGACAAAACGAGCCGCTCCAGCATTTGCTCGGAACGGTCGAGTTTTGCGGGAATGTCTTTCTTTGTGACAAACGCGCGCTCGTTCCGCGACCGGAGACAGAGGAGTTGGTTGAGCTTCTTCTTCAATCAACCGTCAACCGTAAACCATCAAACATCCTCGACGTGGGAACCGGTTCGGGCGTGATCGCGTTGACCCTGGCACAAAAATTTCCCGAGGCGAAAACTCTCGCGATCGACGTCTCCGAGGATGCCCTGTTGCTAGCGCGTGAAAATGCGGCCCGGCTCCAAATCGATCGGGTGGAATTTCGCAACAGCGACTTGCTGGGGAACGTGGATGGGAAATTCGACCTGATCGTCGCCAATCTGCCCTACATCTCACGACATGACCGCGAGCAACTCGCGGCCGAGGTCTTGCGGGATCCGGAAGTCGCGGTCTTCGCCGGAGAGAAGGGCGATGAAATTATTCGCCAATTGATTGAAATCTCGCCGGGATATTTGAATGCTGGCAGTTTGCTTGCGCTCGAGATTGGCCTGGGTCAGGAACCGGCCCTGATCGAACTCCTAGGCCAGAAAAATTACAGAGACATTGCGGCGAAAAACGATTATTCAGGTAGAACGCGTTTTCTCTTCGCCCGGTATGGATAAGATTCTTGTGCATGGCGGGAATTATCTCGCCGGTTCCATCAAGATCAGCGGCTCGAAGAATTCCGCTCTGCCCATTCTGGCTGCGACGCTGCTGACGCGCGAGCCATGCATCATTCACCGCGTGCCCGACCTGAGCGACACGAATTACATGCTGCAAATTCTGAATCATCTCGGCGCACAGGTCGAACGCGCCAGTGGCACCGTCACGGTGTCCGCAGAAAAGGCTCAGTCGGTCGCGCCATATGAGGTGGTTCGAAAAATGCGCGCCTCCGTTTGCGTCCTCGGCCCCCTTCTCGGGCGTTGCAAGGAAGCGACTGTTTCGTTGCCGGGCGGTTGCGTTATCGGCGATCGGCCGATCGATCTACATTTGAAAGGCTTCGAAGCGCTCGGCGCAGCCGTGCGGGTAGAAAGCGGAAACGTGAAGGTTTTCGCTCCGAAATTGAATGGTGCTGTCATCAATTTGCGGGGCAAATTCGGACCAACTGTTCTCGGCACCGATAACGTGATGATGGCCGCAGTTCTCGCCGAAGGCACAACCGTGATCGAAGGCGCAGCGCAGGAGCCGGAAGTTTGCGACCTCGCCGATTTTCTCAACAAAATGGGCGCGAAAATCGAAGGTGCGGGCACGCGACGTGTGATCATCGAAGGGGTAAGCGAATTACACGGTGCAGAGCACGACATCATCCCCGACCGCATCGAAGCCGGCACATTTCTGGTAGCGGGCGCGATTGCCGGTAAAGGAGTCACCCTGAATCGGGTTAACCCCGATCATCTTACCGCGATCACCACTGCGCTGAGCGATTGCGGATTCCACATCGAGACGAAAAAACAGTCGCTCACGGTCTTGCCAAATGGTGCGCCCAAGCCGCTGGAAATTACGACCGAACCGTATCCCGGCTTCCCGACCGACATGCAGGCGCAAATGTGCGCGTTGCTTTCTACGACTGAGGGAATCAGTGTCATCACGGAAAATATTTTCCCGCAGCGTTACATGCACGTGGCCGAGCTCAAACGCATGGGTGCGCAAGTGCAAATGGAAGGCGCAACGGCTGTAATTTCGGGTGTGGAACGACTGACAGGCGCGCCGGTGATGGCGAGTGATCTGCGTGCGTCGGCCGCGCTGGTGCTGGCAGGATTGAAGGCCGAGGGAACGACGGAAGTGAGCCGCGTCTATCACATCGATCGTGGCTACGAACATCTCGATGAAAAGTTGAGCGAGCTCGGCGCCCACATCGAGCGGGTGAAAGCGTAACACCGCTATCTTTACGCCAGTCCGGCTCGGAGCGGTGGGGCCAACGGGCATCTTGCCGTCGACGCCTTTGCTTGCATTCAATCAAAACGGGCAGAGCCTTATTTTACTATGGAAACGACTCAACCTCCTTCCACCCCAATCTCTTCAGCCGATATCAGGACATGGAATGTGCTCTGTCACGCCAGCGCGCTCCTTGGCCTGTTCTTGCACTTCCTCGGTCATCTTCTTGGGCCGCTCATCGTCTGGTTGGTCAAACGTGGCGATTCACCCGAAATCGACGCTCACGGCAAGGAATCGTTGAATTTCCAGCTGTCGATGCTGATCTACGATGCCATCGCCGCAATTCTTTGCCTCGTGCTCATTGGAATTCCGATCCTGATCGCGCTTTGGATTATGAACACGGTCTGCGTCATCATCGCTTCGATCCGCGCCAGCGAAGGTAAATTCTATCGTTATCCGATCACGATTCGGTTTTTGAGTTAGCGACGCACAGGTCTTCATCGCGCCGCGTTCGTAGTCGCGACGCGAACGCCAGTCCGACTGGGACTCACCACGGAATCACTTTCCGGTCCTGCAAGAATTTGCCGGTAAGATTTTGCGGAGCATCTGCAGCCAGCCAGACGATTCCATCGGCGCCTTGTTCCACTGAGCGCGGCGCTCCTGCACCGCCCATATCGGTGCGGACCCAGCCTGGGCAGACAGAGTTCACCGCGAACTTCGGGAGCGCGGCAGCGAGCTGCGACGTCACCCCATTCAATGTCGTTTTCGAAATGCAATAAAGCGGCGACCACCCATCCGCTCCTTCGTGAAGTTGCCCGCCGCTGCTCGAGACGTTGACGATCCGCGGAGCTGACGACTTTGCCAACAGCCGTTGAAAAGCCTCTGCTACGAGTATCGGCCCGAGCGCATTCGTCCGCATCGTTTCTTCAAATTGCTCCGGTGTCGCCTTTAGAATCGCGTCATCGCCGTCAACGATAATGCCGGCGTTATTCACCAGCACGTCGAGATGATCGACCGCTTTTGCCAATTCCTTTGCTGCTTCCTGGATGCTCCCCTGATCGGAGACATCAATCTTCAAAAACATCGCTCGAATTTTCTGCGCCGCAGCTCGCCCGGCTTTCTCGTTGCGCGCCCCGATGAAGACGCGAAAACCTTTACCGGTAAGTTGTCGCGCAACTTCGAAACCGATCCCTTTATTCGCTCCGGTGACGAGCGCGATTCGTTCTGACTTCGCCATCGTGAAATTTTGCGCGGCAAACGAAGAGTCGCAATGATGGGCTCTTGTTATCCTGAGCCGAAAGGGGCGAGCGGGACTGGCATCCCGCTTCGCTCAACGAGACTGCGTCATGAGTTTGCGCAGCGTCTGCAAATTCACCACATCTTCCTTCATTTCCCTGCCTTTTGGTGTCTCCAGGACCTTTGGGATTTTGCGGAAACGCCGGTCGTTCATAATGAAACGAAATGCTGCCAGCCCGATCTCGCCTTTGCCGATGTGCGCATGCCGATCAACGCGCGAGCCGCGCGCACTTTTGGAATCGTTGAGATGAATCGCCGCCAGCCGTTGGCGGCCAATGACGCGATCAAACTCGCGAAACGTTTTTTTCACTCCACTCTCCGAGGTAATGTCGTAGCCAGCAGCGAAAATGTGAGCGGTATCGAGGCAAACACAAAGCCGCTCGGGCTCCCGCACTTCGCTAATAATTTGTGCAATCTCTTCAAAACGGTGACCGAGACATGAACCCTGGCCCGCGGTAGTCTCGAGCGCGATTTTCGTTCTCACTTTTGGAATGACGCGCCAGATCGCGTCGATTGAAGCGGCGATTTTCTCCAGGCCTGCTTCCTCGCCAGCACCAAGATGTGCGCCCGGGTGCATTACCAGAAACGGCAGCTCAAACTGATCGGCTCGAATTAATTCTTCGGCCAGGGCGCGCAATGAATTGGCGTGAAACTGCGGATTGGTCGCCGCCAGATTGATCAAATAATTAGCGTGGGCAAAAACGGAAGCCAATCGGGCGCGCTGTTGATGCTCCAGGAAAGCGCGGACTTCCTCCGCCGAAAGTGGACGAGCGAACCATTGCATGTTGTTCTTCACGAAAATCTGCATCGCCGTGCATTGGATCGAGCAGGCGCGCTCGATCGCCATGTGCGCCCCACCCGCAATTGACATGTGGGCGCCGAGCAGAACTTCCTTTGTCATTTCAAGCTGAATCCAGCCACGATGAACACTGATGAAACACGGATTCAGTAGATCAGGCGCTTGTACTCCGCTCTGCCTTGACCGAAATTCAGAAATATCCCGACCCTAAGACTAATAGCTTTCACCTAATTTGATAACGCCGCTTCGTCATGCTTGTCGTAATGCGGCTCAAACATTTGCTTATCTGTGTCTCATCCCTGTCGATCCGTGGCTAATATCAGCTCCGGGCCCACCAATTTAGAAAATCTTCGGGTGCCAGTCGGGCTTTTTCAGGCTGCCTTCGGCCTTGTATTCAAAAAATTTGTAGAGTGGGTTGAGGAAGATTCCCGCGCCACTGGCATCGATGCGAACGTCGAAATCGATCTTATCGTCGAGAAAATGGGCGTTGCCCTGTCCCACCATTCCAAAAACTCCAGCCTCGACGCGAAAATCAGGCGTTCGAATTACACCATCTTTAATCGTAAAGGACATGTTTGCCTTCCGCGCTACCCGGTAGCCGATGCCGGGCATGAGCTTGTTCAGAATGTCTGAAAGCGGTCCGAAGAGCGGAATAGCAAAGACATCGCCGTTGCGCACTTCGACTTCCCCTTTGCCGGACATAGAGCGAGCATCGCTCCCATTCCCCGTCCACTCGTAGCGGCCATTCATCGATCCAGTCGAGGTTTTATACTTGAAATAAAGGTCGGTCAGTCGCGGAAAATCGACCTGATCGAGCGTCATGGCAGCCCGATAGCGTTGATCGTTTTTCGCCAGGGAAATGTCCGCATTGCCTTGCAGCGTTCCGGAAAAAATCGCGCCGTTTAATTCGGAGATTTGCAACCGATCATTCGTCAAAAGCAACTTCGCTTTTATCCGATCCAACGGCAGGGTCTTACCGAGAAACACATAATCCATTCCTGCGGTCGAATCGATATTGATTTCAAGCCGAGTATTCTTGCCGCCGCGAAATTGGTAGACCCCGTTAGTCGTAATAGTCGGAGGCTTCTGAAATTTGTAGGGCATGACGACCTTCAACAGGTTTGGATCGACCCAGGAAATGGCTTCGGTGGTTCGCACATTCGAAACCACGTTGGAGATGCGGGTCTCGTGATGCGCGAAATCGTAGATGAAAGTGCCGGTAACAACTCCTTCATCCCGGACAACGCGAAAATCTTCATATGCAACCGCGCCGTCTCCAAAATGAATATTTGTGGAAGCGCCATTGAACCCGATGGTCCGAAAACGCCCCCGCTCCATTTTTAGTGTGCCATCGCCTTTCCATGTCGCCGGGGCGGCGCTGGACCCGCGAATCATGAGCTGCACATTGGCGACGTGCGGCCAATCCCAATCGTTCACGAAATCGCGCATGTCGACCGGGGCAAGAGTCCGCAGTGCGTTCGGATCAATCGTACTGGAGAGATCAATCCGAAAGTCGTTTGGCGCATCAAGCAATCGCCCGGCCAGCTCGCCACTTTGATGCCGCACATGAGTATCGCGCACCATCGTGCGCTCGCCATCCCATGAAAATTCGGCATTCGCGCCTAGAAACGAAATTCCTTTGTAGGTAAAGCGATCCAGCGCCGCGTGCCCGATTGCCTGCCAGCGCGGCTGCCCTTCACCTAATCTCGCTGTTCCAGAAATCTCGAGCCGTGGCGGAGCCAAAAAATTAACGTCGGAGACAACACTGCCGAGGCCGATACTTTCGAGCAATGGACGCAAGTTTAGACTGCTGCGCGCCCGAAACTGGATCTCGTTCGCCTCACGCCGCCAGGTCGCGTTCGCGCTGAAGGCGCCGACGTCATCCTGCAATTCGCATTGACGGATGCTCAACGTTTGATCAGCAAACTCGCCTGCCAGGTTCAACCTTCGCGCCTGATAATTGCCACGCTGAAAAGATCCGGCTTGGAGCGTTCCTTCCACGCGTGCATTCTCCAAATCTGCGACATCGCCACTGAATGTGATCTGCAAATGTGGTCGCTCCGCGAATTTGAACTGGTTCAGCTCCCTCACCACGCGCTGCAGGATGCTGAGCCGCCTTAGCCATTCCTCCTCCGTTGTTTGTTTCGATTGCTGGTAGCCGTTGCGCCTGATCAATTGCCCCGTGGCGGAGATGCGAATCCCGCAAAAAATTCCGTCCGCCTGACTGACATAAATTTGGTCCGGCGGGAAATAAATGTGCGCGTGCAAATTCCTGATTTCAGCGCGTGGCGCGTTGCGATCTGCCCCTTCGGGCAAGGGGAGCGAAACTTGAGCGTTCCGGATATCGATCGCGTTCAAGAATGGCTGACGCTGTAGCAACGCGGCATAATTGACGTCCAGGGAAATGCGGCTGATCTGCGCGATAGTGTTCTCGCGGTTTTTGTAATCGAAAATGCGAACGTCCTGCGCCACCAGTCCGCGAAATGGATCAAGCGTAAGCCGGCGAACAGACGCTTCCACCCCATGCTTGTGCAGTTCCTCGACCACGAGGCCGCGCCATTTTCGGCCGAAACCCTTCTTTGCCAGATACCAGCCGCCGCCAGCCATCGCTCCGAGGGCAAGCACGGCCAGAAGACGCACCGCGCTAACGAGGAGCCGCCCCAAAAAAGAACGCGGTCGATATGTATCGGAAATTAAAGTTTCTTCTGCTGGTTCCAGGGTGGCAGGCATGGTCTATTCGTTGAAACGTTAAAACGTTGAAGCGATGGAGTGTTGAGGGGAATGTCCATCGAACGCTCTAACTCTTCAACGCTTCAACGTGTTTTCCACCTCCGATCTTCCCGCCGTCAATGCCTCGCTGAATGCTATCAGCACAATTTTCATTTCAGCGGGCTGGTACTTTATCCGTCGGAATTTTTGGCAGCGTCACGTCGCCTGCATGATCACGGCAATCATTTCCTCGACCTTGTTTCTCGCTGGCTACCTCACCTATCATGCCCAGGTTGGTGAAAAATCTTCCGGCTACCGCGGGTGGCTGGCGGCCATTTACTTCCCGATACTGGCTAGCCACGTTTTGCTCGCCTTCATTACCCTTCCGCTCGTCATTCTTACCCTTGTGCCTGTATTTCAGCGTCGCTGGGACAAACATCGTCGGATCGCAAAATGGACGATGCCAATCTGGCTGTATGTCTCCGTCACCGGCGTCCTCGTTTACCTGATGCTTTATCAATGGTTTCCGCCGCCGAGTCTTGCACAGCCGCGCTGAATGTTGTTTGCTCATGCCGCGGCCAGTCCGCTCCCAAAGCCATGGTCACGATCGCAACCTTCAACGAACAATCGAAAGCGAAACATCTCCGCGACCGGCTCCAGCAAGCCGGTATCGGTGCCGAAATCATCGGCGACAGCCATCTGCAACGCGTCGCTTTCATGGCGAAACCTCAGGCCCATGTAAAAGTGAAAGTGGAAGAAAATGACTTCGGCAAAGCACATCAATTGATGCGGGAATGGGAAGCCTCTGATCCCGATGTCGGCGCCGCATTGCGTTGCCCGCAATGCGATTCTTCCAACATCGAATATCCGCAGATGACCCGGAAGTTTCTCACCCCTGCAATCGCCAGCGTGTTGTTTGCCATGAAGATTTTTCCCAAAGGCTTTTATTGTCACAATTGCCACTTCACTTGGACAAATGAGCCCGAAGGACAGATTTCGCGCTTCTGGCATATGATTTTCCCGGGAACGAATCCCTATCGGGAGGATGATGTAAAAGGTTAAATTGTCGCCGCGGCGCTCGATCCCGTGTCGCTCTGGCGCCTCGAGACGGCGAGCTGATTACAGTCAGACAGTTCCCTCCGACAGCAGGCTCGCAGAGCTCGGCCCGTCCAAGTATGATGTGATGGGATATACATTGTTGCTCGCATGAAGTGGCTCTTCGCTCTGTTACTCGCACTCGCCATCTTTGGCGGGGCTGCTTATTTCAGCTACAACGTTCTCTTCAAACAGGAGATCGCCGTGCAAAAAGAACAACGCGGCGAAGTTCCTTCCACCCCGGCGCCAGACCTAAGCCTGCCGGAATTTCAGGAGGCGGCGAAACTAAGACAGGAAGACAAATTGGTAGAGGCGCGAAACGCCCTGATCACGTTCATTCAAAAATATCCCAACGGCCAGCATTTCGAGGAGGCGAAAGACCTGCTGGGCGCGATCAACATCGATATTCTCTTCTCGCCCGTCCCGTCGCCGGAAAAACAGGAATACATCGTCAAGAAAGGCGACGTCATCGCGCGGGTCGCGCAGAAAATGAAAACAACGCCTGCACTCATCATGCGGACCAACCACATGAACAGCACCATGCTCCGGATCGGAGAACGACTGCTCATCTCCAATCCCGATTTCTCGTTGTTTATTCAGACCAAACAAAAGGTGATTGTGCTGATCAACCACGGTCAGTTTTTCAAGCAATACCATATCCAGGAAGTAAAATTGCCGGCGAAGCAGTCGCCGCGAGTCAACACCAAAGTGGCCGAAGTTTTGGCGTGGAAGAATGGCAAACGGGTCGGGTTCGGCAGCCGTGAATACCAGATCAGCACCCGTTGGATTCGTCTGGCCGTGCCCGGCTACATGATTTACGCCATCGCCGACGCCTCGCATCCGAGTTCGGATCAACCGCCGCCGTCCACTGGCTTGGGCATTTCCGCCAGCGATGCCGAGGAATTAAGCAGCCTTGTCAACGGCAAGACCCCTGTCACCATTACGGAGTAACATGAAAGAGGCCCAACCGCTCGACTTCGAAAAGCCGATCGTGGAACTGCAACGCCGCTTACAGGAAATCCGCGAACACTCTGACGAGCACGCTCTCGATTTTAATTCCGAAGTCGAAGCGATGGAGGCCAAGATCGAAACCACTCGGCGCGAGATTTACGATAATTTGAACGCGTGGCAACGGGTTCAGATCGCGCGGCACGTGCAGCGCCCCTTCGCCCTCGATTATGTGGAGCGTTGTTTCACCAATTGGAACGAACTCCGCGGCGACCGTTTATTCGGCGACGACAAGGCGATGCCCTGCGGACTCGCGATGCTGGGCGAACACCGTTGCATCGTGATCACAAATCAGAAAGGCCGCAATACCAAGGAAAACGTGCTGCGGAATTTCGGTTGCGCCCATCCCGAAGGTTATCGCAAAGCGCTCCGCCTGATGCAGCTGGGCGAAAAATTTCGTCTGCCGGTGATTTCGCTCATCGATACTCCCGGTGCTTATCCCGGGATCGGCTCGGAAGAACGTCATATCGCTGAGGCCATCGCGGTCAATCTTCGTGAGATGATGAACCTGCGCGTGCCGATCCTCGCTGCCGTAATTGGTGAAGGCGGCTCGGGCGGCGCTCTTGGGATCGGAGTGGCCGATCACGTCATGATTCTCGAGAACGCTTATTATTCAGTCATTAGTCCTGAAGCCTGTTCCGCGATCTTGTGGAAAGATCGGCGCCACGCCGCCGAAGCTGCGGAAGCCCTCAAGCTCACTGCGCAGGATTTGATGAGACTTAATGTTGTGGATGAAATCGTCTCGGAGCCGGATGGCGGCGCGCATCGGGATCACGAGAAAACCGCTGAAATTCTGGGCCATGCACTTCGCTCAAATCTGGAGCGCCTCCTTAAAATCCCGATCAATCAACTGCTGAAAAAGCGCTACGAAAAATTCCGTCGGCTCGGCAATTTTGCCGAACCGCCGAAGGGCAACGGTGCTACGGGCTGATTGGGCCGACGTAGCGCTGCGCAGAATCATGACTCGCGAAATCACCTCTACGATTGTCTCCGCTCTGCTTCTGAGCGTCGCCTGCGAGAAGGCCAACGCACTAACCCCACCGTTGCATTTCAAGGACGACACGGTCGGGTTCGCGAACATGACCGTGTTCGAATATGAAAATGGCGTCGCCCATGTGCGTCGTGGCGAGTCGGCAAAGCAAAAGCGTTATACGCGGCGATGCTTTGTTCTTTGTCGCACCACCATGCAATTCAAGAAATTTGCCCGCTTTGATCCGCATGCACCGCCGCTGAGCGACCGGGATTTGGCAGATCGCATTCGTCAGGTAACCCGTCGCGCCGCCTGGCACGATACCCTGCCCGAGAATCAGCGGGTTGTCTTCCCCGGCTACGCAAACTTCCGGGAGATGAGCACGAAGCGGGGATACATCGTGCAGCGAAACATCGGGTACGGCTGGCCGACGTATTGGCGAATCGGGAATGGTCGGTCACTCTTAATACAAGGCGTGCGATATCAGGAAGAGACGCACGAAAACTTAAATGCCATCTTGAATCGCGGCGATTTGTTCGTCGCGTTTCTCACCACCTTGCCGCATTTACGGATTAATCATGCCGTGCTGGTGTACGCGAAAAAGCCCGACAAGTCGACCGACCTCAACCGCTACCTGGTTTACGACCCAAACCATCCCGACGGACCCCGGGAATTGACGTGGTCGCAACAGGAACGGTCATTTGCCTACCAAAAAGACTGGGACTTCGTGGGGGGGAACGTGCGCGTTTACCAGGTTTACGGTAAGTGGCTGCAGTAGTGGCGCACCACTTCGGATTCTGGTGGCGGACTGAAGGCGTATCACACTGTAATCCCGAACGAAGAGCGAACGTTAACGGGGTTTTGCGGCGCCACCGGCGGGTAAAGAAACCGCAACACCGGATCGACTCGCGTGGCCCAGGCAGCCTCGCTATGATCGGCTCCTTCGAATTCATGATATTCGAGATCGTCATACAAATTCCAGCCTCGATCGATCAGGGCGGCACACAAGTTCCGTGTACGTTCCCAACCCGGCTCGGCTGAACCGGTATCCAGCCATATCTTGAGCGGAAGTTTTTTATCCAGCGCGAGCACCCCTCTCACAATCACTTCATCATCCCACCAGACTGAAGGCGACAGAACCGCGAGTCGCGTAAAGACGTTTGGAAACCACAGACCGAGCGTGATCGTGAGCAGGGCGCCGAGCGACGAGCCCCCCAGACCAGTAAATTCCGCTTCCGGTTTCGTCCGGTAATTCGAATCGATGAACGGCTTCAGTTCCTGGATCAGAAATTTTGCATATTTCCGGGCCATGCCCCGACTACGCCTTTTCCGTTTCGCTTTGCCGTCGATGACGCCACGTGTCGGGGCGTATTCGTCAATCCGATCCGGGCCCGTATTGGCAACCGCCACGATGATGAGCGGCTCAATCAGTCTGCGTCGAATTAATCGCTGCGCCGTTTCGTCCACTCCCCATTCCACCCCGGCAAACGCTGTCGCGGCATCGAAGACATTTTGTCCATCCTGCAAATAGAGGACCGGGTACTGTTGGCGCCGAAAACGGAGA
>Ga0207683_10004150_pt1 | contig 12538 bp, 10 predicted proteins | sample KBSM73metaG_FD_184333 | JGI IMG/M metagenome (GOLD analysis project Ga0207683, IMG submission 184333) | Miscanthus rhizosphere microbial communities from Kellogg Biological Station, Michigan, USA - KBS M7-3 metaG (SPAdes) (version 2) | ecosystem: Host-associated > Plants > Roots > Rhizosphere >...
ACGGCGGTGGCCAATGGTAGTCGACTTGCGCCATTTGCCGGGCGCCGCCCGCGCGCCTCGGGCCATCCGGGCCGCGCTGAGCATGCGGCCGTACCGAACAAGTGTCCGCAGTGTCCGGTGGCGGACACTTCCGGATACCCGCAGGATTGCAACCGATTGATTCGACGGGTGTTCGCTCGTGGCATGAATGCTGCCTTGAACCCCTTGGGGTCACTGGCTCGAATGGGCCGGTACATGCGATCATTGCAAGCTGAGCCGCGCCGCGCGCGGTTCAACGATGTTTCGGAGGTTTTCATGCCCAGGAATTACGCAATCCTCGCTCTGCTGTTCGTCGCTGCATCGGGTTGCCCGGCTGTCTACGCCGGCGACTTCGTGACGCGCGCGGGCAGCGGTTATGCGCCTGCCGGTGATGAGGCCGGGCGTGCCGGACGGGCGCCAGCAATGAATGAATCGGACAGCGCACCTGCCGTGCGTACGCCCGATACCGATACCGCACCGGTAACGGCCACGCGCCGCGCCGCGCAGGTGGGCGCCGACGATTCAGCCAGTGGTGCGCATGCGGTTGTGCCGCCTTCCGCGCCTGCAGTCGATGGCGACGACAAACCTGCACCGGCCAGCCCGCACAAAGCGCGAGCCCTGCGTTGGCAGTCGCTGTTGCCGGGCGTGATGAAGTAACCGCGGGGCTTCGCGCCCGCCACTAGCCACCGCGCTCGGATACGCCGAGCTCCGCCGCTGCCTGCAGGCAGATCGCGCGAATTGCCTGAAGATCGTCTTCGTCGAGCGGCGCCGCAGCCTGACCGCCTCGAGCCGGGTGCGCGTGGCCATGCGGCCCAGGGGAGTGTGACCCGGGCGTGGCCATTCTCGCGAACATCGTGCCGAGTACCTTGCCGGAGTCGGCAATGAGGTCGCCGTAACGCACCACCGAAGCGCCGTGCGCATGACCCAGCACACGCTGCACCAGCCACCACCACCAGGCCGCGCGTTTTTCCGCGGCATCGCTCAAGGCGGCGATGCGTCGCAGCGCGGCAACGTCGTTCGCCGTGGCCCACTGATCGGCTGATCCGGCGGCCTGGCCAATCACCGTTTCGAACTCCGCCAGGGGCCGGGCTTTCCACTGCGCGATCGTGTCGAACGGATTGCGCACGCACACGACCAGCCGCGCGTCGGGCAGCACGCGCTTGAGTGCATCGAGGCGGCACAGGAAACCCATCGCGCTCTTGATCACGACGATATCGGCAGCGGGATGATCGCGCTGCGCGTCGCGAAGATACGCGGCGACTTCCCACGGCGGCGCGTGCGCATGGAGTGCCGGTGCGAGTTCAGCGGGCTCGTCATGGATCGTGCAACGCTCGTCCGCGCGCAGCAGTTCGAGCAATTCGTCCGCCCCGCCCGCCGGGATGCCGGCGATGAGCAGGGTCGTTGCAGTCGATGCCGCGCGTTCGGTCGTTGGCCGCGGCGCGGGGCGCGGCGGCGCCGCATGCAGCAGCGCCTTCCATTCCGCGTTGCCGGCCATGCGCCCGGCGATAGCCGGATATTCGCGCGCGAGGTCGCGCACCAGTTCCTGCAGCAACGGCTCGCGTCCGATGACGCGCGGCCAGTGATAGTGGCAGAAGAACGGCAACGCCTCCGGCACGGGTTTCAGGTGCGCGGGGAAGTTGAAGCGCTCGTCGAGGCTGGAATAGGCGAGTCCGAGCTTGTGCACGGCGATCGCGAGCGAAACCTGGTCGAGCCAGTGACGCTGTTCGCGCATCGAAGGAACCTGCAGGATCGTGCGCGCGCACTCGATCCAGGCCTTGCCGATCCCGCTGCCGGCATCGGCGAAGATCACGCCGCTGTTGAAGTACGCCAAGCCGAATTCGCCGGACACCGTGGTCGGCAAGCGCAAGCGCGGCAATTCGACTCCGGCGGCGGCATACAGGGGCCGCCAGGCCTCGGCGCCGGCGGCGAACGTGCGCAGATCTGCCGGCTTGGCGGCGAACGGCACCTGCAGGCAAGCAGGTTCGCCGAAGTCGCGCAGGCACAGGATGTCGCTGTCGAGGAACACGATCCTGTCCGCGCGCGTCGGCACGTCGAAACACGCCAGCTTGTTGCCGATCTTGTAGTCCGGATCGATCGGATTGACGATCGGTTCGATGCGTACGTCGAGTTGCCGAAGCAATTCGAGCGTTTCCGGCGCAAGTTCGCCCCAGGTCGACGCCGGCGTCGGTAGCGCAGCGATCAACTCGTAGTCGCAGCGCAGGAAACGCTTGAGCGAAGCGGCCAGGAGCAGGGCCTTGATTTCGAGTTCGCCGGCCTGGCACACGAACACGAACGCGTAACGCGGCGGTGTCCGGGACATGGCTGCTGGCGATGCGTTGTTCACGGCGGCGGGGTGTACTCCGGCGATCAGTGTTTTTTCTGCTTGGATCCGCTGCCGGCCGGCGGCGGCTTGCCTGGCGGAACCGCGCTGGCGCCGTCGAAACCCGTGCGTGAAATCGAGTCCGGCTGCGAACCCGCGCGCGGCGCCGGCTGGGCCGGTTTCGCCGGGGCAGGCTGTTTGGGCGGCTTGGGGTGCCTTACAAAAACCGGCTTCGCAGGATCGGGCGGCGGCTCCTTCGGGGCAATCAGCTGCAGGCCGCCCATTGCCGCAAATCCGGTGCGCGCATTGACGGCATACACGCGAACCGCTGCGGGCTTGCCGGCCGGCACCGCCAGCGTGAAATGTTCATCGCGCGACTCATAGTGCTGTTCCTGCAGCGTGGCGCCTTGGGCGTCGACCCAGTCGACGTCGACATCGCCGCCGAAGCTGCGCTCGGGCACCTTGACGATAACCTGATCCTGCCACCGGTCGGCGCCGCGCTCGAGCTGCAGCTTGTCGCGCGGCCGGGCCAGCACGAGCGCCGGATCCCCGAGCAGATTATACAGTTCCACAAATGTGCGATCCCAGATCTTGGCCTTGGCTGCAACGATGGCGTCGCCGATCGGCATGTTCGGCTTGAGCAGCTCGCCGATCAGCGTCCTGGAATAATCGGGATTCGGCGAATTGGTCCACGACGCGGCGAACACGGCGACAGCGCCCTTGTCCTGCTCGCGCAGGAAGCGTTCGCCGATCGAATCTTCGGTTGGATTGTCGAACGGCGCGGAAAAACAGGTCATCGCCAGGACCATCGGATAGCGGCCGGCGTTGCCGAGGCGGCTGACGTCGTCGAGCGTGAACAGGTCGGCGGGCGGCCCGACGCGCCAGATGAACGCGCCGCCGTGACCGAGAAAGTGCACGAGCAGATTGCCGGCATCCAGATCGCGCTGGAGTTCGGCGTGCGCGGCCGCCGCGTCCGACGCGTCCTGCTTCGTATAGATGTTCCTGATCGAGAAGCCCTGCCTGCCCAGGTCGGCCGCGATACTGTCGGAACCCTTCTTGAACGACGCGACCTCGTCGGTGCTGATGAACGTCACGTCGCGGCGCCAGTCGCCCGGAGTCGGCTTGGTCATGTAGGCGATCGTCTTGTCGACGATCGCGGCCACCTCGTACGGCTCGATCACCGGCAGGCGGCCCACCGCGATGCTGGGATGAAAGTTGTCTTTGGCCAGCGTGACGAAGCCGTTGTCGCTGGCGGCCTGGCCTTCCGCCGATGCAAACTGCCAGGTCGGAACGAGATTGCGGTTCGCCAGTTCCGGATCCCATTGCGTGTACGACGTGGTCGGCATGTCCGACAGCCCGTTCGGCAGCATCATCTCGTCGTGCAACGGCTGTGGGCGCATGGCCATGGACGCCGCCTGCACGCGTTCGCTGCGCACGTCGTGATGGATGTCGGCACTGGCGTCGCCGACCAGCAGCAGGTAGCGCGGCTTGACCTGCCAGTTCTGCGTTCCCCAGACGACGAGATTGCGGATCGCGACCGGATGAGCGATGCCGCCGTTGAATTCGTCATAGATCGCGTCGACGTCGATCACCGCGGTCTTCAGGTGACGCTCGCGATGAAAGCGCGCGAGCGGTTCGATCGCGGACAACAGCCGCGGATGAGCGACCATCAGGTAGTCGTAGCCGGCGTTATTGGTGCGCAGGTCGAGTTCGGCGATCGGCCGCACCAGCGCAGGGTGCGCGACCTGATCGTCGGCGCGCGCGAACATGTCGGCACCGGCCGTTGCCGGCCCGACATAGCGGCCCTTGCCTGCCGCAGCCAAGCGTCGATAGCCGCCCTTGCCGTCGTACAACGCCGGCGCGCCCGCGCCTGCGTACTGGAGTTCGACGTTGCCGTCGCCAACCGCGCTGAACGCTGCGCCGCTCGCGGCAAGGTTTCCGGAAATCGGATAGACGATTTCCATCCAGTTGAACATCACGACATCGATGATGAAGAGCGCCGGATCCTTGGCGACGGGGCGCTGCGGCACGCGCAGTTCCAGCACGTTGCCCTTGTCCTTGAGCAGCGCGAGCGGCACGCCGACATCCAGGCGTTTCTCGCCGCGGCCGTCCCAGCTCTGCGAAGAGATCGTCTTGCCGTTGATGATGATGTCGACGGTATGGTCGACGGCTTTTTTCCCTTCGCCCGGCGGCAAGACATTCGATACGCCGCGAAACGCCAGCGTCAACGTCGCGTTCGCGCCAGTCCGCGCCGGGCGCACGTCGAGGTCCGCGAGATCGAAGGTCGCGGTGAAAGGCTGTGGATCGACCGGGGTGAGCTTCGCCCATTGCCACACGTCCGGTTCAGTGCCCGGCGGCATGTCGGCCTGGTTCAGGCGCAGCATCAGGTTTTCCTGCTCCACGTGCAGGCTGCGACGCAACGGCACGATGGCGCGGCTGCCGCCACCGACGACTTCGTGCATGCGCGCGTGCTTGCCCGGAACCGAAGCGAGCTGATAGACGTTGACGTTTGAATACTGGTCGTACCAGCTCATCGGCCCATGCAGCGGTTGCCCGATCCATTCGATGCGGCTGCCGGGACCGAACTGCCCGTTGCTGTCGCCGACGATGCGGATCGGCACTTCGTTGCTGCGGTTGAGCAAGGCCAGCGTGTCGCTGCGGCAATCGGCCAACTCCGGCTGCTGCGCGACGATGTCGGCGTAGTCGAGTGCGTATACGCCCGCGTCCTGCACTTCGATGTGCAGGCGGCCGGCGCAGGCGAGGCAATCGGACGCCGACAATGCCAGGGCGAACGCCAACACCGCCCGCGCCGCGGCCGGCAAGGAGCGAAGCATCATGGTGGGGCGTACTGGCTGAATTGGCGGGGCTGAATCTGCCAGATTGACGTCGTCATGCGGGCTCAATTGCGGGTGACCTGGAAACAAGGCCGCTGAGTCCGGAAGCGCATGGCGAGGGGCTTCCGCGAAAAGTCGGCGAATTGTCGGATCGACGGGACGCCGATCGCGTCGATACTACGGAACGGCCGGCACCAATGCAATGTCAGGAACGTCGGAGCACGGGGACGCCAAGCTCCCCGGCGGCCACGGCGATGCGCTCATCCGGGGTGCTTGCAGCTGGAGCCAGCACGTACTCGATGGCGTAGGCCAGCAGCAGGGCGCGGATGCCGGATGCCGCCGCGTCGCCGACATCTTCGAAGTTCACGCTTGCTTCGGCGACGCATTGACTGCCTGCGGAATGGCAATGCAACTGCAGCCCGCCGCGCTGCTGCAGGCTGAACAACTCGATTTTCCGGTCGAGGGCCGCGAGGTCCAGGCCACCGACGTCGTCCGCGGCGACCAGCACGCGCGGCCGCGGGGGGCGATCGGCATAACGTCCGTCGCTGTCGGCGTAGGTGCGGCGCACGCGGTAGTCGAGCACGCGCCGCGCAAAACTATACAAAGTCGCACCGACCGCGGCCTCGTAACCGGGGTAGCGCGCGCGCAGCACGGCCATGCCCTGGACGCCGAGTGTGGCGCGGCGCGTGTCGCCGAAGCTCGCGCTGCGTTCGTGGCGCACCAGAACGTTGCCGGCGACGATGTTGCGGTATCCGGCCAGTTCGGCGCGCTGGCAGAAGTCGTTCTCTTCGCCGTAGCCCGCGGGGAACGCATCCGCATCCATCGCTCCGATGCGGGCGATGAGTTCGCGCTTGACGAACATGCAGAAGCCGTTGCCGGTCGGCAACTCCGGAAAGCGCAGTCCGGCTTGCTGCAGAACGGCGCGCTGCGCGCTCGGCAGGTCCCATTTTTCCGGGATCGGACAATATTGTTCGAGGTCCGGCACGCTGAAGGCGCCGGCGTTGTCGGAAACGGCCGTGACCGTACCGATGGCGTCGTCGCCGTAAGCGGCCAGGCGCAGCGACTGCAGCCAGCGCGGACCGACTTCGGTGTCGCTGTTGAGCAGCACGACATCGGCGTCGCCGGCCAGTTGCATGCCGAAGTTCACGTTGTGCGTGTAGCCGCGGTTGACTGCGTTGCGTTCGACCCGGGTATTTTCGCGTCGGGCGAAAGGCTCAAGCAGCGCGCCGATCTCCGGATCGGTGCTGGCGTCGTCGATCAGGATCAGGCGCGCCGATCGCGGCGTCCAGCGCGTGAGCGCCGCGAGGCAGCGCTGGACGCTGTGCGGCGCATTGTGGATCGGTACGATAATCGCGATCGCGGGGAGATCGGACCAGGCGCGCAGGGGCAGCCGTGGCGTTCCTGCCAGCGGCGCCATATGACGCGCTGCGTGCGTCCACTGGGGCTGCGCGGGCGTGGCCGCCGCGCCGAAGCGCACGCGCCATGCACTTTCGATCGGATGCGCAGCCGCAGGCGCGGCGACGCTGAACTCGAGTTCGTCGTTGCCACTCGGCGAGTATTCGAAGGCAAAGTCGCGCACATGAGCGCCTTCGCCGGAGCCCGCGAATGGCGTGAACGGCACGCCATCGAGACACAGCACCGTGGGCGTGCCTCTGGCTGCGTGCACCCGCCAGCGCAGTTCGCGACCATCCCAGCCGAGCCACTCGATACGCACGCCGCCGGACCCATCGTCGCCGGTCGACGCGAGTTGCGCGCGCGACGCCGTCATCGTCAGGATCCGGCCAGCGGCGGCGAAGAGGGCGAAGGCGCCGCGTGATAGGCCGCGAGCACGGCATCGACCGGCCCCTGCATCATGCTGCGGCCATGCTCGATCCACAGGGCGCGATTGCAAACCTGCTGGATCTGCTCGTCGTCGTGCGAGACGAACACGATCGTCTTGCCACTGTGGATGCGCTCGCGCAACGCGTTGCCGGACTTCTGCTGGAACTCGGTGTCGCCGACCGCCAGCACTTCGTCGATCAGCAGCACGTCGGGCTCGACCTGCATCGCGACGGAGAACCCCAGGCGCATCGTCATGCCGGTGGAATAGCTCGAAATCGGCTGGTCGAAGAAGTCGCCGAGTTCGGAAAACTCCAGGATCGCCGGCAGGCGCTGCATGATCTCGCGGCGGCGCAGGCCCAGCATCAATCCGGACAGCATCGCGTTGTCGCGGCCGGACAGGTGCGGCACGAAGCCGAGTGCGAGCGACAACAGCTGGCAGGACACCGGCGCGCGCTCCAGGCGGCCGCGATCGGGCGTGATGATGCCGGCGATCGTGCGTAAAAGTGTACTTTTCCCCGACCCGTTGCGGCCGACCACGCCGAGCCGGTCGCCGGGCGCCAGAGTCAGGTTGACGTCTTCGAGCGCCCAGAAGCGCGGGCTGCCGACACGCAATTGCGCATTGAACGCAACGCCGACATTCTCCATCCGGATGATCGGCTCGCTCACGTCGGCAGTTTCACGTAGCGCGGCGTCAGGCGCGCGATCAGCCAGGCGCCGAACGCATACAGCGCGAGCGAGACCAGGGCGACGCGTCCGAGCGCTGCCCAGTCCGGCCACTGCGCGCGCATCAGGATGCCGCGGCCGGCGTCGATCAGTTCGACGATCGGATTGAACTCGAACCAGCGACGCAGCTCCGGCGGCAGGCCATCGAGAGCGAACACGACGCCGGACAGGAACATGACGACGTTCAGGACCTGCTCGATGACGAAACGCAGGTCCGGCACCAGCGGCACGACCGCGGCGACGACGTAGGTGCAGGCGGCAACGAAGATCAACTCGACCAGCAACACCGGCAGCAGCGCAATGTAGGTCACGTTCGGCGGGTAACCGGTGCACCAGAGCACGACCAGAAGGATCGCCAGGATGCACAGGAACTTCACCGTGTCGGCAAGAATCTGCACGCTCGGAAACACTTGCAGTGGCAGCTTTACCTGGCGCACCAGCGGCAACTGCTGCCAGATCGAATAGCCGCCATGGCTTATGCAGGACTTGAACCACTGCCAGAGGGTCAGGCCGATCAGCAGGAACGGAATGTAGTCCGGCCCGCCCATGCGGAAGATCACGGCGAACACGAGGTAGTACACGCCCATGTTCATCGCCGGCTCGACGATCCACCAGAGCAGGCCGAGATACGAACGTGCGCGCTCGGCGCGCAGCTCGGCATAGGTGGAAAACAGGACCAGTTCGACCAGATGCAGGCGCATGGCGCGGTCAACCGTCGGCGGCGTGCGCGTTAGCGCGCGACGCCGCCGTCGCAGACAGGGGCTTCGACACGTTGCCGGTCAGCGGAGTGCGGCGTGCAATCTCAATGGCCCTTCTTGTCGGCGGCGGGCTTCGCATCGGCCGGCGTTCCATCGGGATTGCGCTTGGCCTTGGCCTTGAACACGGTCGTGAACTTGGCGCGCTCGCCGCTCGTGGTGATTTCCTCGACGTAGTACCAGTATTCCTTGCACGGATCGATCGTGTCGTCGACGAATTCGTACTTGTGCGTTTCCGAGGTCGTGCCGTTGCCGAGCACCGGCTTCTTCGTGATGCGGACGAACTTGCCGTCCTCGCTGTCGCCGCGATAAACGTCGTAACCGAACGTGTTCGCTTCGCTCGCAGTCGTCCAGCGCGCGGTGTTGGTCACGCGCTGGTCGGCCGGCACCTTGGCCTGGCTGCCGCAGGCGCCTGCAGCCGCCGGACCGGCGGCGTGCGCCGCGCTGCCGAGCAGCAGGGTCGCGAGAAGGGCGAGGACGATGCGTGTCATGCGTGGACTCCATGGGGTGATCGAAGGCCGGCGAGCGGCAGGGCGCCACGATAGCCCGTGCTCCCGGTGTGCGCAATCCTGCCCGGAATTGTTTTGAACTTCCCTTGACGCAGGCTGGCCCGGACGTTGGACAATGGCTCGTGCGCCTGCCCATGATCGCCTTGCTGCTGTCCGGACTGCTCGCCGCGTGCGTGGCGCGCGCCGGCCAGCCCGATTGGAGCGTGCGCGTCACGCCGTTCGACCAGGTGTTTCCCGCGCTCGAGCTTTCCCAGGCGCGGCGCGACGGTGTTGCGCCAGCCGGCCGCCGCGAGTTCGCTTTCGGCGACGGCAGCGGGCTGGTTGCGGTCCGCGTGCGCTCGCGTCACGCCGGCGAGAGCGTTAGCCTGACCGTCGAGGCGCCGGGTCTGGATGCCCCGGCGCGGGTCGAGGGCGTCATGCGCCAGTCGGGCCGCGACTACGACCTGCGCCCGCCGCTGGCCTGGAATCCGGCGCAACTGCGCGGCACGGAGCAGCCGAGTCGCGTGGAATTGCGTTTCACGTTGCGCCGCGACGACGCCGCGGCCGACACGCGCACGCTGACCGTCAGCCTGCGGCCGTTGTCCGAGGCGCTGTACTTCGTGCGCGACGGCGCCGACGCCGTCGATCTGAGCTGGATCTTCGCCGCCTATGTCGACGAGCACGATGCGGTCGTCGACGAAGTGCTCGACAGCGCCAGAAAAAGTGGAATTGTGGACAACTTCGACGGCTATGCCGTCGCCTCGGCCGACGGCGTCTATCGCCAGGTCTGGGCCGTGTGGCAGGCGCTGGCGGAGCGCGGAATCCGCTACTCCGCCGCCGACCCCGGCATCGCGCGCGGGCCGCGCGTTTTCAGCCAGCGCGTGCGCCTGCTCGAACAGACCTGGTCGGACCGCTCGGCCACCTGCATCGACGGCACCGTGCTGCTTGCCTCGGTGCTGCAGCGCATCGGCCTGCGTCCATTCCTCGTGCTCGTTCCCGGCCATGCGTTCGTCGGATTCCATCTCGACGCGGACGGCAATCGCGCCGCGTATCTGGAAACGACCGTGCTCGGTGCGGCGCTTCCGCCGCTGGCCGCGCTGCCTGCGTTCGCATCGGATTTCACGCCCGACGCTGCGGCGCGCCTCGACGTCGCCCGCTTCTCGGCCGCGCTGACGCTCGGCCGCCGGCGCTTCAACCAGGCCGCCGCGCGCTTCGACGCACGCCACCGGCCTGACTACGCGCTGATCGATATCGGCGCGGCGCGGGCATTCGGGATTGTGCCCATTGAGGAGCGAGGGGCTAGGGACTAGGGGCTAGGGGATAGAAGAGCGGGCAGCGACGCGGCTAGGATTGCTCGTGATCTCCTAGTCCCTGGCCCCTGGCCCCTAGTCCCTAGCTCGCTTTTATCCTTACCCTAAACGCCGCGCCTCCGAGCATCGGCGATTGACCGACGGAAAGTTCGCCGCGGTAGGCGCGCACGAGATCCTGCACGATTGCCAAGCCGATGCCATGGCCCTGCACGCGTTCGTCGCCGCGCGCGCCGCGTTGCAGCAGGTGCTCTACCTGGTCTTCAGGAATGCCCTCGCCATCGTCCTCGACGATGATTTCCAGGCCGTCGCGGCGCGCGCCGGGGAAGGGCAGCGGCCGCGCCGTCAGCACCACGCGCCGCCGCGCCCACTTGAACGCGTTTTCCAGCAGGTTGCCGAGCAGTTCCATCAGGTCGCCCTGCTCGCCGTAGAACAGCGCGCGTGGCGTGATCTCGAACTCGCACAGGATGTTGCGGGTCGAGTATACTTTTTCCAGGCTGGCGACGATCTCCTCGGCGTAGTGCTCGATGCGGATCGGCGCGACGAACGTCGTGTGGCCCGACGTTGCCGCGCGCGACAACTGGTAGGCGACGATCTGGTCCATGCGCCCGACCTGTTCGAGCACGGTCCAGCGGAATTCCTCTCCTTCAGAGCCCGATTCGAGCTGGCTGCGCATGACCGCCAACGGCGTCTTGAGGCTGTGCGCGAGGTCGGCGAGCGTGTTGCGGTAGCGCTTCAGGTGATCGCGTTCGCTGCTGATGAACTCGTTGAGGTTCGCGGCCAGGCCCGACAGCTCGCTCGGGTAACGGTCGGACAGGCGTTCCTGCTGGCCGTGCTCGACCCGCGCCAGGTCGGTGGCGATCCGGCGCAACGGCCGCAGGCTCCAGCGCAGCGTGAGCAACAGCAGCGCCAGCAACAGCAAGCCGAGGCCGCCGAGATAGACGAGCAGCGTCTGGCGAAACACGTCGAGCTGCGCCTGCAGGTTGGCCGCGTCGTCGGCAACGTGCAGGGTCAGGTTGACCGAGCCGCGATTCGGCACCTCCCACATGACGCCGAGACTGAAGACGTACACGTCCTGCTCTTTCCCGGGCACGAGTGCGAACACGCTCTGGCCGGGCTTCAGGGTGACGTCGAACGGCAAATCCTTGCCGATCGCCGATGGCGAACGCCAGTGCTCCGCCTTCGCGCCGTCGACATCGACCGGTCCGACGACGCCGGCATAAAGTCCGCTGCCGGGACGATCGAAGCGCGGCTCCGGACCGATCTCCGGCGGCGACCAGCGCTTGGAACGCGCGACTTCCGAATTGGCCAGATAGCCGTAGGCGTAGCTCTGCAACCGATCGTGCAGCGCGCTGCGCAATGTCTCGTAGATTGCCGTGTCGAGGGCAAAACCGGTCAGGCCGAGGAATGCCGCGAGCGCGATGCCCGCCGCGAACAGCGAACGTGCCTGCAGCGATAGCGGGCGGCGCGCGGCGGGAGTTACTGCCGTATCCATCCAGCGCGCGCCGTAGCCGCCGGCCGGGTCACTCCGCGGTCGCGCTGTTGTCGTTCGCCGCCGGCGTCGTCTCGTTGCGTGGGATTGCGAAGCGGTAACCGCGGCCGCGCACGGTTTCGATCGGCTTCAGCGCGTTTTCCGGATCGAGCTTGCGCCGCAGCCGGCCGATGAAGACTTCGAGCACGTTGGAGTCGCGATCGAAGTCCTGCTGATAGATATGCTCGGTCAGGTCGGCTTTCGACACGAGTTCACCGGCGTGCAGCATCAGGTATTCGAGCACCTTGTATTCGTAGCTGGTCAGGTCGGCCGGCTGGCCGTTGACGTGCACGGTTTGCGCCGTCGTGTCGAGCACGATCGGCCCGCACTCGAGCATCGGTTTGGTCCAGCCGCTGGCGCGGCGAACGAGCGCGTTGATGCGCGCGAGCAGTTCTTCGACGTGGAAGGGTTTCACCAGGTAGTCGTCGGCGCCGTGCTTGAGGCCCTGCACCTTGTCCTGCCAGCTCGAGCGCGCCGTCAGGATCAGGATCGGAAAGCGCTGTCCGGCATCACGCAGTTCCTTGACCAGTTCCATGCCGGACAGCTTCGGCAGGCCCAGATCGATGATCGCGATATCGAACGGCACCTCGCGTCCCAGGTAAAGACCTTCCTCGCCATCGGCCGCGGAGTCGACCGCAAAACCGTCGCGTTTGAGGCGGGCTGCAAGAGTCTCGCGCAGTGGAGCTTCGTCTTCGACCAGCAGTACGCGCATATGGGATTCCTTCTTCTTTGGCGCAATTC
>Ga0207683_10004151_pt1 | contig 12537 bp, 11 predicted proteins | sample KBSM73metaG_FD_184333 | JGI IMG/M metagenome (GOLD analysis project Ga0207683, IMG submission 184333) | Miscanthus rhizosphere microbial communities from Kellogg Biological Station, Michigan, USA - KBS M7-3 metaG (SPAdes) (version 2) | ecosystem: Host-associated > Plants > Roots > Rhizosphere >...
CGAATTTAAAAACGAATACCAGCCTGGCCACTGTTGAATTAGTACGCTCATGTTCCTTTGAACATGAACTAAACCAAAGGAGAATGCCTGCAGCGAAAATGAGTACAGATAGTTGTTTCATGCTGGTGGATGATTCTTTGAGAAATATTGGCAGATTGTTTAATAAAATGTCATCGGGTATATCTCTTCGTGGCGCAGTAAACGAAGATGGGAGTTTAGAAAGCTTTTATATACCTAATGGGCAACGAAACCTGGTTTGTTTATTTTTTGAATTACCCGCAAAGTCGATAAAGCCAGGAGACAGTTGGTCATTAAATACTTATCTGATTACTCTTGACCAACATTTCGAATGTGATACATCTTATCGCAAAAACCAAGTGATTTTTAATAGTCTTGAAACTATTAACAACGAACACATAGCCAATATTCAATACGATATTGTAGATTATGCTTCCGGCGACTTCAAGCCCCCTATGTCACGAGAGTCCATTAAAACAACGATGAAGATGACATACCGAGCACTGGCTAAATTTTCTATTGAGAGAGGGCGATGGATATCGTACGATGGTTTGATGTCTCTTTCATCAAGTGGTATATCAGAATCGCAAAGCACAAAGAAATTTTCGTTGATTATTCAATAATGAATTTGCTACCATTTCTTGAATATCACAAACACCGCCAGCACGATCAGGCAGAAGCCTAATAAATGGTTCCAGGCCAACTTCTCTGTTTTAAAGAAGATTAGCGTAAATATCATAAAAACAATAAGTGTAACGGCTTCTTGTATGGTTTTGAGCTGAACCAGGCTGAATGGCCCACCGGTCTCCTTTGAGCCTGCACGGTTGGCCGGTACCTGGAATACATATTCAAAAAAAGCCAGTCCCCAGCTGATCAGGATAATGGCAACCAATCCCAGGTTTTTACCCCATGAATACTCTTTAAATTTTAGGTGCCCGTACCAGGCGAAGGTCATAAATGCATTAGAAATGAAAAGCAGAATGATGGTCTTTAATCCGCGCATGAATCAGTTTTAATAATCAAATACCTTGAAATGTAGTTTTTGTTTGAAAGTACAAGAATTTGCACATCTGCACATTTGAAATCTGCACATTTACTCCAATCTTTTCTGTGCCAGCTCCTTCATATAAACCTCGTTTACTTCCGGTTTAGGGTTAACGAGCAAATATATTCTGGTTCCTTTTTCACGGGCATATGGAGATTCTACTTCGCCAATTTTGGTGTAGCTATCCATAAACAATTTAAACTTCTGAATATTCTTGCCGCCGCTGTCATCAACATAAATAATATAACGCGCGTTTAAACTATCCGGCGTCCAAAGCGTAAAGCTGCTGTTGAGGCTGGCAACATCAGGCAGGTTATATTTTTTTCCCAAATGATGAATGGCCCCGGCTTCGCCATAATTATCAGCGTAGATTTGGGTATGTTTTTGTTGTTCGGGGGTAAGATTTTGGTATGCTTTGGCCACCTTTTCGGTCATTTCGTCCCACCCCAGCATATCGGCGTAGTCCTGGCTCAGGTAATGTTCTTTTTGATCTTCCCATTTCACCGCGATATGCAGAAATTTAAAAGCAGCCATCGTTTGCTGTAACGGCAATATTGGAAGTGCCAGCGGGAATAATAACAAATTTGGCACGGTAAAAAGCAAAACAATAGCTGTTCGCAAAGCATAAGCCCTTGCCTTGGTCCATCGTTCAAAACCATATGCGCCTGCTGCAAATAACATCGGGTAAGCACCGAATAGGTAGTATTCTTTACCCTTCATCCACAGCAGAAAAATGAACACCAATACAAAGGCGAAAGCCAGGAACTGGAACCTGCGTAATTTGGAAGAAATGAGCAGAAAACCAAGACCGACCAGCCATACGAACAAAGCGATGCCATTAACCAGGAACTGCTGTTTGATAAAATCGGAGGGTTTGATATACTCCAACTGCTCGGAGCGCAGGGTTTTCATATGAGTGACTACGGGCAGATGATGGGTCATTTGCCAGATAATATTCGGCAGAAATATGACTAAAGCGATAATGCCTCCAAATAACACATGCTTGTTCCATAAGACCTTTCGCTGTCTGCTGAACAGTAAACCGGCAATTAGCGCAATAGCAAAAAAGGCCATTGTATATTTGGTCAGTAAGCCAACACCTATTACAACTCCCAACAGGTACATATAAACTGGCATTGACGTATTCATATACCGGATAAGCAGGTACACCGCCAGCACCCACCACAACTGATCGAATACAACCGGTTGAAACAGGTAACCGCTTGCTGCAAAAGCAGGTGAAAATATTAATGCCAGGCACGCCAGGGTGATGGCGAACTTTTTTCCGCCCAACTCGATCACGATCTGCCCCATAAACCAAATGATCAGTCCGCTAAAGATGGTACTGAATATTCGCGCAGCAAAAACGGAGTCGCCAAATACAGTTGTGGTAATTTTAGCGAGAACTGCTATAAACGGAGGGACTTCTTTAAAGCCCCAGTCCAGGTGATCGCCTAATGTAAGGTGTAATAGCTCGTCTCTCTGAAAACCAAAACGGGAAATAGCCAATAGGTTCAGTCCTACTTTGATAGCAACAAAAATCAGTAGGAAGTAAGAGTATTTCGACCTGTTATTTTTATAGCTGTGCAAGTGTATAAATGGTTTTTATAAAGATATACTTTTTAACCTGAAGGTAAAAGAGTATCCCGAAACTCAGTATAAGTCAAAAAAGTTAAAAACAAAATAAAAAATCTGCACGAATCTCTTTCGGACTTATGCGGACTTAACTGTCTTTCGGACTCAAAATCAGATCCTTTTTATGTCTGCACCAAGTGCTCTTAAACGATCGTCAATATGCTGATAACCACGTTCTATCTGCTCGATATTGTATATGGTTGATTTACCTTGCGCTGATAATGCAGCAATCAGCAAGGAAACACCGGCACGGATATCAGGAGAGGTCATGGAGATGCCTCTTAGTTTTACCTGGTGATCGAGGCCGATCACTGTAGCACGGTGTGGGTCGCAAAGGATTATTTGCGCGCCCATATCTAATAGCTTATCCACAAAGAACAAGCGGCTCTCAAACATCTTTTGATGGATCAGAACAGAGCCTTTTGCTTGGATAGCAACAACAAGAACGATGCTGAGCAAGTCGGGAGTAAAGCCCGGCCACGGCGCATCGGCGATAGTCATGATGGAACCATCTATAAAAGTTTCGATCTCGTAATGGCTTTGGGCTGGAATATAAATATCATCACCACGGCGCTCCAACTGGATCCCTAAACGTTTGAATGTATCAGGTATAATACCCAATTCATCATAATGCACATCTTTGATGGTGATCTCTGAGCCTGTCATAGCAGCCAAGCCGATAAATGAGCCAATCTCGATCATGTCCGGCAGCATGCGGTGTTCCGTGCCATGTAATTCTGTTACGCCTTCAATAGTAAGCAGGTTGGAACCTATCCCACTGATCTTGGCGCCCATACGGTTCAGCATTTTGCATAATTGCTGCAGGTAAGGCTCACAGGCTGCATTATAGATGGTGGTAGTGCCCTTAGCAAGCACAGCAGCCATCACTACGTTGGCTGTACCAGTTACTGATGCTTCATCCAGCAGGATATAAGTGCCTTTCAGGTCGGATGCATCTACATTGAAAAAGCCATTATCGGGATTATAATTAAATTTTGCGCCTAGTTTTTCGAAGCCTAAAAAGTGCGTATCTAGTCTACGGCGACCAATTTTATCACCTCCAGGTTTTGGAATTGATGCGTTGCCGAAGCGTGCCAGCAGCGGACCTACGATCATGATCGAGCCACGCAGACCACCGCCTTTAGTTTTAAAAGCATCCGACTCAAAAAAGTTAAGATCTATATTTTTTGCCTCGAAGGTATAAGTATCGGGTCCGAGCCTGTTAACGATGACACCCATATCGCCCAGCAGTTCGATCAGCTTATTCACGTCCTTTATATCCGGAATATTACTGATCGTGATCTTTTCGCCGGTCAAAAGTACCGCCGAAAGTATCTGAAGCGCCTCATTTTTGGCTCCCTGAGGTATAATTTCGCCCTTTAGTGGCTTGCCGCCAATTATTTCAAATGCGTTATTCATAGATTGGATTGTCAATTGTTAAATGGACAATGGTACATAGTTTTTGGTTTCAGAACGCAGCAAAATTATCAATTACTATCGACTATCAACCATGAACTTTAGACAAAAAAATCAGTATTTCCGGCCACCACCACCGCCACCGTTATTGCGGCCACGATTATTCTGGTTGTTATTATTACGCGGGTTGTTGTTGCGGCCTTTGTTCTGATTATTGTTATTGTTAGAACGTCCTCTGCTGGTGTTTTGATTACTGCTGGTGCGGTATTCAACCTTCGCAAGGTTCACATTCTCCTCAAGCCTTAACTCACCGCCCGACATGGCCCTTAAATCAGACAGGATACTTTCATCAGATACCGAATCTTTGTTCCATTGTACATAAGCCATCTTCATAAAATTAGCGATCGCCTGTACCATGTGCTGTTTGCGTTCAGGCTCATCTATGCTTTTGGCCTTTTCAATCATCAGCTCAATAGTTTTGCCATAATGCTTGTAGCGGATGCGCTGATTAGGATATTTAAGCGGATCGGGTTTAAAGTGAATCGCGTCCGGGGCCGGCTTAGGGTAGGGAGAATCCACATCGATCTTGAAATCAGAGATAATGTGTAGATGGTCCCAAAGCTTGTGTTTAAAATCGGCAACATCGCGCAGATGAGGATTCAGAAAACCCATCAGGTCAATTACTACCTGCGCATAACGGTTGCGTTCTTCTTTAGTAGGTAACGCAACAATGTACTTCACCATGTTTTGTACGTTGCGGCCATACTCGGATAATATTAGTTTATTCCGGGTGGAATTATAATCAAATTGCGGCGTTTGTTCAATAGCCATATAAAATGAGTTTAATAAAAAATTAGCAATTAAGATAAAATTAGCGCAGATCCCTTGAAGATAAACAGCCCGGGCGGCTAAAGTTGAAAATTTTGAAGTGAAACAAAGATAATGCAATTAGCATAAAGTACAAATTATTTACTGTCAGTCATTAGTCATTGGTCATTTGTCATTAATATTGTAATCAACATTCCAACTTTACAACTTTGCAACAAATTAAAATTACCCATACCGATATTTACAGGTTTAGCATACCCATGGTGCCTTTTACAATTGCCACCGGCACCATGACTCACGCCCAGAACGTGTTTATCCGTGTACATACCGATGTCGGTTTTTATGGTGTGGGTGAATGCTCAGCTTTCCCGATGATTGTTGGTGAGACGCAGGATACTTGCCTGGTGATGGCTAAGGAATTCGCCTGCTTATGGAAAGGTGAGAATGCCTTGGATATTCCCGCACGTTTACAGCAGTTGCACAATTTCACCGCTGGCAACAGCACTATAAAAAGCGCATTTGATATTGCCTTGTATGATATCGCCGCAAAGAATGCAGGATTGCCGTTGTACAAGTTTTTGGGCGGAACTAAGCGCAAAGTCGAAAGCGACATTACCATCGGTATAGCTGAACCTGCGGATATGGCGCAAAAAGCGATTGCGTTTAAACAATCAGGCGCAACGATATTAAAAGTCAAGCTTGGAAAAGAAGCCAAAAATGATGTGGAGCGGATCAAACAAATTCGTGAAGCTGTGGGCGGCGAGATGAAGATCAGGGTTGATGCTAACCAGGGCTGGGGTTTTGACGATGCGATTTATGCATTACAAAATATCGGTAAATACGAAATAGAGTTTTGTGAGCAGCCAATGCGCACTTGGTATGACGATCGTTTGCCAGAGTTGAAAAAACTGTCTCCCGTTAAAATAATGGCTGATGAGAGCGTTTACAATCACCATGATGCGCGGAAACAGATTGAAAGTAATTCCTGTAGCTATATCAATATCAAGTTCTCTAAATCTGGGGGCATTAACGAAGCCAAAAAGATACATGATCTCGCTGCAGAAAAAGGCATTCCATGTATGATGGGAGGGATGCTGGAAAGCCGTATTGCGCTTAGTGCCAAGCTACATTTTGTATATGCCAGTCCAAATATCAAGTTTTACGATATGGATACTTGTATGCTAGGGCACCTGGCTGACCCCTGTATTGGCGGCGTAAAATATGATGGCTATTCCCTGCACATTGGTGATGCGCCGGGTATTGGAGCAGATGCGGATGAAGCTTTTCTTGTATCCTGCGAATGTTTTACTGGTTAGTAATCGGTTAACCGGCAACTAGTTAACCAGGAAAAATCAACTGATAACCGGTCGCTGGTTAACTAATCACTGATTTCCACTCAATTCTGCAAAGTACTTGTGAAACAATGGTATAGTTTCAATTCCTTTATAGTAATTGTATATATCATATTTCTCATTTGGAGAATGTAAAGCATCGCTATCCAGGCCAAAGCCCATTAGAACGGTCTTAATACCCAATTCAGCCTCAAATAAAGCTACGATAGGGATACTGCCGCCACCACGGGTTGGGATAGGATCTTTACCGAATGATTCTGTTATAGCCATTTGAGCTGCTTTGTAAGCAATACTGTCAGTAGGCGTAACCACCGGTTCGCCGCCATGATGTGGGGTTACCTTCACTTTTACATATGTTGGCGCTATTTTTTTGAAATGATCAGTAAATAATTGTGTGATCTTATCAGAGTTCTGGTTAGGGACTAAACGCATCGATATTTTGGCTGATGCTTTTGATGGCAAAACCGTTTTAGCCCCTTCGCCGATATAACCACCCCAAATGCCATTTACCTCCAGGGTAGGACGGGTGCCGGTTCGTTCAAAGGTCGAATAGCCCTTCTCTCCCCATAGTTCATCTACACCCAAATCTTCTTTGTATTCTTCCTCATTATAAGGCGCCGCGTTTAATGCTTTGCGCTCTTCAGAAGTCAGGTCGATTACATCATTATAAAATCCGGGGATGGCTATATGGTTGTTTTCATCATGCAAAGAAGCGATCATTTTCGCAAGGATAGTTGCTGGATTAGCGACTGCACCGCCGTATACCCCTGAGTGCAAGTCTCGGTTTGGCCCGGTTACTTCAACCTCCAGGTACGATAAGCCTCTTAAGCCAGTCTCCAATGATGGATGTTCCATGCTGATCATCGAAGTGTCGGAGATTAGCACAACATCAGCTTTAAGTCTTTCTTTATTTGCTTTAACAAATATGCTAAGGTTGGATGAACCTACTTCTTCCTCGCCCTCTATCATGAATTTTATGTTGCAGGGTAAGCCGTCATTCTGCATCATCAGTTCAAATGCTTTTACATGCATATAAAACTGGCCCTTATCATCACAAGCGCCACGCGCATATATTTTGCCGTCGCGGACAGTGGGTTCGAAGGGTGGGGTTTTCCAAAGCTCCAGCGGATCAGCAGGCTGAACGTCATAATGGCCATAAACCAAAACGGTAGGTTTTGACGGATCAACGAGCTTTTCACCATAAACAATAGGGTATCCGTCCGTTTGACACGCTTCAACATTATCAGCACCGGCATCACGAAGTTTTTGAGCAACGTGTTCCGCTGTTTTCAGGACATCTGTCTTATATTTTGGGTCGGCGCTAACTGATGGAAAGCGCAATAATTCAAACAGTTCGTCTAAAAAACGCTGTTTATTTTGCTCCACATATTGTTTTATATTTTGCATAGCGATGAATTTGCAGCAAATATAATTTTTATGCCAATAGAGCAATCATTCAGGCGAAAAATTAGACAAAAAGATTGCTTCAGGTTTCAAAAACCAGTTAAAAAGGAGAATGAAGAAAAGGCTGTTTTTCGATAGGCACAAGATATTATTATCTTATTTAATAAGCAAATAATACCCATCGGATAAAATAACCCTATGTAAAGGCTTAAAGACCCTTTATTTAAAGGGCTTTAAGCCGGGCATTATCTTTATCCGGGTGAAATAGTGTATAAGTATCGATACTTAATACTTATACTACCCCGCAATCAGTTGTTTACCGATTGCAAATGCCTGACTAATCTAATTAGTCAGCATTACCTAATGCAGTTCTGTCAGCTACGTGCTGCTGCATTTTTCTTGCGTCAGCGTTGCCTAATGCTTTTCTGTCATCGGCATTACCTAATGCAGTCCTGTCATCAGCGTTACCTAATGCTTTTCTGTCATCAGCATTACCCAAGGCAGTTCTGTCAGCAACAGCACCGCTTCTTACACTATCTGATTTCGTTGTGAACGAAGATAATGTAGCAATACTGGCAACAAGAAGAGCACCTAAGATTACTTTTTTCATGTGAATGTTAATTAATAATGGTTATAGAATTTGGTAGTTAATAAATGCATTTTTTATTTTATATAAGATGCAAAAAGCCTTATTCTCCGATAAATCCGGAAGAGTAAGGCGTCTTTCATCTAGGTACAAGCCTCTTTAGAATTCCTCAAAAAAGCTATTTTGCTTCTTTGATTATATAATCTGTATAAGTAGTTAAAAACCTGTTTTTTATCGATTTTTTATTTTTTTTGCATTTTTTAGGGTTTTTCAATGAAAAATTGTCAAAATTCTTCAAAAAATAGACTAAAAAATGTATAAAAAAGTAAAATATAAAAACCTAATAACTAACTATTTACAACACTTAACTAAAGTTGCTTCACAAATATAAAGATGTTTTTGAGAATAAAAAATTTTAGCAAAAAAATATTTAACGCATCTTTTTAATTGCTTTCTCGTATTAGGGTCTTAGCACAGCTTCTATTCCTGTTCAGTATTAATGAAAAAAGCTTATTTATCATTTATAATATTTTTGTTTCTCACTTGGGTAAAGGTGTATGCCGACGTAGGTATTAATGGCAAGCAGGACACAGCGCAGGTTAACTTACTGAACCGACAAGGATTTGGCATCCGCATGACAGATCACGAACAGACACTGGCAAAAGGTCAGCAGGCACTTGAACTCGCTCAAAAATTAAATTATACTAATGGTATAGCTGAGTCTTATAGGATATTAGGCATCGGAGAAGCTTATGCCCGCAATAGTCCAATGGCGATTGCTGACTATTTGAATGCGCTCTCTTACTTTAAACGTGCAAATAACTTGCATGGCCAGGCAAAAGTGTATAATAATATTGGTAATCTTTACCAAGAGCTGGACAATGATGAATCGCTGGTTTATTTGCAAAAAGGCCTTGTAATTGCCAAGCAATTAGGCAATGATAAATTGATAGCTTCTGCTTACTTAAATATTGGGAACGTTTATCAACGGAAAAAGAATTTTAATACGTCATTAGATTATTATAATAAGAGTCGCGATCTGTTTGTTAAAATTAATGAACCTGTAAACCCAATTATCATATTGCAAAATATAGGAGTGATCTACTACACCTTGAAACAATATGACAAGGCAGAACAACTACTTCTTCAGGCCAATAAGGAGGCAAAGACTAAGGATTTGAACACCGTAGTTGCAAATACAGATCTTACACTTTCATCACTTTATACTGAAAAAGGGATGTATGATGCAGCTCAGAAATTTACTGATGAAGGTATTGGTTATGCACAGCAAACCAAAGATGCCGACCTTGAGGCGCAATTTACTTACAATTCATACCAGTTAGCTTATCACAAAAAGAATTATCAGCAGGCATTGTCGTATCTGCATACCATATATTTGAGAGATAGCACACTGCAAGCAAATATGCTTTCAACAGATTTAAGCCTGATGAAAAAGCAGCATGATCAGCAAGAAAAACAGAGAGAGAGTGAATTGATAATTGAGCGACAGAAAAGCGACCGCGTAAAATTCTGGTGGGCTGTTTCTGCATCTGGTTTGTTACTCATAGTGGTTGGTTTGTTGGTGGGTAACGTGAAGCGCAAAGCAAAAACCAATGTAAGGCTTACTGAACTGAATAGTGAGGTTTCGCGACAAAAGGATAACCTTGACCGCATCAACCATCATCTGGAGGAAATAATTGATGAACGTACACGTGACCTGCAGATCAAAAACAAAAAACTTTCTGAATACTCATCTTACTTATCGCACCAAATACGCGGTCCCATTGCCACTTTGAAAGGTTTAATGAACCTGGAGAAGGAGGGGCTTGTCGACCAGGAAGAATGTATCAATATGATGAACAAGTGTGTATCGGACATTGATGAGAAGATCATTGATATGACTGATATCCTGCACGATCCTAAGAGAACCAGTTTTTAAGTCGGAAGTCGGAAGTCGGAAGTCGGAAGTCGGAAGTCGGAAGTCGGAAGTCGGAAGTCGGAAGTCGGAAGTCGGAAGAATTTAGCTCATCAAGTTACCAATAATCCAACAATAAATCAATCAGCAATTTGTTCCTCGTTATTCACTATTCACTATTCACTATTCACTATTCACTTCCAAAACTACGGCCAGTTGGCATGTATCTGTGCTTCAAATAAACCCAGATAAACGCAGTACCAGGATATCATTTGTAAAATTAACAGGTTGCGGTGATGGTTACAATAGCCTTCTGTTTCAAATGCAAGCGTCTCATCACCGGCGGTGACAAAGTATTGTACTTCGCCCTGTTTAGGTCTAAATTTTGATTTTAGAAGATCGAATACTTTGATCTTTAATTTGGTTTCAGGGTCGTGGATGGTCTCCTTTTTGGCGACATCATTTTTCGGAATTGAAATCAGATAATTGAGCATCACAAATTCGATTAATATATGTGAACTCTACAATTGTTACTCCAAAAAATGAAATTGGTACAGTTTATTCAATAAAATCGACCTTGGTTTATTTATTAGAAATCTTTGATTTTTATAATTAATATTATTTCCCTGTATTTAATAAATACAAATAAGCCCCAATCAATTATTGTATAATAATTGATTAAAATGAGCTTAAAATGTAGTATTTAGCACACAACTGGTAATTAACTGGCTAACGAACCTTTGTTACGAAGTTCTTCATACAACTCAATTACCTTACGTTGCAGTGTGGCAATCTCGTTTTCGCGGTCACTTAATTTCTTTTGGATAAGATTTAAGTGTGACGGCGCTACTTCGGCTTGTTCGTTGTCCACAGTTAATAACTGAACTACGCTAACTTCATAAATGTTTGCGATTTGTTCGAGGCGTGATAAGTTAACATCGGTTACACCAGTTTCAATTTTTGAAAAGGCAGGAATCGAAATACCTAAACGGTTAGCTATGTCTTCCTGGCTCCAGCCATGCTGATGGCGCAAAATTCTGATGCTCTTGCCGATTGACTTGTTTGCGGTTCTTTTGTTTGGATCGCTCATAATTCAGTATGTTTAAATTGTTTAAGGGTGAAAAACATTATCCAAACTGTGTGCCACAGTTAATTTGCGCTGAATTAAGGGATTGTTACGTAATAAGCAATTTTGTTTCGGGTAGTATTGGGGAAATATTTCTACGAACGCGAAATATTTGTCATTTAATTTTAACCAATTCTCAATGAATTAATGTATTTGGAAATACGAATCCAAATAAACTTAGTTATTAAACAAGACAATAAACAATTAGTTAATAATTTATAATATACGAAGTTTCGCGAATTTAAGCAAGAGTTGTTTCTGGCCAATTTCTTTAAAGAAGATAGTGGCCTTTATATCGGGTTTATTGCCTTCCAGGTTAATAACTTTCCCAAAGCCGAATCGTTCGTGTTCAACCTCCATACCTACCTGCAGGTTGCCGGTATCTGATGGTGCAAAGCCTGGGGAAGGCACGTGGGCCTTGGCAAGAATGGACGTTGTTTTAACTGGTGCTGTTGCAGGTTTAGGTTTTGAAAAGGCATCACCGCTGCGCTTGTTCCATGAGTTGCGCTCATCGTCAAAAAATGGGTTATTGGCTGATGGCGCTGGTTTTGCAGTAAAATCAAGCTCAAGGAAGCGTGCATCGATCTCATCAAGGAAACGGCTCGGTTCGCAGCTGATCAGTGTGCCGAATTTAAAGCGGGAAGTAGCATAGCTAATGTGCAATCTGCGTTCGGCGCGGGTAACGGCCACATAAAACAGGCGGCGCTCTTCTTCCAAATCGCTGCGCGAATTAAGCGACATTTGTGACGGAAAAAGATTTTCTTCCAAACCCACCACAAACACTTGAGGAAATTCAAGCCCCTTGGCTGAATGTATAGTCATTAAAGATACCGTATCCGCATCTTTATTATCATTTTTGTCGTCACTAGTTAAAAGGGCCACATCCTGCATGAATACTTCCAGGCCTTTTTCTTCGATATCTTCCCGCTCCGAAAACTCTTTGATACCGTTCAGTAATTCCTGTATGTTCTCATATCGGTTTAATCCTTCAACGGACTTATCCTCATACAGGTCTTTCAATATGCCAGAATGCTGTGCAATATGCAGGGCAGCATCGTAGGCCGATTGTGTTTTTGTGATCACCTGGAAGCTCTGGATCATCGTGGCGAACGTTGCAACAGCTGCTGAGCTGCGGCCATCCAAATATTTTGAAGGATTGATCACTGCTTCCCAAACAGTAACCATGTTTTGGTCAGCTGCAAGAATTATCTT
>Ga0207683_10004161_pt1 | contig 12525 bp, 10 predicted proteins | sample KBSM73metaG_FD_184333 | JGI IMG/M metagenome (GOLD analysis project Ga0207683, IMG submission 184333) | Miscanthus rhizosphere microbial communities from Kellogg Biological Station, Michigan, USA - KBS M7-3 metaG (SPAdes) (version 2) | ecosystem: Host-associated > Plants > Roots > Rhizosphere >...
GGCTGGAAAGCACGCCCCGCACCCGGCCCCCGCCACACGCTCGAACTCACCACCCCCACCGGCCACACGTACCGTTCCACCGCGCCGCCCCTGCCGGGAACTCCGCTTCGCCCACCAGCCACAGACCAGCCGGGCTCCCGCCATCGGCGCCAGCTCCGGCACCAAGCCAAAGCGCTCAGGCGCGAAAAGCCCAAAGTGGCAGCCGCAGCGTAGGAATCATTGAAGGCCCGAGGAGGAACTGGAGGCGCTCTGGGCAACCTGCGCGGGTCGTCCGGTGCTCGTGCTGGCCCTTAGTGTGAAGCCGCATCCTCGCCGTACGGTTCCGGCCCGGTGACAACATCGTTCGCGGCACCGTGGCACCACTCCGAAAAGGACCCCGGATAGAGGGCAGCGGAAAAGCCGGCAATCTCGAGGGCGGCGATTTCATGTGCCGCCGTCACTCCGGAGCCGCAGTACACGGCAGTGGGGACGCCGTTCCGGTAACCGAGCTGTTCGAAGCGATCCCTCAGCTCCGCCGGGGCCAGGAAGCGCCCGTCAGCGCCAAGGTTCCCGGTCGTGGGGGCACTGACGGCCCCCGGAATGTGGCCAGCGCGGGGATCCACGGGTTCGATTTCCCCGCGGTACCGTTCCCCCGCCCGGGCGTCCAACAGCAGCCCCCGCCGGCCCCAACTAGCGGCTTGTCCGGCGTCGATCGCGGGCATGGCGCCGTCGGACAGGGTGACGTTTCCGGGTGCCGGCTGTTCGGGTCCGGCCGCCAGCTCGAAGCCGGCCGCCCGCCACGCGGCCAGGCCGCCGTCGAGCAGGTACACAGAACTAAAGCCGGCGTTGCGCAGCATCCACCACAGCCGGGCCGCCGCCATGTTGCCGCTGTCGTCGTACGCTACGACCGCATCGCCGTCGTTGATGCCCCAGCGGCGCGCGGACGCCTGGAACTGCTCTGACGGTGGCAACGGATGCCTTCCGCGTTCCGGTTCCGCCGGTCCGGCAAGTTCAGTGGCGAGATCCACGAAGACGGCCCCGGGGATGTGTCCGCGCAGGTAGTGGTCGTGACCGTGGGGATCCCCCAGCGCCCAGCGAACGTCGAGGAGTACTGTGCGCTGGCCGGCTGCGCCGGTGCCGTCCATCCGGTCCTTGAGGGCGGCAGCATCGAGAAGGGTGTCCATTTCCCCACTCTATCTTTGGCGCCCCGCCGCCCCCGGTAGGCTGTAGCGGTGAACACCGCGCACCTGCAGGACCGGGCCTGGGCCGACGAGGCCGTCCGCCGGATCAACGCCGAAAATAACCGCTCCGCCGACACCCACCTGTATTCGGTGCCGCTCCCGCAGCACTGGGGCGTGCAGCTGTACCTGAAGGACGAATCCACCCACCGCACCGGCAGCCTCAAGCACCGGCTGGCGCGGTCCCTGTTCCTCTTCGGCCTCGTCAACGGCTGGATCCGCGAAGGCACCACGATCGTGGAGGCATCCAGCGGCAGCACCGCCGTCTCCGAAGCCTATTTTGCGCAGCTGCTGGGACTGCCCTTCATCGCCGTGATGACCCGGACCACCAGCCGCGAGAAAATCGCCCTGATCGAACAGTTCGGCGGCTCCTGCCATCTGGTGGACCACGCCTCCGAGGTCTACGAGGCCGCCGCGGATCTGGCCAGCAGCACAGGCGGACACTACATGGACCAATTCACGTACGCCGAACGGGCCACGGACTGGCGCGGGAACAACAACATCGCCGAATCGATCTTCGGCCAGCTGGCGATGGAGGAGCGCCCGGTCCCCCGCTGGGTGGTGGTCGGGGCCGGCACTGGAGGGACCAGCGCCACGATTGGCCGGTACCTGCGGTACCACCGCTACGAGACGGGCCTCGCCGTCGTCGACCCGGAAAATTCCGCGTTCTATCCGGGCTGGCGGAACAGCCGGCCCGACGGCGGGACCCCCGCCGGAGGCGGGACTGTCACTGCCGGGGCAGCTGCCGCACCCGCGGCGGGATTGCCCTCCCGCATCGAGGGCATCGGCCGGCCGCGGATGGAACCGAGTTTTGTGCCCGCCGTGATCGACCACATGATCCAGGTTCCCGACGCCGCGTCGGTGGCGGCCATGCGGCATCTGAGGGACCACGCCGGTCTGCACGCGGGTCCGTCCACCGGGACCAACCTCTGGGGTGCGTGGCAGCTCATCGCCGGGATGATCGCGGAGGGCCGCCGGGGCAGTGTTGTGACCCTGATGTGCGACGCCGGGGACCGCTACGCCGGAAATTACTACAACCCGGAGTGGCTGGAGACCCACGGCCTGGATCCCGAACCCCATGAGGACGTGCTGCGCGAGTTCTTCCGGACCGGCGCCTGGCCGGCCTAAGCCAGCCGGCCAGCACGCCGGTCTAAGCCCCGCCAAGGCGCCCGCGGAGGCTAAACCTCCGCTGTATCGCCGCTGGAGAGGTGCCGGTACTCGGTGCCGTACTTGGCGCCGATCCGGGTCACGTGCCCCTCCACCAGGCCGCGGCCCAGCTCGTTCAGGAGCGCGTCGTGGATCGGGAAGGCCTGTGGTGCGCGGACACCAATGACAAAATCCACGACTTCACCCACCTTGTTCCACGGGGCGTGGATGGGTACAAGCAGCGTCTTGACGTCGACGCCGTCGGGGATCGCGAAGGAGTCCCCCGGGTGGTAGACATTGCCATCGACGAGGTAGCCGACGTTGGCCACCACGGGGATCTGCGGATGGATGAGGGCGTGCTGGCCGCCAAATGTCCTGATGGCGAAGCCCGACGTTTCAAATTCCTCGCCCGCGCCCGCCGCATGGATGCGGCTTCCGGCGTCGGGCGCCTTGCCGCGGAGCGTCGCGGCCACGGCCTCCGGGGCGAAAAGCTCAAGGGTGGTGTTCGACTGCAACGCCGCGGCGACGGCGTCGACGTCCACATGGTCCGCGTGCTCGTGGGTAATGAGCACAGCATGTGCTCCGGCCAGGGCCTGGTCCGTCTCCGAAAAGGTGCCCGGGTCAAACACCAGCACCCGGCCGTCCTGTTCGAGGCGGACACAGGCGTGAGTAAATTTGGTCAGCTTCATCCGGCCAGCCTAGGCACCAGCCGTCACAGTGTCCACGGAGCGGTGCTGGCAATCTTGGGCGCTGGTAATCTTGGACATTGCCACCCTCAGCGAGTCCCACCCGCGAATTCTTTGACGAAGCGAGTTCCACGATGTCCCAAGGCGCTACCACCGGCAGCAGCCGGACTCCGGCCTCGGCACCCGTGCAGGGCAAGGAACAGCGCGTCACCAAGCAACGCCTCGCCGTCAGTGCCGCCTTGGACGACCTGGCGGACTTCGTCAGCACCCAGGAACTGCACCGCATCCTCCAGGAGCGCGGCACCGCGGTGTCCCTCGCGACCTCCTACCGGATCCTGCAGTCCCTCGCCGACGACGGGCTGGTGGATGTCCTGCGCAACGCCGACGGCGAAGCGGTGTACCGGCGCTGCGCCGTCACCGGGCACCACCATCACCTGCTGTGCCGGAACTGCGGCAAGGCCGTGGAAGTGGAAGCGCCGGCGGTCGAAGCCTGGGCCGCGCGGATCGCCAATGAGCACGGCTTCACCGCGGTGGAGCACACCGTGGAAATCTTCGGCCTGTGCCCCGAATGCACAGCCAGTCAGCCCGGCTCGTAGCCGAAGCTGCTGAAATTCCCCACCTTTGACCGTGTGACCCCGGAATTCACCGGCGGGGCGCAGGGACCCGCCGGCGGCCGGCGGCAAACCTGGGGAAATTCCGCCGCAGTGGCGTGAGAGCGTCTAGGCCGCAGCTGCCGCGCTCCGCACCACCCGGCCGTTGAGCCCCCGCCTGGCCCGTGCGTCACCGATCATCCGGCAGGCCACGTAGATCAGGAAGGACAACGTGGTCACGTAGGGGCTGATCGGCAGCCGGCCGCCGAGGGCCAGCAGGATGCCTCCGACGGTCGCCGTCATCGCAAAGACGATGCTCAGCGTGACCACCAGCCGGGGCGAGGACGTGACGCGCATCGCCGCCGCCGCGGGCGTGATCAGGAGGGCCAGCACCAGCAGCGCGCCCACAATCTGGATGGACAACGCCACGCTGATCCCCAGCAGCACCATGAAACCAAGGGCGAGGGCCCGCACCGGCACGCCGCGGGCGGTGGCGACGTCGGGGTCGACACTGGCAAAGGTCAACGGCCGCCAGATGGCGGCCAGCGCCAGCATCACCACGACGGCGGCGACCGCCAGGACCTGCAGCTGGACGGTCCCGACCGACACGATCTGCCCGGTGAGCAGGCCGAACTTGTTGGCCGCCCGGCCCTCGTACAGGGACAGGAAGAGGATGCCCAGGCCAAGCCCGAAGGGCATGATGACGCCGATGATCGAGTTCTTATCCCGTGCGCGGACCCCCATCACGCCGAGCACCAGGGCTGCCAGCACGGATCCCGCCAGCGAGCCGAGGATGATGTCGGCGCCGATCAGCAGTGCGAACGCCGCGCCGGCAAAGGAGAGTTCCGAGATTCCGTGGACGGCGAAGGCGAGGTCGCGTTTCATCACGAAGGTGCCCATGATTCCGCCGAGCAGCCCGAGGACGGCGCCGGCCCAGATGGAGTTCTGCACCAGGACCAGCAGCTCGCCGTAGTTTTCGAAGTTGAAGATTGAGTGCAGCAGGTCGCCCAGATCCATTTAGCCCACCTCGCCCGCGACTGAGTGCGCGTCCAGATGGTGGTGCGTCGCGGCATCCGGCAGCCCGACGACGATCAGCCGGCCGTTGGCCTGGATGACCTCAACACGGCTGTCATACAATTCGGAGAGCACCTCGGTGGTCATGACCTCCGCGGGTGTGCCCACCCGGAACTTTCCGCCGGCCAGGTACAGGACCCGGTCCACGTAGTCCATGATCGGGTTGATCTCGTGGGTCACGAACACCACGGCGCTGTCCGCGTCGCGGCATTGCCTGTTGATCAGCGCGCTGACGCCCTGCTGGTGCTGAAGGTCAAGGGAGAGCAGCGGCTCGTCGCACAGCAGCACCTTGGGATCGGTCGCGAGGGCCTGCGCCACGCGGAGGCGCTGCTGCTCACCGCCGGAAAGCTGCCCCACCGGCACCTTGGCGTAATCGGTGGCGCCCACAAGCTCCAGGAGTTCATCGACTTTACGGTTCACCTTGGCGCCGCCGAGGCGGATGCCCCAGCGGTGGCCGTCGACGCCGAGGGCCACGAGGTCGCGGGCGCGCAGGGGCGTATCGGGGTCGAATGATTTCTGCTGGGGCACGTAGCCGATCCGGCGGCTTCCCCGCTCAACGGGGTGGCCGTCGAGCACGGCCGTTCCCGTGCTCAGTTCCTGCAGTCCCAGCAGGACCTTCAGGAAGGTGGTCTTGCCGCTGCCGTTGGGCCCGAGCACGGCAAAGAATTCACCCGGGTTGATGTCCAGGTCCAGGCCCTCCCAGAGAGTCCGTTGGCCGAACGCCAGGGAGGCGCCGCGCAGGCTCACTACCGGTGTCAAAAGGGGTTTCCTCGATTTTCCGCGGAGATGGCTGCTCCCGCTGTTGCGATCATCCTAGGGCCTTGCCGATGCTCTCCACGTTTCCGGTCATCCACTGCAGGTAGGACTGGCCGTCCGGGAGGGTCTCGCTGAAGTTCACGACCGGGACGCCGGCGTTCTCGGCGGCTTTTTTCACCGCCGCCGTCTGCGGTCCCTCGGTCTGAGTATTGTAGGCCAGCAGCCTTACGCCCCGGGATGCCACGAGATCGACGGTGGTCTTGAGCACGGCGGGCGGGACGTCGGCGTCCTCCTCGATCGCCGCCGTGTACTCGGCCGGGGTTTCGTTCTCCAGTCCGGCGTCCTCGAGCAGGTACAGCGGTACGGGCTCGGTGACGGCCACGGGCGCGTGGCCCGCCGAGGACTTGATGGCGGCGAGCTTCGTTTCCAGGCCGCCGAGCGAGTCCTTGAAGGCCGCCGCGTTGCTCCGGAACGTCTGCGCCGAGGCCGGTTCCAGCGAGCCCAGCTTCTCGGCGACGGCGTCCGCGAGGCGGGACATGGCAGGCAGGCTGTACCAGACGTGTTCGTTCAGCCCCGTGGACCCGTGGGTGTGGCCGGCGGAGTCGGGGCTCGCCGCTGCCGGGCTTTCGCTGGCAGCGCTTTCGGAGACAAGGCCTGAAACGTCCACGGCGCTGATGACGCTGCCGCGGTCCAGTCCGGTGTCGGTCGCCAGCGTGTCCATGAAGGCGTCGTATCCCCCGCCGTTCTCCACCACCAGCTCGGCCTTGGAGACGGCCAGCTTGTCCTGCGTGGTGGCCTCGTAGGAGTGCGGGTCCTGGCTGGTGCGGTTGATGATCGAGCTGACCCGGACCTTGTCGCCGCCGATGCTGGAGACAATGTCGCCGTACACGCTGGTGGATGCGACGACGTTGACCATGCCGTCCCCCGCGGTCCCCCGTGGGCTGCCGGACGTCGGACTGCACGCGGTGAGCAGGAGGCCCAGGCCGGCAAGACCAGCCAGCAGGACTCGGGCAGCGGGACGACGCACGGAAAACCTCGGATCTGTTATTGAGAATCAGGAGCAATAGCAACAGCCCGAGTGTATCCCTAAATAGGAATCATTCCTATTTAGGGATACACGGCGTGCCCCGCCAATGCCCGGCCGCAGCTGCCCCGTCCGCTGCTGGGCTGCCACTTACCGGGCTGCCCGTTATTGGGCTGTCCCTTACTGGTCCTGGCCCAGCCTGCGGTAGCCCGTGGCCTGCGTCGCGTCCCGGATTTCGCCGACGAGCTGCTCGATCACGTCTTCGAGGAACAGCACGCCCTGGGTCAGCCCGTCGGGTCCGATCACGCGGGCCAGGTGCGAACCCGTGCGCTGCATGACGGACATGGCCTGCTCGATTTCGTCGTCCATGGCGAGGTTCGCCAGCGACCGGATGCGGCTTTCCGCAATCGGCTGGTGGTACCCGGCGTCCGGGATGGACAGCACGTCCTTGATGTGGAGGTAGCCGGCCAGCATGCCGTCGTCGTCGAGCATCGGGAAGCGCGAGAACCCGGTCCGGCTCACTGCCTTTTCGAATTCGACCGGCGTGGTGGCCGCCTTGAGCATGACGAGCTTGCCCAGCGGAACCATCACACGGGACGCGGTGTGTTCGGAGAACTCGAGCGCTCCGGTGATGAGTCCGGCGTCGTCGTCCACGAGTCCGTGGCGGGTGGATTCCTGCACGATCGACTGCACTTCTTCAAGGGTGAAGGTGGAGGTCACCTCGTCCTTCGGCTCAATCCGCATCAGCTTCAGGATGTGGTTCGCGGACCAGTTAAGCGCCGCAATGACGGGCTTGACGAGCCGCCCGATGAACATCAGCGGCGGCGCCAGCAGCAGCGCCGCCTTGTCCGCGACGGACACGGAGATGTTCTTGGGCACCATTTCGCCGAACGTGACGTGCAGGAACGTCACCAACAGCAGGGCGACGGCGAAGGCCACAATGTTCGCGACCTCCTCGGGGACGCCCACCGCTTCCAGCGGCACGGCCAGGAGGTGGTGGATCGCGGGCTCGGCCACCTGCAGGATCAGCAGCGAGCAGACGGTGATGCCGAGCTGGGCGCAGGCGAGCATGAGGGAAACGTTTTCCATCGCCCGCAGTGTGGTCTGGGCGCGCTTGGAACCTGCCTCGGCCAGCGGCTCGATCTGGCTGCGGCGGGCCGACATGACGGCGAATTCGGCGGCCACGAAGAAGGCGTTGCCCACCAGGAGGAACGCAAGCCAGAGGATTCCTGCCCAGTCGCTCATGCGGCACCTGCCTGGCTGGCGGGCTGGCCGTCGCCGGACACCCGGATGGGCCGGAAACAGATCCGGTCGATCCGGCGGCCGTCCATGCGGGTCACGCTCAGTGTCCCGCCGACGACGTCGACTGTGTCGCCGACTGCAGCGATGCGGCCGAGCTGGCTCATGACGTAGCCTCCCACCGTTTCGTAGGCAGCCTCGTCGGGCACGGTCAGGCCCGGGATCTGTTCGGAGAGTTCATCGGGCCGGAGCAGGCCCGGGAAGTACCAGTCCCCCGAGGCGCTTTGGAGCAGGCCGGGCCGGACCTTGTCATGCTCATCGGCCACTTCCCCGACGATTTCCTCCACGAGGTCCTCCAGCGTGGTGATGCCGGCGGTTCCACCGTATTCATCCAGGACTACGGCCAGTTGCAGGTTGCCCTCGCGCAGTTCGGCGAGGAGGGCGTCCAGGTGGATGGTTTCGGGGACCCGGAGCACGTCGGTCATGATGGCCCCCGCTTGCAGCTTGGCGCGGCGGTCCGCGGGCACGGCAATGGCCTTCTTGATGTGGACCACGCCGCGGATGTCATCGGAGGACTCGCCGATCACGGGGAACCGGGAATATCCGGTGCGCTTGGCGGCCTCGACGATATCCGAGACCGGCTGGTCGGCGTCGATGGTCTCCACGCGGATGCGGGGGGTCATGACGTCCGCGGCGGTCCGCCCGGAGAACTTCAGGGTTCGGGCGATGAAGTTGGCCGTTCCGGCGTCGAGGGTGCCCATGGCCGCGGAGCGGCGCACCAGCGAGGCCAGCTCGGCCGGGGTGCGGGCGCCGGAGATTTCCTCCTTGGCCTCCAGGCCGAAGACGTTGAGGACCTTATTGGAGAAGCCGTTGAGCACCACGATGGCGGGCTTGAAGATAGCGGTGAACACCAGCTGGGGCCGGGCGACGGCCTTGCCGATCGGGAAGGACAGCGCGATGGCCATGTTCTTGGGCACCAGTTCGCCGATCACCATGGAGAGCAGGGTGGCCACCGCCATTGCCAGGACCAGGGACAGCGAGGCAGCCGCCGCCGGCGGGACACCGAGCGCGGTGAGGGGGCCTTCGAGCAGCTTGCCCACGGACGGTTCCATGACATAGCCGGTCAGCAGCGTGGTCATGGTGATGCCCAGCTGGCAGCTGGAAAGCTGGGTGGAGAGTGACTTGAGACATCTGAGCAACGGCTCGGCGGCGGTGTCGCCGGTGTCAACGGCGCGCTGCACGGTGGCCTGGTCCAGGGCGACCAGGGAAAATTCCACGGCGACAAAGAAGCCGGTGCCGAGGATGAGCAGGAGGCCTGCTGCGAGGAGTAGCCATTCCATGTCAGCGGCCTGCTTCCGCAGCAGCGCATGGCACGTGACGCGTCAGGGGACGCAAATGCGGGAAGGGCCGGCCTGGCGGAGGATGGTCGGCGGCGGCCGACCCTGTTTCCTGGAAAGCTCCGGAATGGCGTGCGGCCGGAGAATGATGGGCACGTGAACGGGGTTTGCCGGCTCTGCGGGTGGACTGGGCGGGCACGGTTTCCGTACTCCGCTGACAGCCCCCAGGCCGGCACCTAGATTTACTGTCCATAAGAAGTTCAGTCTACAGGAGCAACCGCCGCCAGCCCCCGACCGCCCGCGTCCCCGGCCGCGCCGGATTCACCAGCTCTGCGGGACGGGCCGGCCCTCCTCGTACCCGGCCGCGGACTGGATGCCTGCCACGGCGCGTTCCCGGAAAGCGGCGAGATCGGCAGCGCCGGCGTAGCTCATGGAACTGCGCAGGCCCGCGGTGATCATGTCCAGCAGGTCCTCGACGCCGGGCCGGGCCGCGTCGACGTACATGCGGGAGGTGGAGATGCCTTCCTCGAAGAGGGCCTTGCGGTCCTTTTCAAAGGCGCCCTCGCGTTGGTTGCGGTTCTGCACCGCCCGGGCGGACGCCATGCCGAAGCTCTCCTTGTACTGCCGGCCCGAGGCGTCGAGCTGCAGGTCCCCGGGGCTCTCGTGCGTACCGGCAAACCAGGAGCCGATCATGACCTGGCTGGCCCCGGCGGCCAGGGCCAGGGCGACGTCGCGCGGGTAGCGGACCCCGCCGTCGGCCCACACCCGGCCGCCGGCTTCCCGGGCCGCGGCGGAACATTCCAGGACGGCGCTGAACTGCGGGCGGCCCACGGCCGTCATCATGCGCGTGGTGCACATGGCGCCCGGACCCACGCCGACCTTGACGATGTCCGCCCCGGCCTCGATGAGCTCACGCGTTGCCTCGCCGGTGACGACGTTGCCGGCGACTACCGGCACGCCGGGGTTGAGACCCTTCACGGCGGCGAGGGCGTCGAACATTTTCTGCTGGTGCCCGTGCGCGGTGTCGAGGACCAGCACGTTGACGCCGGCCGCCAGCAATTCGGCGGCCCGCCCGGCCACGTCACCGTTGATTCCGACGGCGGCAGCGACCTTCAGCCTGCCCTCGTCGTCCAGGGACGGCCGGTAGAGCGTGGAGCGCAGGGCGCCCTTACGGGTGAGCACGCCGGCCAGGACCCCGTCCTGCTGCACCGGTGCGTAGTCGGTTCCGGCGGCGTCCATCGCTTCAAAGGCGCGGCGGAGGGCCTGCGCAGCATCGGCCGCCGACCCGCCCCCAAACAATCCGCCGGCGAGCGGTCCGGCGTCGAGCACCAGCGGCTGGTGGCGGATGACGGAGGCCAGGGACGCGAAACGGTCCTGGCCCTCGCAGTCGGTGGCCCGGACAACACCGGTGACCGCGCCGGAGTCGTCCACCACCACAACGGCCCCGTGCGGCCGCTTGCCCATCAGGTGGAGGGCATCAATGACGGTGTCCGTGGGCGCGAGCGTGACGGGGGTTTCCAGGACCGGGTGGCGTCCCTTGATCCAGGCCGTGACGTCACGGATGACGTCGAGCGGGACGTCCTGCGGCAGGACTCCAAGGCCGCCGCGGCGGGCCATGGTCTCGGCCATCCGCTTCCCCGTGACCGCCGTCATGTTCGCCGCCACCAGCGGGATCGCGGAGCCGGTCCCGTCGTCGGCCGCGAGGTCGACGTCCAGGCGGGAGGTGACATCGGACCGGGACGGGACCAGGAAGAGGTCCGAGTAGGTCAGATCGGTGGTGGGCTCATTCAGGAAACGCACTGCTGCTCCTTTGCTGGCACCCGCAGCTGGCACCGTCGGCGACAAACGGGTTCTCACTGCATTCTAGGTGGGTTTCCGGCGGGGCCGGCACCGCCTCCGGCGCCGGGGCCAGCACCGCGTCCGGCCTCGCGCAGGGCACCGCATGAGGGCCGCATCCGGGGCCGATTCTGCAACTCTTCTTCACCGCAATTCGGCGGCTGCCGGGGCGGATCATGATTTGGGTCACGCTTATTGGCGGTTTGGCAAGAATCCTCACTAGACTGGCATGGGTCTGGGTTCACTGGACGCAGAGACTGGCTCAATCGTTGTGCCGAGGCACCGTGGAAGCCAGAGGGAATCAAACTCACGGAAGAGGCGTATTTCAAGTGCCAGAGCAGCCTAGCCACCGTCTACCAGAGGAATTTGGCGGAAACGAGTGGCTCGTTGACGAACTGTATGAGCGTTACCAGCAGGACAAGAACACGGTCGACTCCAAGTGGTGGCCCCTGTTCGAATCCTTTGAAGCTAGTGACGCCTCTCCCGCCAACGGAACGTCCGGCACCGCGACAGCTGTGCATCCTGCCACCCGTGAACTTCCCGTTGTAGCGCCCGCCGCGGCTCCGGCTGCACCTGCCCCCGCCGCCCCCGCAGCTCCCGCCGCCACGGCTGCGCCCGCACCGGCTGCGCCCGCCGCCAAGAAAGCCCCGGCCACCGTCGCCCGGGACGGCTCCAAGACTTCCGACGCCGGCCCCGGCACCGCGCCGATCCCGGCGCAGCTGCCCAAGAACCTCAAGGCCCCGACGGCTCCCGAAGAAGACGTCGTCTCGGTCCTGCGCGGCCCGGCCAAGGCGATCGCCTCGAACATGGTCACCAGCCTGGAAGTGCCGACCGCCACGAGCGTGCGCGCCATCCCGGCGAAGCTCCTGATCGACAACCGCGTGGTCATCAACTCCAACCTGGCCCGCGCCCGCGGCGGCAAGGTCTCCTTCACGCACCTGATCGGCTACGCCGTCATCCGCGCCCTGTCCCAGTTCCCGTCGATGAACGTCTACTACGACGAGATCGACGGCAAGCCGGTGGCTGTCCAGCCGGCGCACGTGAACTTCGGCATCGCGATCGACATGCCCAAGCCCGACGGCACCCGCCTGCTCATGGTCCCGAACATCAAGAAGGCGGAGACCCTCAACTTCTCCGAGTTCTGGCACACCTACGAGGACCTGATCAAGCGTGCCCGCAACGGCAAGCTGACCGCGGACGACCACTCCGGCACCACCGTGTCCCTGACCAACCCCGGCGGCATCGGCACCGTCCACTCGGTCCCGCGCCTGTCCAAGGGCCAGGCCGCCATCATCGGCGTCGGCGCACTGGACTACCCGGCCGAGTTCCAGGGTGCCAGCGAGAAGATCATCGCGCAGAACGCGATCAGCAAGGTCCTCACGCTGACCTCCACCTATGACCACCGCGTCATCCAGGGTGCCGGCAGCGGCGAGTTCCTCAAGCTCGTGCACCAGCTGCTGCTGGGCGCGCAGAACTTCTACGACGAGATCTTCGAGTCCCTGCGTATCCCCTACGAGCCCGTGCGCTGGAGCCCCGACCTGCAGGTGGACCCGGCCGACGAGATCAACAAGGTCGCCCGGATCCAGCAGCTGATCCACGCCTACCGCGTGCGCGGCCACC
>Ga0207683_10004162_pt1 | contig 12523 bp, 21 predicted proteins | sample KBSM73metaG_FD_184333 | JGI IMG/M metagenome (GOLD analysis project Ga0207683, IMG submission 184333) | Miscanthus rhizosphere microbial communities from Kellogg Biological Station, Michigan, USA - KBS M7-3 metaG (SPAdes) (version 2) | ecosystem: Host-associated > Plants > Roots > Rhizosphere >...
CTCGAAGGTATTGCTGGATGGTGTTCGGTCCGCCGCCGATGCGCACGTCCTTTCCGTTCGCTACGGCACGCGCGCGGTCCAGCGCCTCGTGAATACCTCCGGTGACGAAGTGGAATGTCGTTCCGCCCTCCATCTCGACGGGTGGGCGCGCGTGATGGGTCAGGATGAAAGTCGGCACGTGATACGGCGGATTGTCTCCCCACCAGCCTTTCCAGTCGTCGTCGGGCCAGGAACCGCGGACCGGTCCGAACATGTTTCTTCCGAGAATCCAGGCGCCGACATTCCTGAAGCCGCGCGCCGCGAAATCGTCATCGATGCCCGTCGTACCGCCGTCGGCGCGAAACAGGTGCCGCTGCAACGTGCGCGTCGGGAACAACCACTGATGCAATTCCGTCCCGCCCACGCCGAGCGGATTGCCGATGTCCTGATTCGGACCGGCTCCGTATCCGTCAAGCGAAATCGTAAAACCCTCGACCCGGACGCTTGTCATGCTGCCTCCCTTTCGAATGCCGCGGAGCGCCGGCGACACTCCTATTTCTTGTACATCGCGGTCAATTCGATCTCGACGACCAGCGAAGGCACGTACAGCCGCTGGACTTGAACCCACGTGGCAGCCGGAAGGGTCTTTCCATAGAACTCCTTCCTGATGTCCTTGTGCTGGATGAAACCATCGAGATCCGTCGCATAGACATTTTCCTTTACGACGTCCGCGAACGTAAGGCCATTTGCCTCCAGCGTCTGCTTCAGACGTCCATACACGGAGCTCATGGCCGAAGCCATCTCGCCCTTGCCCGCGGTGCCCGAGACGTGGAGCGTGTTGCCGACGCGAACTGCCTCGCAGTAACCGATATCGGTCTCATCGGCTGCATCACGGTGATAGCAGACGCGGGTCTGGGGCTCCAGCGACGCACACCCGCTCGAGAATCCAAGCACCAGCAAGGCAAGGGCGTAGATTCTGTTCATGTGATTTCTCCTGGCGCTCGCGCTCGAGTAAAAACGCCGCGCCTTCCCTTGGTTATCGCGGCGGCGTCAAGGGCGCGTCTAACGAAGTCAGCGCCTCTTGCCGGGAAGTTTACGCCGCCTGTGGGTTGGAATGAACCAACCGAAAAAGAGCACCTCGATCGCCAGTTCGTTGATGGGATAGTCAGACTCGCTGGTGAGTAGACTTCGACGCAACTTCACTTCGCGGTTCTACGTGCGAGCAATATGACGGCTCCGATCGACAGGAAAACCACGCCCACAAGGTAGGCAAAGCCCAGCGCCACCCAGTAACCCACCGAATTGCTGACCACGTCGTTTTCGATGGTGCGCCAACGATTGATGGATACCATCACGCCAGAAACAAAGCCGATGTAACACAGCGACCAGGCCAACGCTGCCACCAGCAGGAAGCACGACGATAGACCCAACTTGACGATCAGGGAGTCGTTGGAATTTGGCCTGAATCTGGCGGCCACGACTACGCCGACAAGCAGGATCGTCGTGGCAAAAACCGCTATTGCAATCAGGGCGCGCGTCTGGTCAGGCATATCGGATTACTGTTCTTCGCGTTCTACGCACAGTTGTGCACGGATAGGCAAGCCAGCGGAGAGGGTCGATTGAACTGCTACCTCACGCTCGCGATGGTCCGCTTGAACGGACAAGACGCAAGAGCATCGTAGCGCCGCAGCGATGCGCTTGGACAAGGAGATAGGCCTCCGCTTCAGCGATGACCGCAATGGATACTTTCATGCCCGGCATTCGGACCGGCAGCTTTGCGCCCTGGCGCGCGGGCGGGTCAACCGGAAACCACCGCAGCCACTCCTCGTTCATGCCGGCGAAATCTTCTTCTTCGAGAAGAATCACTGTCGCGCTCACGATCTGCTCCAGAGAACTTCCGGCCGCTGCCAGAATTGCAGAGATGTTCTTCAGGCACTGGCGCGTCTGCTCTTGAATCGTCGCACCGGCGATCTTGCCGGTTTCCGGATCGATCGGGCCCGTCCCCGAAACAAACACGAGACCAGCGGCCTTGACCGCCTGGCTGTACGTGGCCGGTGCAGGCGGAGCCCGGTCGGTTCGAACGATGATACGAGTCATGGTGAGCTCCGGGTCGTGTTGAATCGATGGTTGGACTTCAGCGTTACGCTATTTCCATTTTCGCATCGCAGTCCTTGGAAGAGTGCTATTGCAGGCGGATCTCAGGCGAGACGCACCACAACGGCCACCTCGCTATCCAGGCAGATTCGAGCGGATAAGAGCCGCCGTTTCTGCGAGTTGCCTCGGAGAAGCGCGCACGCGCTCCCGACGCAGAGAATCTCCGCGCGGATCATGCGTTGTACCCCTTCGTCGCCCGGCGCTCTCGAATGTTGCAAGTTGAGGCGGGCCCACACCCCAATCACTTCCGTCCTGCCGCGGCACGACATGGAAGTGGAAGTGTGGTGTTTCCTGCCCGCTGAAGACGCCGTTGTTTTGAAACGTCAGTATGCCAAGAGGTTGATATGTCTTGACGAGCGCCTGCGCGACTCTCCTGGCCGAAACCAATATGATCGCGCACTCCTGATCGGAAAGATCGAGCAATGTCGCGACATGCCGGCGCGTGATGACGCAACACTGGCCGACTTCGAACTGCCACGGATTTATCACGGTGAGCGTATGTTCGCTCTCGTCTATGATCGCCCATCTTTCTTCGCGCCCGGCCATTCCTTCACAAAGGTCGCACGGATCTCTTATGGGAAGCTGGATCAATGGCCCTCTCCGTTAAACCGGGCTCCGAATGCTCAGAGACAGACGCCCCATTCGGCGCCGCCTGTGGAGACCGCCGGATTGAATGCGTTACACAATTGCAGGCCGGGGCACGCGCCGCCCGGATAGGAACACCATTTCTGACACGTCATGGGCATACCCGTGTTGACGCAAGAATATGGGCCGGCGCAATCGGCGAGGGCGGAACAAGCAGCACCCGATGTGCCGGAACCCGCCGGATAGCTGCAAACCGAAGTCGAGTCGCTTTGAGGACTGCAGTGGGAATCAGAACCGCAGAGCGGCAACGGGTTCGCCGGACTGCAATACGTGCAGCCTGCGCCGTCGCAAATCAGGGTCTCGAAAGAGCTGGCGAATATGAAGTCGGTCGTCGTAACGACCGGCTGGAAAGCGCCGAGGCTGGCGCACATTACGCAGAGTTTGAGGAGCATCGTGAGATCTCCCGCACGTCCAAATGCGCCTGACGCTTTGGCTCAGGCTGCCGCTGCGGCGTTGTGCATGATAGTACCGCAGCCCGTCGCGGAGGTCCGCTCGAACGAATAATCAGGCGCCGCCGCGAGCCCGGTCCGCTGGTCGTGGCCTACTCGTCCAGGAACTGCCACGTGTCGGCGCCGTCGAAGCGACGAACACGCACTGATGCGATGAGCTCGGGGGCAAAGTTGCCGAGGTTGACGCCGTGCCTGGCGCCAGCTTCGGGCGCGATGGGCTCCCAGTGGGTGACGCAACCGCATGTCTTGCAGCGAATGTTGCGTAGCATCCGGTCGCCCCAGATGTACTCAGCAGTCGACTCCGGGTGGCCGGTGATCTTGACCGTACCGAACTCGAAGTACACCCACGGGCCACCGCTGCGCCGACAGAGCGAGCAGTTGCACTTCGTGGCCACCGTGGGCGTGGACGGGAGCGTCAGGCGCACCGCGCCACAGTGGCATGAACCCTCATGCATGGACGTCTCCGTAGTCAACCCCAGCGTCATCGCCGAAATGCGACAGGCTAGGAGTACAGTTCACTGTGCTGCACCGTGGGCTCGAACTCAAGCAGGAACGCCGCATCTTCCGGATAGTACTTGGCGCGAGAGATATCGGCGCCTGCGAAAGCTTCGATCGCCTGAAGCGACGCCCAGTACGTGAGCGTGGTGAAGTGAGTCACGCCGCCGTCGGCGCGACGAAGAATATACGCGGCAACGTTGCCCGCGGTGCCGCGATAGTCGGGGAGTGCCCGGTGCTGCAGAAAAGCGAGATATTCGTCGGCTTTTTCCGTTGGTGTAATGCCATGCCACATGCGCGCAATCACAACGCGATCTCCTTCGGGCCTGACGCTTCAGTCAAGCAACCGTTGCTGCCAGCCGGCAGATGTTACCGCAACATGCCGCAGTGATCCGCTGGGGACAAATAGTCAGGCTGCGAACTATTTGCCCGTAGCGCCTCCCGGGATTACGGTGACCTGGTGGGAAATCATTTGCCAACGACCACCCTGAAGGACCCAGGTGTGAATGAAGCGCTCGAGAATGGTTGAACCAGCTTCAGGGATTACCCAAACTCCAGTGACTCGCCCAGTCGGACCAAACTGCCTCAGCTGGACATCGCGCGTGGTAACGGAAGGAAGCCAGTCCCGGCTCTCCTTCAACCACACCAAGCGCGCGGCCTTGTCCTGAACGCTTCCGGTCGGGCCAATGAACAGATGGTCGTCCGCGAGCAGCGACTCAGCCGTGCTGATATCCGCTGAGCGCGACGCCAGAAAGTAGGCGTCCGAGGCTGCCTTCAACGAAGGTTCGCCGTCAGCCGCAACCGACACTGAAGCACAGGCGCAAATGGCCAACGCACAGGCAAGGGTTGTGAGATATCTGCGCACCAAACTCTCCGAGCAAGCCGGCCCTGCTGACCGCCGCATGATAGTAGCGCAACACGCAGCGCCCGATGGCTCGAACGAACAGTTGGCACTCAATCGCTGGGCTCGCTCACCACCAGACGGATGGCAATCTACCTCTTCACGATACTCCCTACCAAACGAACGGTACCAAACGATACGGAACCCTGGCGCAGTAGCTGCTGTAGTCAGGTGTCCGACCAAGCATGAAGCGTTCTTCGAACACGATACGCGCCACAAGTAGAGCGGTCGGGATCGCGGTGCAAACCAAGGCCAAAACCGACTGAAGCCAGAGGCACATCCCGACCATTACCGAAACCACTCCCAAGTACATCGGATGGCGAACGAGGCGATAGGGACCCGTCGTGACTACGGCTTGGTCGTCCTGGGCTCGCACGACAAGCAGCGCGAAACGGTTGCTGGTCAACGCATATGCCACGAAGAGCCATCCCGCGATGAAGAGAGCCATGCCGCCCATGGCAATCTCAGATGGAACCATGCCCAGTAGATGGAGCCGAAGGCCGTCAATTGACGCGAGCGAAACGAGGAGGCCAAAACTCGCCATGAAAGCGCTGAGGAGAACGCGATCGATCAAAGGCTGCCCATGCTGAATCGGCAATCCTTCCCGCTCGCGAAGCAGCGCAGGGTGGGTTCTGTACACCGCAAAGTTGCCCGCGACGCGAACGGCGAGCAGCACTCCCAGAAGTAGCCAAGCGCGCCAGGGAATCGGGGAAGGGGCGGGTAGGAGTAGAAAGGCGGCGAACAGCGCCACGTATCCCAAGGTGCCCACGAGGATTCTGATCATGCAGTTCCTGCCGATTGATACTTCCTGCCGTTTCAGACGCCGAATGCTTGAGCCAAGCGAAGGCCGCCGGCGCCGGAATGATAGTACCCGGCACGCCCGTTCCATTCGAACCAACAGCTACGGGGCAGCTCTATGGGCAATGCGGTCCGCTTGAAACGAATAGTCAGGCGCTATCTACCTGTCTTAGCGATTGGCGCTTCAGCAAGAAAAGTACGGCACCTAGTGGGAAAGCCACAGCCAAAATGAGTGGCGCCGCTGGACCACCCTTGGAGAACCCGGCCCCAAGAAGCAAGAAGTACAGCGGCTGTATGCTCCAGGCGCCAGTTGTCCAGTTGAGCTGGAGTTGGAACACGCCCACTGCCACGAAAAGGAGCCACAGCCACTTTCGTTTTGCGATCCTTGTGCGAGCGCACATCACGATGGCATAGACAACGAGCACTGGAATAATGATTGCCAAGCAGATCACAACATAGTGGAGCCACCCTTTACCGGTGAAGGAGAAAGCATTTTCCGTTTCGAGAGATTGCTTGTGTGGGGCAACATGGATGCCGAAGACAGTCAGCGCATCATTGCTACGGCGCATAGACACACTTGCGACGAGCCAAGACTCGCTGTATTCGTATTCGATTGTAAGACCGTATTCGGTGACCTCGTTGAATTTGTTGGTGATCGCGCCGATCGTGTGCGTGCTCTTCGGCACTTCCGCAGGTATAAGCTCTGCTATTTCTTCAAGCTTCCTTCGCATATCGGATGACTGAAGGCTTTTATCTACTTTGGCCTCGACGGCGGGATAGTCGCGCGCCGAGAGCTTGGCGATCAGTCCCTTGGCAATGGCCTCCTCATCCTTTGGGATGAACTTCTCAAACATGGCGTCGCGATCACAGCCGAGAAGTACAATTGGCAGAAGCAAGACGATCAGCCGTCGCATGAAATACATATAGCGCCTAACGTTTGCGTCAAGCGGTCGCTGCGGACCACGGCCCGATAGTAACGTACCTTCGGACGACACCCAGGCTGCAATAGGCGGAGTGCCGAGATTGATTCGCACCTCTCTACTTTTCCGGCACGATCGTGGACTGGCCACCAACGCACTGCCACCGTCCGTTCCGTTTGGCCCACAAGTGAGTGACGAGGCGTTGTCCACCGACGAACCCTGTGGCCGATCCGGTGTGCGTCAAAGTGCCCGTGACAACCGCTGCATCACCGTAGAGCCGGACCTTCAAGTTCGAAAGTTTCGAGGCCGTCCACTTGACGTCGGAAGACATGGTCTGCGCGATTTCTTCCTTCCTGTCCGTCACAGTGCCGTTCGAATGCAGGTAGACGTAGTCGTCCGCCAATAGTGGCTCGAACGTGGTCCGGTCTTTCTTGAAAAGGGCATCAATCAGTGTCTGGTCCAACTCCAGAACCGCTTGGCCGGTTTCCTTTCGTGTCTGCGCTGAACCAGGAGAGACGACCAACAAGCCGAGCAATGCAGAAACAAGCAACCACTTCATGAAGCCTCTCCCTCTCGAGTTGAGTTTCCCGTGATAGGTAATGCCGATCGACGGGCTGATGTCTGAGTTGCCGCGCCGCGCCGGGCGCTAGATCTTCGCACCGCGACGTCACGGTCGCGCTGAACGAGTTAGCCGCACCTTGGCGCATGCTACTACTCAAACCAGATTTCGATCTCGTAACCATCAGGGTCGGCGACGTACGCGAACGGAAGCCCCGGAGCAAACTCGCCCTGGCGAAGCAATCGGCCACCGGCGCGCTGAACTTCGGCGACGGCCAAGGCAATGTCCTCAGGCTTCTTCAGGCGAAATCCGAAATGATCGATTCCACCTTGATTGCCCGCGTGGGTGGGCTTCCGCTCGAACGCAAGCACATCGAATGGACCGGGACCTTGAACCTGGATTTGGTCTTCGTCCCGATAGTACTCGCGGACGCCGAACACGAGGGCGTAGAACTCGAGTGATCGCTGGGGATCCTGGACAGCGAGGCTGATGTGACTTAGACCATGAGTCTCGACCATGGGCACCTCCGGTGATGCTGGTTGCGGCCTGACGGTTGCGTCAAACGGCCGCTGTCGACGGCCGCTGCAACGCCTCTCAGCGGCCCGCTGAACGAACAGTCAGGGCTCTTGAGGAAGCTTCGATTCTACGAACCCATGGAATGGCTCAGCAAAAATATTTCCCTTCTGCGCCCAAAACTTGCGAAACCCCTTGTTCGTAGCCAGGTTGCCGGCCATTGCGCTTTCGATTCCCTTCCAGAGTTCCTCCCGAATTTCAGCATTGGCGTGGGCGTAATACGCATGCTCGTAGGCATCGTACCTAAGCAGAAGCAAGTAAGAGTATCTTTGCCATTCGCCCGGAGAAAGTAATTCCGGATCCTTTTCGGCTCGGACAACGATATCGGCCAGCCCTTGGTCCTGAACTATCAGCTCGAGCGGTTTGTGCAGGATTTCCAAAGTATTGTTATACGATTGCGCACGCAGCTGCTCATTGCCGCCCTGGATCTGAATTCCCAAGTAGATAACGGAGACAATTACTCCGATCGAAGCACCAATCTCCGCGATCGTGGCGAAGCGAGCGAGATCCCAGTTTTTCATCAGCTTCCCCAATGAGCCCCAACGCTTGAGTCAGGCGACCTCTGCTGACGGCGGCCCGATAGTGCCGCAGACCGTCGCAGCGGTCCGCTTGCACGAATAGTGGCCGATTACCCATGTCGGCGCGAATGGCCAACAGTCCGAGCAATGCGGACGAGTTACCACTTCATGAAGCCTCTCCCTCTGCGAGTTGAGTATCCCGCGAAAAGCAATGCCGATCGCCTGGCTAATGCTTGAGTCAGTCGGTCGTTACTGACCGCCGAACGATAGTACCGCAACCGATCGTAGCGGTTCGCCTGAACGAACAGTCAGGTGCCACGTGCGATGTCAGTTGGTGACAGGCCTAGCCACGCACCCAACATCTCGAAACTCACGTCGCGACCGCGCGTCGCCACGAATGGCCGATGCTTCCGCTGAAGCCAGAGATGGAACGCATGCACATTGGCCCACGTGGGTTGTTTCGTGAATTGTGGCGACATTCTCCAGAGTGAGAGGACAATTGACTTGGCGTCCTCGGGACCCTTTGGACCACGCCGAAGGCGCAAGGTAAGCCAGAGAAATGCCATTGCGGACCAAACAACGAACTGCGAACCAAACAGGATGACGGCGGCGTTGACCCCGGAAAACCCCAAATCAGTCGCAACGGCACCAAGGATCATGCCTGGGAACATGTGCGCCAACATTCCAATAAATCCGAGAGGCGAGCCAGGTCCGCATGGCCCCCAGCCAGCGCCAACCATCATCCACGCAAAGACAAGCTCGACACCGGCACCAATCAGGAACGCTTGTACCCCAATCCTCATGGCGCCCAACGCTGAGTCAAGCCGCAGCCGGCCGGCGGCGGTGGAATGAGCCAAGCATAACTCCGGTGGTCGGCTTGATTGAATTGTCAGGCGCCATGCGCAGCGGCGAACCACAACAGGGCGACTATCGCCGCAATGAGAATTGACAGAAGAACGGCGCCTTGTTTGCCGGACGGGCTTAGTGGCGGCGGACCGGGCGTGGGCGGAAGAGTCTCGAGTATGTGCAGTGGCAGCCAACGCCAACCCGCCGCAAATACGCCGAGCGTCCATAGCGCCGAGCAGGAATATGATGCCGCAGTCCCAAGGTGGTAAATCTCAGGCACAAACCAGGCTGGCGAGGAGAGCAAAGTGAGAAGGGCTATGGAGCCCGATGCGAGCGTTACCTTCGCCCCGCATTGGGGGCAAGGCCGCGGATTGAATGATGCAATGGCCCATGCATTGAGGGTGGCTCGATTGCACGAGGGGCATGTACGCATAGCACCTATCGCTCGAGTCTAGTAGCCGCTGCTCACCGCCGCATGATAGTACCGCAACCCGTCGCGGCGGTCCCTTGAACAGGCGGCGCAACGCATGTGAGTGCAGATGGATGGAGCTACATCATTCTCAGCGGCCCATGACTTGCATTCGCTTCCCAGCGCGCAACGGTATTGGTACGGACGTCAAAGATGACGTCGAGCCCCCCGCAAGACTGCGTTCCGATACAACGACTGAATCTAACGACCTCCGCGGAATTCTGCGGAGAGACTGAGTATCCAGCTTTCCTTACGCACAGCTCCACGTCGCTCCGGCTGGACCCCTTCGGAGCACATTGCTCGCCAAGGCGTTGGAACTCCTGCTTCAACTTGTGCAGCCGCCAATTGATGACCGCGCGATCAATCGAAGCGATTGCGTCGCAGCCACCAACCACCAACGCACCCAGGGCAATCGCGTATTTGACAAGAAGATGGCGTGTTGCCGTGCTCATCAAAGCCGTCCAACGCTTGAGTCAAGCGGCCGCTGCCGCGTACCCCGGGATAATACCCAAACCCGTCGCAGCGGTTCGCTTGAACGAATTGCTAGGCGGCATCTGGTGCCAGCCGCTTGCTGAAGAAGATGTCTGCGTGACCTATGGGGTAATCTGGGATGGATGCCTGTTCCACATAACCCATGCGCTTGTAGAAACCTGGCGACTGAAAGCTATGTGACGAAAGGAGCGCAACCTTGCAGCCTTTTTCAATGGCGTTCTTCTCGAACGCCCGCAGCATTGCCCCGCCCAGGCCTTTGCCACGATGCTCTTCGGCGACCCACAGATAGGATACGAAGCAGCAACCACCCCAAGTAAACCCAGAAACGCCAGCTAGTAGTGTTCCCGATTCGTCTTTCTGCGTCGCCCCGAATGATTGTCCATCGAAGTAGCCGGTCGCTTTTGAGTTGAATTCGTATATTCGTTCTGCGAGGAAAGCTTCGAGGTCCTTGCAGTCGCCAAACCGAAGATCGATGGGTGGGAGTTTCATGCCGCCTGAGGCTTCGGTTAAGCGGCCGCTGCTGATCGCAGCATGATCGTACCGCAACCCGTCGCAGCGGTTCGCTTGAGCGAATTGCCAGGTACGGCCAACGAGGTCACCTCGGGTACTCCGCTATCAACTCGACGAACGCACGCGCCGAATCATCCAGGAAATGCCAGCCGCAACAGAAAACGCAAGAGCACTTAATGCATACTCGGGCAACCGACGCACATACTTGTCGACGGAATAATTCTCAACTAGTGCGGCAAGAGAAGTGTGCATACTCTCCGCGACAACACCCGATGCGATACAAAGAAATATAGCGAGGCCGAAACTGACAGCGACCATCTTGCCGGAAATAGCTGTGTCATGCGTAGCCGTGCTGAAAGCAAAAACACTGACGCCGATAGTCAGCGCAACACCCCACCAAGGCACATTGAGCCACACCAGCAGAATGGCGATCGGAATGAATGCAATGCCAACTGCAAAACGATCAGCCAGGACTCTATCAATGGTGTTGTCTGTCGTATCATTGTGCTCTGGCTGAGCTGCAGCTGCGGCAGCTGGTTTGAGTTGCTCATGTAGAGAGCACAGCTTCGCATAGTTCCTGGGGTATCGGACCCTGTCGATACCGTCGAGTGCCTCCTCAAGTTCCAAGAGGGTGTACTTGGAGTAGTCGATGTCGCCGTCGCCGTCGCGCATTTAATGGCGCCTAACGCTTGAGTTAAGCGGCCGCTGCTGACCGCAACATGATAGTACCGCAACCCGTCGCAGCGGTCCGCTTGAACGAATTGTTAGGTGTGTACGTCAATCCCACCAGAAGTACCAATAACGGCCGTTCAATAGCGACGACGCCAGCCTACCCAGCGTACCAACACCTTGCTCAACGATGTCGTAGCAGTAGCTGTAATGTTCGGAGGCGAGTTCTAAGGCTTCTATTTTCTCCGACACTGGCTCTCGTACCAAAGTCTCAACAACGTCGCCGCTCAGACACAATATGGACGTCTTGTACTTTTGATCCCAGTGCCTGTGGAGTGCCACGTGGATGTGCGGGAGTGGACAATCGTTCCAGCCGCCATAGCCGAGGCGCGCAAAAACCTGCCAGTCGCTGCTCGCTTCGACTAGACCGATATTGATTTCCGGCTTTCGCTTTCGCGTAAGCGCATCATCCAAGCTAAGAATACCGTCAAGGGGCGGCGGGCCAGCTTTTGGCCAAGCCGCCCTCTTTTTTGGACGCTTTTCTTTCAACCAGGCCTCTACATCGAATTCCAGTGCTTGCCTCATTACCAGTTCACCACCGTCACTAGGTGGGTCCATCATTTCTTTGAGTTGGGAGACTTCTGCGTCGGTACCGATGACGAAGGGATATAGCTTTGTGGAGTGCCATTCAGTACGCAGGCGCTGGAGCTCCTCAATAGCTTGATCTCCTGAAACCTTCGCAATTTTCAACAACGCATCCATACACACCTAACGCTTGAGTTAAGCGGCCGCTGCTGGCCGCCGCGCGATAGTACCGCAACTCGTCGCAGCGGTCCGCTTGAACGAATTGTTAGGCAGCAACTTAGTACCCGTCAGCCACCAGTTGGAACGCCATGCCACCAAGTTTCGCATCCCTCTGCAGTGTGATGTCTATTAGGACGCCGCGATTGCCCGAGCCATAGTCGAACGAGAATGCGCCATAGCTGAGCTGCATCAGAGGATCGAAGCGTGTTTTTCTTGACAAGCAACTAATGGCGCTCTTGACGTTGAAATCGGCAAACTCGGTAGAACCATTCATTAGCTGGTCGCAGACCTTCCTGGCTGGCTCGTAACCGCCGTGCTCGCAGCGCTTAGCGGCGAGCGCTGGTTCGGGCGCGTCCTTGAAATTCCGGCCCCATGACGTGTGTAAAGTAAATTCTCTTTTCTCGCCAGACTTGACCGACTCAACAAAGGCACGTAGTGCTTTGCACAGCTCAGGAGGTGGGGCCGCATGGGCCGCCGGCAGACATGTGCCGGCCGCGACGACCAGGGCCAGTAGACGAGTGACATTCTTCATCTGCTGCCTAACGCTTGAGTTAAGCGGCCGCTGCTGGCCGCCGCATGATAGTACCGCAACCCGTCGCAGCGGGGATCCTCACCCGCTTTTGTTGACACCTGCTAGTTAGTGGGTAGGACAGCGTACTGCCTCGAAGGCGACAGGAGAATGATGTTGGAGGCTGGTATGGCTTCGCTGGTGGTTGTAGTAATCCAGGTAGGCAGCGATGAC
>Ga0207683_10004167_pt1 | contig 12515 bp, 10 predicted proteins | sample KBSM73metaG_FD_184333 | JGI IMG/M metagenome (GOLD analysis project Ga0207683, IMG submission 184333) | Miscanthus rhizosphere microbial communities from Kellogg Biological Station, Michigan, USA - KBS M7-3 metaG (SPAdes) (version 2) | ecosystem: Host-associated > Plants > Roots > Rhizosphere >...
GCCGACGGCACCGTTCCATGAAGATGCAGTCCGATCGGAAATCGAAGAGCAACTGGGTCGGTGCCCACACGTAAAATTCGCCCGCGATGGTTTTGGGAACGTGATTGCGCATTACCAGCGCGGACGAGGAAAACTCGAATGGGCGTTCGCGGCGCATATGGATCACCCGGGCTGGGTCCGCGGTAAGGATGGGGAAATGACGTTCCTTGGTTCTGTCCCAGAGCGTTATCGAACCAATCCAAAAACAAGATCGTTTGGCGATTTTGCGATGTGGGACTTGCCGTCGTTTGAGATTCGGAACCGGCAAATCCATTCCCGTGCTTGCGACGATTTACTAGGCTGTGCGGAGATCATTTGTCTTTTTCGCGAGTTGGAAGAAAGACGTGCGGCCGTCCATTGCGTTGGTCTATTCACCCGAGCTGAAGAGGTGGGCTTCGTGGGTGCGATCAAACTTGCGCAGTCGAAACCTCTTCCGACTAGCGTCACCATCCTCTCCCTCGAAACCAGCACGCCCCGCGGCACGGCGGAAATCGGAAAAGGTCCGATCGTGAGAGTGGGGGATAAGGTTTCGAGCTTTGATGGTCCGGCGACCGCGAAACTTCTCGTCGCGGCGCTAGAAGAGGGAATTCCGGTGCAACGCTGCCTGCTCGATGGCGGCACCTGTGAAGCAACTGCCTACCAGCTTTACGATTACACCTGCGCAGCGGCCAGTCTCGCGCTCGGCAATTATCACAACTGCACGGCAGACGGGAAGATCGCGGCTGAATACGTTGCGATTGACGACTTCATCGGAATGGTTGGGCTCTGCGTGGCCACAGTTCTGCGAGGGAAAAAAAGGAGCGATCCGCAGAAGGAATTACGTCGAAAGCTGGAGGCGAACGCGCGAAGCTATCGTCCTTTTTATCGCTGAAACCCAAAGGGCGGCAGCGACTCGGCCTAACGACTACCTGCGCCGCAGCGGCACGACAATCTCAGTCTCCTCATAAACAAGGACGACCTGGCCGTCTTCAATCGACTTCAGGCTGACATTATAAACCTGGCCGCCAAATTGCAGGCCGAACAGCTGGCCTTCCTGCATGACCTTGCCATTCAGGATGGCGAAGCGCTGTCCGGCGTCTCCCATTGTGACAGAAGTCAGGGAGAAGGAAGCGGGGGTGAGGTCCGGGCCAGGGCCGGTGGTCGCAGCTTTCGGTCCCGGTTTTTTCCAACCGATGGGCCAGAAAGGATCACGATCGGCGGGAGCGCCATCGAAGGACGATTTTTGCTTTAACTCGATGGCAGGCCCAGCGGCAGACCTTGACGCGGGGGCAGACGCCGGCGCGGTCGCGTCATCCCCGGCTCGGGTGGAGGCGAAGAGCAGACTCGTTAGACAAGCGACCAGGAAAAAGGTTTTCATTTCTTAACGAGGACAGTTTGCACTGAGAGTGCGACCTGCTGGTATTGGGGTACGTCTGGGATGGCGCGGATCGAAACTTTTTGGACTGAGGTGAGCGCCTCTGTGTTTTCCAGTTCAGCAATCGCTCTTCCGAGAACGCCGTAATCGCTTTGTGGCAGATCGATCACCCACGAGTCTTTCAGCCAATTCGACAGCTCGGGTTGGGAGAAGTCTGCGCTCGACTCCAGGCGGACGTTCCCCTTGTCGATACCTTGATTGCTAAAAAACGTGCGCATCTTGGGTGGGAACCACGCAATCGGAGCGCCCTCCGCCGTTGTCCGCTTGAACGCCTCGTAGCGCCCGGTCGCTTGTTTGGCTTCGGTCTCAAGATTGTCTGTCTTTTTGATTTCGTTCTTGGACGACGCGGTCTTGGCCTGCAATTCGGCGATTGTCTTGTTCATCGATTCGCGACTTCGATTCAAAGGTCCGAGGAAGAAATTGAAGTAGCAGTAAATGAGACCAATGAATCCGATGACGCTCAGGACGATCTTCTGGATCTGGTCTTTGTTTAACTTTATCGGCATCATTTCGGTTTCGCAGCTTCCTTCGCAGGCTCGTTTGCGTTAGTCGGCTCCGCTCCCTTCGGGTTGAGGTTGATGCTCAAAACAAAACGAGCACTCGCTGTCGGAACACCGCTCACGTTTACGAGGGTATCGAGATCCTCGAGATTTTTGAAGGTCACCTTGGGGGTGCTGTATTTCTTCTCCAGCTGCTCGATCAAAAGTTGCCGCAAATCTTCGGCCGCGGCGCGAGGTTCGCGGGCGGCGGCAACGCCTTCGAGCGTGACCGCAATGGAATGATCACCTTCGGCAATGCTGCCGTCGAGCACGGTCAGCTGCACATTGGGAGCGACACAATGGGAAATGATAGCCAGGAACGGCGCCCAATAAAAGCGGCCCTCGATCAAGCCGTCCAGGACCTTTGTGCTGTCGATGATTTGATGAAGCTCGATCGCCCGCTTCTGCGCGGCAGTGGTTTTCGGTTCGACTGCGTTCCATTCGGCTTGGGCGGCATTCAGCTGACTCTTGATCTGGAGGGTTTGGTAGGCGTTCCAGCCGTAATAGACGAAAAGGATCGCGCCGAAGAAACAGAGGGCGATGACACCAAGCTTGAGCGGATCGCGCTTCCGCTGGCGCTCTTCAGTGATTTCTTCGTGTAGGAGATTTAGTTGAAGGGCCATGCGTCAGGCGACTTTCAGGTAGGAGATGGCTGCGCCGCACGCCACGTTGAGAGAGACAAATTCTCGTGCCAGCGCCTGGCGTTTGGCCGCCGGCAGTGCGACCTCACAGGTTTCGAGGGGATCCCAAAGTTCGCAGGGCAAACCCAGCTCATCGCTCAGGGTTTGCAAAATCATTTCGGCCTTGGCCATGCCGCCGGAGACAAAAATTCGGTGAAGGCTCTCTTCGTGTTGGCCCTCGAAGAATCCGATTGAGTTGCGCACCTCCGTTGCGAGATCAAGAAGTGAGTTGCGGCAGGTCTCTGCCATGCCCGCGTCGCCTTCCTGCATAAGAACCCGGGCGGTCTCCGGACTCAGCGCCCCTTCGGCGGTCAGCCCTTCGCCGAAAAGCTTGCCGCCGTAGTCGACGCTTCGGACAAGCATCAACTCCGTCTTCCGACCAATCAGGACCGTGCTTTGGCAGTGCCCCATGTCGAGGAGGAGGAAGGCTTCATTTTTGAAAATTTCCGGGTAGGCGAACTCGAACGCGTTGAAGGAACAAATTGGCGCCAATTGCAGGATGCCGGCCGTGCGCTTCGTCTTCGTGATCGCTTCCGAAATCTGTTTCACCGCGGGACGCAGCATTCCGCCAACGAGGTAACGGGTCTTGCCCCCCGAGTTTTGCACCACCGCGCCGTCGGGTGCTACGCCGGCCAGCGCGACGGCCGAGACCGGCGCGCAATCGAGCACAAAATCTTTGCATTCCTGATTCAGGACCGCGAGACCGTTGAGGCGCAGGGCACTCCGGAGCAGTTCGACCGGAGTGTTGGGCTGTTCAATAATGCGCAGGATGCCGGTCGGGTCGGAGACGGCCAGAGCACAACATTTAGCGCTCCCGCCGAAATCTTTCAGGAGCAATTTCACCTGGTGCGCCAGTTCGTCGGAGGACGTGATCTCCTCCGGAACGGCGCGAGAAGCGTAGTTTGTCAGGACGAACCGATGCTCTCCCTTGCGTTGGAGAAGCACACTTTTGAAAACGTGCTTGCCCAGATCGATACCAATGACGGAATTCGCGCGTTTGGCCATGGCTGTGGCGCTTTTAAAGCGAAAACCGTGCCGGTTACGCCTGGTTTGCGAAATTTCCCGGCCGCTTCGCAACGGCGACGAATCACGCGGCGACGGAGTCGGAATAGCTGAAGAATCCGCGGGCCTTGATCATATGCGCAACCTCCGGCGGCACCATGCTTTCCCAGGCGGGATCGCCAGCACGCATTTTCGCCAAGACTGTGGGCGGGAAAATCTTCAGGTAGCTGCGCTCGAAGTTTTCGATCTCCTGGATGAAGCCGTTGTCGATCAAATATTGGTAAAGATGGCGCAGATTGGGCGCGACCTGCAGGCGTTTGGCCGTGATCAACTCGCCGGTCTCTTCATCCTCCATCGGATAAACCAGAAGTTTCAGTCCGCTCTTGAACATGCGGCCGAGCGCTTCAAGGATGCCGCCCTCTAGATTGACGTAATATTTTTCCTCAAAAATTTCGTGCAAACTCGGCACGCCCATGACGAGTGCAACCATGCGGTTTGTGTAACGCGACAAATACCCGGCGAGCCGATAGTATTCGCCGAACTTCGAGATCAAGACCGTCCGGCCTAACGTGCCGAGAATATCCACGCGCGCGAGAAAATCAGCGTGGTCGAGTCCACCTTCCGCGAGCAGATTTTCGAGCGTCATTTCCATCAGCACGACCAGGTCTTCCTCCTTCGCCTCCGGCTGGCTGAGATAAATTTTCCGCGCGCCGTCCAGCATGTCGTTAGTGGCGTAAGTCACCGGGCGAAAACTCCCGCGTTCAATGATGATAGCTTTCTTGTGCAGAATCTCAGCTGGCTGCACGGACTCGCCGTCAGCCGTGAACATGACCGCATCGGTCAGACCCTGGCTCACGAGTTGCAAGCTCATCAGTCTGTTGTCGACGCCCTCGTAGGCGGGTCCGCTAAACTTGATCATGTCCACCTGAATGCGCTCCGGCGGAAGATTTTCGTGGAGGGAGGCGATCAACCTCTCGGGCTGATGGTAGTAGAAGGCGCCGTAGATCAAGTTCACGCCCATCACCCCGAGCGCTTCCTGCTGGTCCACGTTCGCCTCGTCGAGCATGCGCACGTGAATGATGATCTCGCTTGGAACACCGCGTGTTTGCGATTGGAAGCGCATCCCAAGCCAGCCGTGCGATTCGTTTTGCTGCTTGAAGGTTCGCGCTGCGACTGTGTCGGCGAAAACAAAGAAAGTCCGTTTATCACCCATTTTCTGATCAAGCCGCTCGATCAGGAGCCGATACTCGTGATCCAACATCTTCCGTAGTCGAGCCCGGCTCACGTAGCGATCCGTCGCGCCATAAATTGCGTCGCTGAACTGCATGTCGTAGGCCGACATTGTTTTTGCGATCGTGCTGGAGGCGCCTCCCACCTGAAAAAAGCGGCGCGCCACTTCCTGTCCGGCGCCAATTTCCGCAAAGGTCCCGTAGTGCTTCCGATCGAGATTTATTTGGAACGCTTTTTTGTTCGTTCCGATATCCATTTCGGCGTTCATGGGTAAAAAAATTGAAGCGGCCTTCGTGCCGAGATTTCTAAAGTAGCCGCGGCGGCGCGGGGCACAAAGGCCCTTCCAGATTACAAACGCACGCGTTCCGCGCTGGCCGCAGGAATCCAGCCCTGCAGGTCATTAGGCAAATCGGCGTAGAGCCAGTCGCCGCGCGTGCTCAGAATCTTGATTTCGCTGCCCGGCGGGAGGACCAGGACAGTTCCCGCGCTTTCCGCGGTCGCGAGGCGCGCCTGGATATTCTTGCGAGTGACTATCGCGAGATCTCGTCCGGCTCGACCGGTTTCGAGCCGATAAACCACCAGAGCAGCTCCGATCGCCAGGGTGGTCGATATAAGAAACGCAAAAATCCAGACAACCGCACGACGCTGTGAAAAATAAAGGCCGCAGAGGATTCCGACCGCACACCAGAAAGCGATGGCGCCGAGCCACGTGTACTGTGCCGGAGTCAAAAAGCTGAGATGCTCTTCGATCCAACTGGGTTTCAACTCCAGCGCGCGCGCCTGGTCGCGGACCAATTGCAGGTTGGCGCGCGCTTCGGCCTGTGCAGGATCGAGAGCCAGCGCACGTTCATAATTCAGAATGGCGCGACCGAGATCGCCGGTCCGGAAATACGCGTTACCCAGATCGTAAAACAAACTCGCATTCCAGTGGCGATTTTTGACGAGCGATTCGTAGCCGTTGATAGCCGCGGAAAAATTGCCTGCGGCGAAATCGGAGTTGGCCTTGGTGAAAACAGCGTCCTCTTGCGCCGCGACCGGCGATGCCATGCTCAAGGACAGTGCTGCGGCCGCAATCAAAATGGAAATTGATCCGCGCATCTCAGGTCAGACTGTCGATTAGCTCGAGCACTTCGCGTTGCGTTTCCTTGGCCACGATACCGTTGCCATTGGCCTGCCCGCTGTAGCGCAGTTCGTCGCTCCGTCGAAAGAGTTCGCGCATCCGGTCTCGCTTTTCTGGCGGCAAATCGAAGGCGGCCACCGCGAGCTCGGCATCGACTCCGTTGGGCTCAACCTTGCGGTCGGAAGACGCGAGCGCGGTCTTCAATTGCACCACGCGCAAAGCTTCCGCGAAATATTTATCCGGCGGATCATTCGCCTGGCGCAGCTTGCGTTGGAGGTCCGCCGTCTCCTGCTCCCAAAGAGCGCGGCGTTGCCCTTCCCGATTCCGCCGGCGGCGTTTCTGAGTTTGCCAACCAAAGAAACCGATCAAGCCGAGAAACGGAATTGCCTGTGCCGCCAAAAAAACGGGCTGAACAAAAACCGGCGTAAACGTCTTTTCCCAACCTGCGTGGTCCGTCAGCTGATAAAGAATATCCTGGGCTTGCGGCGCGACCGTGGGACGCGCTGAGGCTGCCGGCGGGTTGGCGGAGGCGTTCGCTATCGCCGGGGTTGCCGAAGGGGCGGCGCCGCCTTGGACCACCACCGGCATTTGGTCACTCTTGAGCGTCACGTACGCTTCCTTAAGCGGATTGAAAAAGGTAAAGACGAGGGGCGGCACAGCTTTTTTCTGTTCGTTAGGCGCGAAAACCATTTCGAAGGTCTTGCTCCCACTGATGCCGACATCGTCGTCCGCTTTGAAATTCGAGCCCGGCGGGTAGGTGTGCCAACCGTGATCGTTTTCCAGCACGGGCGCAGAAACCCTGTCGAAGTTGCCGCGACCGGAAATATTTGCCGTGACCGTGAGCGGATCGCCGATCTGCGCTGTCTTCGGTTTTACGTCAGCGGTTAGGGAAAAAATTCCCACCGCGCCTGTGAAAGTTGCCGGGGCGTTCGGCGGCAGCGGCTTGATGTCGAGCGTTGTCGTCTCGCTCGAGAACTTTATTTCTCGCTGTTCTCCAATACCCGCGAAAGGATCGTTGAAGAAAGGATCGGAAAATGGATCGTCCATGCCGAAAATATCGAACGGCGAACGCTGACGAGCGCCATTGCTGCGGCGTGGAACCTGAATGATTGCCTTGGCATCCTTGGCCGCGATTTCGAGTTTGCCACTGCGGACGGCGGTGATCGCCGTCTTAAAAGTCACGACCTCGTAGGAACGGCCATTCACAGACTCCATGCTCTGTGCCGGATTAGGCATCCGTGCGGTGGTGAACCCCTGTCCACTCAGTGTTGCGCCCTCGATGAGGCGGTGTGGGACGCGTGTATTGATTCCGAGTCGGATCTCGGCCGGAATGGTCTCGCCAACGTAGGCAGTTGTTTTTGGAATAACCAATTCCGCGAACACAATCTTCTTTTCGTCAATCGCATTACCGCCCGCGCCGCGATTGCCGCCACGCCGCGAAGTCGTCGAACCGTCGTCATTCGCCGCCACATTCAGAGTCAGAGCAGGCGTGCGGAGCGTTCCTCCGCTGGTTCGAACGGGTTGTGGTGGAATGGTAAACGTGCCCGCCTTGAGGGGAAGAATCGTGTAGCTGTAAACGATACTGTAGGTGAACCGAAAATTGCGGCCTTCCATCAGCTGAGACTGGCCGGTGTAGCGAATGTCCAGACCGTCGACCGCGATTTCGCCTGGCGGACTCGCGCTGTTGTCCCCCGACACTTTGATCTGCAACTGAACCGGTCGATCGACTTCCGTTTCCGAACTGGTCAGGACCGCTGTGACCGATGGCTCATCGGCCCATGTCGTTTTCGTCAGTACGAATACGAGCAGGATTGCGAATAAGAGCTTGGCGAGCCGTGAGAGAGCCATTTTCAAATCAAATATCGCACATCAAAACCAAACCGACCTCACCAGTCCTTATAGACAGGACGCACACGGCGGTGTTCATCAAGCTGCACTTTCTGCTCTTCGTCTTTCATCGATTCCAGGAGGGCAGCCGCTTGTTTCGGACTCATCTCGCCTTCCTTTTCCGGTTCTGCTTCGGCCTCAGTCGCTTGCTCATTTTCCTTCGGCTTTTCATCATTGGCGCCTTTGACGTCACCGGTCGGTGGTTTTTCAGGCGTACCCGCCGGGCTCGGGCTGGGTTGTTCTCCGTTTTCATTTCCGCTCTCGTCTGCGGAACCTGGTGTTGGGGAAGGCGTTCCTTCATTTCCGGGTGTCGGCGAACTCTCGGGCTGTTCCCCGGGAGTGGGTGAAGGAGTCGGCGATTCGCCCGCGCCTTCATTCTGCTTTTCTTCTCCAGGCGAGGGACTTGGGCTCGCCGACTGGCCCGGAGAAGGTTCTGGACTGGGTGTGGGCGTCGGGCTGGGCGAACTCTGATTCTTCTCGGACTTTTGGCCGTTGCCCTTGCCGTCGTTGTTCTGTGATTGCTGCTGCTGTTGTTGCTGCTGCTGATCCTTCTGATCGTTCTTGTCTTGTTGCTGATTTTTGTCCTGCTGCTTTTGATCTTTGTTTTGATCCTTTTGCGGTGAAGGCGAGGGTGAAGGACTCGGCGAGGGCGGCGGTTTTTGGTCCTGCTTGTTCTGCTCCTGTTTCTTCTTCAGCTCTTCGATCTTCTTTTTGACGTACTCGTAGTTGTCTTTCGCGTTCTTATTTTGCGGTTCTGCCTTCAACGTTTCCTCGTAGTGCGGGAGCGCGCTTTCCCAGTTCGCGAGCTTTTTCTCGTCGGTCTTTTCCGCCTCACCGCGCTCATACAGGGTGTTGCCGAGGTTGTAGTGACTTTCACTTTGGAGATGCGGATTCTTCGAGAGCAGAGCCTGACTGAATGACTGGAGCGCCTTGTTGTAATCCTTCATCTTGTAAGCGGCTGCCCCGGCATCGAACTGAATCCGATCGGTCACCCGCGCCCCGGGATTTTCCTTCAGCGTGTTTTGGAAGTGGTCGTAGGCCTCAGGAAATTTCTGCTGGTTATACAAGTCGAGCCCGGGCGATGAGGCCTGCATCCGGGTAGCGGTGACGACAAAAACAGCGATCATCGCGACAACGCTGGAGGGACGCCCGCTGTGGCGTCCGAGTTTCTGAGCCGCGGACGGGACGGCGCCCGTCCCTCCAGCAGACATCACCCTGCGAGCCCCCTTCCGATCATTGATCAAAAGCGCTATCGCGAAGAGCAGAATAGCCGCTGCGAGTGGCCACTGATACCGCTCGATCGGCGTCCGCGATAAGCGCGCGTTGATATCCGCCACTTGCATCTTCGTCAGGCCGTCATTGAACAGCTGCTGCATGGTGCGCGGGCCGTTTTCGAGATGGAGGTAAAATCCGTTCGCGGCCTGGGCAATCTCGCGCAGGCGAGTTTCATCGAGCTTCGATTTGACCACTTCGCCTTTTTCGTCTTTGACGAAAGCGGTTCCGCCGTTGTCGCTTTGGATCGGAATCAGCGAACCGCTAGGGGTTCCAACCCCGATCGTAAAGATCTGGACGCCCGCTTCACTCGCCGCCTTCGCCGCGCGCACTGCATCGCCGCTCAAGTCCTCACCGTCCGTGAAAATGATAAGCGCGCGATTTCCGATCGCTGATTTGCCGAAGGTCCGCGTCGCGAGCGCGATCGCATCGGAAATATTCGTTCCACCTTCGGGGATGATCTTTGTGTCGAGTTCGTTGATCGAATCGACCGCGGCGTCGTAATCGATTGTGAGTGGCGCCTGAAGGAAGGAGCGGCCGGCAAATGCGATCAGGCCGACGCGATCACCCTGCAGCTCATTGAGCAAATCCTGAGTAGCCAGTTTGACGCGGTCGAGACGGCTGGGTTGGACGTCATTTGAAAGCATGCTCCGCGAGACATCGACGGCGACGAGGAGATCGATTCCCTTCCGTTTAACTTCATCGTAGGCGTAGCCCCAGCGCAGACGCGCCAGGCTGACAATCACGAGGGCCAGAACGAGAAGGAGCAGGACAAAGCGAAAAATTCGACGGCCTCGGTTCACAGTTCCTGCGAGTTGCGGGAGTAAGCGCGCCGCCACGAACTTTTGCAGTTTCTCTGCGCCTCTCTGTTCGGCTTGCGCGAAGAAAAACGCCAGGATTGGCAACACGAGTAAGGCCCAAAGCCAGGATGGATTTCCGAAGCTCATGGCAGCTTTTTCCAAATCGTTTGTGAAAGTAGGAGCTCCGCGAGCAGCAGCCCTGCGCCGGTCATCAGGCAGGCAGGAAAAAGGTCCCGGTATTGCTGATATTTTTTTACCGAGACAGTCGACTTCTCCATCTTGTCGATGTCGCCATAAATTTTTTCGAGCGAGTCAGTATCGGTCGCGCGGAAGAACTGGCCGCCAGCGATTTGGGCAACCTCTTTCAGGCCCTTTTCGTTAAACTGCACCCGTTGATTCTGATAAATGATGTTGCCCGCGACGTCGGTGACGGGTTTACCGTTGGTTTGATCAAACACCGGCACAGGCGCGATGCCGTTGATTCCCGCACCGACGGCGTAGAGCTGAATCTTGAGCGCTTTGATTGCTTCGGCGGCCGTATTCGGTGGAATTTTTCCGGCGTTATTTTCTCCGTCGGTTAAGAGAACGATCGCGCGGCTTTTTGATTTCTTGTCGTTCAGTCGGTTGGCGGCGGCCGCCATCGCTGAACCGATTGCGGTTCCATCTTCGACGAGTCCGATCCGTACTCTTTCGAGATTCTGCAGGAGCCAGTCGTGATCGAGGGTCAACGGGCTCACGACGTACGGTCGGCCCGCGAATGCGATGATGCCGACGCGATCGTTAGGCCGAGCTTCGATAAACTTTCGAGTGACCTCGCGAATTGCGTCGATGCGTGTCGCGGAATCGCCGCCGACCGTGAAATCTTTGGTCAACATCGAACCGGAAACATCGAGCACGACCATGATGTCGATGCCGCTCGCCTCGACCTCGGTCAGACTTTTGCCGAGCTGCGGCCGGGCCAGTGCAACAATCAGAAGGGTCAGCGCCAAGTAGAGCAGCCCATGCATGATGCGGCCCGCTCGGGAGGTGCTCCGACGCCCGAGCGCACGGAGAGTTGCGGTCGAGGAAAAAACCAGCGCCGCCGCCGCGCCGCGCTGGCCTCGCAGCCATGCGAGCAGCGGAACGAGAAGAAGGAGAAGCAACAGCCAGGGGTGCGCGAAAGAAAATCCCCAGGTTGAATTTGGAAAAAGTAAATTAGGCAGGCTCAAGCACGCCTCCCTTCACAAAACGATTGGCTTCGTTGAGCAGGAGGCGGCTGTCTTCCCGCGTGGCGTCGTAGCGCGCAAACTTAATCAAGTCGCATCGATTCAGAAAATCCGTCAGCAACGATTGTTCATCGCCGCTGAAAGAAGTCGCCGCGAGCATGTTGAGAAACTCGACCGAAGTCTGGCGTGTAACCGGCAACTGATATTGCTCGGTCACGTAGCGACGGAGAATGTCCGAGACCTTGATGCTGAATTGATAGGGAGTGAGCTTGTCGATCTCGGTTTCTATTCGGGCCAAAAGGTCGAGCGCACGCTCACGCGGAGTCGGCCCAATCACCGGACGATTTCGCCACCATTTAATCAGCCAAATCGTTAGGCCAACGACGAGCAGAGTCGCCGCCACCGCGCAAAAAATCATCCAGGGCTTGAGGAGGAAATAGTCCACCGGCCCCGTGATGTCGTGAAATTCCTGCGCCAAGAAAATCCGCATTGCTTCAGCCTAACGACGCGCCATGCGTCGTTCCCGTTGTTTGAAAAAAGCCCGCAAGGCCGGCAGGTAATCGTCGCTCGTGCGGAGCGAGATGGTGTCGATATTGTTGCGCCGCAGGACATGATTGGTCTCGGCCTGCTGGGCCCGCGCCGCTTCACTGAAGCGGCTGCGAATGTTGCGGTCGCCCGTGTTGATTTCTATCTGCTCGCCCGTCTCCGCGTCTTCCAAAGTGATAAGCCCGATGTCTGGAAGGACTTCCTCGCGCTCGTCATCGATCCGAATCGCGACAAAATCGTGTCGCCGGCTAGTGATGGTGAGGGCGCGCGAGAAATCTTCCGCCTGGAAGTCCGAGATAAAGAACACAACCGAGCGTCGGGTGACGACGTGATTGAGATAATCGAGCGCGAGGCTCGGGAGTGTGCCGCGTCCCTGCGGTTCAAAATAAAGAATTTCGCGAATCAAACGCAGCGTGTGCGAACGGCCTTTCTTGGGCGGAATGAAAAGCTCCACCTGATCGGAAAAAAGAATCAGCCCGACCTTGTCGTTGTTCCGGATGGCACTGAAGGCGAGCAGACAAGCAACTTCCGCCGCAAGTTCACGCTTCGATTGCGTCACGCTCCCGAAGTTCCCTGAAGCGCTGACATCCACCACGAGCATGACGGTGAGTTCGCGTTCTTCGGTGAATTTCTTAACGAACGCGTTGCCAAGCCGGGCGGTCACGTTCCAATCGATCGCGCGAATTTCATCGCCGGGTTGATATTCCCGGACGTCCTCGAAATTCATCCCGCGACCCTTGAAAACGCTGTGGTAATCACCAGCGAAGGCTGATTGAACGAG
>Ga0207683_10004168_pt1 | contig 12512 bp, 12 predicted proteins | sample KBSM73metaG_FD_184333 | JGI IMG/M metagenome (GOLD analysis project Ga0207683, IMG submission 184333) | Miscanthus rhizosphere microbial communities from Kellogg Biological Station, Michigan, USA - KBS M7-3 metaG (SPAdes) (version 2) | ecosystem: Host-associated > Plants > Roots > Rhizosphere >...
TTCTTCATCCCGCTTACGACCATTGCGTTGGGGGCGGTTGACGAGGAGGAGACCGCCTCGGCCGCCGGGGTCATGAACTTCCTGCGCACCATGTCCGGCGCGGTCGCGGTCGCGATCGCCACAACCTTCTGGTACGATGGCGCGCAGGCTAAACGGGCCGCGCTGGTCGGAACGCTTAACGGGGCCCAGCCGACGATGGATCGGCTCGCCGCGCACGGGCTGACCACCGAACAAGCGCGCAATGCCCTGAGCCTGCTGGTGGACGGCGAGAGCGTTGCCCTCGCTACCGGAGAGACCTTCGTGATCGCGGCCGGCCTGTTCGCGATATCGGCGCTAATCATCTGGCTCGCCCCGCGCCCCACCCGTGCCGTCGACACCAGCGCGGCCCATTGATTTTCGGAGGATAGGATGATCACGCCCCCGCTCGGCCTCAGCTTTAGTCGCACGATCCGGATCGACCCGACGCTTGTCGTTCCAGGTCTCCCGGCCATCTTTCCGGTGATGGCCGACATGCCTCCGGTCTTCGCCACCGCCTTCATGATCGCCTTCATCGAGGCAACCTGCATCGAAGCGCTTGCGCCCTATCTGGCGGCGGGGGAAGCGACCGTCGGAACCGGCGTCGACATACACCATGTGGGTGGAACCCCGATCGGCCTCGCCGCTACCGCCGAGGTTGAACTGACGGTCGTCGAAGGGCGCAAGCTGCGCTTCCGCGTTGCTTGCCGTGACGAGGCCGAGTCCGTGGGTCACGGCTGGCACGAACGTTTTCTGATCGACCGGGCACGCTTCGCCGCACGGCTCGACGCCAAGCGCATCGCATCAATGGCTCAATTGTAACGCAAGGAGGCGGCGTGATCCTATCGCCGCGCTATTCTCGAAGCGTCATTCTAGTGCCGGTTTCGCCCGGTTGCGCTTGACCGCGCCATCGCGTGCCTTGGCCTCGACGCGCTTCATCTTCGCCGCACGGCTGGGCTTCGTTTTGATCCGCCGTTCGGGCCGGACGCGTGCTTCGGCCACAAGTTCGGCAAGCCGTCGCCGCGCCTCCTCGCGATTGGCTTCGCGAGAACGGTGGGTACGCGCGGTGACGAGGATGCCGCCATCGAGCGTCCATCGGCTGCCAGCGAGCGTCTTCAATCTGGCGAACACGTCGGGGGGCAGGCGCAGCGCATGGACGTCGAGCCTGAGCTGGACCGCGGTCGCGACCTTGTTGACATTCTGCCCGCCCGGGCCGGTCGCGGCGAGGAAGCGCTCTTCCAGGGCCTCCTCGGGCAATGGCGGGGGTGTGGGGGGCGGCATGATATCTTCGTGCGTAGGCTAAGGCTTGATCCTCACCGGGGGAAGCGTCGTGTCGACCCCGGGAAAGTCTCCTTAATTTTTCGTCAGCCATGTTTACGCCGTCAAAATTTATCGATTTGCGCCCATGATACTCTGCCAAGCTACTGTGTAGGCGGAATTTTTGTGTTCATTTCCCAGCCCGGCCCCACGGCGGAAACCGCTTTCGAAGACCGCCGGCGCAGTATTCGCCATGCCGTCGTCAATCAGGTGGCGAAGATAAGGCTGGCGTCCGGACGCGAGGAATTGTGCCTGCTTCGGGACATTTCGGCGGAAGGCCTGAAGGCGGAAGTCTATATTCCGCTGGAGAGGGGCGCCTCGATCGATATCGAGCTCCGCACCGCGCATACGGTCAGCGGAAAGGTCGTCTGGGTCGCGGACAAGGATATCGGTGTCGCCTTCGACGCGCCGATTCCCGCGGCGGCGATGCTGGCCCATTGCTCGTTCGAGGCGAACGGGGGCAGCCTGCGCCCACCCCGGCTCAAGGTGAATTTGCGGGGGCTGTTGCGGATCGGCGCGACCGCGCGAATGGTGAACATCGGTAATATCTCCCAGGCGGGAATGCAGGTCGCCGCGCCGGAGCCGCTGCAGACCGGCGCCGCCTGCTCGGTCGCCCTGTCGGGCCTCCCTGCGCGCGCCGCGGCCGTCTGCTGGTGGCGCGGGGGGGAGGCCGGGCTGATGCTGACCGAGCCCTTCGATTATCCCACCTTCGCACAATGGCGCGCAGGCATCCGCTGACCCCCTTCCACGCCGCTCAACCTTGCCGGCGGCTCATATCCTGGGACGGTACCGGAATATTGATCGTTAATGTGTCGCCAACGATGTTGAGGCGGGGAATGGTTACGGGTTTGTCAGGCATAGAGGCACTCCAACCCGATAGCCCGTGGAGTTTGCGTGTTCTTTTCCAGGCTTCGAGCAAATGTGGAGGAGGAACCGGTGCAGGAGCGCCGGCGCAGCATCCGCCACACGACCGTGATGCAGGTCGCCAAGATCCGCCTCGATACGAGCCGCGAGGAATTGTGCCTGCTGCGCGATGTCTCTCCTGAGGGCCTCAAGGCTCAGATCTATGTTCCGGCGGAGACGGGCACGCATGTCGAGATCGAGGTGCGCACCGGGCATACGCTGAGCGGACGCATCGCCTGGACCGAATCCGATCTGATTGGCGTCGCGTTCGATGAGCCTTTGCCGATGGCTGCGATGCTGGCGCATTGCTCGTTCGACGAACGCGTGGGAGCGCTGCGCCCGCCGCGGCTCAACGTCGACATGAATGGCCTGTTGAAGCTTGGCCCCGAGGACCGCCCCGTGCGTATCGGCAATGTCTCGCAGGCGGGCGTGCAGATCGGTTCGCGCGATCCGCTTCAGGCCGGCGCGCCCTGCGCGATCGCACTTCCCGGCCTGCCGCCCCGCGCCGCGACGGTCCGCTGGTGCCGCGGTGATCAGGCGGGGCTGCTGCTGTCCCGCCCGTTTGATTATCCCGAATTTGCGGAGTGGCGCGCGATCGTGGCGGCCTGACTGTCCGTTTCGGAGCGTGGGAGCGATAACAGGCGTAACGATCCGTTGATAGCGCAGGCCCCAGCCCTTTCCCGACCGGGTTTCGCTTGCTAGGGGCACCCGCACGCACCGCATCGCAGCATAAGGATTCCCGCCATGACCGCCGTTGGCCAGGACACGCTCGGCACCCGCTCGATCCTTGAGGTCGGCGGGCGTCAAGTCAGCTATTATTCGCTCGCCAAGGCGGCCGAGACGATCGGCGATATTTCGCGCCTGCCCTTCAGCATGAAGGTGCTGCTCGAGAATTTGCTCCGTTTCGAGGACGGCGTCACAGTCACCACTGACGACCTGAAGGCGATGGTCCAGTGGCTGACCGACCGTACGTCCGAGCGTGAAATCCAGTATCGGCCGGCGCGCGTGCTGATGCAGGATTTTACCGGCGTGCCTTGTGTGGTCGATCTGGCAGCGATGCGCGACGCGATGGGCCAGCTCGGCGGCGATGCGCAGAAGATCAATCCGTTGGTGCCGGTGCACCTCGTCATCGATCATTCGGTGATGGTTGACGAATTCGGGACGCCGACGGCGTTCAAGGACAATGTTGAGATCGAATATACCCGCAACATGGAGCGCTACGAGTTCTTGCGCTGGGGCTCCAAGGCGCTCGACAATTTCAAGGTGGTGCCGCCGGGCACCGGCATCTGCCACCAGGTCAATCTGGAAAATATCGCGCAGACTGTGTGGGTGTCGGCGGACGCGGACGGTCAGGAGGTCGCTTATCCGGACACATGCGTCGGCACCGATAGCCACACCACGATGGTCAACGGCTTGGGTGTGTTGGGCTGGGGCGTCGGCGGTATCGAGGCGGAAGCCGCGATGCTCGGTCAGCCCGTATCGATGCTGATCCCGGAAGTGGTGGGTTTCAAGCTGACCGGTACGCTCGCCGAGGGTATCACCGCGACCGATCTGGTGCTGACCGTGACCCAGATGCTGCGCCAGAAGGGCGTGGTCGGCCGCTTCGTCGAATTTTACGGCCCCGGCCTCGACGCGCTGACCCTCGCCGATCGCGCGACCATCGCCAACATGGCGCCCGAATATGGCGCCACCTGCGGCTTCTTCCCGGTCGATACCGCGACGATCAACTATCTGCGCCTCACCGGGCGCGAAGACACGCAGATCGAACTGGTCGAGGCCTATGCGAAAGCGCAGGGATTGTGGCGTGACGCTGCCGCGCCCGATCCGGTCTTCACCGATACGCTGGCGCTCGACATGTCGACCGTGCAGCCCAGCCTCGCCGGCCCGAAGCGTCCGCAGGACAAGGTGCTGCTTTCCAACGTCGACGACAATTTCAACAACGAGCTCGTTACCGGCTACAAAAAGACCGGCGACAGCGACCAGCGCGTCGCGGTCGAAGGGGGTGCGTTCGACATCGGCCATGGCGATGTCGTGATCGCGGCGATCACCAGTTGCACCAACACTTCCAATCCTTCGGTATTGGTTGCCGCAGGCCTGGTCGCGCGCAAGGCGCGCGCGTTCGGGCTCAAGCCCAAGCCCTGGGTCAAGACAAGCCTCGCGCCGGGCAGCCAGGTCGTCACCGACTATCTCGACAAGGCCAAGCTCAGCGAGGATCTCGACGCGATGGGCTTCAACCTGGTCGGCTATGGCTGCACTACCTGCATCGGCAATTCGGGGCCGCTCCCCGCGCCGATCAGCAAGGCGATCAACGAGAACGACTTGGTCGCGGCCTCGGTCCTCTCGGGCAACCGCAATTTTGAAGGCCGCGTCTCGCCCGATGTACGCGCCAACTTCCTCGCCTCGCCGCCTCTGGTGGTGGCCTATGCGCTCAAAGGCACGGTCCGCGAGGACATCACCACGACTCCCATCGGCACGACCGAGGATGGCAAGCCTGTGATGCTCAAGGACATCTGGCCGACCAACCAGGAGATCAGCGATCTCATCTCCTCGGTAATCGACAGCGACATGTATCGCACCCGCTACGCCAACGTATTCGAAGGCGATGCTAAATGGCGCGGTATCCAGGTCGAGGGCTCGGACACGTACACTTGGTCTGCGGGTTCGACCTATGTGCAGAATCCGCCTTACTTCGAGGGTATGACGATGACCCCCGCGCCGGTGGAGGATATCCTCCAGGCCCGGCCGCTCGCCATTCTCGGCGATTCGATCACCACCGACCACATCTCTCCGGCGGGTTCGATCAAGGCCGACAGCCCGGCGGGACGTTACCTCAACGAGCATCAGGTCTCAAAGGCCGATTTCAACAGCTACGGCGCACGCCGCGGCAACCATGAGGTGATGATGCGCGGCACCTTCGCCAATATCCGCATCAAGAACGAGATGGTGCCGGGCGTCGAGGGCGGAATGACCAGATATATCCCGACCGGCGAGACGTTGGCGATCTACGACGCAGCGCAGAAGTACAAGGCGGATGGCACCAGCCTCGTGATCGTCGCGGGTAAGGAATATGGTACCGGTTCGTCGCGTGACTGGGCAGCCAAGGGCACCAATCTCTTGGGGGTGCGCGCGGTGATCGCGGAAAGCTTCGAGCGCATCCATCGTTCGAACCTGGTCGGTATGGGCGTGCTTCCGCTCCAATTTCCCGAAGGCGTCGACCGTAACACGCTGGGCTTCGACGGCAGCGAGCAGTTCACCATCGAGAACGTCGCAGGGCTCAGGCCGCGCCAGATGGTGACGGTCAAGGTGAAGCGTGCCGATGGCCAGGAGACGAGTTTCGAGGCGCGCTGCCGCATCGATACGGTCAACGAGCTCGATTACTTCCTCAACGGCGGTATCCTGCCTTACGTCCTGCGTAAGCTCGCCGCCTGAAGGCGGTCCGGCGTTTGATTCAGCTCCGCTGAACAGACCCTGTTGCATTGAGGCAGAAGGGGCACGGTTCGATCCGAACCGGGCCCCATTCTTTTGGCTTTTCAGCTAAAATAAAAGCCCGGGCGTCGCGCGTCGCGCCACCCGGGCTCTCCCCCATTGAAGCTCAGAAATTAGGCGAACGCGTCGAGATAGCCTGGCGGATTGATCCCCCATGCATCGCCGCACACGACATTGGTGTTGATCGAGAAATCGGTGGCCGAAGCGGCCGACGGCAAAGCTACGCTGCACAGCAGGCCACCAATTGCGGCGACAGCCGAACGGTAAACGCGACTACGCATCTCTAAGAGTCCCCACTCTCGCTTTGCGGCAATCGGTGCCGCGTCCCCGGTCAAACTATTTTGTTTTTGGTCTGTTGACCGTCTGGGGACCCGAGTCGCGAGGACTGTAGGGGGCCAAACGCCTCTGCCTTAGTTCTGTGGATAACTATAAGCCGTCCGATTTGCAACGACAATAGATAGTTAACCAGTTTGTTGGCCGAGAGTTTACTTTTCGGCGGGCGGGGCCAACGCGGCTTTCAGCCAGTCCGGGAGAATGAAAGACTCATCCTTGGCCGCAGCATCGGGCGCCAGCCGCTCGACCTGAACGCGCAGCACCGCGAGGCCGAGGTCCGGATAATAAGCGTTGACGCTGTCTCCCGGGTCTTCCTGCAAGTACATCACGGCGAGACGGCGATTGATCTTGTGGCGCCAGTTCATCCGCGCCGTATTTTCCTGCCCGACGTAACAACCCTTGGAAAAGCTCACCCCATTCAGCTCGCCGGCATTGGTTTCGAGCCACAGGGTCTTGTCCGATCCCAACTCGGCAATACCTTCGGCTACCGCCAAACCGAGCCGATGCGCTTGCCAGCCTTGCACCGGGCCATCGGGGGGTGCGACCCAGCGGCGGCCAAGCGCGGCGAGGCGTGGATCGGGCACGCCTTGCTCTCCGTCAAGCGACCAGTGGACCGCCAGACTTTTGTCGCGCGCGATCGCGATCGCGCGGCGCAGGCGATAGAGCGTGAGTCGGCGGATCAGCGCATCGGCCTGGGCATCCTCGCAATCGATCAGCAGGTCTTCGCCGTCGCCCCACACCAGGAAATCAAACAGTGCTTTGCCCTGCGCGGTGAGCAGGCCCGCCCAGACGGGCAAAGGGCCGGCCACATCATTCGTGACGAGGCCCTGGAGGAAGCCGCGCACATCCTCGCCCGAAAGCCTGACGATTGCGCGGTCGCTAAGGGTGGTCGCGGTCATATTCGCGAGGTAGGGGGTGCAACCGCCTCTGCCAATGGAGTCGCCTGTGGCCAGCTACGATCTTCTCCTCAAGAACGGCACTGTCTGGACGCCGGGCGGGCCGATCCAGGCGTCGGTCGGTGTCCGCGACGGCCGGGTGGTGCATATCGGCGACTCGGCGGATGCAGGCGAGACGATCGATTGCACCGGCCTGGTTGTGCTTCCAGGCGTGGTTGATAGCCAGGTCCATTTCCGCGAGCCCGGCCTCGAGGCGAAGGAGGATCTGGAAAGCGGTAGCCGCGCGGCGGTGCTGGGCGGGGTGGTCGCGGTATTCGAAATGCCCAACACCAAGCCCAATACCGACAGTGAAACCGCGATCCATGACAAACTCGCGCGCGCCGAGGGGCGCATGTGGTGCGACCATGCTTTCTACGTCGGCGCGACCAGCGCCAATGCCGAATTGCTGGGTCAGCTCGAACGGTTTCCGGGCACCGCCGGGGTCAAGATCTTCATGGGCGCCTCGACCGGCGACCTGCTCGTGTCAGAGGATGCGGAGCTGGCGCGCGTGCTCGCGCACGGCCGCCGCCGCGTCGCGATCCATGCCGAGGATGAGCCACGTATGCAGGCGCGGTTGTGTGAGCGCGTAACGGGCGACCCCTCCTCGCATCCGGTGTGGCGCGATGACGAAAGTGCGATGCTCGCGACGCAGCGTATATTACGGCTCGCGCGTGCGGCACGTCGGCCGATCCACATCCTGCATGTCACCACGCCTGCCGAACTCGAATATATCAGCCGCAACAAGGATATCGCGACCTGTGAGGTCACGCCGCAGCATCTCACGCTCGCGGGCGAGGAGGCCTATCCACGGCTCGGCACCTATGCGCAGATGAATCCGCCGATCCGCTCGGGCGCGCATCGCGATGGCCTGTGGCATTGGCTCAACCGGGGCGTGCCCGACGTGCTCGGCTCAGACCACGCGCCGCACACGAAAGACGAGAAGGCCAAGCCCTATCCAGACAGCCCTAGCGGCATGCCGGGCGTGCAGACGCTGTTGCCGTTGATGCTCGACCATGTCGCACATGGACGGCTGTCGCTGCAGCGGTTGGTCGAACTGACGTCGGCCGGGCCGCAACGCGTGTTCGGCATGACCGGCAAGGGGCGGATCGCGGCGGGCTACGACGCCGATTTCACCCTCGTCGATCTCAAGGCCAAATGGACGATCGAGGACACTTGGCTCGCCTCGCGTTGCGGCTGGTCTCCTTTCACCGGCATGGAGATTACCGGGCGTCCGGTCGGGACGATTGTCCGCGGCAATATCGTGATGCGCGATGGCGCGCTCGCGCCCAAGGCGATCGGCGAACCCATCCGCTTCGACTCCGCGAAGTGGGAGTGATTACCTCGTCACTTATTGGAGTATCGCCAACATCGCACCATAGGGCGTGAGTACATCGACTACGGCCTTGTCAGGCGTCTGCCGGCAATGAACCGCGGCATCGTCCCAACTCTTGTCTAAATCGGGAAATTTGGGACGGTCCGGGTGGAGCAACTGCCCGCCGGCCACGAAGCCTCGCATCGTCTGGTAAAGACGGTCATGCTGATCGCTCGGCCAATGCGCCTTCCACCAATCATAGTCGCGCACGAACTGGTCGCAGCGATAGGTTTTTGCGGGGCCATCAAAGCGAAGGAATTCGACCTTGATTCGGGTGGCGATACTTAGCGGTGTACCCACAGAGTCCCGCGCAGGTTCGAACAGCATTGCGGGTACCAACGCGATGGCTGCGGCATCGAGTGCCTCGGATCGACCGCTCTGAGCGATATGGGCCTCGGTTAGGCGTCCGTCTTCGCCGATGATACCCGCCAGGGTCACATCGCCGAAGGCGCCTTCTGCAAGCACCGCCGGAGGACGAGCAAATTGGGACTTCGATTTGAATTGCGGCATGGTTCGTATCAGCGGTTTGTTCGCCCGAGCGGCCGCAAGCGCAGGCGATTCCCGCTCGGATGCTACTTGGGCCTGCATTGGTAACGCGAGAGCCGCCGCTGGTGGCACGGTTGCCTGTGCGGCTATCAGCAACGCAATCACTTCTCGTCCCCCAAGCCATTCCATATAGTTCTAACGGGACGCGAGCTTGTTAGCTAGCTCTGCGCTTCCCGCGCGCGGGTGGATGACTGAGGTGCCCAACCTCGCTAAAGGGCGCGCATGACCGATACCACTCCAACCCCGCCCGACCGCCTTTCGGTCGATCCACGCAGCCCTTTTTACGATGAGGATTCGCTCGCGCGTGGCGTCGGCATCGTCTTCAACGGGCAGGAACGCTTCAACGTCGAGGAATATTGCGTGAGCGAGGGCTGGGTGCGCCTGGCCATGGCCAAGACCCGCGACCGCAAGGGCAATCCGCTGACCATGAAGATGAACGGTACGGTCGAACCTTTCTTCCGCGACAGCGCCCCCGAATCGGAACAGGCCTGAACACGGCCCGTTAGGGCAAATCCGGCGCGAACGTCTGGGACGGCCCTTCTCCTCGGCCCACTTATTTGGGAGAAGAGCTGCATGACAAGGCCCGTCCGACGCGACGGCGCCGCTCAAACACGTTCGTAAAGGTCCAGCAACTTGGCCAAGACTCCCACCCTCACCGAAGCCGACCTCACGGCCGGCGAGCCTCGCCGTCGCCCACGCCATCAGGCGCTTGAAATCGGCAATCGTCGCCTGAGTCCGTCGACCCTGATGATGGGCCACGGCTTCGACCCTGCTTTGTCGGAAGGCTCGCTCAAGCCGCCCGTCTTCCTGACCTCGACCTATGTCTTCGAGAGCGCGGCGGCGGGTAAGCGCTTCTTCGAAGGCGTCACCGGCAAGCGTCCGGGCGGGGCCGAGGGCCTGGTCTATTCGCGCTTCAACGGCCCCAATCAGGAGATACTTGAGGATCGGCTCGGCATTTGGGAAGAAGCCGAAGATGCGCTGACCTTCACCTCGGGCATGGCCGCGATCGCGACCGTGCTGCTGGCGTTGGTGCGGCCGGGCGACACGATCGTCCATTCCGCGCCGCTTTATGCTGCGACCGAGACTTTGATCGGCAAGATCCTCGGCCGGTTCGGCGTGCACTGGCTCGATTTCCCGGCCGGCGCGACGCGGGCCGAGATCGATGCGGTACTGACCAAGGCATCCGCTGCCGGCCGCGTGCCCCTCATCTATCTCGAGAGCCCCGCCAATCCGACCAACGCGCTGGTCGATATCGAGGCGGTGAGCGCCTCGCGCGATGCATTGTTCAAGGGTGAGAAGCCTTTGATCGTGATCGACAACACGTTCCTCGGCCCGCTCTGGCAGCAGCCGCTGAAGCATGGCGCGGACCTCGTTCTCTACAGCCTGACAAAATATGCCGGGGGTCATAGCGATCTCGTCGCGGGCGGTGCGGTGGGTTCCAAGGCGGCAATCAACCCGATCCGCCTGATGCGCAACACCATCGGCACGATCCTCGATCCGCATCCGGCCTGGATGTTGCTGCGTAGCCTCGAAACGCTCGAATTGCGCATGAGCCGCGCGGGTGAGAATGCCGCCAAGGTGTGCGCCTGGTTGCGCGACCACCCCAAGGTCGAGCTTGTCGGTTATCTTGGCTTCCTCGATGAAGGATCGCGGCAGGCGGACATCTACAACCGCCATTGCACGGGGGCGGGTTCGACCTTCTCGCTCTACCTCAAGGGCGGCGAGGCCGAGGCGTTCCGCTTCCTCGACGCGCTCAAGATTGCGAAGCTCGCGGTCAGTCTTGGCGGGACCGAGACGCTGGCCAGCCACCCCGCGGCAATGACGCACCTGTCGGTGCCGGATGCGCGCAAGCAGGCCCTGGGGATTGGCGACAATCTGGTGCGCATCTCGATCGGCGTCGAAAATGCGGACGACCTCATCGCGGACTTCGAACAGGCGCTCGCGACGGTCTGATCCTCAACCCGATGATGTCGATCGGCCCGTCCTGCCAGGACCGGACGATATAACGATCCCGGTGCAGTTCCTGGAGGAACATGTCGCCGGGATCGTAGGTCTTCGCCCCCAGCCGCAGCAGCCAGATGGTCGGCACCGCTTTGGCTTCCGGCGATTGCGCGATCGCGCGAAGCTGGTCGCGTGGTAGCGAGACCACCCCGCGGCTGCCTGTCGGATACCAGCCGCCTGCCACGTTGAAGCTTGGCACCGCGGTCGGGATCGGGCGGATCGGATAGGCCAGCTGCTGGTCACGCAGCGCATAGAAGAGCGGTAGCGCACCCTCATTGGGATAAGCGAAGATCTGGTCGCCCGGCTGGAAGCGCGGTGCAAGCCAGGCGACGGTGCGGTACCAATCCTGCATCGGCCCCGCCATGCGCGCCTGCACGTCCGCGGCGAGCATCGGTGCGCCGAGGATCAAGGCCGAACCCAGTCCGAGCAATTTTTTCGTGTCGGTCCAGGCGGCTGCACCGATCGCCAGAAGCAGCATGGCCGGCCCCGCAACCGGGGTCATGATCCGCGTTATGAAAACGGGTGAGATCGCGATCGAAACCGCCGTCGCCAGCGCCACCGGCAGCAGGGCCAGGATCAAGAGCACCCCCGCCAGCCGACGGCCATTCTCCGCCCGGATCAGGAAGAATATCGCGAGGCCAAGCAGTATAAAGAGGAAGAGGCCGGGCCAACCGGGCGCCGCATAAAGCGAGGTCAGATGGTCCAAATAGCCTTGATTGATCTCGAAGCGTAGCCAGGTGTGAGTCATCCAGGTCGGCGCCTGATCGCGCAGGATCGCGAGGCCGGGCAAATAGAGCAGCCCGACCAGTATATGTGCCGCCGCTAGCCAGCCCAGATCGGCGCGACGCCGTTTCCGGCCCAGCAACGCCACACCGAGCGCGAGCGTCAGCGAAAGCGCGTAGAGCGGCCCCAGATTGTGGAGCCACAACATCGTTTCGAGCAGCAGAAAATAGCCCGCAAAGGCGCGCCCTACCAAGGGGCGCCCTGCGGCGCGCAGCCGAGCCAGCCGCAGCATCAGCGTGAGCGCACCGGCATAGACCAGAATCATCAACGGATAAGGCCGCACCTGCCGCGTCATCTCGACCAGCGCATTGGATACGCAGCCGAGGCCGAAGACGGCGAGATAGAGCCGGTCGCGACGTTCGACGTCCCAACCGAGCCAGGCCGAAGCCTCGCGCGCGGCGAGCACAAGCACGAACGGCGTCGCCAGTCCCGCGATCAGGCCGGGCATGCGCATCGCAAGCACGCCGTCGCCGAATGCCAGCACCCAGACATGCATCAGCGAGTAATAGAAAGGCGGATGCGTCTCGAATTTGGGCACGACATGGAGCAGGAAATTCCAGTCCTGGCCGGCGGCGTAAGCGCTATAGGCCTCGTCCAGCCAGAAGGGCTCGGAGCCGATATGCCAGGCGCGTACCGCCAGCCCGACCACCCCGAGCAAGGCGAAGACTGCCCAAAAGGATCGCGATTTTCCCATCGCTTAATGCTCGTATGCTGTTCGCAGGCACTTGTCGCGCCAGCTGACGACGCCATAAGGGAGCCCGATGTTCCGCTCAGGGCCCCCGGTCGAAACGCCTCTAGGCTGGTGGAACAGCCGCTGGTTT
>Ga0207683_10004169_pt1 | contig 12511 bp, 1 predicted proteins | sample KBSM73metaG_FD_184333 | JGI IMG/M metagenome (GOLD analysis project Ga0207683, IMG submission 184333) | Miscanthus rhizosphere microbial communities from Kellogg Biological Station, Michigan, USA - KBS M7-3 metaG (SPAdes) (version 2) | ecosystem: Host-associated > Plants > Roots > Rhizosphere >...
AGAGGAACTCGACCTGCTCCAGTCGCTTCAGGCGCGGCGCACCCAGTTGTGGTCGGAACAGCAGGGTTTCGCCGCCGCGTGTGACCGCTGGGACTCGCTTTACTACCCGCCCGACGAGGCGGTCCTTGCCCAGAAGGGCGCGTCGCACTGGTGGTATCACAGCAGCGCGACGCTGCCGGGCAAGGCCCACATCTCGATCAACACACCGCCGATCTACGTCGACATCCCGGCTGCCCTTCAGGCCACGCCGCCTATCGAGAACCTCGTCCCGCTGGTGGACTCGGAGGAGGCTCGCGGGCTGGCCGCCATGACCGAGCGCCTGTACTCGGCGTGGAAGGGCGAGATCGACCTCGACCTGATCGGCCACAAGGCGTGTGTGGTCAAGGGCCTCTACGGCCGGACCGCCGCCAAGGTCTGGTGGGACCCCGACACCGGCTTCCCCCGGGTCGACATCGTTGATCAGCCGAGGAACCTGTGGCTGGGCTGGGGCCAGAGCGACTATCGCTCTTTGGACTGGGCGTGCTACTCGTACCTGATGACCCCCGAGGCGATCTTCAGCACCTACGGCCTCGTCGCGGTCGAGCGCACCGGGCAGGACGGCAAGCCCTACCCGTACCTGCTGCCGGTCGCCGCGTTCGGCAGTTGGACGATGGCCCGTCGCTCGATGTGGGCCGGTGGCTCCATCGAGGTCATGGACTACTGGTACCGCCAGCCCAAGTCGAAGGTCCCGCCCAAGGGCAAGAAACTGAAGGCCGTCACGCATGACACGTGGAATGCGATCATCGTCGGCAACAAGGTCGCCCAGAACCTCAAGTTCACCGAGTACGACGGCGCGATCCCGTACGTCCCGCTGTTCAACACCTACATCCCGGGCGTGCCCAGCGGTCGCCCTGAACTGTTCGACATCGAGCAACTTATTCGCGAGAAGGACGAGCGCCTGACGTCGGGCAGCCAGTTGATGCACAACATCGTCAACGCCCAGTTCTGGCAGTTGGTCGGGCCCGAGTCGCCCGATAGCGTGCCGCTGGGCCTGCGACCGAAGCCCAATCAGGTCATCGCGCCGGGCGCGGGTAACCGGGTCGAGGGCATCACGCCATGGATGCCCGAGTTCCAACTGGAGCAGTTCCTGACCCGCATCGACCGCGAGATGGTCGACGTGTCGGGGTTGAACGACCTGCTCAGGGGCTTGGCACCTGCGTCGGTGATGTCATCGTCCAAGGCCATCAACGCACTGGTCGCCAACTACGAGACGCGCATCTCGATGAAGCGCGACCTGTACTACCGCTGGCGTCGCGACCTGTGGGAGATGGTCCGCCGGGTGTGGGCGGCCAAGGAGCCCGACCTTGAGGGCATCCTGCTGGGCACCGGTCGGCTCGACATCGTGAGTCCATCGCTGACCCCGCGCGACGACATGGAAACCGCCCAGATCGCACGCACGCTGGTCGACGGCAAACTGTGGAGCGCGATCAGGGGCATGGACCGGGTCGGGGTGGATGACCCCGAGGCCGAGCAGAACACGATCCGCGCCGAGCAGACCGACGCGTCGCTCAACCCGGCAGCGGTGCAGGTCATGGCCCAGTTGGCGCAGGTCTTGCAGTCACTCGGCTACGCCAACGCCGAGCAGGCAACGGCCGCGCTGGGTGGCGGGCCGCAGGGCGAGCCCGTGCCCGAGGGCGCGGGGCCGGGCATGAACGACATGCGCACGCTGCTGGGCGCGGCAGCCGGGCAGCCCGGCTCAGGCGAGCAGCCGATCCCGGCTGCCGAGGCGGCTCCCGGTAACACCGTCGAGGGGCAGGCCAACGGGGCTGGGCCGATGGCCGAGGGCTCGCAGGTGCTGGCCCAGACCATGGTCAAGGGCGGCGAGGCCCAGAACCGCCTGATGTTCCAGCAGCAGGTCGGCCAGCCGCCCACGGCTGAAGGGGCCTAAGCGTGGCAGTCCGCGCACGCTTCGGGCGGCTCCCTCGTTCCGCGCCCTCGCTGACCTCGACCATCGTGTCACTGGCGCAGGAGTACCAGCGCACCCGCGACCGGAACATCGAGGACGCATGGAAGAACGGCGGCCAGTTCGAAGGCCATAAGGTCACCGACTCGCAGTTCATCGCCCACTGGAAGGAACGCCTCAAGAGCGTCAGCCCCGACGATCCCATGTGGGACTACTACAACAACCTCATCTACCAGTACAACTTCACCATCGAAGAGTCGAAGATGGGCCAGAAGTACGCCGAGGAGAAGGTGACCGACGGCCAGATGGCCGCGTTCTACCGGAAGTGGGCGGCGAAGATGCCCAAGGACAGCCAGAACTATCGCCAGTTGATGACGCAGGCGGCCAAGTTCAAGGCAGCGTCCAGCGCCCGGAGCAGCGGTCGGCGGTCGAATGCCGCCGCGTCGGCCTACTCGGCCGCCCAGCAGAAGACATACAACGACCACGAGGCGGCCTACGACGTCACGACCCAGTTGCTGACCAAGTTCGCGGTCGACCACGACTACCTGAGCCCGGGTGACCTGATCACCGCGACGGGCAAGCCGACCGCCGATGGCGGCTGGGGTGCGCTGACCAACGCGACCGGCGAGAACGATCCGTCCAACTTCGCCGCGATGCTGACCGACATCATGGCCGACCCCGACACGCGCAAGGCGATGACCGCCTACATCCGCCGCTTCGGCGACCCGAACTTCAGCGGCACGTTCGATGACGAGACGCTGGCGGGCATGGCGAACACCGCTCGCAACGGAGCGATGATCCGCGCCAACCGGGCGCGCAAGGCGGGCGACAAGACGGGCGAGAACCAAGCCATCGCGGCGACCAACAAGTACTCCAAGTCCTCGATGGTCATCCGCGCCTCGCTGGGCAGCAACGCCGAGAAGGGCTTCGTGGAGCAGAACGAGGCCCACCGCGCCCAGATGGACAGCATCCTCGCGCCCGACAGCGGGGCGTCGCCGACCGAGCGCCAGTTGGCCCGGACCCAGTACCGCGACTGGCTGACCGGGGACGGTGGCGAGTACCTGATCAAGTCCTTCCCGGCTGGCTCGTTCGACCCGATGAGCCCCAACTACAACATCTACGCAGCGGGGCTGCTGGGCCGGGCCAAGGGCACCGTCAGCGCGCTCGACGGGCACCCGGTCGGGCTGACCCTCAAGGACGACCTGTTCGGCTTCTCGACCAAGGAAGCGGGCGGCGAGTCCGACGCGGTGAAACTGGGCACCAGCCTGACCAAACTCGACAGTGACATGATCGAGGTCGAGAACGGGACCAAGATCGTGGTTCGTGTTGACGGGTCGGACAGGGTCGACCCGATGGGCAAGCACTGGGCCATCTTCGACCGTGACGACAAGGACGTCGTGGACCGTGAACTGGTCCCCTTCAGCGTGCCACTCAATGGGTCGAAGACCGGTGGCGAGATCAGGTACACCGCGTCCGAGCCCGTGCAGGTGCAGATGTTCGGAGCGGTCGATCCGAACACCGGCCGTGGCACGATGCCGCTCAAGCCGACTGCCGTGTCCGATCCGAACGTCGGCTCGCGGGTCGAGATCACCGGGCCGATGGGCCAGACCTTCGTGCTGTGGGGGATCATGCAGGGCGGGACCAAGGTCTGGACGCCCAACAACCCGTTCCAAGAGGTGGGCAGGGGCAGCGAGGGCCGTGACGAACACGGCAACTACGTGGTCGGCTACTCCATGCCGACACCGCCCCGGTCGGGAGCCAAGGCTCCGACCTTCGACCCGTCTGCGTTCATCAACAAGGACATGATCAAGCGCAACGTCAACGGCATCGACTCGACCGACGGCAAGCCGTGGGACCCGATGGTCGACAAGGAGATGGGCTTCAACTCACCGCTGGCCGCCTTCGCCCACACCTCGTCGGCGACGGCCAAGTGGGTGTCGGACATGGACCCCACGCTGGTTCAGCGGACCGAGGCCGAGTTCTTCTCCAAGACCGACAACTGGACGCCCGAGATGAAGGGCATGGCCGCCCGGGGCGTCGACCCGAAGACCATCGTGGGCATCGAGAGCCAGCGCCTGCAAGGGCAGTTGTACGTCATCAATCGCGATGGCTTCACGCCCGAAGACCAGCAGCGGTCGCGGACCCTTGAGGCCGCTCGCGAGGAGCAGCGGTCGGCCACCACGGGCGGCTATGGCAGCGTGACCGAGATGACCGAGCAGGCGCAGCGCAACTCCATCGCGGCCGACCTCGCCAAGTGGGGCTCGCAGCCTGAAGACCTCGCCCGCCGGACGCAGAACCTGCCCGCCGGACCGGGTGGCTCGCGGGCCGAGCAGTGGATCAAGAAGGGCTGGACGGTCGGCGACCTGCTCAGTCAGCCGGGCATGTCGGTCGATCAGGCCAACGACCTCGCGGCCATCATCTCGGGTGGTGCGGTCGGTAAGCGGATCGCCCCGGTCGGGGGCGGCCCGGTCACCGGCACCGGGAAGTGGTCAGGGACGACGGTCAGGACGCCGGGGGTCACGCCGAGCAACCCGTACGGCACCATCGCCTACAAGTCGTCCACGGCCGGGCCAGCCGCTGGCCCCAACGCGGCCAGTCCCATCACGGCCGTCGTGCCCAAGACGGTTCCGAAGGTCACCAACAATGCGCAGGCCAATCGAGCCCAACTCGATGAACTGAGGATGGCGAACATCGGTGATGTGAACACGCGCAAGTTCATGGACTACGGACACGGTAAGTAATGCCCGCCTCGTGGAGCCCGCGTTTCGGGGTCGGCCAGCCGCTCAACGCGAATGAGATCGGGCGGCAGGCGTCGCCGTTCATGCAGCAGTCCATCCAGTCACCGTACGCGAGCGAGTCGTCCTACCGGACGCGCTTCCAGACCGATACCAATCCGTCGCGCCCGTACAGCGACGTCGGCAAGATGTCGATCAATCTGGGCTCGCTCGCTGGGCAGGCGGGCAAGAACGTCGAACAGTCGCAGGGCTTCACGGCGGGCCTCTTGTCCGGAGCCGGGCGGCTGGTCGGCGGTGTGGTCGGGCAGGGGCAGGCTGGGGCCGATATCGGTGAGTTCATCGGTCGGTATACGGGCGACGTCGCTCTTGGCGCAGCGGGCGGCGTGCTGGGTGCCTTGCCTGCCCTGCCGGTCCTGCCCGGCGCGGCCGGTGGGATGATGGGCGGCAAGAGCGTCCTCGACCTGCCGTTCATGGACGAGGAGGAGCGCAACCGCATCCTGTCGGGCTGGGACAACAACCCGATGTCGCTCGTGAAGTACATGAGCGAGTGGAACAAGCAGGACTGGTCCGACCGGATCGGGGCGGGGGAGTTCAGCCCGCTGTTCGGCGACCTCTACCCGGCTGCCTCACTGGGCGACCAGTTGATGCAGGTGCTGGGTGCGGTCAACCTGCCGTCCCGGGCCGCCGAGCGGACGCTGGCCGGTGGTCCGCTCGACGCCGTCAGCCGGATCATGAACACACCGGATGGCGGGCTCAACCCCGAGATCGAAGACCTCAAGGCCCAGTACAAGGCAGGCACCATCACCAAGGATCACCTGCTCGATGAACTGGTCATGCACAACGCCGGGTATTCCAACGACTGGGGCCTGAACCTGTTGGGCTCGATGGTCATCGACCCACTGCTCATCGGCGGCCAGACCGCAGCCTTGGCGGGCAAGGCCACCGTGCTGGCGAAGTTGGCGAAGGCCGAGAAGTTCGTGGGCATGGTCGGCAAGGAGGGCTTCACCGCGCTGGCCGATGGGATCGAGAAGAGGGCACTGGCCGAAGGGATACGCCCGGCCGAGATCACCGACCGGATGGTCATGGAGGAGGCTCAGAGGGCTGGCCTCCACGGTGACGCGCTGGCTGAGGCGTCGAAGCAACTGACCGCTCGCCAGCGGCTGCTCGCCGACACCGCCTATCTGGAGCCCATCTTCACCGCCGCCCAGAAGGTGTCCGACCCGGTGTCGAGCGCGTTCGGCATGATCGGGCGCAGGGGCCAGAAGCCGGTCGCACAGGCGTGGCTGACGGCACAGGCGACCCGGGGCATCGCGGCGGGCTTCGGCGAACACAACTTCCGGCACATCCAGAACGCCCTCGACAAGATCGGCAAGAAGCACCTGTTCGATGACGCCATGGGCTACTTCACGGCGCAGGAGGGGATGGCGCTGGAGGGCGAGATGATGGCGAAGGACGTGATGAGCGTCCGCAACGTCAGCGACGCCCGCCCGACCCAGATCGCACAGGCCCGGCTTCAGGCCGGGACCCAGCAGTACAACCGCCAGATGGAGGCGTTCGTCGGACGGCGCAAGGTCGACCTCGCCCGGGCGACCGGGCTTGGGACCGGCGAGGCGGCGATGGCCCGGGCGCAAGACCAGATCGTCCAGAAGATGGTCAAGCAGTTCGGCATCTCGGGCGAGGAGGCGCGGGCCATCGTCAAGGGCCTCGATGCCGACGGCCTGTCGATGATGGACGCGGCCTACTACGGGCGGCGGGTCGGCCGGTTCAACGACGCCATGCGCCGGGGGCGTGAGGCCATCGCCTCAGCCCACGCGGTCGGCAAGAGCAAGGCCGGTGAGATCATGGACCGGACGACCCTGATCGGTGGTCGCGAACTGTCCTATGGCCGGGGCCAAGCCCTCAAGGAGACGCTCGCCGACGCGAACATCTCGACCGCCGAGAAGGCGACCGCAGCGCGTGACGCGATCAGGCGCTATGACCGGCTGTACCAGAACTTCGTGGCCGATGGCCCGACCGACGCCGAGATCGTGACGGGCGTCAGCAAGTGGCTCGACTCCCACGGCGAGACGCTGACCCGGGAACTGACCAAAGACCAGTTGTCGAAGTTGCCGAAGGAGGTCTTGGACGACCTCGACCCCGAGGACGGCTACATCTACGGCATGCGCCCCGAGGGCGAGGCCGAGTGGCGGATGGCGTTCGACCCCGACGACCCGTCCAAGATGATCTCGGCCAACCCGTGGATGGACATCGTCGGCGATCAGGCTGCGCCGTGGAACTCGCGCTTCAACAACAACTCGGCCATCGGCTCGAAACTCAACGCGCTCGACCGCGCGGTCGGGGCGATGACCCATCAGATCACGACCGAGCGCATCTTCTCCGAGGCCCGTCGTGACTTCATCCAGAAGGGGATGAACGGCTACGCGCCGGGCCAGACCACGGCGCTGACCTACGACGCGGGCAACAAACTGTGGAAGACCCTGCTCGATCAGGCCAAGGACTTGGGCACCACCCCGCGTGGCATGACCATGGACGAGTTCCAGAAGGTCGTCGACAAGGCCGGTGTGGCTGAGGCCGGGATCACCGCCCGTGACCTGATGGGCATGACCCTGCACTCGTTCGAAGGTCGCATCGGCACCGTCGGCGTGAGCCAGAAGATCAGTGGTCTAATCAAGTCAGCCAGCGGGGACATCACGGGTGGCAACGCCATCGGACGGATGGCGGAACGTGTGTACCCGCTGGTTCGCTTCAGCATCAACCCCTACTTCCAGTTGCAGGAGTGGGTCGAGCCGTGGATATTCGCGGCTGCTCGTCGCCAGCAGGCGCGCCTGACCGGGGGCTGGTTCGATCCGGTCACCGGGGTCAAGGTCGAGCCTGACGAGGTCTATCGCATCCAGAAGAACCTGATCGACCGCTATCAGGCCGCCAACCCGTACGCCCACTTCGACCAGATGGAGTCGTCGCTGGTCTACCTCCATGGCGCGAAGGCGGCCAAGGACGCGGCCACCAAGATGGACCCGGTCCGGCTGGAGGGGGCGCGCAAACTGCTGTCGCTGCGGCCGATGACGGCGGGCAATCGCAAGGAACTGGCTCAGAGCGAGATGTTTCGGCACTTCCTTGGGCCGATGCTCAAGGAGCGCCTGAACGCCATCAACCCACGGACGTGGGCCGAACTGGAGATGGAGTACGGGACCCGCGATCTAGGCAGCATCGCCGTCCGTTGGCTGACCGAGAAGGACGCGTGGGCGGCGCTCAGTCCGCAGGCTGCCAACCACCTGACGGCAGCGGCCAAGGCGCGACGCATCGGGGCGACGTCGGCGGTCAGCGTCGAGGACATCGCCAAGCACACGTTCAAGACCACCCCCGACGCGCTGACGCTGGCGGTCAAGGACGGCACGATGCTGCTGGAGGACTTCACCGACACGCTGCGCCACATCGGGGCGGCCGACGACTACATCCAGCGGGCGTGGAAGGCGCTCAAGTTCGAAGCCAAGACCGGTGGGCTGGACGAGTTCTGGGCGCAGGGCACCCGAGGGCCCGGAGCGCGGACGCTCAAGGAAGTGGCGATGAACCGGACGCTCGTGCAGGCATGGGCGGACTCGCAGGGTGTCAGCGAACTGGAGTTCCTGTCGCGCACTCTCGACGGCCACATCCTGACCCTGTTGCACGATGACCTGATCAACGCACTCGACACCGACCTGTTCGGTCACGACGCCCTGTTCCAGACCGCCGAGGACGCGTTCAACTACTTCAGCACCGATCCGGTCACGGGTGCCCGCATCGCCGAGACGCTGACCCCCGAGGAGGCCCGGGCTCGCTTCCTGTCGCGCTCGTCCGTCCCACCGTCCGACCTGCCCATCGAGCAGCACGGCGCGTACAACGACATGCAGGAAGTCCAGTTCGGGGCTGGCCGGTCGGTGTTCGTGCCCGGTGGGCTGAAGGCGTTGCAGGACCCGACCACGCCGTGGACGGTCTGGGAGGCGCACCTGCTGCGCGCCCAGATGGTCAACCCGAACGACCTGCTGGACGTCGAACTCAAGCACGCGATGTACGAGAAGTTGTGGCGCGGGCACACCATCGACATGGCTGACGAGGGCAACATCTACCGGGTCTTCAACAACACGGTCATGGCGATGACGTCGTCGCAGATGAACCTGACCCGCAACGAGGCCATCGCCTCACGGCTGCGCGCCACCTCGCCCGAGGAACTGATCGCCCGAGCGGCCGAGGCGAAGGCCCTGCGCCAGCAGATACAAGATGCCTATCCGCCCGGCGCGGACATCCCGGGTGGCGACCTTGGGCTGGCCTATTCGACCAGCCCGCACATGGCCCACTACATCGGGGTCGACTCGGTCGAGGACTACGCCCGGCTGGCCTACCGGCCCGCCGCCGGGGAGTCGATCCAGACCCGGGCCCGCATCGCCCGCGAGTACCTCGACGGTGCGGTCATCGGACGGCACACCAAGATCGCCAAGGACAACCCGGGGCGCGACGTTGGGCGGATCACCGAGTGGGCCATCGATGAGGTTGCCAAGGCCATCACCGATGCCAAGGGCGTGCATGGCCTCCAGACCGTGTCGGCCGACTTCAAGCCAAACCTGAAGGCGGCCATGGGCGAGGCCAACGAGGTGCGCTTCATCGCCGCCGCCAAGGCGGTGGTCGATGACCCGTTCGATGTGGCGAGTCGTGACATCTTGGCCGAACTGGTCGGGACCAAGGCGACCGACGACGTGATCGCATGGAAGCCGTGGAACGTCAATGGCGCGGGCAAGCCGTACGCCAAGGCCCCCGACGGGCGAGTCATCGGCCACGGTGACAAGCCGATCTTCGGCTACGTCAAGAACGGCGACGTCAAGTGGCGGAACATCACGACCAACACCGGCATCGGCAACTCGCTGGCGCTGGCCGAGGACATGGTCGCCAACCCGGGGCACTACGTGCGACGGTCCGGTCGCGAATACCTTCCGCCCGGCAAGGGCGGGGCGGTCCCCGGTTACTCCATCGCGTACGAAGCCGACCCCATCGTGCCCGGGACGGCTAGGCATATCGAGCCGATGCGGATGTCGGAACTCGGTGCCGAGAACAATCATGCGATCACCGTGAAGGACGCCGACGGCAAGGTGGTCGGCGAACTGAACCTGTGGCCTGACATCAACGACGAGTTGCACGTCCAGCATGTGTGGGTCGATGAGGCTGCGCGCCGCAAGGGCCTCGCCAACTGGATGTACGTCGAAGCCGAGAAGCAACTGGGCATGACGCTCAAGCCGTCGAAGCAGGTGCTGGAGGACGGCAAGGCGCTGTGGGCGCAGGAGGGTCGGCCGTTCGGCGAGGGCGCGGCTGTCGCGCAGGAGCCGTTGAGCGAGTACGCCGAGCGGATCGGCCATCGGACCCGAGGGCTGAGTCTCAAGACGTCGTACTTCGGGGTCGACCTTGGTGACCCGATGACCTTCGACCGTGCGGTCATGGACACCCACATGGTCGGCGACCTCACCGAACACATGTATCACGACCTGACCGCTGGCGGGACGCTGCCGCGCTGGAACACGTGGCTGGCCTCGCTGTCGGACGACAAGCAGAAGTTGATCCAGAAGTGGATCGACCGGGGCGCACCACGTGGTGCAGGCACGTTCGACTGGGCCGAGGCGACCGGGCTCGACCTCGCCATCCGGCCGGGCGTCAACGAGAAGGTCGCGCTCGACCTCGCCAAGCAGAACGGCGACACGGCCACGCTGGCCGCCTTCGTCCGGCGCAAGATCGACAACGCGGTCGCCAACAACAAGTCGAAGTTCTCGCAGGAAGAGGCCGACCGCCTGTACCGGATGTACCGCAACGACGACGAACTGGCCGAGTTGTACGGCCGTGACATCAAGGTCTTCGGTGGCGACTACCGCATCTACGAAGACCTGATGACCGAGCGCAAGGCAGTCCAGCAGGCGACCGACCCGACCCTCGCCCGGCACGGCAACGGCGGCTACCAGTGGAAGACGTGGGACGACCGGCGCAACATCTACGACCCCGAGGTCGTGACCTTCGCCGGGGCCCACAACCTGCCCCCCCGGTCAGCCCGCCTGCTGGCCGCGTCCGACGATGCGCACTTCGGAGCGGGCTTCATGGACGAAGGCGGCCTGCGCCCGATCCAAGAGACGGGCGAACGGTTCCTCGATCCACATACCACCGCGATGTACCAGCGCAGCGGTAAGAACATCCGGGGAGCCTCGATCTTCAGCGATCAGGCCGACGCGGTCATCGCCTTGACCGAACACGCCGATGCCTCGACGCTGACCCATGAACTCGTTCACACCCTGCTGGAGCCGCTGCTCGACGTGAGCGGCAAGAACGTCGTGCTGGACGACCTCAACGCGATGATCACACGGACCAACGACGGGCTGGTCGAGGCGACCGCAGCGGCCCGAGCGGCGCTCGATCAGGCCACCACCGTGGTGACCGACACCCAGAGTGCGTTGATCGAGGCCGAGCGTGCGGTCAAGGAAGCCGCCGCCGAGTCGCGGGCCAAGACCAGCGCCGCGACCAAGGCCGAGCGCGAGGCAGCCGCCTTGTCAGAGCGGGTCACCCGGCAGGAGGGCTCGTTCGCGCAGTTGAAGCGTGACGCCGCCGCCCGCCGCCGGGCTGCCAACGCCCAGCCGACGCCGTCCCAGCGAGCCCGGGCCAACGAGGCGCTCGACAAGGCGCTGGCGAAGGGGCAGGCCACGCTCGACACGCTGACCGCCCAGCGTGACGAGGTCGCAGCCACGGTCGACGGCCTGTGGGACGAGGCCAACGTCGCCGAGGCAGCGGTCAAGGACTTGGATCAGAACGCCGGGATCATCCGCACGACGCTGGCCCAGAACAAGGCAGAGGGTGCGGCTGCCCGAGCCGAGTTCGACCGCCTGTCGACTACTGGTCGGCGGGCGGTCAAGGATGTCTGGGACGAGGACGTCAGCGAACACTTCGCCGATCAGTTCACGGTCTGGCTGCGGACCGGCAAGGCGGCCAATCCGAAGTTGCGCGACGCCTTTGCCTACTTCCACCGGGTGCTGGCCCGGCTGGAGGACTGGCTCAAGGGCAACCCGCAGGTCAAGGTCAGCCCGGCGATGGAGGAACTGTTCAACAAGATGCACGCGCCGCACGTGCAGGAGGCGGTCACCTTCAGCAACCCGGTCCACTTCGATGCCACGCAGGAGGCGATGCACGCGGCCGGACGCCAGTCGGTGGTCGACGCCGAGGATGCGGCCCATACCAACGTCCAGTTCCGACGTGGCCGGTCGATGATCGAACGCTCCATCAACCACCCGTACATGGGCGTCTACCCGTTCAGTTACATGTGGGGCAAGGTCGCCCCGGAGATGATCCGGGCGCTGGCGCTCAATCCGTTCGGGCTGCCCATCCCCGGGCTGGTCGAGGGTGCGACGCCGGGGCTGGGCTTCTTGAACGCACAGCGGGTCTGGTCGTCGGTCGAGATGCAGAAGGACAGCGACCCCGACTTCCACGACATGATGAGCGACCCGGCCAACAGCAAGATGTTCCGGGCGGCGTCGATGTTCCTGCCCGCCACGCCGTGGGACATGCCTGCCAACTACTCGCTGTGGGCGCGCCGACTGGCCGAGTCCGGGCTGGAGGATCAGGACCGGGTCGCTCGCGGGGAGGAGCCGAAGGGCTTCGACATCCCGGGCACGGCCGGTGAGGTGATGGGCTACACCTTCGGCCCTGCCGCGTCGTTCGACTGGCTCAAGGACATCTTCAAGATCAGCGAGGCCCCCGCCCTGACCCAGTACACCGAGGGCACCGAGGCCAGCGGCGAGGTGGGCGGCATCAGCGCCTCCGACCTCGTGGTCGGGCC
>Ga0207683_10004175_pt1 | contig 12504 bp, 10 predicted proteins | sample KBSM73metaG_FD_184333 | JGI IMG/M metagenome (GOLD analysis project Ga0207683, IMG submission 184333) | Miscanthus rhizosphere microbial communities from Kellogg Biological Station, Michigan, USA - KBS M7-3 metaG (SPAdes) (version 2) | ecosystem: Host-associated > Plants > Roots > Rhizosphere >...
AAAGGCGCCAAGAGCCAGAAGATCACGTCGCTCGACATCGGCGGCCCCGAGGTCAACGTCCACCAGAGCGGTTGTGCCGACGTCCGCGTTCCGGACGATGACGTCGCGATCGCCTGCCTGCGCCGCGAGATCACTCGCTTGCCGACCACCGGCGCCCCGTTCTATCGAGGCGACCAGGGACCTGTCGATCCACGCTTCGCCCCGGCCGAGCTCGCGGCGCTGATCCCCGCGGATCATCGCGAGGCGTACGACGCCCACCAGGTGCTCGCACGGCTGTGCGACCAGTCGCTGTTCTGGGAGGTCATGCCGCAGGTCGGCGAGGAGATGATCTGCGGCGTCGGGCGCGTGGGCGGCCTCTACACCGGCTTCGTGATCAACCGCCAGGGCCTCGTCGGCGATCCCGAGCATCCGGGCCGCCAGCGCCCGGCCGGCATCCTCTATCGCGCAGGCATCGCGAAGATCAGCGCGTTCTCGCGCGCATGCAACGACGACGGCATCCCGCTCGTCTGGCTCCAGGACATCTCGGGCTTCGACATCGGCCGCGAGGCCGAGGCGCACGGCCTGCTCGCCTACGGCTCGTCGCTGATCTACACGAACTCGACGAACACGACGCCGATGTTCACCGTGCTGCTGCGCAAGGCGTCGGGCGCCGGCTACTACGCGATGAGCGGCCTGCCCTACGATCCGATCGTCCAGCTCTCGACCTGCTACTCGCGACTCTCCGTGATGGAAGGCCGCACGCTCGCGATCGCGGCGTTCAACACCAAGCTCGACGACGACTTCCAGATCATGGCGACCGATCCGGCGGAGCGCGCCAAGATCGAGGCCGGCATGCGCGAGACCGAGGCGCGCATCGAGCGCGACATGGATCCGTTCGTCGCCGCGCGCCAGATGGACACCGACGAGATCGTGGAGCTCGGCGAGCTGCGCGCGTACCTCACCGCGCTCGTCGAGATGAGCTACCAGAACACCGGCTACCGCCGGGTCAAGAACCCGCGGATCTGGTCGATGCACGACCTCCACGTACTCGTCGGAGGCCCGCGATGACGGCGACGGCGCCGATCGTCGCGCTGCTCGAAGGCGACGAGGTCCGCGCGCCCGCGCCGGGCTGGTTCCACCGCACGGTCGCCGCCGATCACCTGGTCGCGCCCGGCGACGTGATCGGCGAGCTCGAGGTGCTCGGCAGGGTCACGCCGATCGCCGCGCCGCGCGTGCGCGGGCTCGTTCGCCTGCCCGCCGGTCCGCAGCTCGCACGCCGGCCGGTCGCCTACGGGGACGTGCTGTTCACGGTCGACGCCGGCGGAGCCATCGGCACGGTCGAGACGGAAGCGCAGGCCGCGCACGCAGTCACCGGGCTCGTGTTCCGCGCGCCGACGAGTGGGCGGTTCTACGGGCGCCCCGGTCCCGACAAGCCGGTGTTTGTCGAGGCTGGCATCGAGCTTCAGCCCGGCGCCACCGTGTGCTTGCTCGAGGTGATGAAGTCGTTCCACCGCGTCACGTACGACGGCGCGCGTGCGAAGGTTCGCGAGGTGCTGGTCGCCGACGGCGCGGACGTCAACCAGGGCGATCCGCTGCTCGCGCTCGATCCGGCGTGACGCTCGCGGCGCTCCGGCGTGCTCTCGGAGTCGCGCTCGATCCGGCGTGACGCGCGCAGTCGCGCTCGATTTCGCCTGAGCTCACGGCGCGCCGGGATGCGCGTCCTCGAACCCGCGCTCGGTGCGCTCGTTGACCTCGAGCACCGCGCGCAGCGCGTCCTGGTAGCTGTTCGTGTAGTCGACCGCGAGCACCGTCGCGCCAGCGATTCCGCTGACGAGCAGCGGCCAGTCGTCGCTGACGTCCAGGCTGTTGCGCTGGTACGCGATCACGGCCGGCACGATGATCGCCGTCGCCGCCGCCGCCGCGATCGCGAGCCGGATCGTCCCGTTGCGAACCTCGCCGGCGTAGATCTGCCCGGCGCCCGGAAAGATCGACCACGCGCCGGCGGTCGACGGCGACTTGTACGGCACCTGCTTCGCCGCGGCACCGAGCGCGGCCAGCTCCGAGCCCGGGTAGCTCTTCACGAGCGCGTCGAACACGACATCCGACGAGCCGACAAAGCCGGTCACGATGTGGTTGCGATACGCCCAGCCGAGTCGGTACAGCGCGAGCGCGCGCAGCGGCGATGCCGGGTTGCGGTCGAGCATCGTCTCCCAGATCTGGATCGCGCCGTCGTTCGTCTTGAGGCGCAGCGCGAACAGGTCGAGCGAGCCGGCGACCGCCTCGAGCATCGGCAGGTCGGTCGCCGAGGCGGCGAGCTCCGCGAACACCGCGCCCGTGCTGCGCCGCGAGGTGAAGCGATAGCGAAACAGGCTCTCGGCCTGCATGAACATCGCCTGATCGTCGTCGGGAGCGAACGACGCCGAGACCAGCTGCCGCGTGTGCCGGTAGTGCTCGAGCGCGCGGCGGTAGGTGTCGTCGCCCTTCGGGATCAGCAGCGAGTGGCTACACGCGGCGAGCGCGAGCAGGAACAGCCACGGCTTCACCGGGCCATCTTACGGCACCGACGATCGCGACGATCTGCTCGCGCGGCGCGATCTACAGCGCGGCGAGGCCCGCGCGTGCCGCGGCGACGACCGCGGGATCCGGATCGCCGAGCGCCGACTCGAACCACGCGCGCGCGCTCTTGCCATCGCCGCGCTCGGCGATCAGCTTGCCGAGCATCACCGCGGCGCGGCCGCGGCGCAGCGACGTCGGTGCACGATCGAGGAATGCGACGAGCGCATGCTCCGCCTCGGTCTTGCGGCCCGCGCGGGAAAGCGCGACGGCCTGGAAGTAGCGCGCGTCGGCGGCGAGAGCCGGATCACCGTCGCCGTCGGCCGCGGCACCGAGCTCGCGCGCGGCCTCGGCGGGCTTGCCTTGTTTGAGGAGCGCCCAGCCGGTGGCGAAGTGCTGCTCGGTCGGTGACGGCGTGTGAGCCGCGGGCGGGACGACCGGCGCCGGATCGGCGACGGCAACGGGAGCAGGAGCGGTCGCGGAAACAGGAGCAGGAGCGGGAGCAGGAGCAGGAGCAGGAGCAGGAGCAGGAGCAGGAGCAGGAGCAGGAGCAGGAGCAGGAGCGGTTTCGGCGGCGGGAACGGCTGGAGAATGTGCGAGCGCATGCGTCGGAGCGCGAGCCGGAACCGGAGCGGGAAGCGGAGCCGGCGCAGGCAGCGGAGCCGGAGTCGGAGCCGGAAGCGGAAGCGGATCCGGAGTCGGAACGATCTGCGTGGGAGCCGGCTGCACCGACGGCAACTCGATCTGTGCGGTGATCACGGGCGCCTTCCATGTCTGGCCGGCGGCGAGCACCACGACCTGCTGGTCGCGCACGCGGATCGTCGCGGTGCCCGTGCGCACGCGTACCTCGCGGAGCTGGTCGCTCGTGACGTCGAGCTCGTAGGCGCCGTCGCCGTCGACGCGCGCGTCCGCCGTCGCGACCTGCACGTGCTCGCCGGCGTGCGCCGAGGCGATGTGCAGCGAGCCTGCGTGCACGCGCACCAGCTCGCCGAGGCGGCCGCTGTCGTCGCGGACGACCTCGCGCTCGTAGTCCGCCTGCGACGACGCCTCGAGCTGTGCGGTCGACAGCGCACCCGGCGCGCCCGGCATCCCCGGCTGCATCGCCGACGGCGGCGCGGCCGGCTCATCGCTCCGCGAGTGCACGACCACGAGCACCGCCGCGGCAGCCGCCAGCGCACCGGCCGCGAAGCCGGCCACCACGAGCGGCCAGCGCCGGCGCGGCGTCTCGCGGTCCGCCCTGGCCGCGAGCAGCAGCGACGAACGAACCGCCTCGCGACGCGCGTCGTCCGGCTTGTCCCACGGCAGCTCGCGACCGAGCTCGGCCATCGGCTCCTCGTGCTCGTCCACCCGGTCCTCGTGCTCGCTCATGGCGGACCTCCTTCGATCGCATCGCGCAGCGCGCGGCGGGCCTCATGAAGCTTGCGGCCGAGTGTGCCCGCGCGCATCCCGAGCACGCGTGCCGCCTCGACGCCGGGCACCTCCTCGAGATCACACATCACGTACACGACGCGCAGATCCTCGGGCAGGCGCTCCAGCGCCATGGCGAGCCGATGGACCTGCTGCGCGCGCAACGCAGCCATGTCGGGTGTGCCCGACGGCGCGGGCGACGGCAGGTCCGCGATCGCCGCACGCCGGCGGACGGCGCCGCGAATGTGGTGACGCACGGTGTTCGCCGCGATCCCGAACAGGTAGCTGCGCACCGCGCCTTTGCCGCCGAACTGCTTGGCCGAGCGCCAGGCGGCGAGGAACGTCTGCTGGACCAGATCGTCGATCTCCGACGGCTCGCTGCGCAGGAGCCGCGAGATCAGCCGGTACACCGCCTCGTGATGGCGGTCGAACAGCGCGCCGAGCGCCGCGGTGTCGCCGATGCCGCACGCGGCGACCAGCGCCTCGTCGGAGATGTCGGAGATCGCGGCGCGCCGCTCCTCGACACGGCGCAGCGGCACGACCTGACCGAGTCTCTCGGAGCGGCTCACGGCACCCCCACGCGCACGCCGACGCCAAGCTGCGCGCTCGCCGCCGGTTCGCCGGGGATCGAGCCGGGCATCATGTTGCCGCTCGCATCGGGCGCGCCCGGAAACGGATCGCCGTGGCCGAACGGCGCGAGCACGATCGCCGCTGTCCCCTCGAGCCACACGTGCGCGAACAGCGGCACCGACGCGCGCAGCGACGCGCCGACCCGCGGCGTGTACGTCTCCTCGTGCACGCCGGCATTCAGGCACGGCGGCGCGGCCATGCACATCATCGTCGTCGGATCGCAGGGCGGCGGCGGCGGGCACGCATCGGTCGTCATCCTGCCGACGCCGGCCTCGAGCTCGGGCGCGACCACCACGTTGCCGAGCGCGTGCGACCAGCTCGCGGTCGCGGTCACTGCAAGATCGTCGCGCGTCGCGCCACTCGGGACATCGAGCTGCAGCACGTGCACGCGCGCGCCCACGCACAGAGCACCGGCTCGCACGCATGCGCCGCCGGCGAAGCCATTGCCGCTCGAGGCATCGAACCCGAACGTCTGCACGTAGCCGGCATCGATCGCGAACCGATCGAGCGGCGAGACCGGCGATGCAGCCGCCGGCGACGCGTCCACCGGCACGCGCGCGGGCACCGAGGGCGCCGACGACGGCGGCGACAGCGCAGGCGCCGCCTCGGGCGCGAAGTCATCATGGATCCACGAGTCGATCCACGCCGCGGCGAGCGCCGCATCGCTGACCACGCGCCCCTCGCTGCGATTCGTGCGATCGCGCACCGCGACTGCGATGCCACCGCCGCGATCGAGCTCGACGGCCGCGACCACCACCGGGCAGCCATCACGCGTCGAGCCGACCTCGATACCGAGCGACGCGAGTGCCGCGGTCACGCGCGCGATGGCCTCGGCATCACCGTCGAGATGCGCGCGCGGAGCGCAGGGCCCTGCCGAGGCGGACTGCGTCGCAGCCACCACGAGCGAGAGCACCGCGCTCCGCCGACTCACGCGCGCGGCCTCACGAGCCGCACCCGAAGTCGCCCGGCGGGTGGTCGGGCGTCATGCCGGTGCACATGCCGTTCGCGTCGCAGTCCGGAGGAGGCGGCCAGCAGGTGTTCGCCGAGCCCGACGGATCACAGCCGCACTGCATCGGGTCTCCCATGCAGGGATCCTGGCACGTCTGCGGGTCCGACGGATCGGTGCACGGAGGCGGCGGCGTCGGGCAGTCGGCCTGCGTCATCGGATCACACGGCGGTGCGCAGTTGCCCGAGGCGTCGCACATCATGCAGTTCGGGTCGGTCGACGGATCGCACATTGGCGGCGGCTGGCAGTTCGAGCCGGTCGACGGATCGCACATCGGCGGTGGGCAGTTCGCGCCCGTCGACGGATCACAGTCGGGGGGCGGCGGACAGTTCGGGTCGGTCATCGGATCGCACATCGGCGGCGGGCAGTTCGCGCCGGTGCTCGGATCGCATTGCGGCGGGCAGTTGGGATCCGTCGTCGGATCGCACATCGGCGGAGGCTGGCAGTTCGAGCCGGTGCTTGGGTCACACGGCGGCGGGCAGTTCGGATCGCTCATTGGATCGCACATCGGCGGCGGCTGACAGTTCGATCCCGTGCTCGGATCACACGGCGGCGGGCAGTTCGGATCCGTCGTCGGATCGCACATCGGCGGCGGCGTGTCGCAGCCGCCCGAGCCGCTTCCCATTCCGGATCCGTGACCGGTTCCATGACCCACTCCACCGAGGTCAAATGGATCGGTCGGCTTGCACACGCGGAACGCGAGCGCGGCGGACCGCGCATCGAGCACGTGCTGCACGCCACTCGACGTCAGCACCTGCAGCTCGTACTTCGCGCCCGCAGGCAACGACAGCGTGAACGAGCCATCGCTGCGCACGCGCGCCGCAGTCACGATGTTGCCATCGGTGACCGCGCGCACCGCGAGCGCGCCGGTGGTGGTGATCGTGCCGGTCACGACCTGGGTCTTCGGGGAATCGGTACAACCGGCTGCCGCGGCAAGCGCCAGCAGCAGGGCAGAAATGCGAGCTCTCATCGAGGCATCCTCCTGATCTCGGCCGTGTAGTGCCCGCAGGTGGCCAAGCCTTCGCCGAAATCGTCGCGAGAACCGACTGCTCGGGCTGGTGTGCAGTCCCGGGCGACTGGCTCCCCGCGGGCGCGCCTGCAGATCCGCGTTTCGACTGGGAACCCGGCCGGCATCCCCGTTGCAGTCTGCCGCCGCCATGAAACGAGCGTGGTTGGCGGTGCTGCTGCTGGGGGCCTGCGAGGTCGGCGAGGTCGACGTGGCGCAGCTCGCGATCGCCGACCACGCGGCAGGGAAGGATCCCTGCACCGACCCCGCGATCCGCCAGCGGATCGACGTGCACGCCGAGAAGAGCGACCCGCACCGCTTCGTCGGCACGCCCGGCAACGACGTCATCTTCGGCACGTCCGGCAACGACCAGATCTTCGGGCTCGGCGGCGATGACGTGATCTGCGCCGGCGACGGCGACGACTACATCGACGGCGGTGACGGTCGCGACGCGATCGACGCGGGCGCCGGCAACGACATCGTGCACGGCCGCGGCGGTAGCGATCACATCTGGGGCGGACCCGGTGCCGACATCCTGTTCGGCGACATCCTCGACGATCACCTGTTCGGCGAGGCCGGCAACGACGTGTTGATCGGCGGCCACGGCACCGACTTCATGGACGGCGGCGGCGGCAACGACTTCCTGCGCGGCGACACCGGTACCGACACGTTCATCGGCGGCGACGGCAACGACATCGCGAGCTTCGCGACCGCACTGCCGCCCGGCCAGGTCGAGGTGCTCGCCGACGGCACGCCGAGCCCGATCACCGGCATGTCGATCAAGCTCGACGGCGGCTGCAACAGCGAGGGCTGCGCGAACGGCGACGGGGGTGAAGAGGGGCTGCACGGCATCGAGCAGATCATCGGCAGCTCCTTCGTCGACCACATCGATGCGCCGGGCAAGGTCGTACGCCAGGGCACCGGCGCGCCCGCGCTCACGGTGTTCGTCGACAGCGTCGCGAGCCCGGGCGGTACCATCGTCGACAGCGGCGTCATCGTGCTCGGCGGGCCCGGCAACGATCACATCGAGATCACCGGGTCGGACGACAACATCAAGGTCACCGGCGGGGGCCTCACGGCGGGCCCGGGCTGCGCGGCGATCGCACCCGATACGATCCGCTGTCCGATCGCCGGACTACCGCTGCACTACGTGCTCGCCTACGGCGACGCCGGCGACGACACGATCCAGATGTCCGGCAGCTTCCCGCGCGAGTTCGAGGCGCACATCAGCGGCGGCACCGGCACCGATCACCTGATCGGCGGCGACGAGCAGGACGTGCTGTTCACCGGCCCCGACGGCAGCGATTGGCTCGAGGGCATGGACGGAGACGACGCGCTGATCAGCGAGAGCCACCACATCGGCGACGACTGGAAGGACGAGAACCGCCCCGAGGTCAGCAAGTACCACGACGGCGCGGATCGCCTCGACGGCGGCGCCGGCAACGACCAGCTCGTCAGCGACTACGTGTGCGGCGGCCATCGCTACATCGGCGGCCCGGGCGACGACATCGCGGGCTTCGCACGCAGCGGCAAGCCGGCGATCTGGGCGCAGCTCGGCGGCCCGACGTCCCAGGCCCACCAGACCCAGTGGTACGGGTTCGCGGCCAACATGGATCTGTGCGGCTCGGTGCACGCCGCGTGGACGACCTGGAAGACTGGCGACGGCGCCGACCTCGAGGTGCTCGAGGCGAGCGACGGCCCGGATCACCTGTGGGGCACCGACGGGCCCGACACGATCTGGAGCCGCGGCGGCGGCGACCACGTCTGGGGCTACGATGGCGACGACGAGATCCTGGCGGCCGACGGACGCGATGTCGTCGACGGCGGCGAGGGCGACAACCACATCAGTTACGGCAGCCAGTAGTCAGCGGATCAGCACGTCGCGCACGCGCCGCGGCAGGTCTGCCTCGGGATCCGCGGACGACAGCCAGTGCTTGATGCCATCGGGCACGAGCAGCTCGTCGCCGATCGTCACGAGCTTCGCCTTGGGGTGATACCGCGTGACGAACACGCGCATGTCGGCGGCATCGGACTTCGCCTGCGAATCGGCGACCGCGATGACGTCTGGCTCGAAGTCCGACTCGCCGAGCCGCACGATCGCCTCGAGGGGCGTCGCCGCCTCGACAACGCTGCAGCCGGCCGCGCGAAAGCCCTCGACCATCGCCGAGCGCCGCTTCGCATCCGCATCGATCAGCACGACCGAGATCACGCGACCGTCGGCGCGCGACGCGGTCGTCATCTCGTCGATCAGCGTCAACAGATCCGCCGGTGGTGCGTCGAATGCGACCGCGACGCCCCCGGCGGCGATCCGGACGATGCGGCCCGTGGCGCGCAGCCACTCGGCGTGGCGGCCATCGACGCGCAGCTCGAGCTCGACGGAGCGTCCGAGCCAGTCGGCCGGTGCAGCGACCGGCGTGTGCACGAATGCACCGCCGACGCTGACGCTCCCGAGCCGCCCCTGCTGCGGGTCCCCGGTGACGTTGAGGATGACGGCGCCCTTCGGCGAGATGCGATGATGGCGCCGGCGCTCGACGAGTGGATCTGTGCTCATGGAAACTCTGGACCAGCAGAAAGGCCGACGGCCTGTCCGCGGGGCTCCAAGCTTCGATCCGCGTGCACCGTACCACCGATATCGTCGATGTCCCGCGCAGAATGATGCGCGAGCGGCGAGCGAGTAGGATGCGGCGGTGAGCTGCCGCCACCTCGTTGCCGCTGCCGCCGGATGCGACACCGCATTCACCGTCGATGCATCGCGCGTGACGTTCGGGCATGGCGCTCTCGCCGAGGTCGGCGACCGGGCGCGGGCGCACGGCATGAAGCGCGTCGCGCTGTTCACCGATGCGCGGCTGCGTGCGCTGCCGTGGTTCGAGGAAGTCACGCGCGCGCTGGCCGGCCTCGATGTCGCGGTGTTCGACGCGGTCTCGATCGAGCCGACCGACGAGTCGTTCGACCAGGCGATCCGATTCGCACGCGACGCGAAGCCCGATGGGTACGTCTCGCTCGGCGGCGGCTCGGTGATGGACACGGCGAAGGCCGCGAACCTCTACGCCACGCATCCCGCGCCACTGCGCGCGTACGTCAACGCGCCGGCCGGCGACGCGCAGCCGGTGCCCGGGCCGCTCGCGCCGCACATCGCCTGCCCGACGACGTCGGGGACCGGCAGCGAGGTCACCGGCATCGCGATCTTCGACTGGCTCGCGCTGCACGCGAAGACCGGCATCGCATCGCCGCGCCTGCGTCCGACCGAGGCGCTCGTCGATCCGCAGGTCACGCAGACGCTGCCCGCAACCGTGGTCGCGGCGAGCGGCATGGATGTGCTGTGTCACGCGATCGAGTCGTACACCGCGCGGCCGTTCACGCTGCGCGCGAAGACGGCGGCGCGGCCGATGAGCCAGGGCAGCAATCCGTGGAGCGACCTCGGCTGTCGCGAGGCGATGCGGCTGTGCGCGGCGCATCTCGCGGCGGCGGTCGCGGGCGATGCGGCGGCGCGCGAGCAGATGATGTGGGCCGCGACGCTCGCGGGCATCGCGTTCGGCAACGCCGGCGTGCACGCACCGCACGCGATGGCGTACGCGATCGCCGGTCGCGTTCGCGACTTCACGCCCGCGGGGTATCCCGAGGGGCCGATCGTGCCGCACGGCATGGCGGTCGCGCTCGGCGCGCCGGCGGTGTTCGCGCGGTTCGCGGAGCACGCGCCCGATCGTCATCGCGAGGCGGCCGCGCTGCTCGGCGGCCCGATGGCCGACGATCTCGCGCACCAGGTCCGCGCATTGTCGCGCGCGATCGGCGTGCCTGCCGGCCTCACCGGCGTCGGCTACACCGCGGCCGACATTCCCGATCTCGTCGCCGGAACCCTGCCGCAGCAGCGCCTGCTCGCGAACAGCCCGTGCGACGTCGATGCCGACTGCCTACGCGAGCTCTTCCATGATTCCCTCGATTAGCGACTACCCGTACGTCACGACGATCACGACGCGCTGGATGGACAACGACATCTACGGGCACGTCAACAACGTCGCGTATTACAGCTTCTTCGACAGCGCCGCGAATCAGTTCCTGATCGAGCACGGCCTCGACATCGAGCACGGCACGATCATCGGGCTCGTCGTCGAGTCGAAGTGCGAGTACCACGCGCCGCTCGCGTATCCGCAGGTGCTGCGCGCGGGAGTGCGCGTGGAAAAGCTCGGCAACCGCGCCGTCACCTATGGAATCGCGATCTTCGGCAGTAGCGAGCGTGCGGCGGCCCACGGTCATTTCGTGCACGTCTTCGTCGATCGCGTGACCCGGACGCCGACGCCGATCCCCGAGCAATTACGTTCAGCCCTGCAGTCGATTTTGGTTCACAATGCCCCAGCGTGACGCTATAGGGTCCGCGCCGTGGTCGGACCGCACGATCCAGATCGCACGCTCGATGCGCATCCCGGCGATCGTGCGCCCCTGGTCGCGCCGTTCGCGGCGGGCTTCACGATCGGTCACTTTCGCGTCGTGCGCGAGCTCGGTGCCGGCGGCATGGGCGTCGTGTTCGAGGCCTACGATCCGGACCTCGATCGGCGAGTCGCGATCAAGGTCGTCAAGGGCACGACCGCGACGACCGAGGCCGGCGCGCGGCTGATCCGCGAGGCGCAGGCGATGGCGAAGCTCGCGCATCCGCACGTCGTCGCGGTGCACGAGGTCGGCACGATCGAGGGCCAGGTGTTCCTGGTCATGGAGCTCGTGCCCGGCGAGACGCTGCAGGCGTGGCTCGAGACGCCGCGGCCGTGGCGCGAGATCGTGGGTGCGTTCGCGCAGGCCGGTGAAGGACTCGCCGCGGCGCACCACGCCGGCATGGTCCACCGCGACTTCAAGCCGACCAACGTGCTCGTCGATCATGCGGGACGCGTGCGCGTCGGCGACTTCGGGCTCGCGCGCGAGGATGACATCGAGCTCGCCAAGGGCAGCGACCGGCTCGTCGCCGGGACGCCCGGATACATGGCGCCCGAGCAGCGCGTCGGCGATCCCGTCGATGCGCGCGCCGATCAGTATGCGTTCGCGGTGTCGCTGCAGCAGGCGCTGAAGAAGGTGGCGCACGTGCCGCGCCGGGTGCGCGCCGCGATCGTGCGCGGGCAGTCGATCGATCCCGACGATCGGTATCCGACGATGGAGGCACTGCTCGGCGAGCTGCGACGCGCGCTGTCGAACCGGCGCACGTGGATCGCGGCGATCGCGGCGGCCGCGCTGGTTTCGGGTGGTGGCGCTGCGGCGGCCGTGATGCTCGCGCAGCCGGCAGCCGACGACTGCGGCGCGAACCTCGTCGATAGCGTCTGGCAGCACCGCGTGCCGTTCGCCGGGCCGGCGGCTGCCACGACCACGAAGATCGTCGACGACTGGGCCGCGTCGTGGAAGCTCGGCCGCGCCGCGGCGTGCAAGTCGGAAGCGCGGACCGCGCGCGTCGCGTGTCTCGATCGCGGCCTCGCCGAGCTGCGCGCCCAGGTCGCGCTGTGGAGCGACCGCGGAGCCGCCGAGCACGCGGTGACCGCCGCCGCCGCGCTGCCGCCGCCCGCCGAGTGCGCCGGCGAGACCCGCGAGACGATCACCTCGGCACCGTTGGTCGCGCGGATCGCACAGCTCCACGCGCTCGAGCGCTCCGGCAAGACGAAGGACGCCATGCCGATGGTCACCGGCGTGATCGCCGATGCCGAGGCGACGAAGGATCCGGCGACCATCGCGGCGGCGCAGCTCGCGGCCGGCGAGATCGAGCGCGATAACGACGCGCTGGCCGCGGCCCGCGATCACCTCGCGCGCGCCGCCGAGCAGGCGGGCACGGCGGGCAACGATGCGCTGCTCGTCGAAGCGCTGACGTTCGAGGTGATCGTCGCCGGTGATCAGGGCCGCCCTCTCGACGCGCTCGGGATCGCCGATGCCGCCAAGGCGGTCGCGGCGCGAGGCC
>Ga0207683_10004176_pt1 | contig 12504 bp, 10 predicted proteins | sample KBSM73metaG_FD_184333 | JGI IMG/M metagenome (GOLD analysis project Ga0207683, IMG submission 184333) | Miscanthus rhizosphere microbial communities from Kellogg Biological Station, Michigan, USA - KBS M7-3 metaG (SPAdes) (version 2) | ecosystem: Host-associated > Plants > Roots > Rhizosphere >...
GATGGTGTGATCTATGGCAGATATAAATTCTGGTATGAAAAAGTGAAGTAGGAAATGCGGTCGAAATTCTTTGACTACAACTTTCGTCATAACGATTAAAAATATTTACTATTCGGTTGGTTTTTTTATTTTCACAATTCTAAAATTGGAAAATGAAAAAACTTTTTTTGTTAGCAATCACGCCTTTTCTATTTTTTTCCGCAATTTGTCAGGCACTCAAATCTCCCGAAGAATTTCTCGGTTATAAAATCGGTACTCACTATACACCTCACTGGAAAATCGTTAGCTACTTTCAATACGTAGCGAATACGTTGCCGGCTACAGTTAAATTGTTGCAGTATGGCGAAACCAATGAAGGACGTCCATTATTAGCAACATTTATCGGCACAGCGGACCATATCCAGAATCTCGAATCGATCCGCATGAATAATATCCGGCTGGCCAGTCTTGCAAAAGATAAAATGGCTGCTGTTGAGGATGGCACACCGGCGATAGTCTGGCTCAGTTATAATGTACATGGAAATGAAACATCTTCTTCTGAGGCAGCAATGCTTACGCTATATGATGTTGCTGATTCAAGAAACACAAAAACGCAGGAGTGGCTGAAGAATACACTGGTTGTTATTGATCCCTGTATCAACCCGGATGGACGTGACCGTTATGTAAACTGGTTTAACTCAATAGTGGGTAAACAATATAACCCGCGAATCGATGCCCGCGAACACCGGGAACCCTGGCCCGGCGGCAGAACGAATCATTACAACTTTGACCTGAACCGCGACTGGTCGTGGCAAACACAGGTGGAAAGTCAGCAGCGGATGAAATTATATAACCAATGGCTGCCGCAGGTACATGTCGATTTTCATGAACAGGGAATAAACAATCCCTATTATTTCGCTCCGGCGGCACAGCCTTATCATGAAGCTATCACTCAATGGCAACGGGATTTCCAGGTCACCATCGGGAAAAACAATGCAAAATATTTCGACGCCAATAACTGGTTGTTTTTTACAAAAGAAGTATTTGATCTTTTCTATCCTTCTTACGGTGACAGCTATCCTATTTTTAACGGCGGTATCGGCATGACCTATGAACAGGGCGGAGGCCCCGCCGGTGGTTTAGGCGTATACAAAGAGGAAGGAGATACGCTGGCACTCACGGATAGGGTGATGCATCATTACACGACCTCACTAAGTACTATTGAAATTTCATCCCTCAATGCGGCAAGACTGGTAAAAGAGTTTCATAAGTTTTTCAATGATGCGGTCAGTAACGGATCGGGGGAATACAAATCATATGTCATAAAAAACTTGCCACAGGATGGCGAAAGAATAAATTCAATGCTTGATCTGCTGGATAAAAACGGAATTCAATACAGTGCCGTGTCAGGCAATGGTAAAGGCTACAACTACAACAATGGCAAAGAAGAATCCTTTACTGCTTCGACCGGTGATGTACTTATCAGTGCGGTTCAGCCGAAAGCGGTAATGGTTAAAGTGTTGTTTGAACCTAAAACAAAGCTGGTTGATTCATCGACGTATGATATTACGGCGTGGTCATTGCCGTATGTGTATGGATTGAATGCATACGCATCAAAAGATAAAATAAATCCGGCAGGAGCCTATACACGGGCCACAGACCCGGTTACTACGGCATCCGATGTGTACGGCTACGTTATCCGCTGGCAGGGTGTGCAAACCGCGAGAGCAGTGGGTGAGTTGTTGCAGCAGGGAATAATTCTTCGTATTGCCGACAAACCGTTTGAAGTAAGCGGTCAGCAATTTGACAGGGGGGCTGTTATTGTTTTAAAAAACAGCAACAATGTATTCGCGGGTTCCTTGTGGAATATTGTCACTAAAATCTGCAACAACAATCATGTAAAATTGAATGCTGTTACAACCGGTTTTGTTGATAAAGGTTATGATTTTGGCAGTGATAATATACGTGTATTGAAAGCGCCAAGAGTTGCTTTGCTTACGGGCGAAGGCACCAGTTCAAACGGCGCCGGTGAAGTGTGGCATTTTTTTGAAAAGCAATTAAATTACCCGCTCACATTGATCAATGCCAACGATGCAGGTCGTGCAGACTGGAAGAATATTGACGTATTGATTATGCCGGACGGCAGCTATCGTTTTCTGAACGATAAATCCGCCTCCGATGATTTAAAGCAGTGGGTAATGACGGGTGGAAGGATAATTGCATTGGAAAATGCAGTGTCACAATTAACAAGGCTTGACTGGATTAACCTTAAACAGAAGAAAGAAGATGATACAACCGATAAAAAAGATAAAGACATTTACAGCGCTTTAAAAAAATTCGACACAAGAGAAAGAGATAATATTTCCAATACAACACCCGGTTCTATTTTCAAAGTTGACCTGGATAATACCCACCCGCTGGCGTTTGGTTATCCGTCGTATTATTACACATTGAAAATGGATAATAACATTTATGAGTTTATGAAAGATGGTGGCTGGAATGTGGGTGTAATAAAAAAAGACAATGCAATTGCCGGTTTCGTAGGAGATAAGTTAAAAACGAAATTAAAAGATGGATTGTTATTCGGCATTCAATATACAGGCCGCGGTTCCGTTACGTTTCTTACAGACAATTTATTGTTTCGCAATTTTTGGGAAAACGGCAAGCTGATGTTCTGCAATGCAGTTTTTCTTACCGGTAGATAAAATATAAGGAAAAAGAGATTCATTTGACCAGGCAAATGCAGAGCAAATTGAATTATTGGCAAAAGCAGAAGCGGAGAAAATTTCGTTGACCGGTAACGCAGAAGCTGAACAGATACTGGCCATTGGTAAATCAAATGCATAGTATATAAGCTTTCTGTTGACGCGATAGGAAGTAATAACTTTACGCAGTTGAAAATTATGGAGTCTATCGCTAATCAGAATGTGAAAATAATGCCGGATGTACTGATCGGTGGCAATGGTGATGGTGGCAATAGAGGAATCAGCGGTTAGTTAGGTTTGCAGATTTTGCAGCAATCGGACAGGAAAGTAAATGGCGACGAACATAATGCCAGGAACTAAATATAAATGGCTTGCCCCGGTTATGCCGGGGCATTTTTGTTTTGTTAAAAAACGGGATTTATGCAAATGGAAATTGCTTCTTACACAGTTCGTGTATATTCGCTGAATATTTTTTTGAGGTATGCTCCGAATTTTAGTGTTATTTCTTTTTGCTGCTTTTTTTTCAACAATTAATTCATTATCTGCACAAACGCCGAAGAGCTGGACATCGGCCGAAATATACCAGGGCCTGCGCAAGCTCAATGTATTGGGAGCAGTATTATATATAGCGGCGCACCCTGATGATGAGAATACGAGATTGATCACTTACTTTTCTAAAGACAGGTTATTTCGTACAGGGTATCTTTCAATGACAAGAGGTGATGGCGGACAGAACCTGATCGGTAATGAGCAAGGCGTAGAATTGGGCCTGATACGAACGCAGGAATTATTGGCAGCAAGAAGGGTAGACGACGGCGAACAGTTTTTTACCCGCGCTTATGACTTTGGCTTTTCAAAAAATCCTGCTGAAACATTTACAAAATGGGATAAAGAAAAAATTCTGAGCGATGTTGTATGGGTAATAAGACAGTTTCAGCCGGAAGTTATTATTACACGTTTTCCGACAACCGGTGAAGGTGGTCATGGTCATCATACAGCTTCTGCGATATTGGCCAATGAAGCATTTACTGCTGCAGCCGATCCTAACCGTTTTCCTGAACAGCTACAGTACGGTGTTAAACCGTGGCAGGTAAAACGTATTCTCTGGAACACGTTCAATTTTGGAAATACAAATACAACAGCGGAGAATCAGTTTAAAATAGATGCCGGTGGTTACAATCCTTTGCTCGGGAAAAGTTATGGAGAAATAGCTGCTGAAAGCCGCAGCCAGCATAAAAGCCAGGGATTTGGTGTTCCTGCATCACGAGGGGCAGCATTGGAATATTTCAAAACAACAGGAGGTGATGCACCGGTAACTGATATCATGGATGGCATTGATCTTACATGGAAAAAAGTAAATGGCGGATCATCGATTTCAATAATCATTGACAGATTAATTGCTTCTTTCGACCTGCTGCATCCTGAGAAATCAGTAAAAGGCTTAGTAGAATTGTATAAATCGATCAGTGCATTGCCGGCAAGCTATTGGAAACCGCAAAAACTAAAAGAAGTACAACAATTGATCGAGCAATGCAGCGGCTTATTTATCGAAGCAACTGCTTCGGAACAATTCGCCGTGCAGGAAGATTCGGTGAAGATCAATTTTTTGATGAATAATCGCCTGGGTGTAAATGCTATTATTAAACAGGTGAAACTTGATAAATTCGATTCCCTATTGAATCAGTCGTTGGATAAAAACAAGAACCTGGTTTTTTCAAAAACTGTGTTTGTTCCCATTTCAAAAGAAATAACGCAACCCTACTGGCTGGAAAATAAAATGGAACAGGGCTATTTCAATGTAACCAATCAACAAAAAATCGGGCAGGCTAATGTGGATGCCGCATATACGATGATTGCCACATTAACTATAGAAGGACAGGAATTCAATTTTTCAAAACCTGTAAAATATAAATATACAGATCCTGTGAAAGGGGAAGTATATCAGCCTTTAACTATCGTACCGGCGGCAACACTGGGAGATATTTCTCCTTTTTATTTAAAGAATAACAACGATGAAATAATCGATGCGGCGTTAACGGCGAGACGTACCAATAGTTTTGATAAATCAACAGGTACACCGCATACGAACGGTTCTGCAGATACATTGACTCTCCCGTTGAATTATAATCTTAAAAAAGGAGGAGTGCTTCATTTTCCCTTTGCCGTAAAAGATTTAAAAAATGAACCGTATAAGTTGGTTGTAGATGAAAGTAACAGACCCGGCAAGATTCAAAAGTCAATTTATTATGATCATATACCGGCAATTACCTATTTTAAAGATGCAGTTACGACCATAGATAGTTTCAACCTGCAGATTTATGGCAAGCGGATCGGCTATATTGTTGGCGCGGGCGATAAAGTACCCGAAGCGCTTGAGCAGATGGGTTATGAAGTAACTATTTTAGGTAATAAAGAATTGTCGAGAAATAATCTCCAGCAATTCGATGCAATTATTGCTGGTGTAAGAGCCTACAACACAGATGAATGGTTAAACAGTCACTACGATGCATTGATGAGGTATGTAAACGATGGCGGAAACCTGATTGTACAATATAATACCAGTACGCAAATCGGACCGATACGGGCAAAAATTGGTCCCTATAATTTTGATATCACCCGCACAAGGGTAACGGATGAAAATGTACCGGTAAAATTTATAAATGCCGAAGACTCAGTTTTAAATTTTCCAAATAAAATAACGGCTGATGATTTTAACGGCTGGGTGCAGGAACGAAGTATTTATCATGCAGCGAATTGGGATAAAAATTTCCGGACTGTTTTTTCGATGAATGATCCTGGCGAAAATCCTGATGAAGGCAGTCTGATCATTGCTAAATATGGCAAAGGCTATTTTTCGTATACCGGGCTTGTATTTTATCGTGAGTTACCGGCAGGTGTGCATGGTGCATATCGACTGATGGCCAATCTTATTGCTTTAAATAGAAGGAAAGCGTTTTGAATTGAAGCTGTAGGCAATAGGCTATATGCGATAAGCGATAGGCTTAACCAATAAGCGCAAGACGTTTAGGTGTTGATTTTCGGAATTAGATACCGGCTGTCATAAGGCCCAAAGCTTATAGCTATTCAAACATTCACATAATTTTTATAACGAGAAGATTAAGTTTGCTGCTTATGAGTTCGGAACAGGATGCATCACGACGAAATTTAGCTGCTGTGCTCGCCATTGTGCTTGGACTTGCCATCGGGTTATTCATTAAGCGGGTACGTGTAGGTCTGCTGATCGGTATTGTATTGGGGGTTGTTGCAATAATGCTGTATAAACGTAAACGATCATGACAGAGACGGAAAACGATAAGATCCCTGTTTTTAAAAAATGGAGCCAGTGGTATACATTGGTGATTTTGTTCCTGGTTACACTAATAATCCTTTTCTATTTTTTTACTAAACATTTTTCATGACCACCCTTGACTGGATTGTTCTGGTCATCACACTGCTGACAATCGTTGCGTATGGCTTGTACAAAAGCCGGACGACCCGCAACCTGGATGGATATTTTTTATCCAACCGCAGTCATTCATGGGGATTAGTTTTGTTGAGTATAATCGGCACACAGGCCAGCGCCGTTACATTTATTTCAGCACCCGGCCAGGCGTATACAGATGGAATGCGTTTCGTGCAGTACTATTTTGGATTACCGTTGGCGATGATCGCTATTTGTATATTTTTCGTCCCCATCTTCAGCCGGTTGAAAGTATATACCGCTTACGAATACCTGGAAAACCGCTTCGACGGCAAAACAAGAATGCTGATCTCTTTTTATTTTTTATTGCAAAGAGGGTTATCAACCGGCATCAGCGTATTTGCTCCGTCAATTATTCTTTCATCTTTATTAGGCTGGAATATATACTGGACAAATGTTTTCATGGGTGGGTTGCTGATCATTTATACCATGAGTGGTGGTGCAAAAGCTGTTGCCTATACGCAACAACTTCAGTTGGTCATCATTTTTGTAGGAATGTTTCTGGCTGCATATATGATTGTGCATATGCTGCCAAAAGATGTTGGTTTCACGGATGCATTGCACGTAAGCGGCAAGCTGAACAAGATAAATGTGATAACGACGGGATTTAACAAAAACGGGTTTGACTGGAGTGATCAATACAATTTATTCAGTGGTATCATTGGCGGTTTTTTTCTTGCACTATCTTATTTCGGCGCCGATCAATCGCAGGTCGGCCGTTACCTGACGGCGAAATCTGTAACCGAAAGCCGGATGGGACTGTTGATGAATGGATTTGTAAAAGTGCCGATGCAGTTTGCGATTCTATTGATCGGTGGAATGCTGCTTACTTTTTACCAGTTTAATAGAGCGCCGATTTTTTTTAATGACGTGGAGGTGGCAAAAATTGAAAAATCGCCGTTACGCGATTCATTTCTTTTGGCCAAACAGGAGTATGAAAATATAGCGGTAAAGAGAAAGGAAGCCGTTTCATCGTTTGTTCAAACATTGCACGCTGACAATAGTACTGACGCCGATGTATCAACGAAAACAGCAGAAATGAAACAACTGCAGCAGCAATCTGACAGTATCCGGAAAAAAGTAGGGGATTGGATCAGTTCAAAACAGGTTGGCGGCAATGGAAAAGATACCAACTATATTTTTCTTCGGTTTGTACTGGATTATTTACCCGCCGGACTAATAGGTTTATTAATCGCGATTATATTCCTCGCATCATGGGGAAGTATTGCGGCAGCTATCAATTCGTTGGCAAGTTGTACGATGATTGACTTTCACAGGAAACTAAGTAAGAAAGAAATGGGCCATGAAAAGGAATACCTCATTTCCAAGCGATACACGTTAGGGTGGGGGATATTTTGCGTTATTGTGGCGATGTTTACTTATAATATCGGTAATAGTTTGATCGAGGCGGTGAATGTTCTCGGTTCTTTATTTTACGGCCCGATACTCGGCGTATTTATCGTTGCCTTCTTTTTTAAAAAAATAAAAAGCAGCACCGCTGTTTTCTGGGCTGCTGTTTTTGCAGAGCTGGTAGTATTATCTGTATTTCTTATCGCAAAAAAAAGGATTGGCTTTTTATGGCTCAATCCTATTGGCGTTAGCGCAGTTATTTTGTTTTGTTTTTTATTCCATCCTTTTTTTAAGGCTTCCGAACAAAACACAAAGAACGCGAAGTAATGTTTGGTGTTTTTTGTGAAAGATATTTTTTTGACCATCCTGGCGGTTACCCGCAAAGACACAAAGAACACAAAGTGTAAAGATGAAGGCGTTTTATGATCTTTATCAGCGAAAAACGTTGTGTCCTTTGCGGTAAATAGAATTTATTTCAACTGCGCCATCAATTTATCATTTAACCGCACATAATCATCGTTGCCGGCTTTGATTGCAAGCTCACGTGATTTTTGTGACGCTGCTTTTGCTTCTTCCTTTTTACCCAATTTGGCCAGGCAGTTTGCTCTTTGCAGGTGTACCCAATATCCATCCGGTTCCTGTTCTGCTGCTTTATCAAACCATGCAAGGGCCTGGTTCAGGTCTTTACCGTTTTCCATATAATAAACAGCAGCCTGGTAATACGGGCGATTGTCGCTGCCCATTACTTCTTTTATTCTTGCGGTTACTTTCGTATCAACGTCTGTTGTAATCGGTACGGTAACAAACGTGTTCTCCCACATCATCTGCATTTCGCAGCTGGAAGGTTTTAAATTTGCAAATTGAATCGTGAATGATTCAACAACATCTTTCAGTGCCACCGGTTTCACCGTCGTTCTTACCAGGTCATTTTCCGGTTTGTAAGCAGCGGGTCCAGTGATGTCTAATTGTTTTGATATTATTACTGTCCACACATCTTTATCCGGGATTGTGATCAGTCCATATTCACCTTTCGGAATTTTTGTACCGCCGATCGTTACATCGTCACCGAACTCAATTTTCGTTGCGCTATTGGCGCCGGTCCGCCATACTTTACCAAAAGGAACAAGATCGCCAAACACCTTTCTTCCTTTGATAGCGGGGCGGGAATACGTTAATGTAATGGAAGAGAGACCAAAATTTTGTTTAAGGGTTTGCGTAGGGCTGGGTTGCGGTGTTTCTATGGATTGTCCAACCGCGAAAAAAATACAGCAAATGGCAATAGCAGTCGAAAGCGATTTCTTCAGCATAAATAAAATTTTAGTGACAAAGGTAAGTATGAAATACGGAGGGAAATTCAATAATGTTTAGTTGAATTATTTTGTACCCGGCAGTATTGCTGCTGTCACCGTCCCTTGCGTCGCACCCTTGTACGGAAGCAATTCTACTGAACAATACCGAAGCACCGCAAACGGGTTAAGCTGTTAATTGAAATAAACAGGACTCATAAACATGCTGCTGAATGCACAGGCGGGAGTCTTATTTCGTGCAGGTATGGCGGACGGGATGGCTCCGCAAAAGCGAAACAAGCGATCGGGCCGGGTCGCCTATTGAAACGTCACCGAAACTTTTGCACGTTTGTTTTTCTTGTTCTTTTTCCATTTCGGACCTTCCTTTAAAAGGCGGATCGCTTCTGCATCACATTCTTTGCAAACTGATTTTTCAACTTTGATGTTAACGGGTTCGCCAAATTCATTGACGTCAAATGACAGGTCAACTTCACTCGAAGGATCTGTTTTCATTTTAATCTCATCGGAGATCTTGATATTATTAGCGATATACGTATCATAATTGTACCAACCATCGGCAGGTTCCGGTTCTTCCAGTTTCATATTGTTATCCATCCGTTTTCGCTCCGAGTTTACGTTTCGGTTACTGATGACCGTGGATGGAATATTTTTTGTATCCTGCTCCAACACGATTGAATTGTTGGAGCGGGCAGTTTGTAATGTGGTCATTTTATTTTCAAAACCAACGGAACGTACCTGCACATTCAGTGTAGAATCCGGAGAGATAAGCGTAAAATTTCCCTTTACGTCGGTATAGGTTCCGATATTATCAGGTACGATGGTAACATTTGCAAAAGGTAATGGACTATTATTTTGATCCATTACCTGCCCGCGGAACAAACGCGTTTGGTTGTTTTGGGCAGCAATTCCCCTTGCCGCAGCGGATTCCTTTAAAGCGTATGCCTTTTTTTGAGGTTGTAAATTTTTATCTTTTGCATTGGCGGCAGTTGATTCTGCTTGAAGATGATGTTGTACTGTATCAGGAATTCTTTTGATCGCATTTTCATTTTTCGCAGCAACATCATACGTGTCCTGTTGCGGCGCAGCATTGGCGTTACTTTCTAATTCCTCATCCGTTGTTTTTTGTTTAGTCGCTGATTTTTGTTTGGCAACGGACAAAACATCTTTTTTATTCTCTTTATCGTTTTTAGGCTGTACTTCTTTTTGTAATGTTGTTGCTTCGGATGATTTGTTTTCAGTTGCTGCAACGGAATTTTTTACCGTGTCTGCCTGCTGCATTTTAATTACGGCAGTATCTTTTGCTGCAGCTTTATCTTTCTCAGTAGCTGATGCTACTTCATTTTTATTGCTTACCAGGAAATAGTTGTACGTCAACAAGCCCGCTCCTGCGAGCAATATAAATACTGCTGCTACGCGTAACCAGGTAAATCCTTTTTTCTTTAACGGGATCACCTTACCAATTCTTTCATCGAGTTTTTTATCCAGCGAAACAATATCAGCGTTTGTATCTGTTGAAGTGGTCCCATACCCTTCTATCGCGTCTGCTAAAAAAGGATCATCCAGCGCTGCTTTTTCCAACGCATGCCTTTCTTTCGCTGTCATCAGGCCTTTATGATATCGCTCAATGTCAGCGGCCGAATAGTCGATATGTTTTTCTTCGTTCATCGGATAATACTGATTATCACGCTTCGGATTTTTTATCGGTTGTTGCCGTGTTTTCCATACAAATCTTCAGGTTTCTTCGTCCATTTTGTATAAAACTTCTAACCTGGTTCCATTCATGACCGGTAATTTCCGTTATTTCATTGTAGCATTTCCCTTCAAGATAAAACAGTTGAATAACAGTTCGCTGCTCACTTGTCAATGTCTTCAAACAATGTTCCATCTTTTGCAGGTTTTCTTCTTTTTCCAGCACGCCATTCAGATGCACATTTTCATCATTTTGCATAAGCGTGGCACTTATTTCTACCGTCTTCAGGTTTTTGGGAGAACGTAACTGCATCAGGCAGTAATTTTTAGCTACCTGGTAAAGCCAGCTTTTGAAGTTATCCACTTCGTGCTTTTTCAGCTTCACCACCAACTCTTCAAATATCTGCATCACGGCATCCTTTGCTGATTCACTGTCTTTTAAATACTTGAGACATACGCCGTATACAAGGTCCATATATCGCCTGTACAATTCGCCTAACGGATCCAGCCCGGCAGATTTTTTATAAGCATCTGCCAGTTCTTTATCAGTAAGCGATGACTTGTTTATGTTTCCTGTAAACGGCACGAATTAAAAATAGTAAATAAAATTTTTACCGCGTCTTGTGTATTTCTTAAAACTGCGGCATCCCTATTGAAAACAGTATTATGAAAAGAGTATTTCTTCTTTCATTGCCTTTGTTTGCGTTTGTTTGGGCATTTAGTCCCGCTTCTTTGTTCAAGGTCGGAGGTAAAATAAAAGTTGAACAGGGCAATCGGGCATTTATACGATTGGTAGAATCAATACAGTTGCTGGCGGCCAATGACAGCAACGACGTGGATGGTGAGGTACCGGCACGCAAACACAAATGAAAAAACCTGTAACAATCCGCAATGGCTATTCGTCATACATACACTGCTGTTTATTTCTGCAATATTTCTGATTCAGCAAAAAATATTTTTCAAATCAGTTCATCTAACAGCCGGTTAGAGACTGCGGGCCCTGTTTCTACGGGGCCTTTAACGTATGCGGGTTAGGCAAGAATAAATGCTCAATGTTCGATGCGCAACGTGCACTATTCAACAAAACGATTTCTAAACTTTAAAAACCCTGTTTATGAGTAAAAAGATACAACTTCATATTCCAACTCCCTGCCATGAAAATTGGGATAACATGAGTCCTGTCGATAAAGGACGGTTCTGTATGTCCTGTCAGAAAAAGGTAATTGACTTTACGGGAATGAATGATGAACAACTTGTTGCATATTTTAAAAAGCCTGCTGAATCGGTATGCGGTCGTTTTGAGGAAAGTCAATTAAATAGAGAAACACGAGTTCCGAAAAAAGAATTGCCTTGGGTGAAGTATTTCTTTCAGTTTACTCTTCCGGCGTTTCTTCTATCGATGAGATCAGATGCTCAAAAACTGTCATCAAAAGATAAGCTGGCTATTTGTGCAACGAGTGATGTTGTAGTCGGAAAGTTGACCGCTAAAGCAGTAAAAAAGCAATTATTTATCAATACAAGGGAAGTGAAAGGCGTTGTATTAGATGAAAGTAATACACCCGTTTCATACGCAACAGTTAAGTTAAAAAATAGCAATAGTCTTGTCCATTCAGATTCATCGGGAAATTTTTCAATCAACGTCAACGAGGGAGATGCACCTTTAATTCTGATTGTTAGTTGTATAGGATATAAACCTGTTGAAACAGAAATTATAATCGAAAGATATACCCGAGAAATAAATTTGAAAGTTAAACTAAGTGCCTCCCTTGAAATATTTGAAAGAGTAAACCTGAACACTGACAACTTTCAAAAAAGCATTTGTACAATAGCAGGCGGAGTTATTTCTGGAGTAAGAATAGAAAGAACATGGATAGATACATTAAAAGACACAATCCCATTAAAAGATACGATCCAACGTGTCTTATCGAAATTTTCCATTTACCCCAATCCTGTAACCCTTAACCAATGCATTACAATAGAAAACAAAAAATTA
>Ga0207683_10004178_pt1 | contig 12498 bp, 10 predicted proteins | sample KBSM73metaG_FD_184333 | JGI IMG/M metagenome (GOLD analysis project Ga0207683, IMG submission 184333) | Miscanthus rhizosphere microbial communities from Kellogg Biological Station, Michigan, USA - KBS M7-3 metaG (SPAdes) (version 2) | ecosystem: Host-associated > Plants > Roots > Rhizosphere >...
GTGAACGCCGAGAACACCCCGGCGCCCACCATCGAGCCGAGCCCGATGACGACGGCGTCCCGCACACCGAGGCGGCGGTGCAGCGCGGGGCGGGACTGGTCAGTCGTCGGCGTCGTCCTCGCTGTCGTCCCACCCGGCGAAGTACGTCACGACCTGGATCTCCGGGTTGTCGGCGACCTCGAGGACGAGCTGACGCAGCCCCACCTCACGGTTGTCGGGGAGCCGAACACGCTTGATACCACTGCGGTTCGGTGGGCCGTCGTGGCGTTCCCACCACGTGCGGGCCTCCGGCGTGATCGCGAAGACCTCCTCGAGGAGGGCCATGAACGACGGGTCGTGCCCGAACTGCGAGTACGACTCCCGGAAGTGCGCGACCTGGTTGCGCGCCTCGGCCTCCCAGTCGACGTAGAGCCGGCGGGCATACGGGTCGCAGAGGTAGAACCAGAGCATGTTCTGCTCCTCGGGCGGCCGGCGGTGCCAGTTCGTGAACAGCAGCTCGGCGGCGCGGTTCCAGTGCATGAGGTCCCAGCGCGCGTTCATCGTGTAGGTGGGGTTGGGGTCGAGGACGTCGACGAGCTCGTGCACCTCCTCGCCGATCTCGGTGAGGATCGAGTGGTGGCGCGGCGGCTCACCGGTACGCAGGTTCAGCAGCTGTCGTTGCTCGCCGGCGGTCAGGTTCAACGCACGTCCGATCGACCGCAGCACCTCCTTCGAGGGCCGCACGTCGCGGCCGCGCTCGATGAACGTGTAGTACGCGACCGAGATGTCCGCGAGCTCCGCGACCTCCTCGCGCCGCAGCCCAGGGTCGGCCGAACTGCGCTGTCCGCGGGGGCGGCGGAGGCCGGCCTCCTCGGGTTGGAGCCGCATCCGGCGCTCGCGCAGGAACTCCCCGAGCGAGGGAGCGGGGCCGCCGCTCTCGTCGCCGCCCGTGGCTGCCATGGCGCCAGTGTGCCAGCGGGCCGCGCTACCTGCCCATGGTGGTGGCCCGACTTCGAAGACAGCGCGTATGCCCCTCCATTAGCGTGGTGGGCATGGCAGGTCGTGCGCGCAGCACCACCCGGCCGCCTCGGGTCGAACCCGAGTCGCCGGCCGGCTTGCTGGTTCGACTCCGAGGTCTCCGACCGTCCCTGTCGCCGGCGGAGGACCGGGTCGCCGAACGCGTCCTGGCCGACCCTCGGGCGGCCGCGGCGCTGACCATCAGCGAGCTGGCCGACGCGGCCCGGACCTCCGAGACGACGGTGCTCCGGTTCTGCAAGCGACTGGGGATGCCCGGCTACCCCCAGCTCCGGCTGGCACTGGCGGCGGAGTCCGCCCAACCCCGGCTGCTCACCGCGTCCAAGAGCGACATCAACGAGGACGACACCGTCGACGACATCATCTCCAAGGTCGCCTATGCGGATGCGAGCGCCGTCGAGGAGACCGCCCAGCAGCTCGACCGCGAGGCGCTCACCAGGGCGGCCGACGCGATCGCCGCGGCCACGCGGGTCGACCTCTACGGGATCGCCGCGAGCGGTGTGGTTGCCCTCGACGCCCAGCAGAAGCTGCACCGGATCGGCGTACTGGCCTTCGCCTGGAACGACCCGCACGTCGCCCTGACCAGCGCGACGCTCCTGGGCCCCGGCGACGTGGCGATCGGCATCTCGCACTCGGGAACCACCAAGGAGACCATCGAGTCGCTGGCCAAGGCCCGCAGTCGCGGAGCCACGACGATCGCGATCACCAATTTCCCGCTGTCGCGCCTCGTCGGGACGGCGGACATCGTCCTCACGACGGCCGCCCGCGAGACCTCGCTGCGCTCCGGCGCGACGGCGAGCCGGATCGCCGCGCTGACCGTCGTGGACTGCCTCTACATCACAGTCGCCCACCGCGACCTCGACCGGGCGACCAAGGCCGTCGCCGAGACCCGGGCGGCCGTCGCCGGCCACCACGTCTGAGAGCTGCGCCGTGCGTGGCGTCAGTCGTTGGCGTGATTGACCGTGGTGATGGAGGAAACTAACATCCGCAGCGTGGAGGACGCCGTCAATGTCAGTGCGCCGACGGAGGACCGCAACCCGGCCTCCGTGCACATCGATCGGTTGCCCACCCTCGAGGTGCTCCAGCTGCTCAACGCCGAGGACTCCACGGTCCCGACCGCCGTGTCGGCGGTGCTGCCCGAGCTGGCCCGGCTGGTCGACGCTGCCGTCGTGCGGATCCGGGCGGGCGGCGGGGTGCACTACTTCGGGGCCGGGACGTCGGGCCGGCTCGCCGTGCTCGACGCCGCGGAGCTGATGCCGACGTTCAACTCGCCGGTCGGGCTGTTCACCGCCCACCACGCCGGTGGCGCCGTGGCCCTGCTGTCCGCCATCGAGAACGTCGAGGACGACGAGGAGGCCGGCCGCCGCGAGGCGCAGATCCTCCGGTCCGGCGACGTCGTGATCGGGCTGACCGCCTCGGGACGCACGCCGTACGTGCGCGGCGCCCTGACTGTGGGCCGGGAGCGCGGCGCCCTCACGGCCCTCGTGACCTCTCACTCCGAGTCCGAGATCGGTGCGCTCGCCGACTTCGTCATCGCCCCCGCCACCGGCCCCGAGGTCGTCACCGGGTCGACCCGGCTCAAGGCCGGGACCGCGCAGAAGCTCATTCTCAACGGCTTCTCGACGTCGGTGATGATCGCGCTCGGGCGGACCTGGTCCAACCTCATGGTCGACGTCGTCGCCACCAACGCCAAGCTGCGCGGCCGGGTCGTGCGCATCCTCCGGGAGGCCACCGGGGTCGACGAGGAGTCCGCCCAGAAGGCTCTCGCGGAGGCGGGCAACGAGCTGAAGCCGGCGCTCCTGCACCTGCTCACCGACATCCCCGCGGCCGAGGCCCGCGCCCTTCTCGACGCGCACGGCGGTTCCGTGGCGGCCGCGCTCGGCGCCATCCCGCCGACGCGCTAGGGGACCGGGTTGGGCGTCGTCGTCGGGGTCGACGTCGGCGGCTCCGGACTGCGCAGTCAGGCGGTCGTCGACGGCGTTCCCGGACCGGTCCGCTCGGGCGCCGGACTGCGGATCGGACCGGCCGGGATCGACGTGGTCGCGCTCGTGGACTCCGTCGTACCGCTCGTCCCCGCCGGCCCCGACATCCTCGTGTGGTCCATGCGCGGACTCCTGGCGCTCGCCGACCCGAACCAGGTCATGGCGCTGGTCCGGGAGCGCGTCGGGGCTCACGACGTGTGGGTATGCGGCGACGCTCTCGCCGCCATGGTCGGGGCCGTGGGGTCGGTCCGCCCGGGGGCAGTCGTCGCCGCGGGCACGGGGGCCGTCGCCTTCGCGACCGACTTCGACCAGGTGTGGCGACGGGTCGACGGGTGGGGCCACATCCTCGGCGACCGCGGCTCGTCGGTCTGGGTGGGCCTGCAGGCGCTCGAGGCCGCCCTCATGACGCTCGACGGGGTGACGGCCGGCGGCGAGGCCCTGCTGGCCGCCGCGACCGAACAGCTCGGCCCGCCGGAGACGTGGCCCCGCCTCGCCATGACCCGGCAGGACGCGGTGGCGGTCATCGCGGGCGTCGCACCCCTGGTGACCGCTTTGGCCCCGACCGACGAGGTCGCTGCCCGGATCTGTGCCCAGGCCGGCCGCGAGCTCGCCCACTCGCTCGCCGCCGCGGCGGCGGGGATCGACGGCGTCACCCTGTCCCGTACCGGAGGGCTGCTGAGTGCGCCACCGGTGCAGGAGGCCTTCGACGCGGAGGCGGCGTCGCTCGGGCTGGACGTCCAGCCCCCGGCTGGTACCGGCCTCGACGGCGCTGTCCTGCTGGCCGAGCACCTGGCCGCCGGCCAGGAGCTGACCGGTCACGCGGCATACCTTCAGCGTGGGTGACCAGGCGCGCCCGGATGTCGGCGGAGGGGAGCCTTGATGGCCGGTGTCGTACGAGAGATCTCCTGGTCGATGGCGTCGCCGGCGAAGGTCACCGTCTCGTCTGCGGACATCGCCTCCCCGCGGTTTCGCGCGACCTCCCATCCGGGTGATCCCAACATCGCCTCGAGCCGGTCGACGGCGGCCTGCATGAGGGCGGCGTCCGCCCCGAACGCCGGCGTGGCCGTGCCGCTCGCCGCTATCGCCCCCACCAGGACAGCGGCGTTCTCCCAGCTCTCGGTGCGCAGGAACAGCTGGACGAGATTGCGCAGCGTCGTCCATTGGTGGTGCCACACCCCCATCCGGCGCCAGCGAACGATGATCGAGCGGAACAGGGGCAGGGCGAGGCTCGGCTCGCCGGATCGCCCCAGCAGAGAGGCCAGACCGACCAGGGCGATCCCCTCCACGAAGGTGCTGCCGGCGGATGCGGCCAGGTTCACGGCCCGCCGGTACGCCTCGATCGCCTGGTCCGGCTCGAGGCCGGCCAGCGCCTCCGCCTGGTCGTACCACGCCAGCGCGAGCATGGAGGGGTTGCCGAGGGGCCGGACCACGCGGTACTGCTCCTCGGCGTACTCCAGTCCTTGGACGGGGTCTCCGGCGTAGGTACGCGACTGCGCCAGACCCAGGAGAGCCATGCCTGCCTCGTAGGGGTGATCGTGCAGGCGCGCGAGACGCAGCATCTCGGCGTGCTGGTGAAGACCGTCGTCCAGCCTCCCGACATACAGGGAGACCATCCCCGACGCCCGTAGTCCGAACATCCGTCGAGGGTCGTCCGGGTCGCTGAGGAGGCGCAGCCCGCGTTCGGCGAAAGCCGTGGCCCGAGCCATCTCCCCGCGCACCGTCACCCCTTCGCCGACCGCACCGCATACCTCCGCGTACAGCGGGTGCTCGGTCGCGCCCGGGATGTCCAGGCTGCGTTCCCCCCACGACACGACCTCGTCCCGGTAGCGGAAGAGCATGTAGTACCGCAGCCCTCGCGACAGCCGGAGCGCAGCGTCGCAGTCAGCCGTGTCGACCATCGTTCGAAAGGCCACGCGACAGTTGTCCAGCTCGTCGTCGACGATGCTGACCCAGCGAGCCTCCTGCGGCCCGCGCAGGTCGCGGTCCGCCTGCTCGGCGAAGGCCGCGTAGTGGCCGGCGTGCGCGAGGCGGACGGCCTCGGCGTCACGGCCTTCGAGGTGCTGCGCACCGTACTGGCGGAGCGTCTCCAGCAGGGAGTATCGGGCGCGGTCGGCGGTCGACCCGACCGTGACCATCGAGGCGTCGACCAGCGAGCTCAACAGGTCGACGATGTCGTCCCGTTCCAGGCCGTCCCCACCACACACGGCCTCTGCCGCGGTCAGGTCGAATCCTCCAGCGAACAGGGACAGGCGGTTGAAGAGGCACTGTTGGTCGGCGGACAGCAGCTGGTAGGACCAGTCGAGGACGGCCCGGAGGCTGGCGTGGCGGCCGGTCTCGTCATCGAGGGGCGACCGGATGTCCAGGCGGCTGGGCATCCGCTCCACCAGGTCGGTGGGGTTGAGGGACCGGATCCGGGCGGCGGCCAGCTCGAGGGCCAGCGGGAGGCCGTCCAGCTGCCGGCAGATGTCGACGATGATGCCGAGGTTGTCCCCGTCGAGACTCAGGTCCGGACGGACGGCGCGGGCGCGCTCAGCGAACAGGGCAACCGCGGGAGTCTTCCGGTCGGGTCGAGCGGATGGCGGGGGCACCGGCAGCGGCGCGACGAGGCGTACGTGCTCGCCGGCGACTCCCAGCCTCGTCCGGCTCGTCGCGAGAACCACCAGGCGTGGGCAACCATGCAGCAGAGACTCCACCAAGGGTCGGATGCCGTCCAGGAGGTGCTCGCAGTTGTCGAGGACCAGGAGCATGTGCCGTAGCGAGAGGAAATCGACCACTGACTCGACGACGCCGGTCTCTGCCGATCGACGCACCCCCAGCGCGGTGGCCACGGCGGCACTGACCGCTGAGGGATCGGTCACCGGGGCAAGCTCGCACCAGGAGACACCGTCGGCGAAAGGGCCTGATGCCGCCGCCGCCCTCATGGCGAGCCGCGTCTTACCCACTCCGCCGACGCCGGTGAGGGTGACCAGCCGTGCGCCTGCCAGCGCCGCGACAGCGTCGGCCACGTCCTGATCGCGGCCGACGAAGCTGGTCAGCTCGGGTGGCAGGACCGATGCGAGGGAGGCGCGTGGCCGGGTTGGTCCGGGCGTGGTGCCGGCACCGTTGCGCCCGTCAGCTGCTGGCAGCTCGCGGTCCAGAGCCGGTGCGTGCCGGAGGATCTCGGTCTGTCGGTCACGCAGCTTCTGCGACGGCTCGACACCGAGCTCCTGGTCGAGCAGGTCCCGATAGGCCCGATACGCCTCCAAGGCCTCCGCCTGCCGGCCGCACCGGTAGAGGGCCAGCATCAGCTGGGCTCGAGGCCGCTCCCGGAACGGGTGATCTCGTGTGTATGCACTCAGCCGCCCGGCCAGCTCATGCTCGTCTCCGATCCGAAGATCGAGCTCGAAGCGCTCTTCGGTCACCGCCAGACGTAGTTCTTCCAATCGCGCCGCCTCGGTGGCGGCGAACGGCTCCTCCGCGAACTCCTGGAGCGCGGGACCGCGCCACAGCCCGAGCGCCCGGTCGAGAAGCTCGCCCGCCGCGGCCGGCTGATCGATCGTGAGGTGGGACGCGGCAGCGGCCAGGGCCTCGAACCGGCCGGCGTCCACCTGTTCCGGCTCCACGTCCAGCAGGTAGCCCGGCGACCGCGTCAGGAGGGGAGCCGTCCCCGTCCCGTCCTGGGGACCGGACAGGGCGCGGCGGAGCCGAGCCACGTTGGTCCAGAGACCTTGCCTCGCGTCGACCGGCGACTGCTGTCCCCAGAGGACGTCGACCAGCTGGTCGACGGAGACCACGGTGCGGGCATGCACCAGCAGGACGGCGAGGAGCCGCCGTTGCAGCGCGCCGTCGATCCGTAGAACGTCGTCGTCGAGCGCCACCTCCAGCGCGCCGAGGAGCCGGAACTCCATCGCCTCACGGTAGCCCCGCGGCAAGGCCCACGACAGTTCGCCGCAAGGTGGTCGACGCAGGCTGGTCCCGAGCTCGCGGACCGTCCGCGAACCGGGGGAAGAAGGCTTGACCATGACGACCCAGCAGACGACAGCCGCGCCGATCACGACCACCACCGTCATCGGAGGCGGCGGCACCCGCATCCATGTCCGGGAGTGGGGACGACACGACGCTTCGACGATCCTCATGATCCATGGCTGGTCGGGCAACCACCTGTGCTGGAAGGACCAGGTGGCGAGTGACCTGGCCGACGAGTTCCGTCTCGTCGCTCTGGACCTCCGCGGCCACGGGATGTCCGACAAGCCGCTCGATGCCGAGCAGTACCAGCGGCCGCGGCTCTGGGCGGCGGACATCGCCGCCGTCATCGACCAGTGCGAGCTGGACCGTCCGACGTTGGTGGGTTGGTCGTATGGCGGATTCGTCGTGTGCGACTTCGTCCGCGAGTGCGGACAGGACGACATCTCGGCGATCAACCTCGTGGGGTCTGCCGTCACCCTCAACGAACGCTTCGACGACATCGGGCCCGCGTTCCTGACCCACGCACCAGGAGGCGCCGACCCGGACCTGCCGACGAGGATCGCGGCGCTGCGCCGATTCTGGCGGAGCATGACCGTGCAGCCGCTGAGCCAGGAGGAGCTGGAGATTGGGCTCTCCGGCAGCGTGGCCGTGCCGCCCCAGGTGCTGGGCGCGCTGATCTCGCGCCAGATCGACTCGGACGACGTGCTGAGAGCGATGCGGGTCCCGGTCCTCGTGAGCCACGGCCGACAGGACCAGATCGTCTCCGCGTCGATGGCGGAGCACGTCCTGCAGGTCTGTCCGACCGCTCAGGCGTCCTGGTACGACGAGGTGGGACACATGCCGTTCACCGAGGACGCGGAACGCTTCAACCGCGAGCTGGCCCAGCTCGCGCGTGGAGCGGTTCAGTAGCTCGCGGCGACCGCTATGACGTCTCGAATCCCCGTGAAGCTGGTCGCGATGGCGGTCACGATCGGCATCGGCGTCGCCATGTCCGGCTCTGCCCATGCCGCCACACGGGGTGCCGAACCAGACACGCTCCAGCGAGGAGCCTCACACCCGAGGCTTCTCGCCTCCGGACTCGGAGCCTCGACCGGCAGCACCGTCGGTCCGGACGGCGGCGTCTACGTCGTCGACGGCGCCGCCGGGGTGGTGAGGCGCGTCGACCCGGATACCGGTCGCACCTCGACGGTCGTCACCGACCTCCCGCAGCAGGTGGGCCCCTACGGCGGACCGGTCGACATCGCCTTCGTCGGGCGCACGGCCTACGTGCTCGTCACGCTCGTGAGCCCGGACGTCGGCGGCGTGAGCATCGACGGGATCTACCGCATCGACGCGCCTGGTCGGGCGACTCCCATCGCCGACGTCGGCGCGTGGTCCATCGCCCACCCGCCGGCCACGGACTTCTTCGTCCAGAGTGGCGTCCTTTACGCCATGCAGCCGTTCCCGGGTGGCTTCCTCGTCACCGACGGGCACCACAACCGTCTGCTGCGGGTTGCCCTCGACGGGGCGATCTCCCAGGTCGTCGCCCTCGGCAACGTCGTGCCGACCGGTCTCGCAGTGCGTGGCTCCGCCGTCTACATCGGGGAGGCCGGGCCGGTCCCACACCGGCCTCAGGATGGAGCCATCGTCGCCCTGCAGCACCGGTCGTCAACAACGACGAAGGTCGCTTCGGGAGCGCCCCTCCTCGTCGACGTCGAGTTCGGTCCCGGCCCTGCGCTGTACGCCTTGTCGCAAGGTCGCTTCACTCCCGGACACGACGAAGGATCACCGGCTGATCCGCACACGGGAGGGCTCTTCAGAGCCCACCCGGACGGCACGATGAGGGAGCTGGTGATCGGACTCGACCGACCCACGTCCCTGGAGTTCGTCGGCAACCAAGCGTACGTCGTCACCCTGACCGGCCAGCTGTGGACGATGGACATCCGAGGGTGGCGATAACCGCCGCTGCCCGCAGCGTCGAGCACGGGACCCGTAGCGTGAGCCCATGCTCACTTGGGCGGAGCTGGCCGTGGCACTGGCCGTGGGGCTGATCGTCTTCTTCGACTGGGTGCCCACGCCGCTGAACCGAAATATTCAGGGCGCGTCGGTGCGCGATCGACTGATCGGCGATCTGGTCCATGTGCCGGTAGGTGTGCTGGTCATGATCGCTCTCCAGCAGGGTTGGCGCTGGGTCGTCCTGGCGGGCGCGATCTGGTACTCGATCGTCCTCATCATCGGGATCGTGAACTGGTGGGTTCCGTGGCTGACCGGCGTCAGGCGAGGAGAGATCACGGAGGAGGCCTACGAGCGGGAGTATGCCCGTAACGTCACGGTTCTACCGCGGTTGGGACGCAGCCCCATCGTCCCGGACGTCCAGCACACCCTCATCCACCTCGCCGTCCTGGCGGCGGGAGTCTCCTGCTGGCTCACGTTTCTCGGCGGAGGATAGGGGATTCGAACCCCTGAGAGCTTTCACTCAACACGCTTTCCAAGCGTGCGCACTAGGCCACTATGCGAATCCTCCGCCGCGCAGGCTATCCGAGGTCGCGGCGGCGGCTGAAATCCGCTTGAGGGTGTCAGACCGTGGCGAGAGGGTGGGCTGATGTCGACGCCCGCCGCAGCCAGCGACCGGCCGACGCTTCGGTCCTTCTGGCAGGACCTGCCGCGCGAGGGCAAGTACCTGCTCTCGACGATCATCGTCGACTTCATCGGCAACGGCCTGGTCATGCCGTTCAACGTCGTCTACCTGCACGAGGTACGCGGTTTCGAGCTCGCGCGGGTGGGCCTGCTCCTCTCGCTGCCGGCGCTCGTCGCCCTGCTCGTGGTGGGGCCGGTCGGCGCGCTCATCGACCGCATCGGGCCGCGCTTGGTCGTCGTGGGGTCGCTGCTCATCCAGATCGCCGCGTACATCACGTTGGCCTCGGCGACCACGGAGCTCCGGGCGGCCATCGGTTGCATGCTGCTCGGGTTCTCGGGCGGCATCATCTGGCCCGCCATCCAGACCCTGATCGGCACGATCATCCCGAGCCACCTGCGGCAGCGCTACTTCGGCGTCAACTTCACGCTGCTCAACCTCGGCATCGGGATCGGCGGCATCCTCGGCGGGCTCTTCGTCGACGTCACCCGGCCGGAGACGTTCGTCGCCATCTACCTCATCGACGCGGCCACCTTCCTCGCGCCGCTGGCGATCTTCCTCGGCCCGCTGCGGCACGTCCCCCGGCCGGCCAAGCCGACAGCACAGAACCAGGACCACGACGGTGCCCCACGCAGTACGGGCTACCGCGCGTTACTTCACGACCGCTCGCTGCAGCTGGTCCTCCTCATCGTCTTCGTCGCCTCGTTCGTGGGCTACGGGCAGCTCAACACCGGTCTGCCCGCCTTCGGCCGCGAGGTCGGTGGCATCTCGACGCAGGCGCTCGGGCTGGCCTTCGCGGCCAACACGGCGGTCATCGTCGTCCTCCAGCTGTTCGTGCTCCAGCGGATCGAAGGACGCCGCCGCACGCGGATGCTCGTGCTCATGTCGGGCATCTGGGCCGTGTCGTTCCTCGCGCTCGGCGCCACCGGTCTGGTACCCGGCACCATCGTTGCGGCCGTCCTGTTCGGGCTCTGCGCGGCGATCTTCGGGTTCGGCGAGACGTTCTACCAGCCGACGCTGCCGGCGATGGTCAACGACCTCGCACCCGACCACCTACGCGGTCGCTACAACGCCGTGATGAGCATCGCCTGGCAGTCCGCCTCGGTGGTCGGTCCGGTGGTCGCCGGCATCCTCATCGGCCACGGCTGGAACGTCTCCTACATCGCCATGCTCGTGGTCGGCTGCGTGGTGGTCGCCTGGCTCGCGCTGGTCGCCGAACGCCGCATACCGGCCCGGGTCAACGGCGTGCGTGACGCCGAGGGCGCCGTCCCCGAGGCGCCCGTGGTTCCAGGTCAGTCGTGAGAGCAGGCCTCCGCGGTCGTCTAGACTGATGGAGGCACCCCGCGTGGTGGTACCTCACTGAACTCCCCCAGGGCAGGAATGCAGCAAGGGCAGGTGGGCTCTTCCAGGTACGTGGGGTGTCTTCGCGTCCGCCGAGAGCGAGGCCCGGCGAGGCCGGCTCAGGCCGAGTCGCGGCCCACGAGCTCCACGTCGAGGACCTCGCTCGCCGGCGTCACCCTCCCGGCGATCTTGTCGACGAGGATCTCGACCATCCGCCGCGCCTGGGGCGTCGAGGGCTGTCGGACCGTCGTGAGCGGCGGCGCGGTGTGGGCGGCCATGTCGATGTCGTCGAAACCGATGACGGCGAGGTCCTCCGGGACGCGACGGCCGGCCTGCGCGGCGGCGTGCAGGGCTCCCATGGCCATGAGGTCGCTCGCCGCGAAGACGCCGTCGAGGTCCGGCGCCTCGTCCAGGAGCCCGCGCATGGCCCGCTCGCCGCTCGCAGCGGTCCAGTCGCCATGGGCGACGTGGTCGAGCGGGACGCCGGCAGCCTGGAGCTCCCGTCGGAAGCCTGCCTCGCGGTCGTTGCTCGAACAGGTGTCGACCGGACCGGTGATGAGGCCGAGCCGGTGCCGTCCCCGCTCGAGCAGCCGGTGGGCGGCCAGGCGGGCACCGGCGACGTTGTCGACGTCGACGCTGGTCGCGCCCGGGAGCCGCTGAGAGGTACGGCCACCGATGACGAGGGGAACGCCCCACTCGGCCAGCTGCGAGGGCAGCTCGTCGCTGTCGTGGACGGAGATGAGGAAGACGCCGTCGACGTGGCTCCGGGCGTATGCGGCGACGCGCGCGTCCGTCTCGCCACCGGCGGCCATGAGCACCACCAGCTGCAGGTCGACGTCGATGAGCGCGTGGCTGAGGGCCACCACCATCCGGGACAGGTAGGCGTCGGTCACGCCGAAGTCGGCCGGCTCGCGCATGATCAGCGCCACCGACCCTGTCCGCCGGGTCGCGAGGGACCGTGCGGCAGCGTTCGGGACGAACCCCAGGACCTGGATGGCCTCGTCCACCGCGACCCTGAGGCGTTCGGCGACCCGGGTGTCGCCGTTGACGACGCGGGAGACGGTGGCCCGCGAGACGCCGGCCAGCCGCGCGACGGTCTCCAGGGTGGGCGTGCGGCGGGTGGCGGGCGCCGGCACCGTGTCGGGCTCGACCCGCTTGGTGGTGACCGCACCGGGCTTCCTCGCCATCAGCGCATGCTAGGGGGAGAGCGCTCTCCGGACGGAAGTCCGTATCATCCGCTGTCGGGTGGCCTACCGAGGAGTGCCGTGGAACGACTCGCATACGACGACTTCGAGGTCGTCCTGGAGCGTGTCGCAGCGGGCCTGACCGCCCGGGTGTCCAGCTCGCCGGTCGGTCCGACGCCACCGGAACCGGTCGTGATGCCCGGCGTGGACGTCGACGGGCTGCGCGAGCTGGTCCGGCTGATGAACGAGACCCGTGGAGTGGGCCGCCACGAGGCGCGGGTCGCGCCGGACCTCCGAGACGTCGGCAGCGGCCTCTTCGAAGCAGTCTTCCGCGGCGCCGTGCTGCGAAGCTTTCGTGACTGCCTCGTGGGTCAGTCCGAGACGGGCCGAGGGCTCCGGCTCCGCGTTCGCCTGACCG
>Ga0207683_10004179_pt1 | contig 12496 bp, 9 predicted proteins | sample KBSM73metaG_FD_184333 | JGI IMG/M metagenome (GOLD analysis project Ga0207683, IMG submission 184333) | Miscanthus rhizosphere microbial communities from Kellogg Biological Station, Michigan, USA - KBS M7-3 metaG (SPAdes) (version 2) | ecosystem: Host-associated > Plants > Roots > Rhizosphere >...
TGGTTGAAGGAGCACGCTTGGAAAGCGTGTGTAGGGGAAACTCTACCGTGGGTTCGAATCCCACTCTCTCCGCCAATTTCCAATTTCGTTCCCCTAACAAATAAGTCGAACGGGGAAGTGTATGTGGGGCACACACTTCCGCGGTCGAACGTGCAGTTCGATAGCACCGTTTCGAGCAAACGGCGCTGTTCGGTCGCAACCTGCGATTTGTAGAGAAATTCGGCGTTTTTCGCCAGTTCTATAATCTGTGCGGCGGTCACGCCGGTGGCGCGACCTCGACTGCATCGGGGCTCGTGTTCAGCGGAGACAACGAAGGCTTTTTGAATGCCTTTGACTCGATGAAGGGGACTCTCTTGTGGCGCTTCCAGACAGGCGCGCCTGTCTGGGGGTCTCCCCCGTTTCCTATATGCTCGACGAACGCCAGTGGATCGTGGTTCCATCTGGCGTGACTGTCACAGCTTTCGCATGATCAAGTCGGTAGCAGCGAATCGAGCGACGCCATGGCACTCACACGGCGCGAGCTTCTGAAATCGACGGCGTTCACGGTCGCCGGTACGGCTGCTCGATCCATCTCGTCGGCGCAGGACAATCGGCCGCCCAGCCTGGGTGTGTCGATCCAGCTTCTCCGTCATGCGACGTGCATAATCCGCTACGGCGGAAAGACGCTCTTGCTCGATCCGATGTTCAGTTCCGCCGCTGCGATGCCGGCGATCGCTCGGACACCGAATCCACGTCCGAATCCGCTCGTGCCTCTTACAGTGACTCCGTCGAGCTTCTTGGCGAGCATCGATGCCACTCTGGTGAGCCATACCCATTTCGACCACTGGGATACGCCGGCCCGGGATCTACTGCCGAAGCGGCGCACCGTGTTCGTTCAGCCGCCAGACAAAGATAAGTTTGACGACGCTGGATTCACGGACGTTCGATCGGTCACCTCTGAAGCAACGTGGGAGGGACTCACCCTGACCAGGGTCGGAGGTCAACATGGCCGGGGCGAAACGGGACAACGGATGGGTCCCGTTTCGGGTTACGTACTAGCGAGAACAGGGTTGCCAACTCTCTATGTTGCCGGCGATTCAGTATGGTGTTCGGACGTTGACGAGGCCATTGGCGCACATAAGCCGGATGTGATCCTCCTAAACGCCGGTGCAGCCCAGTTCCTCGATGGCGGTCCGATAACCATGGACACCGGTGATGTGGCCAAAGTGTGCCAGGCGGCCCCTCGTGCGAAGGTCGTCGCGGTGCACATGGAAGCAATTAACCACTGCGTACTGACTCGCGACGCTTTGAGATCCGGATTGAGGGATGCCGGGGTGAATGCGACGATTCTGACACCACGTGACGGCGAACTAGTCCATCTTACATAGTGAAGACGGCGCCCGCTCGCCGAACCACGTGAGCTCGACACTGCTTCTCACACCATGAGGGTTACGTGGCGAAAACGCTCAAGCGTCTGAATCCGTACGGCCGTGACCCTCACGCAGCATGGGGCGCGCCACTCATTGCGATTGTCTTGTTGCTGCTGTTTCGGTCCGTCTCCGCAGCTCAAGGTCTTCCCGTAACACCCGCGAGTACACGAAGCGATTGGCTGACGTGGGGGTATGACGAGGACCGCTCGCTCTGGAACCGCGCCGAGAAAGTGCTCAATAAAGACAACGTTGGTGGCTTGGCGCTCAAGTGGAAGACGCAGATTCCGACTCCGGCAAGCATGGTGGTTCTTCAAACGTTGACGACGCCACTGGTCGCAACTGTCAACCTTCCGGAAGGACCGGCTTCTCGAGTGTTCGTCGTCGGTAGCGACAACACCGTGTACGCGATCGACGCGGAGACCGGCGCTATCAGTTGGCAGCGGAAGTTCCCGCACGATGCCAAGCCAAAGGACTTGAATACGGGCAAGGAGATCGTGCCCGACTATCGCTGCCCCGGAACGCAGAATGCGACACCGGTGATCGACAAGGACGACGGAATCATTTACGTGTCGACCAGCGATGGAAAGCTGCGCGGCCTCAGTATTGTGACCGGTGAAGACCGGATGACTGCGATTGATTTCACGCATCCGTTTGCCAGGAACTGGAGCCTGAATCTGATTGATGGCGTTGTCTACTCGCCAACCGCGCGGGGTTGCTTCGGTATTCCGAGCCACTTGACGTCCATCAATTTAAAGGAACCGGGCCTGCAGAAGCGCGAATTCTTCACAAGCCCAGGAGGGCCATCTGGCGCGTGGGGTCGTGGCGGCATTGTCCGCGGTCCGAAGTACATCTATGTGCAAACCGCTGACGGTCCATACGATCCTGCTGCCGGAAAGTTCGGCAACTCGGTGCTCGCCTTCACCCCCAAGGACCTGCGCCTGGTCGATTCGTACACACCAGAGAACTGGGAATACCTGAACGCAAAAGATCTCGACCTCTCGTCCGCGAACGCCGTCGCCTTTGCTTTTCAACGGAAGACGATCGTGGCATCGGTCGGCAAGGAGTCGGTCGTGTCATTGCTCGACGGCGACAACCTTGGAGGGAGTCGGCATCAGACGCCACTGTACGCGTCGCCTCGGTTAGGCAACGACGAAGCGATGCTCCACGACCGTGGTGTATGGGGTGCCATAGCCACCTGGGAAGAGGGCGGCCGTCGTTACCTGGCGCTTTCAATGCTGGGACCCGTTGGCAAGAACGCGCCGCCATTCAAGTACTCCTACGGCAAAGCCGATGACGGCAGCGTCATGGCTTTCGAAGTGCGTCAGGATCCCGGAACGGGTAAGCCGATGCTGGACCCGCTCTGGGTCTCGCGCGAAATGCACGCTCCCGACGTGCCCGTAGTTGCGAACGGGGTTGTCTATGCGTTTCAGTCCGGTAAGGACTCGACTGAAACGCGGGCTGCTGGCTTACCTAATCGCGTAGGCGGGGGCGGGCAGCCAGAGGCTTCGCCCGGACGGGCGAGTACGACGGGGCAGGGAGCAGCCGCCGGTGGTCAGGGAAGAGGGATAACTCCCCGCGTGCTGGGCACGAACGCAATCCTCTATGCGTTCGACGCGGCGACCGGAAAGGAGCTATTTCGGAGCGAACTCGATAGCTTCAACCACTTCACAAATCCCGTGGTGGCGGATGGCAAAGTGTACGCCATCACGTGGGACGGAAAGCTGTATGCGTTTGCGCCACGGCAACGATAGTCGTCCGAAGTGGCTCCGTGACAAACGAGCCGCACGGCCTACCGCGACCGAGTGTGACGCACCAGAATGAACCTGCGCCAGGCCTCAAAAGGCAGTGCTCGCCCGACGTGGGAGCATCTGCCAGGATGCCGCTATTCCAACCAATAAATACAGGCTCTTTCGACGCTGAATCCCGACTTCGCCAATGCTCCGTCGGTCACGGCGCGAAACTTCGAGGATCTCCAGCGGATCGCGAAGACCGAAGGGTGGGCCGGTTATTTCGGCGCGCCGGCCTTCGCGACCGCCGCGATGGGCGCGCAGGAGTTTCTGCGATCGTCCGCGAATCTCATCGACGTCGCGCTGCAGATTCTTGACGGCCTCGACGTGCGCGCGATTCCCCGCTATGCCGACGAGATGGATCCGCTGGACGTCGCCGGGGAGCAGAGCCAGCTCGATTACGAGACAGCCGTGGAGAAACGGCAATTGGACTGGCTGAAGTCTCGCAAGTTGCCCTGAGAACTGCCGGCGTGCAAGCGGCGCAGGATCGCGGCCCGGACGGTCCGGGAATCGCCTCGAATCTGCTGCCGGCCGTCGCCACGCCGCGCTCGCTGGACCTCGCGCACCTGCGAACCGCGCTCTGGTTCCATGCCGCCGAACGCATCGATCGGTTTCTGACGATGGATGCCGCGCAGGAGGCGGCGGCGAAGGAGCTGGGCCTGCCCGTTTGAATCCCGCCCTGTGAGCAATCGCCCTCGCAGTGACGCTGACGGCAGGTATCGCCTCTCGGGAAGGGAGTGGCCGATTGCTACAGCCCGTCAGTACCGTTACGACTTGAAACCTGACGTCTTCGCGTGGACGGCCTGCGCGACAGCGGCATCTCGCCAGAAACGCTCGACGGTTCCGGCTCGATCGATTGTGGTTCGTGCCTGATAATCAGCGTTCTACGTTCCCGGACGTCGCCGTCGAGCGTCGCCCCGGAGTCTACAATTCCGCATTTCGACCGCCACTTACGTGAGCACACGCGATTACCTGCTGTCGCTGCCTGAACGACTTGGACGCTCGCTCGTGGGTCTATGCGCCGGAATCACCCGCGAAGTCGGCGATGTCGTTGTGCCCGCGAGTGTGCGCGAGACGCAGCTCTATCGAAACCTCGTCGACACGACGTTGCGGTTTCTCATCGAAGGAGTCGGGAGCGTCGAAAATGCGTACGCCGCCTCCGATGAGCCCCTTCCGCACGATTTCCTGGTCAGGCGCACGGCAGGGAATGCGCTCGAACTCCTCGGCATCGTTGCGTTTCGCGCGTCGCCGGTCTGGGTGCTGGCAGCGCTCGCCGACGTTTCGGGCGCAGGGCGGCGCCTGATTCCGGAGATTGCGAACTCTCTCAGGACCGAAGGACTGCTCGACGACGATGTCGAATTCACGTCGGTCGACCAGCTGCTCGAGGGTCTGGAGCGCACAACAGCACGCCTTGCTCAGACGGTCAATACACCGCCGCTCGACATCAAGGGCCTTCGGCAGGAGTGGGAAGCGATTCGTCGGGAAGCCCGATCACTGCAGCCGTCGAGTATGCCGTCGCTGGCAAGCCTCGATCGCGTGTGGCGTGAGCTGAAAGCCGAGTCGGAACGGCAGGGACGCTCGGTCTTCGAGACCTCGTCGTCGATAGCACTCGGCGCGGCGCGCAGCTTGCCCGGAGGTGTACGCTGGCTGTCGGCGTCGGCGATCGTCAGCGCACGGCGGACGGGACAGGTGATGGGGGCCGCGTTGCTCGAGTACTACTCGACGACCCTTACCGAGATTCGAACGATCGGATTCGGCACCTATGCCGCTCGTCAGCTGCGCCCGTACCTGCGCGCGGCGGCCGGTCAGTTCTCGCCATCACGCCGCACGCTGACCGACCGCGTGATTGAATGGCGACGCCGGAGAGTCGCGCGCCGATCCGCGGACGATGATGAAGCCGCCAGCTGACAGCGACATACGCCGATGGCGTCTCGTCCTGAGCGCGACGCCGCCCTCGGCTTCAGCGCATCAGCTCTCAGAGCTGGAATCAGGCGCGTATACTCGGCGACCATGATGCACCTGTCGCCCAATCGCATCGTTCGGGTCGTCGTCCTCCTTGCGGCTGCGGCCGGCGCGCTTCTGCCGGATGCGAGCGCACAAACCCTCGTCGGCGCGATCGACTTCCACGCCCACGGAGATCCCGACGGCACCGCTCGCAAGATCGACGTGATCGACCTCGCGAAGGCCGCAAAGGCCGCGGGCATGCGGGCCATTGTCATCAAGAATCATTACGAGCCGACCGCTTCGCTCGCCTACATCGTCCGCAAGGAGGTCCCGGGCATCGAGGTGTTCGGCGGCATCTCGCTCGACCTCACCGTCGGCGGCGTGAATCCGGCCGCAGTGGAGTGGATGACGAAGGTGAAGGGCGGATACGGCAAAGTCGTCTGGCTGCCGACGTTCGACTCCGAAGCGCAGGTGTTGCGCGACAAGCGGCAGGGGCCCTTCGCTTCGGTTGTCCGGAACGGACAGATTCTCCCCGAAGTCCTGCAGGTGATTGGCCTCGCCGCAAAGCACGACCTGGTGCTCGAGACGGGACACTCGTCGCCGAAGGAGTCGCTGTTGCTGATTGCCGAGGCAAAGCGCCAGGGTGTACAGCACATCCTGGTCACGCACGCGATGACCAATCCGGGCGGTCCGATGTCGCTCGAGGAGATGCAACAGGCAGCGCGGCTCGGCGCGATGCTCGAGCTCGTCTACTCCCCGCTCACCGACCGGCAGCTGCAGCAGGAGGCGGAGGCGATTCGGACACTCGGCGCCGCCTCATTCGTCCTGTCGAGCGATCTCGGCCAGCCGCAGAATCCGCTGCACACCGACGGTTTGCTCGCCATGTACAAAGGCCTCATGGCCAACGGTGTCGGGGCGTCTGATATCGACCTGATGTCGCGCAGAAACCCGGCACGCCTGCTCGGCCTCGATCGCTGACAGCCCGCGCACAAGCCACGGATCTCCATGGCCATGGCCCCGAGCGGGCCGCGCGTCCCGCGCTACACCGGAGCGGAAAAACTGCGCACCGCTGTCTCCTCATCGTCGAAGCAGTCGAACACGTTCAAGAGCTTGGAGCTGGTCAGGATTTCTTGCAGCCTGGTTGTCAGGTTCAAAAGCTTGAGAGCCCCGCCCTGGCGGCTGGCGGTGGTGTGGGCAGCGATCAACGTGCCCAGTCCCGTACTGTCCATGTACGGCACACCACCGAGATTCACGAGGACGTTCTTCCGTCCCCGCTGCAGGAGACTCCCCACTTTGTCCCTGAGGGCGTCCTCGGCTGCGCCCTGTGTGAGGTTGCCGGCGACATCGATGATGGTCACTGCACCGCTTTCACGTTCCGAGACGCTCATTGGGAGACCTCACAATTAAGTTGAAACGACTATGGGCGCCTCGCGAACCGGCCTTGCCGAAATTCTAGACCACGTCCAATCTCGCACGCCTCGAGTCGTCTGGAGGAGATTTGACGACATCCGACCCTGTGATCCATCACCATAGAGTTGCTCAACGGCGAATTGCCGTCCGAATTGCTGCCATGTGGAGCACTCACGGTCTCCCAGGCCCCTGGATTTTGAGCGGGTTTGGATTTTCCCGCCAGACGATTTCGGCCTAAAGTCTGCGCGGGGACGATGGCGTTCGTTCCACGCCGTCCGATCTCGTGCTTCGCCCTGGCGACGAACGCAGACAGCCTCAACGGCGAGGTCGCAGGCGGAAGCGTGATGCCGCTGACAACGCGCCGTGACAACGGGATGGTCGTCGCCGTGGCGTCGAACGTCGCGCACGAAACACGGCCGTCTCTCGCGCTGAAGGTGGCTGACGTGTTCGCGGAACCGCAATGAACCGCCGCGCCACGAAAGCGAGTGGTCGCATTCCTCGGAATCCTTCGCGCGGCGCTGATGAGCCTTGCGGAAATCGTCCCAGACACGCCGTCAACCTTTAGGATTTCCTATCAAACATGCTGGGTCATCGACGATCCGCTCAGTAGGATGTGAGCCCTTCTCGGGTACCGATGACCTGAGAACTCCGGGGGCGGCGGGTAACATCGATCGCCGTGCGTATGCCTCCCATCCTCATCCGTCGCTGGTTCCCCGCACTGCTTGCTGTCGGTTATCTGGTGACCTCGGACACGGCCGGCGTGTCCATGCGCGCCGCCATTCCGCCGACCGCCTCGACACCTTTCTCGGGCACGCCGGCGACGATCCCCGGCCGCATCGAGGCTGCGAACTTCGACAATGGCGGGCAGAACGTCGCCTATTTCGACAACAGCAGCGGCAACGCGGGCGGTGCGTACCGGGCGACCGACGTGGACCTCGAAGCGTCGTCGCTCGGCGGCGTCGATGTGGGATGGATCGGCCCTGGCGAGTGGCTGCGTTATTCGGTGAACGTGCAGCAGGATGGCAACTACGTGGTGCGCTTCAACGTCGCGTGCCCCGTGCAGGGCGGGACGTTTCATCTCGAGATGAACGGCATCGATGTGACCGGCCCGCTCGTCGTGCCGAACACCGGGAGCTGGCAGGCGTGGCAGGTCGTCTCGGCGAACGTGTTCCTGTCGCACGGCATTCAGAGCGCCACGCTGGTGGTCGATGCCGACGGCGCGAACGCAACGTTCGGCAACTTCGGCCCGTTCGATGTCACGCTCGCTGGGTCGACGGGCCCTTACACGGGCACGCCCGCCGCCATCCCTGGAACGATCGCAGCCGCGAACTTCGACAGTGGACCGGCCGGCAGCGCGTATTCCGACAGGTCGCCAGGAAATTACGGAGGGGCTTACCGCTCTAGCGACGTGGACATCCAGGCCGCGTCGCTCGGTGGCTACAACGTCGGGTGGGTCGATCCCGGCGAGTGGCTTGCCTATACGGTCAACGTCGCTCAGAGCGGAACCTACACGGCGTCGTTCACGGTCGCGTCCCCGACGCAGGGCGGCGCGTTCCATCTCGAGATGAATGGCGCGAACGTCACGGGAACACTGACCGTGCCAAACACCGGCGGCTGGCAGTCGTGGCAGACCGTCAGCGCGCCCGTGTCCCTGCAGGCCGGACAGCAGACCGCCCGCCTTGTCTTCGACTCGCTCGGGAACAACGCGCTCGGCAATTTCGCGACGATGCAGTTCACGGGGAGCGGTGCACCGCCGCCCGCAAGCAGTCCTTACACCGGCACGCCGGTGAGTTTGCCGGGCAACGTCGAAGCCGTGAACTTCGACAACGGGCCCTCGGGCTCGGCGTACCTCGATTCAACGGCGGGCAACGCCGGTGGCGCGTACCGCAGCACGGACGTGGACATCCAGGCGAGTGCTGGCGGCGGGTTCAACGTCGGGTGGACCGCTGCCGGCGAGTGGCTGAACTACACCGTGAACGTGGCCACGGCGGGTACTTACTCGGTGCAATTGCGTGTGGCCACGACGCAGCCCGGTCGGTCGCTGCACGTCGGCTTCAACGGACCGAGCAGCGTGTGGACCCAGGTGTTTGCACCGAACACCGTGGGCTGGCAGGCGTGGAACACGGTGAGCCTGCCCGTCACGCTCGGGGCCGGCGTTCAGCAGATGACGATCTTCTTCGACACTGGCGGGACCAACCTCGGCACCATGTCGGTGACGCGCGACGCCGTGCCGCCACCGGTCACCGGCACGTCGACGTCGGCTGTCTGGGTGACCGACCGGAGCGGGACGAAGCGCCTCGCGCGGCAGGCGGACGTCACGTTCGTCGCGGGCGGCGGCAATCCATCCTTGCCGACCATCGACGTGAACGACACGGTCCGCTACCAGCAGATCGACGGGTTCGGCGGATCGTTCACCGACACGGCTGCGTGGGTGCTCTCGCGCGCCAGCGCTGCGCAGCAATCAGCCATCCTGAACGCCCTGTTCGACCGCGAGAGCGGAATCGGGATCAGCTTCCTGCGCCAGCCGATTGGCGGCTCCGACTTCTCGCTGAACGCGTTCACCTACGACGACATCGATCCCTGGGGCACCGACTACAACCTCGCGAGCTTCTCCATCAACCACGATCGTGCCTACATCCTGCCGTTCCTGCGCGCGGCGCTTGCGATCAATCCGGCCATCAAGGTCATGGCCTCGCCGTGGACCCCGCCAGCCTGGATGAAGACCGAGGGCTCGCTCCAGGCGGGCAGCCTGCGCACCACCGCCTACGAGGCTTACGCGAACTACTTCGTGAAGTTCATCCAGGCCTACCAGGCTGAGGGCGTTCCGATAGACAGCCTGACCGTGCAGAACGAGCCGCTGACGACCCCCCCGTATCCGAGCATGTACATGCTCGCTCCGGATCAGGCGACATTCATCGGACAGAACCTCGGGCCGGCGCTGGCGCGAGCAGGGCTGCGGCCGCGCATTTTTGCGTGGGATCACAACTGGGACAACATCAACTATCCCTTCACGGTGCTGTCCAATGCCGCCGCGGCCCAATATGTGTCCGGCGTCTCGTTCCACTGTTACGCCGGGCAGCCGAGCGCGATGTCTGATATGCACAACGCCTATCCGAACATCGACGTGGCCATGACGGAATGCGGCGACAGTTCACGCGTCACGTTCGGCGACAAGCTGACCCACGACATCCGCGTCTCGATCATCGGGTCGCTTCGCAACTGGGCTCGCACCGTGAACAAGTGGAACCTGGTCCTCGATCAGAACGGCGGACCGAAGCTCCAGGCCGGGTGCATCAACTGCCGGGGCTTTGTGACGGTGGACACCTCGACTGGATCGGTTTCGTTCAACGAGGACTACTACGCCATCGGGCATGCCAGCCGCTTCATCAGACCTGGCGCATACCGGATCGATTCGACCGCATTCGGGTTCGGAAGCATCGAGAACGTCGCGGCAGTGAACCCCGACGGATCGCTGGTCGTGATCGCCGACAATTCGGCCGACGGACCGCTCACCTTCCAGATCCGATGGCGCGGCACGACACTGCAGTACACGCTCGAATCCGACAGCGTCGCGACGTTCGTCTGGCCGCCGCAGTAGGGCCGGCGGCTATGCAGCCACGTCGTTCGGTTCCTGCCGCGGCAGGTGCGCTGCTGCTGGCCATCGCGATCGCCTGGTGCGCACCACTGCCGCTTTCGGCCCAGGTCACTTCGGTTCACGCGTGGATGACGACAGGCGACGGCAGCCGTCTCCTTACGCAGCAGCCTGACGCCGTATTCGAGTCACCCGGTCCATCTGGCCCGCTTACGATCCAGGTGGACGACTCGCAGCAGTTTCAGCAGATTGCCGGCTTCGGCGCTTCGATGACCGAATCGTCGGCATGGCTGCTCTCGACCGCGCTGAGCGCGCAGGCGCGCGCAACCTGGATGACACGGCTGTTCAGCCCCACTGCCGGCATCGGCCTGTCCTTTCTTCGGCAGCCCATCGGCGCTTCCGATTTCAGCCTCTCTCACTACACCTACGATGATGTCCCGTACGGAATCACGGACGAACCCCTCGCGCAGTTCTCGACGTCGCGCGAGGAGACCTACGTGTTTCCGGCACTGCGGGAAGCCAGGCAGCTGAACCCTTACCTGACCGTGATGGCGAGCCCCTGGAGTCCGCCCGGCTGGATGAAAACCAGCGGCACCATCGTCGGCGGTGCGCTCAGGCCAGAGGCGTACGGCGCGTTCGCCTCGTACCTCGTGAAGACCGTGCAGTCGTACGCCGCACAGGGGATCGTCGTCGACGCTATCACGCTGCAGAACGAGCCGCACTTCGTGCCATTGGACTATCCCGGCAGTTACCTGGATGCGCCTGCGCAGGCGACGTTGATTGGACAGTACGTGGGACCTGCGTTTGCGGCAGCCGGACTCGGCGCCCGAATCCTGGCGTGGGATCAGAACTGGAACGACCCCGAGTATCCGGTCGCAATCATGCAGGACAGCGTCGCGTCGCGGTACGCGAGCGGCGCGGCCTATCACTGCTACGCGGGTGATCCCTCGGAGATGTCGAACTTCCACGATCGATTCCCATCGGCGCACGTGTACGTGACGGAGTGCAGCACGGGAGCGTGGTATGTGACGCCCTTTGACCAGGCACTGTACGAGAACCTGCGCGTCCTGATCCGCTCAACCAGGAACTGGGCCGAGGCGGTGGTGAAATGGAACGTCGCGCTGGATGAAAACGGCGGGCCGCACACGGGCGGGTGCACGACCTGCTCGGCGCTGCTGACGATCGATCGCGCGTCTGCCGTGGTCGTTCCAACCGCCGATTACTACGCGCTCGCGCACTTCAGCCGGTTCGTCACGCCAGGCGCACGACGCATCGCATCATCCACGTTCGAAGCAGAGGGCGTGGAGAGCGTGGCGTTTCTCAACCCGGACGGCACGCGCACGCTCGTCGTGTGGAACGGATGGGGACCGAGGCGCGTTCGAGTGTCGTGGGGCAGCAGTGCCTTCGACTACGACCTTCCGGACAGTGCCGTGGCCACCTTCACGTGGACCGGCGACGCAGGGTCGCCTGCTCCGGTGGATCCGCCGTCGTCGTCAGCATTCCCGGTGCCGGGCGCGATCGAAGCCGAGTTGTTCGCAGACGGCGCCGGCATCGGCTATCAGGACGATTCAGCCGGCAACTTCGGCGGCCAGTATCGCGCGACAGACGTGGACATCGAACGCGCCACCGACATCGGCGGCGGCTACAACGTCGGCTGGATCAGTCCAGGCGAGTGGCTCGCGTATCCGGTCAGCATCTCTTCGCCAGGCGGCTATCGCGTTGATGCACGGGTTGCCGCCAACGGACCCGGCGGCACGTTTCACCTCGAGGTCGACGGCGCGCCAGTAACGGGTCCACTCGTCATTCCGAATACCGGCGGCTGGCAGAACTGGACGACGGTGTCGGCAGCGGCCATGCTGCCTGCCGGCACGCACGCCGCACGGGTCGTCTTCGATGCGGCAGGCAGCACCGGGATCGTCGGCAACCTGAACGCGTTCAGTTTCTTTGCGCTGTCGGATCAGACGTCCGCCCCGTACGGCGGCACGCCTGCGTCGATTCCCGGCCGCATCGAGGCCGAGCGGTTCGACGAAGGACCCGAGGGTTTCGCGTACCACGACGCGGACGGCGCGAACTTCGGCGGCCAGCTGCGTGAGACAGGCGTGGACATTGAACCGACCACGGACGCAGGTGGCGGCTACAACGTCGGCTGGATGGCACCAGGCGAGTGGCTGGCCTTCTCGATTGACGCGACGACCGGCGCGACCTACCGGCTCGATGCGCGGGTGGCGTCGCTCGGTGGCGGTGGCACTTTTCACGTGGAGATCGACGGCGTGAACGTGACCGAGGCGCTGCCCATTCCGGACACGGGCGGGTGGCAGAACTGGATCACGCTGTCACAGATGGGCATCGCCCTC
>Ga0207683_10004181_pt1 | contig 12490 bp, 6 predicted proteins | sample KBSM73metaG_FD_184333 | JGI IMG/M metagenome (GOLD analysis project Ga0207683, IMG submission 184333) | Miscanthus rhizosphere microbial communities from Kellogg Biological Station, Michigan, USA - KBS M7-3 metaG (SPAdes) (version 2) | ecosystem: Host-associated > Plants > Roots > Rhizosphere >...
CGTGCAGGGGCGAGGATCAGCTGCTAATTCTGCGGTCTGTTATGCACTAGGAATTACAGCCGTCGATCCAGTTGGAATGGAACTGCTGTTCGAGCGATTTTTAAGTGAAAATCGTGGTGAATGGCCCGACATCGATCTCGATCTTCCTTCTGGGGATCATCGTGAAAAAGTCATTCAGTACATTTATGAGCGCTACGGTTCGCTAGGTGCGGCTATGACTGCCAATGTCATCACCTATCGCGGACGCTCTGCTGCACGCGAAGTTGGCAAGGTGCTTGGGTTTGACGCTGAGCAACTCACGCGCCTTGCCAGCCTGGTTGGTCATTGGGAGTGGCGGGGTGAGAATGATACGATGGCCAACCACTTCGCGCTGGCAGGCTTCGATATTCGACATCCTCGCATCGCACATTATCTCGATCTTTGCATGCGAATGGGCGATCTGCCTCGACACCTTGGACAGCATTCTGGAGGCATGGTCATCTGCGCTGGAATGCTGAATCACGTTGTCCCTTTAGAGCGTGCTTCGATGCCGGGACGCACAGTAGTCCAATGGGACAAGGAAGACTGCTCGGACCTTGGCTTGATCAAAGTTGACCTCCTGGGTCTCGGGATGATGGCTGTTCTCAAGGACTCACTGGAGTTGATTCCACAGCACTATGGGAAGCAAGTTGATTTCGCTGCTTTGCCCGAGGATCCGGTGGTCTATGAAACATTGCGAAAGGCTGACACGGTAGGCATGTTTCAGGTGGAGAGTCGCGCACAGATGGCTTCCCTTCCGCATAATGCCCCTACGCACTTTTACGATGTTGTAGTGCAGGTAGCCATTATCCGTCCAGGCCCCATTGTTGGAAAGATGATGCATCCTTACATGCGCCGCCGCCAGGGCAAAGAAGAAGTGAGCTATCCACACCCTTCATTAGAACCAGTTCTCAAGCGAACATTAGGCGTGCCGCTATTCCAGGAACAGTTGCTGCGCATGGCCATGGTGGTTGCGAGCTTTACAGGAGCCGAGGCTGAGGAACTACGCCGCGCCGTTGGAATGCGTCGCTCAATGCAGAGAATGCATGATCTCGAAGGACGTCTACGTACGGGGATGACACGAAATGGCATCGGGCCTGAAGCGCAAGACAATATTGTTCAGGGAATTTCCTCATTTGCCATGTATGGATTCCCAGAGTCGCACGCCGCCAGTTTTGCTCTGATCGCATATGCTTCTGCATATCTCAAGGTCCACTTCCTTGCTGCATTTACCTGTGGACTGCTCAACAATCAGCCAATGGGGTTCTACTCGCCTGCGGTACTCGTAAAGGACGCACAGCGACATGGGCTGCGTGTGTTGCCAATTTGCGTGCAACGATCAGACTGGCTCTGTACTTTAGAGCCAAAGGCTGAGGGAACGCTCACTCTGCGCATCGGATTGAACTACGCGAAGGGATTACGAAAGCCATCTGCAGATGCATTGCTTGCTGCACGTAGTCGCGACGGAGTATTCAAGTCCGTCGATGATCTTGCAAATCGGGTTGCGGAACTTAATCGTAAGGAACTTGTCATGCTTGCTCGTATCGGCGCGCTAAATTCTCTCAATGAAGTCGAGCACCGTCGCGATGCACTTTGGCAGGTTGAGCAAGCAGGACGCCCAGTTGGGCCATTGCTGTGTGTAACAGATCTTTCAACAGAAACGCCGGTTTCGAAGCCATTGAAACAGATGACTACTGACGAACGCATTACGGCTGACTTTGCAGGAACTGGATTGACTACCGGTCCACACCCTATGGCCTACAGCCGCGCTGCATTACGACAGAAAGGCTATCTCTCTGCGATCGAACTCAATCAAATTGAAGGCAATTGTTCCGTTCGCATTGCCGGTTGCGTGATTGCCCGTCAGCGTCCAGGAACAGCGAAGGGCTTTGTCTTTCTCTCACTTGAAGATGAGACCGGTATATCGAACGTGATCATTACACCTGATCTATTCGAGCGTGAACGCTTCATCGTCACTCGTTGCCGTTTCCTAAGCATCAGAGGGCCCTTGCAAAAGCAGGACGGCGTTATTCACGTGAAGGCACAACAAATTGAGCCGATTGAGATCACTAGCGCAGAGATCCGCTCACACAACTTTCATTAATTCAGTGTGCACGCGGATTCTGATCTCTTCCAAATTCGTTGGTGGTAGTTGGATCCGAGCTGCTATGGATTGGACCCCACCTGATAACCAAGAGTCGCAATCGCAAGTCGATACTGATATATTGCGTTGGTGTTTCCTATCGCAGCATCTGTTTGTTGATACTCAGCCTGGCTCAACTCAACAATCGAACTAAGTCCCATTTTGTACCGCGTTTGTGCCAACGTGAGACTCAGATTGGCTTCCTTCAAAAGCTCTGTAGTCACAGCGACGCGCTGATACGCGGTGTTCGCCGTTAACCACGCCGTCCGAACGTCTCGTACAATCCGATCACGCAGATCGCGTACTCGTTCAGCCTCAGCCTGTGCGCGGATCGATGCCTCTTTTGCTTGCGCTGAGTATAGAAATCCATTGAAAAGCGGAATCTTCACGTTCACACCTACAGCACCCCACCAATTCGTCGTATAGTACTCCGCTGGACGAATCGGCACGCTTCCCACAGTTCCTGCAGCACCAATGCTAGGAAACATCTGATCATGCTGCGCGTGGCTGAATTTGACCGCAGCCTGCTGACTTAGGTTCAGTGCCAACAAATCCGGACGCTGGCGGAGACCTTGCTGCACCAACTGCTCGATATCTGGTGGGGGTTGCTGTATTGCAACAAAATCGTCGACAAGCTGATAGTTAACCTCGTGGTCAAGTCCAAGAATCGCATCCAGCGTAGCCATCGACGAAGCTGCATTATTCTGAGCGTCGAGCAACAGCAACTTCGCCTGTGACAGATTTACATCGGCAAAACTCAGGTCAAGAGTCGACTTGAGTTTGTTGGCTGTCATCTGGTTCACTTGCGCCTGTAGTGCCTGACGAGCGGATACATTTTGACCCGCAACCTTGAGCAGTTCCTGACCCTCGAGCGCATTATAAAATGCTTGGTCTGTCGCCAGAGTGATGTCCAATTGTGTTGCCAGGACGTTGGCATTCTGCGCCTTCTCCTGCAACTTCGAAGAAGTGACAAGATTCGTAGTTCTGCCAAAATCTGTGATTAGTTGAGTAATGTTGACTCCCGCCCCGGCATGCTCCAAAAGCCTTGATGATGTCAACGAACCTGCCGAGATTCTGCTCCCGTTCTCTGCCTCTACTGCAGTCAATGCTGCATCTGTCGTCGGGAATTTGGCGGCCTGAACTTCGCGTACAACCTGACGCTGAGCCAACGCAAGCAATTGGGAAACACTCATCCGAGGATTATTCTTTACCGCCATCTTTTCAGCCTCGGTTCGCGTGAGGCGATTGCGCGCCTTCGACTGCGTGTCCGCGCCTCTATTCGTCACCTGAACCACGCCGACTTCTTTCGAAAGAGCAGCCTCTGCCACTAAGCGTGAGATCGATTGAACTTGAGGGGCATCAGGCACGTCATCCCCTGCATGCGTCTGTGAGATCGCTGTGTCCGTGGCAGACCACACCACAAACACAACGAACATAGACTTCAGGAGAATAGATTTACTTTCCATAATCATGCGCGTCTAGACCTCTCCTTCTGCGACGATCTTCTCCCTGCCATGGACGATCACATAAACAGCTGGAACGAGAAAGACGGTGAGTACCACGGATACCGCGAGACCACCGATAATGGCCCGCGCGAGTGGTGCATACTGCTCGCTCCCCGTTTCCAAGCCGAGCGCCATGGGGATCATGCCCAGTAGCGTGGCGAGCGATGTCATAAGGATGGGTCGGAGCCGGATCCTGCAGGATTGAACGATTGCTTTCGCTACTGGAAGTCCCTCATGATGCAAGTGCCCTGCAAATTCCACGATGAGGATACTGTTGGAGACCACAATGCCTGCCATCATAATCACGCCCATCAGAGACATGATGTTTATCGTGCTTCCAGTTAAGAGCAAAATAACAAGCACACCGGCAAGCCCTGGTGGTACAGCCATGAGAATGATAATCGGGTCGACGAACGAAGCGAACTGTGCCATGAGAATCAGATAAACCAACAGAACAGCCAGACCTAAGCCAATCGCAAACCGCTCAAATGAGTCGTTCATACTTACCACGCTGCCTCTAATCGTTATGCGGACATTACCCGGCGTCTTGATCTTGCTAATCACGCCGCGGACTTCGCGATTGACTTGTTGCAAAGCCTCGGTCGATGGCATTACGTAGACGTCGATTACTCGACGGATCTTGTAGTGATCCACTTCCGTCGGAGTGTTGATCTCGCTGATGGCCGCAACTGATCGCAATGGCGTATATTGCGTCTGGTTCGTTCCACGCAACGGTATCTGCTTGAAATCGTCGAGATTCATGTTGCCAATCTTGCTTTCGGAATACTGCACAGCCAGCATGTAGTTATTACCGGTCTTTGGATCGACCCAGTAACTCGGTGCAATCATGCCGTTCGATGTAAGGGCGGTAATGACGTTTTCCACGACTTCCTTAGGAGAGAGACCAACGAGACTAGCCCGCTGCCTATCGATGCTCAATTCAAGCCCGGGGTATCTCAGATTCTGAGGGATAAGCACATCGGCCACATTCCGAATGCCCCTGACTTTGCCGGCGATTTCGTTCGCTATCACGAGTGACTGCTCCATATCATTACCGCTGACTTGAACATCAATCGGTGCGGGCAATCCTTGGTTGATAACGGAGTCTACAAGTCCCCCCGCCTGAAAATAGGTGGAGAGCATCGGCATCTCGTTCGAAAGCTGCTGCCGAACTCGCTTCATGTATTCGTAGCTTCCAACTTTATGACCCTCTTTGAGACTCACTAGCACGAATGCAGTATCCATTGACGAATTGCTCGTGTAGATGGATGAGAGGTCCGGCGTAATGCCGATGTTAGACACAATCATGCCCAGATCGTGCCCTGGGATGACACGACGAATTTCTTCTTCGACCTGCGCAATATACCTATTACTCAATTCGATCCTGCTCCCACTTGGACATTTGATATTGATCACGAACTGCCCTGGATCGGTGCGTGGAAAGTACGCTCTTCCAAGCAGAGGAAATAGAAGGAAGCTCAATGCAATCGCTCCAAGGATCCCGACAGTCGCATGAATTGGACGCAATATCGCTCGGTTGACGACGGTCACATATCTCTCGAGCATTTCTTGAAAGTGTTCATTGAAGCTACAGACGACCCGCTGAAAGACTGAAAGATGCAGTCGTCGTTGATACTCAAGCTGTCCCTCTCTATCAATCTCTTGTTCTTCCGAGGCGTGCGCTTCGGTTTGCTTGATAAAGCGCGCGCAATAGAGCGGCACTACAGTCATTGCAACGACATAAGAAGCGAAGAGAGAAAATACAACGGAGAGAGCCAGTGCCGTGAAGAGATACCTGCTCACCCCATAGAGAAGAGCGACGGGAAAGAACACAATAGCTGTAGTAAACGTTGCGGCTAGCACGGGAAGTTGCACTTCCCTGCCGCCTCTTTCTGCCGCAACCGCAGGCGATTCACCCAATTCCAGATGCCTGAAGATGTTTTCTAGAACTACGACGGAGTTATCAATGAGTCGCGAGAACGCAAGCGCCAGACCCGCCAGAACCATCGTGTTGATCGAGCCGCCTCCTATCCGAATACAAATGAAAGCTGCGAGTGCGGAAAGAGGAATCGAAAGGAGAACAGCGAAGGTCGCGCGAATGCTACCCAAAAAGAGCAGAATCATCAGCGCGGTAAGAACCAGTCCAATTCCGCCCTCATTGCCAAGATTTCTCAGGGCTGATTTGACAAAGGCTGATTGATCGAACACGACAGCCGTTTTAAGAGAAGTGGGAATGTCCACAAGGGACTTGATTGCGGCTTTCATCCCATTCACGATCGTGATCGTGTTGCTATCCCCTCCCTGTTTGAGTACGGGCACATACACTGACCGCTGGCCATCGATGCGAACAATATTCGTTTGCAGAGTCCCCGAGTCTTGAGCCTTTCCAACATCGCCAACCATAACCGATGCATTTCCGACAGATTTCAGAGGTAGATCGTTAATGAGTTGCGGCGTGGAGACCTGGCTATTCGCGTAAATGTTGTAGTCCTTTGGGCCGATTCGCACATCGCCTGCGGGCAAAATTAGGTTCGAGTCGTTAACGGACCTCACTACATCCATCAGGCTCAGGTTATGTGCCTCGAGCTTCAACGGATCGACATAGACCATGATTTGCCGGTAACGCCCTCCAAAAGGCTGTGGGACCGATGCACCGGGCACGCTGGCAATCTGATTGCGTACCTGAAACTGTGCCAAATCCTTCAGATCTGTCTCGTTAAGTCCGACCCCCTTCAGAGTCACCAGGCAAACTGGTTGGCTCGATGCATCCATTCCAAGCACGACAGGGGGCAATGTTCCCGGTGGCAAACGCCGCAAATCTGCCATAGCCAGATTTGAAATGTTGCTCAGCGCTGCATTTGCATTCGTGCCGGGTTGAAAATAGATCTTTATAAGGCTCACGCCTGTCAGCGATCGCGATTCAATGTGATCTATATTGCTACCGAGCGTGAAAAATCTCTCGAAGGTGTCTGTGATATCGGCCTCAATCTGCTGGGGAGGCATGCCCGCGTAAAAAGTTGCGACCACAACGACCGGCAAATCAATTTGTGGAAACAGGTCAACCGGCATCGATGTAATGCTGACAATGCCCAATACCACAACTACGAGGCAGACCATGATGATGAAGAACGGGTACTTGAGAGCAAACTTTGGCATTACTTTGTTCCTCCCGATCGTTCTTCGTCTATGGCTTCACGCTTAACCTGTTCGAGGTTTGTCCTGACCGCCTCGCCTGGCTGGTAATTCGACTGACCACCAGTGATCACCAAATTTCCCTCTGCAAGGCCCGCCGTTACTTCCACAATGTTTGATTCTTGTAGCCCCAGTTTGACGGAGCGCGACTGGACATGGCTGGATTTGTCCACCACGAGGACCGATGTGTGATCACCGCTTCTGATCACCGCCGATACGGGAATGGTCAGTACGTTATCGTGCCGCTCTAATTCAATCGTCGCATTCGCGTACATGCCCGGCGTGAGCGAAAGGTCTCGATTTTCAACGTCGATCTCCGTTTGCATGGTTCCTGTGGCTGGGTTTAGGTCGCCAGTGAATCGTGCGACCCTACCAACAAACGAGCGGCGGACTGCGTCGACATTTACATCCACTCGCGCTCCCTCATGGATATACACCACTGCGTCCTCTGGAACCGGGAGACGGAGACGAAGCAAGCTGCTTTGCGAGAGTTTCACCACCGGTAGAGACTGTGTGTTCGATGAGGTTCCTGCTTGAATGAGCGCCCCGGTGTCGGCATACCGCCAAACGATCACTCCATCTATGGGAGCCGTGACCCTGGTATAGCTGGCCAAGTCACTGACGCGCTCGTTGTCCGCCCCGGCGCTTGCGGACTGCTGTTTTGCGGCGGCAAGAGTTGCCTTCGCTGCATCGATTCGCTCCTCTGAAGCCAGATCCCTTGAAAGCGCATCATCGAGCTCTTGCTGCGCAATCAGGCCGGGCTGCGCTGAAGCAGCCTGTTTCAACCTTGTGTAGTTGCTGTGTAGCGCGTTGTGTTCCGATTGGGCACGCGCAACTTCGTGTTCATCGCGCGTGATATCGTCTTTGCTTCGCGCCAGTTCTGATATGGTCCCTTTCAACTGTGCGTCGAGCTCAGGCACCTCCAGAACCGCAAGGATCTGCCCCTGATGAACCTTGTCGCCAATGTCGACATAAATGTGCCGCACGTAACCCGAGACTTTAGCGTGAACGTCAATCACCTGAAAGGGCTGAAACTGGCCCGCAAGGTTTAGCCTGCGTACTATCGAGTCCCGCCCAACCGCTACCACCGACGCGGTCGATATCTCAGCCGCATCAGCATTAACCCGACTTGCACGTGATTTGCATCCGACTGCAGTTGAGACCGCCGCTGCTGCCAATGCCGTTGAAACAAGTTGACGTAATCGCTTCCGCATGATTTGACAGCCTTCCTATGATTCCCGTTTGCTTTGCCCCGTGAGGCGAATTGAAGACCCCAATGACAAAGCCCCGCGCAATCGGCCAATACGCCGCGGGAAATCTTCGTCGCTTAGAACTCGGGATTAAGTCAGGGAAGTTGTAGGAGGGGGTCGAAACGCGAACGCTGTCAGACTCGCAATGATGCGAATGCACCAGGGATATCGAACTTCGTAACTTTGCAACTTCTTGCTGTGACGAAAAGCAGAGGCTACTTCAAACCAACAAAGAAGCAGAGCCGCTGAAAGAATTGTGATCGCAGGAATATCTTGCAGGGCACTGCCTTCCGTGAGATGAGCTGTTTCGTTTGCTTTCGGATCTTCGTTTCTCGATAGCAAGCTCGCCCGCGGTATCCGGTGCGAACTCAATTCATGTGCATCATACAGCGACAGCTTGTAACTAAGTCCCCAAAAGAACACAGACAGAGCGAGGCCGGCAAACGCCAGGGAAAGCGCGACGGAACAAGGTCGAGATTTCAATGGTTCGCTCAAATCCTTGGGGAAGCATCAGCCGCGAGAAGCCACATGCGACGCTCCAACATATTATATTTGATAACACAATTCAGGAAAGCCTGCGCATCCTTGCAATGCGTTTCACCAATCATTAACGCCGTCATGTTGGTGAAGCCTTGATTTTTCAGTCTGATCGATTGCCATTCAAAGGATCGAGCGCGATCCCACAGCATACGCGATATGGTCCTTTTCGAATGAGCCATTTCTATTAGCGCGTCACAACCGCTGATTGCATCACGGGTTCCGCTTCCAAAAATGACGAGTACAGTGAATCAGCAGCGGCATCCCAAGACATTTGCCGGGCTCTCGCCACCGCGCCAGCCGACAGCTTCACTCTCAATTGGGGGTCATTCGCGAGGGCAATCATGGATCTCGCCACTTTCTCAATCACTTCATCCTCACTCTCCACTCGAGCTTCCACGACGACGCCGCAAGATGATGTCACGATCGATCCAGGTCCTCCCAGGCTAAGGCAGACGACCGGCAATCCAGCAGCCAATGCCTCTAGAACGACCATGCCTCCCGAGTCATGAAGGCTGGGAAAGACAAATGCCAGGCTCTTCCTATATTCCTGCCAAACCTCATTCCGGCGCTTCGCCGCCGTCCATTCAATCAACTCCGACACATTTGCATCACGCGCGACCTCTTCGAGCCAGCCACGGTCTTCGCCCTCTCCGACAACTTTCAATCTCACATCAGGAATCGTTTGCCTAACTTGAGCCAATGCACGGATCACCAAATGCAAGCCTTTCCAGTAGAGCAATCGGCCGACATAGAGAAACTGCGGCCCGCCTTCCACATCCGCTGTAACCTTTACCTCGATCTCTGATTCATTGATGCCAATCGCACGCTGCACTACGCACTTTTCTCGAAATCGACGTGGAATCCGGGCCAGAGTCTCATCCGTGGCACAAGCAATCTTGCGAGCACGAGAGAAGGTGAGCCACATTAGCGGGTCCAGCGACACCAGCGCACTTCCCAAATCACGCCCGATCTCGACTAATCGACTCAGCAGCGGAATACTCTTGCGGAACTGCGGGGGCATTGTCTCCCCTCCTCCCACGGGCCCAAAGATGAAAGGAATACCCAGTCCGCCCATGAAGGAAGGTTGACGGAACGAGACAAACGTTATGTGCTGAACGCAATTGAATTTCTCTTTTAAGTGGAGTCGTTTCGCAAGTCGATAGGCGCCTATCTGCCACACCAAATAATAGAGATAAATTCCCCCAGGCCAGTACTTCCAAAATCGGGCCCATCTGGGCAGATCGTGGTAGTAAAAAGTGATGGGTGTTGATTGGCCCTTGTATGCACTTTCGATATCGCTACGATTGTTGCTCCGCGTGATGACGTGTACGTCATACCCTCGACGGAACAGTGCCTGCGTCCAGTTCCAGCCAACACCGGGTTCCGAGCCTTTGCTCGGCTCACAAGCGTACGCAGAAAGCAGAAGCTTCATGGTCCTTCCAGAGTGATCTTAGCAACCTATTTGGGAGCAGCCATAGATTGCGCATGGTGCAAGCGTTATTCTCCAAACAACATTAGCACTTGTTAGCCTATCTTTTTTAGATGCTAGATTCGGGTTGATCAGGCCAACGAAAAAGGCTTCACCGGGTTAAAGACCCGGGAAGCCCCATTACAAACTGTTTCTAAGAAATCTCTCGATAGCCCTTTACACAAGTGGTACTACGTGCAAGCTGAACGTTATGGTGTGAACCCTGGCTCCGCTCACAGCAAACAGAGTGATCGGCACGGTCTGATTCGCTGCATATCTCGTCGAGGAGAGCGTTATCGACGCCACGCCGCTGACTAGGTTCGCATTACTGATGGCTGCAGTGACTCCCGATGGCATACCGGTAGCTTTTAGGCTGACCGTCCCGAAGCCAAACGACTTCACGCGCACCGTCACGACAGCTTTCCCCGAACTCATCGTGTAGGTACCATTGTCGACGTTTACGTGAAAATCGGAAAACGACGGTGCAGGCACTGTGCAGGCTTGGGCTGGCGACGTCGCTGGAAGAGCCCAACTCGACGTATAGTCAGTTCCGGTCGCCGTCTGCCATCCGGCAAGACTGACCATCTTCCCGTTCACAACCTTGAATGAGTTCGATGTGGTTGGGTCATACCATTTGTTATTGCTCGCGTTGAGCGTGTTCGCAAATGTAGACCAGTCGTTGCCGCTCAGGTAGGTTCCAAACACATTTTGACCGGGCACCGCGTCAACGAATGTGTTGCCCGTGAGAATCATGCCCTTTGTGAACAGATCGTAGCTTTGGCCCGTCTGCCAATCGGTAATGACTTTCCCACCGGGCTGGCCAGCAATGAAGATCTGGGCCTGATATTTATTGGTCGCCCCGTTGTTGTAGAAGATATTGTTTTGGATCTTGACTTGCTCGCTCGTAAGAATATTGACGCCGTTGCCGCTCGAACACAGGTGGCTGTTCTGTAGAGTAACTGGCCCCTCATCCCTTTCTATTTGGAGAGCTGCAGTCACGTTTCCTGCGAGAGTCACATGGTCGATGAGAATGTTTTTGTTGTCGGTGTCGAACCACAGGCCTTCTGCCTGATTGCTATATGAGAAGTGGTTCTGCACAGTGGTATTACGCATCTGGAAGAACTTCGTACCCCCCATTCCCCATTCATAAAATGCCGCTTGCGCGCCGCGCCAGTTGTTGTAATCGCTCTCGTTGAAATTGTAGAGAGCAAACTGATCTTTGCTCCCTTGGAAACCCACACCACCGTTGTAGCTTGCGATCGAATTCTGCACCGTAAAGTTCGTACTGGAGAAGACTCCCAATCCACCCCAATTGTTCCAGAGCGCTTGCACAGAATCGATGAGTACATTCGAACTCGTTGTTACCGTCGCCCCGCTGGTATTTATGCAGTTTGCCGCATGGCGAAACACCAAGCCTCGCAGAACGATGTTGCTGCGACCAACAATGCTCATGGTCTTTTGACGCTTTGCAGCCTCGACAACAGCGGTTTGCATGTTTGTGCCCGCAGGCGGCCAAATATGAAGCAGGTTGTAACCCTCGCTCCTATAAAACGTCCCAGGTTGCATCTGCGCGTAGGTGGTGACCTGCGTGAGCGGAGTTCCGTTAACAAAGATCATCTCCGTGCGCCGAGCGATAGGAGCGAAATTGTTTGGCCAGCCCGACGGAAGAGAACACGTGCTTTTCTCAGGGGAAAAGGTCGTTGTGTATGCGGACGAGTAGCCCGGATCCGTGCTCCAATTCGTCAGAACATCCGAAGCCGCGATGATGGCCGTACCGGTCACGGCAGCCTGAACAGTTAGCGGTACTGTAGTTTGATTTGAAACAGGATTAATGCTGACAGCTTCGCGATAGATTCCGGGGTTCACTATGACCCGCGTTCCTATCCTCTTCTGGTTATTAGCATTCGCCTTGCTGATCGCAGCCTGAATAGTCTTAAGAGGGGACGAGATCGTGCCTGGATATGTATCTGAGCCACTCTTCCCATCGACGTACAGTATCGTGGTCTGGTTCTCGGTGACAGTCGCTTGGGTACGCGCTCGGGTTCCACCAATTGCCAGAGCCGCAAGGATCAGAGCAAGGAAGACTTTCGTGAATTGCATTACTTACCCCTTAGGTATGCGAAAGAATCGCTCAACAATGGTCGACACACCCCTCGCGCTGGGCGGCTCCACCCTTCCGAACTCAACTTCTGAAGTGCTCTCTTTCACTTCAACTTCAGGAGCAAGCTCAAAAACAAGACAGAACGGGTAACCATCGACACACGAATCCCTATTCGGGCAAAGGTATTGCGACCGCGCCATCTTCCAAGCGCGTCGTTTTAGCTCAACTGTGATGTTGTTCGAAGAGTACCGCAAACGACGTAACCGATGTCAC
>Ga0207683_10004183_pt1 | contig 12488 bp, 10 predicted proteins | sample KBSM73metaG_FD_184333 | JGI IMG/M metagenome (GOLD analysis project Ga0207683, IMG submission 184333) | Miscanthus rhizosphere microbial communities from Kellogg Biological Station, Michigan, USA - KBS M7-3 metaG (SPAdes) (version 2) | ecosystem: Host-associated > Plants > Roots > Rhizosphere >...
ACGTCGCGCGTGATCGACGGGTTGTCCGCCTTGCGCGCGATCTTGTCGACCTCGTCGATGTAGATGATCCCGGTCTCGGCCTTCTTGACGTCGAAGTCGGCGGCCTGGATCAGCTTGAGCAGGATGTTCTCGACGTCCTCGCCCACGTAACCGGCCTCCGTCAGCGCGGTCGCGTCGGCGATCGCGAACGGGACGTTGAGGATGCGTGCGAGCGTCTGGGCGAGCAGCGTCTTGCCGCAGCCCGTCGGGCCGAGCATGAGGATGTTCGACTTCGAGAGCTCGACGTCGGCGTCCTGCGACGCCATGCGCACGCGCTTGTAGTGGTTGTAGACCGCCACCGAGAGCGTGCGCTTCGCCTCTTCCTGGCCGACGACGTAGTCGTTCAGGACGGCGTAGATCTCCTGCGGGCGCGGCAGGTTGCCGAGGTCGAGCTCTGCGGGCGTCGAGAGCTCCTCATCGATGATCTCGTTGCAGAGATCGATGCACTCGTCGCAGATGTAGACGCCCGGACCGGCGATCAGCTTTTTGACCTGTCGCTGCGACTTCCCGCAAAAGGAGCACATCAACTGATCGTTTGTGTCAGACGGGCGAGCCATCAATCTCCTGTCTCACTCTACGCGCTTGCTGGGGGACGCGTTCGTTCGCCTCAGCGCGACGTGATGACCTGATCGACGATGCCGTACTCCATGGCCTCCTTGGCCGACATGAAGTAGTCCCGTTCCGTGTCCTGCCGGACTTTCTCGATCGGCTGGCCGGTGTGGGTGGCGATGATCTCGTCGAGGCGGCGGCGCATGTCGATGATCTCTCGTGCGTGGATCTCGATGTCGGTGGCCTGTCCGGAGAACCCCGCCGACACCTGGTGGATCAGGATCTTGGAGTTCGGCAGGCTCATGCGCTTTCCCTTGGCGCCGCCGGCGAGCAGCAGTGCTCCCATCGACATCGCGACGCCGCAGCAGATCGTTGCGACGTCGGGCTTGATGAACTGCATCGTGTCGTAGATCGCCATGCCGGCATAGACGCTGCCGCCGGGGCTGTTGACGTAGACCGAGATGTCCTTGTCGGGATCCTCGGACTCGAGATGGATGAGCTGGGCGACCACGAGATTCGCGATCTGGTCGTCGATCGGCGTGCCGAGGAAGATGATCCGCTCGTTGAGCAGACGGGAATAGATGTCGAACGCGCGCTCTCCGCGCGACGTCTGCTCGACCACCATCGGGACCAACGGGCTCATCGGCTCTCCTCCTCTCCCGTCAGCGGGGCTGACCGGGCGTCCAGATCGTGGGCTTCGCGACCGCCGGCTCGGCCTTCTCGTCGTCTCCCGGTGTCCACAACTGCTCGCGTGCTGCCTGCTGCTCGGCGGTGATCGGCGTCGCGATCTCACTGGCCCGGTCGAGCGCGCGCTGGAGCCGGAGCTCCTCGCGCGCCGCCTCCTTCGCCCTCGAGGCAAGGACCTCCTGCACCGCGGCGTCGACGTCTTCCTCGTCGGCGAGCTCATCGCGCAGCGCGCTCACGAGCTCCTCGTCGCTGACCTGGATGCCCTCGCGCTCGGCGAAGGCCTCGAGCGCCAGCTCGCGGCGCAACGATCCGATCGCCTCGGGCAGCAGCGCCTGCGTGACCTGCTCCATGGTGCGACCGGTCTGCGCGAGGAACGTCCCGAACGGGACTCCCTGGCGCTCGACGTTGCGCGCGAGATCTCCGAGCAACTCCTCGACCCGTCCTGCCACGGTGTACGGCGGCAGCTCGACGTCGATCGCCTCGCCCAGCGATGCGAGCACGCTCGAGCGGAAGCGCGAGCGCGCCAGCGCCTCGAGCCGGTCGCGGTAGCTGCCCTCGATCGCGGCCCGCAACTCGGCGAGCGTGTCGAACTCGGAGCTCGCACGCGCGAACTCGTCGTCCAGCGGACGTGGCTCGCGCTCGCGCACCGAGTGCACGTGCAGCTCGACCTCGGCGTTGCGCCCGCGCAGCTTGGCGTCGGGGTAGTCGGCCGGCAGCGGCAACTCGGCGCTGCGCGTCTCGCCGGCGCTCATTCCGCGCAGGGCGCGCTCGATCTCCTCGAACGTGCGCCCGTTGCCGAGCTGCACGAGGTACCCGATGGTCGAAGCCTCGGGCACGGGCTTGCCGCCCGCGCTGACGTGCATGTCGACCTCGACGAAGTCGCCGGTCTGCGCGGGGCGGTCGACGGTCACGAGGGGCGAGGACTCCTCGCGCAGGCGCTCGATCTCGGCGTCCACCTCGTCGGAAGGAACGTCGATCTCCTCCTGCACGCCCTCGATCTCGAGCTTCTCCGGCAGCGTGCCCGTGGGCTGCAGCGGGAACTCCGCCGTGAACGTGAACGGCTCGCCCTCGCCGGGGATCGCCTTGAAATCGACGCTCGGCCGGTCGGCCGGCCGCAGGCGGGACTCCGCGATCGCCTCGCCCACCCAGGCGGGCAGGAACTCGCGCATGGTCTCCTCGAAGACCTCCTCGCGGCCCATGCGCTGCAGCACGACGGCAGGCGGCACCTTGCCCTTGCGGAAGCCGGGGATCTTGGCGCTGTCGACGAGGTGCCCGAGCGTGTGCCGCAGGTCGTGATCGACACGGTCGGCCTCGAGCTCGACCTCCAGCCGCGCGCGGCCGTCCTCCAGCATGGTGGTCGTCGTCCTCACAGGATCCGCACCTTAGATGATTCTTTTGGCAGCACCTACGCCTCCCCGGCGTCCGCTACCGTGGGCCTCGCGCGGGTGTGGCGGAACTGGTAGACGCGCCGGATTTAGGTTCCGGTGAGCGCGAGCTCGTGGAGGTTCGAGTCCTCTCGCCCGCATCGCGTTGCCGAAGGCACAACGGTTTCCCTGCTCAGTGGAGATCTGGCCGTACCGGTCGCTCCGCGGCCGCCGAGCACGTGCGTACGTCGCGATGTAGGATCGCGCGATTCGGGAACCTGAGCCGGCTTCGATGAGAGGGAGGCCACGTTGACCAGCACGATTGGCGAGATTCTGCCAGCCGCGGCACGGCGGTTCGGCGCTCGCCCGGCGTTGATCGTCGGTGATCGCTCGTTCTCGTTCGAGGAGCTCCAGGCGTTGTCCGACCGCGTCGCGCATGGGCTCGCCGCGGCGGGCGTGGAGCCGGGGGATCGGGTGGCCCTGTACGGGCCGAACTGCTGGGAATGGCTGGTCGCCTACTACGGCATCGCCAAGACCGGCGCCGTGGTGATCCCGATCAACGTGATGTTGACGCCGGACGAGGTGCGGTTCGTGGTCGAGGACTCCGGCACGCGCGCCGTCGTCGCCTCCGCGGACAAGGGCGAGCCGCTGCTCGACCTCCGCGGCACCGGCAACCTCGAGGAGGTCGTGCTCTGGGGCGAGCCGCTCCCGTCGGGCGCGACCCGGTTCGACGACTGGCTGGCGCAGGACACGCGAGCGTTCACGCCGGTCGCGCGGGCAGGTGGCGACCTGGCCGCCATCTGCTACACGTCGGGGACGACGGGGCACCCGAAGGGCGCGATGCAGCCGCAGCGGGCCGTGATCGGCGCCGCCGTCGGCACCGTGCTGATGGCGGCGCGCGGGCCGCATGACCGCGTCATCAACTCGCTGCCGCTGCCCCACGTGTACGGGTCGTGCGTCTTCAACGGCGCGATGATGGCCGGCTCGACTCTGATCATGGTGCCGCGGTTCGATGCGGAGGTGGTGCTGCGCTCGATCGTGGAGCACCGCGCGACCCTGCTCGACGGCGTCCCCACCGCCTACTACTACCTGCTCGCGCACCCCGACTTCGACGCATACGACCTGTCGAGCCTGACGCGCTGCTGGGTCGGTGGTCAGACGCTGCCGGCCGCCAAGTCGCTCGAGTTCACCGAGCGCACCGGCTGTCCGGTGCACGAGGTCTGGGGCATGACGGAGCTCGCCGGAGTCACCAGCGCGAACCCTGTGGTCGGCCCCAACAAGCCGGGCACGATCGGGATCCCGTATCCCGGCAACGCGATGCGCGTCGTCGACATCGAGGACGCGACGCGCGAGATGCCGGTCGGCGAGCGCGGCGAGCTGATGTTCCGCGGGCCGCTCGTGATGCTCGGCTACTACGGCAACGAGCAAGGCACGGCGGCGACCATCGAGCCCGACGGCTGGCTTCACACCGGCGACGTCGCGATGATGGACGAGGACGGCTACTTCACGATCGTCGACCGGATGAAGGACATGATCCTGACCGCCGGGTTCAACGTCTACCCGGCCGAGATCGAGCGGGTCCTGTGCGGCCATCCGGCGGTAGCACTGGCGGCCGTCGGCGGGATCCCCGACGAGACGAAGGGCGAGCTCGCGAAGGCGTACGTCATCCTCATGCCCGGCGCGGAGGCGACCCGCGAGGAACTGGTCGCGCACTGCCGGCAGCACCTGGCGGCATACAAGGTGCCGCGCGCGATCCAGTTCACCGAGCAGGTGCCGACGACGTCGTCCGGCAAGATCATGCGCCGCCTGCTCGGCGAGATCGACGACGGCACGCGGTCACTCGTCTCGGAGCCGGACCTGGTTCCCTAGGCTGAGGGCACATGGTCGATCGGGGGCCGCATCGACGCTTCGCGGTCTCGTTCAGCTGAGGAAGATCGAGTCCGCGATCACGCGCCAAGAAGACGTCCCAGCTGCTCCGGAGGGTTTGAAAGCCGTCCTATCAGGTGCATGCGCCGGCCGGCGGCCGACCTGACGGTGTCAAGCGCGCTCGCGCGCGCGACACGGCCTAGAGCTCCGAGATTCCGGCGCGTACCTCGTCGACGACCTCGGGCGGCACCTCGTCCATCCCGTGCTCGTCGCGTGCGTGGATCGCGACCTGCTCGAGGATCTCCTCGTCCGACTCGCCCTGGAACGTCGTCGTGCAGCCCGGGACGAGGTCGCCGCAGCGGAATTCCTTCACGGCGCTCCTCCTTCTCGTTCACTCGTCTTGAGGATCTCTGAGCCAGGTCCGCCGCGGCGGGAAGCGCGCCTGGCGCTGACGATCATACCGCCCGCAGGGAAGGCCCGAAACGCGCTTCGAACCCGGCGCGCTCGCATACCATCGCGCCATGTGCCGCGTCCTCGCGTACCTCGGCGACCCGATCTCGCTGGAGCACGTGCTGTTCGAGACCGACAGCTCGCTCGTCCGCCAGTCGTACAGCCCGAGGATGATGGCGGCGTTCCTCAATCTCGCCGGGTTCGGGATGGTCGCATGGGATCCGCGCTCGGTGCACGCCGACGATCCGTTCACGTACCGCGTCACGACGCTCCCCGCCTTCGATCGCAATCTCCACGCGCTGGCGTCGAAGCTCGCCCCGACCTGTCTGGTCGCACACGTGCGCGGCATCACCTACAGCCACCGCGAGATGATCGCCGAGGCGAACCTGCACCCGTTCCGCTTCGGCGGCGCGAGCGTCGCATTGGCCCACAACGGGCACCTGCGCGAGTTCGCGCGCATGCGCTACGACCTCATCAGCCACGTACGGCCCGAGCTCGCGCAGAAGATCGAGGGGACGACGGACTCCGAGTGGATCTACGCGCTCGTGCTCTCGCAGCTCGCGGATCCGTTCGGCGTGCCGGAGCCGGACGAGCTGGCCGGCGCCGCCGTGTCCACGCTGCGGCTACTCCGCGAGGTGCGTGGCCGCCACGGGATCGACACGTCGTCGCCGGTGAACCTCTGCCTGACCACGGGCCACGCGCTCGTGGCCACGCGGTTCTCGTTCGACTACGGCTGGTACCCCGACGAGGATGAGCTGCTCGAGACCGACTTGCCCTACGTGAGTCTCTGGTACACGGTGGGCGGCGAGTACGTGGAGCGCGACGGAGAATCCGCGATGACGGCCTCCGACACGCCTCGCTCGCTGCTCGTCGCCTCGGAGCCGCTGACCGTCGACACGTCCACCTGGCTCGAGGTGCCGGAGTATTCGATGATCACGGCCGTGCGCACCGCCGCCGGGCTCGACTTCGAGACACTCGACCTCGATGTTTGACGTCGGCGGCGTCGAGGGCAACGGCCGCACGGATGCCGTCGCGTTCCTGGCGACCGTTCCACTCCTCGACGGCGTCCCTCCGGCCACGCTGGAGGCGCTCGCGAGGGTCCTCCGCCGCCGCGACGTCGCCGCGGGCGAGGTCATCTGGCACGAGGGCGACGAGGCCGAGGCGATGCTGCTGGTCGTCGACGGGCGCGTCTCCGTGTCGCTACGGCTCCCGGGGGATCGCGCCGTGGAGGTCAGCGCGGTCGGCCCGGGCGAGGTGCTCGGAGAGGTGCCGTTGCTCGACGGCGGCCGGCACTCGGCGACGGCGCGCGCGAGCGAGCCGACGAGTCTGCTGTCGCTCAGTCGCGCGGACTTCGCCGCCCTCGTCTCCGGGCGCCATCCGACCGCATTCGCCCTCAAGCGACGCATCGCGGGCGTCGCCTGCGTGCGCCTGCGCCACCAGCTCGCCGGGCTCGCGGCGTCGCTCGGCGGTAGCGAGGCCGCCGAGGTCGCCATCGCGGCGCCGGCCGATCTCGAGTTCTGCGGGGCGCCGAACAGCGCGTACGTGCGGCGCTTCGCGACGTTCCGCGCGTTCGATTCGCTCGCGCTCTGGGGCTTCCTGACGGCCGGCCGCTTTGCGCGCTGCCCGGCCGGTCGCACACTCGTCGCCGAGGGGTCGCGCGCACCGGCGTGCTACCTCACCATCAACGGCGCAGTCGAGAAGGTGATCGTCCGGGGCGGCCGTCGCATCCGCGTCGGGCTGGCCGGCCCCGGGCAGGCGTTCGGGTACGAGAGCCTGATCGACGGCGAGCCGTCCCCGGTCACCGCCGCCACGCGGGAGCGAACGCTGCTCCTGGTGTTACCGCAGGAGGCGTTCGAGCGGCTGTTCAACGGTGAGACGAACATCTCCCACGTGTTCCTCGACGTGATCAACCGCGACCTCATGGCGGCGCTGCGGCAGGCGCTCCGCCCCCACGCCCGCCTGGCGTCTCTTCACTAGCAGGCGATGCGCGGCGGGAGATCCGCCGGTACCTCGGTGACGTCGCCGAACTCCGTCGCAAACGTCATGAAGCGGTACACGTCGGCGAAGTTCGTCGCAAGGCCGAGCGAGATGCGCACCGCACCGCCCGTCGGCATGCCGATCAGCTTGATGTAGTCGTCGAGGATCATCCCCTCGCCGAACTCGGCGCCGATCAGCGTGTCGCTCGAGATCGAGAACGCCGTCTCCCCCGCGCCCGAGTTGCAGAAGCAGCCGGTGCGGACGGAGATGCCGTGCGCCGCCGCGATCACGTCCACGTACCGCTCGTCGATGACACGGCCGTCCGGGTGCAGGAAGTTGAGCGAGATCGTGCCCCCGCGACGGTCCCACGTCGTCGGCCCGTACACGCGCGTGGCCGGGGAGCCGTCCGAGTGCCGCAACCGCAGCAGGGCCTCGAGCAGCCACGTGCCGAGTGCCTGCACCCGTCGCGCGATCATGTCGATGCCGATGCGCTCGATGTGCCGCAGGCCGATCTCGATCGCCGGGATGCCGAGGTAGTTGACCGTGCCGTCCTCGAAGAGGGCGTGGCCCGAGAGTGGCACGACCATGTCGCCCTGCACGTTCGCGGCCACTACCGTGCCACCGCTGAACCAGGGGCGCTGGAGCCGCTCGAGTGCCTCGCGCCGGGCGAGCAGCGCGCCGATCCCCGTCGGGTACCCGAACATCTTGTAGAAGGAGATCGGGACGAAATCGGGCTTCCAGAGCGAGAGGTCGAGCGGACTCGTCGGTACGAAGGCGGCGCAGTCCACGATCACGTCCCAGCCCTGCTCCTGGGCCGTCGAGATCCACTCCAGCGGGTGCTTGACCCCGGAGAAGTTCGACTGCGCCGGGTAGGCGAAGAGGTTGTGGCCGGCCGGGCCGGCGTCGTCGAGGTACTGCTCCAGCACGGTGTCGGCGACGCGCAGGTCGGGCGCCTCGAGCGGCACGTACGCGGTCTCGACGCCCTGGGCCCGCGCAAACTCGCGGATGCCGTTGACCGAGTTGTGGTTGTCGAACAGGGCCAGGAAGCGGCCCTCGCTCGTGAACGGATAGGCCTCGCCGACGAGCCTCAGGGCACCCGTGGCGTTGGGCGTGAAGATGCACGCATACTCGCTCTCGGACCCGTTGAAGTAGCGGAGCACGGCGGCGCGCGCCTGCTCGACGAGCGCCGTCGCGGCCGACGACGTGGGGTTGACGGAATGCGGGTTGCCGAACACGGTCTCGCGCATGACGCGCATGTGCTCGGTGAGCTGCGACTCCGCGTAGAGGCTGCCGCCGGTGTAGTCGAGGTAGACGTCGCCGCCCGCGTCGAGCCGCCCGTACTCGGAGGCGCGGAGTTCGTCGAGCAGCGCCGTTTCGCGGAACGACGGATTCGACGTCAGGAATGCGGCCTCCGCCCGGCCCCGGTCGGTCGAGAGGAACCGCTCGCGCGCTGGAGTCGACTGCGCGCTCACCGGGCTCAGTTGCGGGCGTACTCGGTCGCGGGTGCCGCCGGCGCGGGAATCTCGCACACGCCGTTGGCGCAGATCTCGTAGGCCTCGTCCTTCGTCGCCCACCCGCGCCGGACGAGGAAGGCGTGGATCTCGCAGCCCAGACAGAGGCCGAGCACCGACTCCATCCACATGAGCGTCAGGCAGATCAGGCAGATCGTCCGGGGGAGCAGGCCGCGGATGCCGCTGTTCGTGATGATCGTCATCGCGAAGGCAAGGGAGAGGCCGAGCGTCCAGGCGAAGCGCTTGGGCTTCGCCGACACCCAGTCCGGCGGCTGCCGCTGCGTCAGGAAGCGCGCCACCACGCCGGTCGGGCTGTATCTGAGGCCGAGTGTGACGCGGATCAGGAACTCGACGAAGAAGAAGGTGGCGACCACCTGGAGCGGCAGGTAGTACTTGTCGAAGTACGCGTAGGCGAACGCGACGGCGCCGGTGACCATCGTCAGGCCGGCCGCGGCGCGCACCTCGTTCTCGTTGAAGACGCCCGACTTGAGTGCGGTTCCGTCTGCCGCCGTGCCCGAGATGACTTGACCGTACGTCCTGTCCACCGTGGCCCCTCGATACGCCTCGCGACGATGTCGGCATGCGCTCGGCCCGAGCGCCTCAACGCAAGAACGTTTCGATTATACGAGCGTGCGCGCGGACGCATGCGGGCCCGGGCCGAGTCGGCCGGAATGCGGACGCGGAGGGGGTTGCGTGTCGAGGTCAGCGTCGAGCTGTTACCGACGCCCCTGTCGCCGACGTGCTCGCGGCGATCCGGGCTGCAGACGATTCCGCGATCGACACGGTCTTCTGCATCGACGAGATCTACCACCGAGATCCCGGGCCTGCCGACGCTCTCCGAGCAGGTGAGGCTGATCGCCGAGCGCGGGCTTCCGCTCGTCAGCGGCTGAGGTACGGGCCGAGCACGGACTCGTCCGCGGAGGACAGCCGGTCCGAGGAGTTGGCCACCTGGTGCCACATGGGATAGGGCAATGGACTGCGGCTCACGCGCTCCAGCGCACCGGCTTCCTCGGCGGTGAGCTGGAGATCGACGGCTCCGAGATTCATGACGAGCTGGTCATGCGTCCTGGCGCCGATGACCAGCGACGTCACGCTCGGGCGGCCGAGCAGCCAGGCGAGCGCCACCTGCGTCGGCGGCACACCCCGCCCCGAGGCGATCTCCACGATGGCGTCGACGGTGTCGTACAGCCGGTCCTCGTCGTAGATCGGCGGCTCGTGCCAGTCGGCGAGGTGACGTGCCGTTCCTTCCGGCGTGACACCGCGGCGGTACTTCCCCGACAGCAGGCCCCCGGCGAGCGGGCTCCAGACGAGCGTGCCCACGCCGAGGTCGATCGCCGCGGGGATGATCTCGTACTCGGCTTCGCGTGCCTGCAACGAGAGGTAGATCTGCTGGGCGACGAAGGGCGCGTAGCCGTGTCGATCGGCCACGCCGGCCGCTTTCATCAACTGCCAACCCGTGAAGTTGGAGCACCCGATGTAGCGCACCTTGCCCGACTGGACGAGCAAGTCGAGCGCCGACAGCGTCTCCTCGAGCGGCGTCTCGCCGTCCCACGCGTGCACCTGGTACAGGTCGATGTGATCGCGACGGAGCCGCCGCAGGCTTGCCTCGCACGCGGCGATCAGGTGGTGGCGCGAATTGCCCGCGTCGTTCACACCCTGGCCCGTGGAGAACCGGCCCTTGGTCGCGACCAGGACGTCCGCGTGACGGCCCTGCAGCGCTTCGCCGAGGATCTCCTCCGACAGTCCCGCCGAGTATGCGTCCGCCGTGTCGACGAGGTTGATGCCCGCGTCGACGCACGTGTCCAGGAGGCGACGCGCGCCCGCGACGTCCGTGTTGCCCCACAGCGCGAGCCCGCCCTTGCCGCCGAAGGTCGCCGTGCCGAGGGTGAGCGTCGAGACGCGCAGTCCAGAGCGTCCCAGCTGTCGATACTCCATTGCGATTCTCCCCTTGTCCTGACTCCAGGTGGCCGGCCGGCCTCACGGGCAGTTCTTCCGCACGAGCGGAAGCGCACGTCCGGCCGAGCGCCACGCGACGCCACTGGTGATTGACGCCCAGAGCGTCGCGCACGCGCTCGACGTGGGATCGTTCTCGGTGTAGGCGGCGCCGTAGATGCGATTCGCGGCGGCGGGGTCGAGCGTGAACAGCGACATGCCGCCGGGCGGCCCGGGCAGCCGTCGCCATGCACCGGCAGCGCCGACTCGCCGCACGAGGCCACGGCGCTGGGAGGCGATCACCACGACCGGCCTGCCCGCCGACGTCGCCGTCTCCACAGCGGTCGACGGATCGGCGAGCGTCCGCCTCCAGGTGCGCCCGCTGTCGGTCGTCACGTAGAGGCCGCGACCCGTGGCCGCGTAGATGAGACCCGCACGAGTCGCATCGCCCGCGAGCGCCAGCAACGACCAGCCCGGCACGACGGGCGGAAGGCCGGAGCCCGCAGGACGCCACGAGGCCCCGCGGTCGACCGAGCGGTAGACCTGGCCCGGGCCGGAGCGCCGGCCCGTCGCGTAGTAGAGCGTGCCGCCGCGACCCGCTGCGAGTTGCTGGGTGCGCCCCGAAGGGATGTCGAGGGTCGGGGGCAGTCCGGCGCGGGCGACGACCCACGTGGCGCCGCCGTTGAGGCTCCGGCGCACGATCCCGTGCGTGACGGCGTAGACCGTGAGCGGCCGGCGCGGATCGACGACGATCGTGTCGACCGCCGCCGGGAGCTGCCGCCGGAAGATCCCGACGGTCGACTTCCAGGCGCGTGCCCGCCACGTCGTCCCGCCGTCGCTCGAGGCGTAGAACCCGCTGCCGAGACGACCCGAGCGCCGTGTGATGACGCCCGCGTACGCGATCAACCGGTTGCCCGGCGCAAATGCGATGGCCGTGACGCCGGCGGATCCCGCCATGCCGCGCGCCGTGCGCCACGTCGTGCCCGCGTCGTCGCTGGCGAAGAGCCACGAGCCGGGGCGGCCCCCGTCGATGCCGACGAGCACGCGCCCTCCCTGCGGCGCCACCGCCAGCGCCCCCACTCCTCCCTGCGGCGCGATGACGGCCGGCGAGTTCGCGGCGCCGAAGGCCAGGGCGCAGGCGAGCGTTGCGGCGAGCGTCGGCCCGAGCTTCACCGCGAGCTAGGAAGCCGTCACAGGGGGCGCGGTGAGACCGCGTTGCGCGCCTTCCTCGAGCAGTCGCGCCACGGTCGCGGCGCCGCCGACGCCCGTCGGCGTCGCGATCGAGAGACCGGCGTAGAGCACCGCCCAGCGCAGGCACTCCTCGGGCGCAGCGCCACTGAGGTCTGCCCAGATGTAGGCGGCCACGAGCAGATCCCCCGCACCAGTCGTGTCGAGGGCGGTGGCCTGGATTGCCGGGGCGAAGATGCTCTGGCCTTCGACCACGGCCATCGCGCCCTCCTCGCCGAGCGTGACGATCACGCACTCGGCACTGCGCGCAAGCACTGCGGCAGCGGCCTCGACGTCGTCTTGCTCGGTCAGCGTGAGCGCTTCCCGCTTGCTCACGAACAGGCCGCGCACGCCCGCGAGCTTCGCCGGCGGACGGCGCGCGAACGCGCGCGCGTCGTCATCGCCGCAGGTCACATAGGCCGCGGCGCCCGGGGGCACGCAATAGAGCTGATCCAGGCTGAGCGAGACCGCGCGGGGCTCGAGGGCGGCGACGTCGGCCGCGCTCGCCCGCACGCCCGGGTCGACCGTGACCATCGAGCGATCGCCCTCGACGGGCATCACGACCGTGGTCGGCGTCCGCGGGCTGCGCCGCTCGGGCAGTGCGATCCCCTCGCGCTGCAGGCAGCCACGCACGAAGTCGCCCGCGTCGTCGTCGCCGAGCGGCGCTGCCAGGGCTGTCGAGAGCCCGAGCCGCGCGGCCCCGACGGCCGTGATCGCGCCGCCTCCCGGCGAGCGCACGAGATCGGCGGCGAACCGCTCCTCGCCTTTGGCGGGCATGCCTTCGAGCCCGACGAACGTCAGGTCGAGGAAGGTCGGCGTCGCAACGGCGAGATCGACAGTCATTGGGCCACGAGGATAGCGGTCACACGTGCTCCAGAAGGGCCAG
>Ga0207683_10004187_pt1 | contig 12478 bp, 21 predicted proteins | sample KBSM73metaG_FD_184333 | JGI IMG/M metagenome (GOLD analysis project Ga0207683, IMG submission 184333) | Miscanthus rhizosphere microbial communities from Kellogg Biological Station, Michigan, USA - KBS M7-3 metaG (SPAdes) (version 2) | ecosystem: Host-associated > Plants > Roots > Rhizosphere >...
CGCTGACGATTCCGTTACCGACGTTCGATTCCCAACCGGATTCAATTCCATGTGCGAGACTTGTCGCATTCTCGCAACCGGCTTCAGGGCCGGAATCGACAGAGGAAAACTCGTCGAACACTGTAGAGCCTACGCAGGAGTCCCCATCTTCATCGGTAACTCCAACCTCTTCACCATCCACTAGTGCACCGGATGTCCCGCGTAAGGTAACGAGTACCACTCGACAAAGCAGTACGCAAAAATCACGGCCACCACAAAAAGACAGACCAGAAGGGACCGAACAAAGCGCCGCACCATTACCACCTCAAGTAGTTCTCACTCAAGTACCTCAGGCACCTAGAGTGAATCCCACCATACCCGAACAATCGCAAGCATTAATACAACAAGAAAGACAAGGAAAGCCAAAGCCATGGACTTCAACACCTATCAGTCCGCGACAGATGCCACCGCGATCTATCCCCAAGCAGGAACAGGGCATCCCAACGCCGTCAACTATGCCATCCTCGGACTCATCGGCGAAGCCGGAGAAATCGCCAACAAATGGAAGAAGCACCTCCGTGATGGTACTCCCCTCGAAGAGTTGTTCCCACTCCTAGCGGGAGAAGTAGGCGACGTGCTTTGGTATGTCGCGCGTCTCTGTATGGAGATGGGATACAGTCTCGATGAGGTTGCGTCAATGAACTTGGATAAGTTGGAGATGCGTCGGACTCGGCATGTATTAAGCGGTTCGGGCGACGACAGGTAAGTAGACAAACGAATACCCCCGTTGCAGCGGTCCTTGGGGGAGGAGTGCAACGAGGGTATTCGCTAATGGGTGCTTCAACGGTTTTCTATCACCACCTTTCACCACCGGCTAAGGGGAGGTGGGGGTATCTAATCTAATCCTGGCATTTACTACAGCCGGAACCACCACAATGAGGACAGATACAGTTCACCTTTCATTCCTTTCATCTAGAGGCTAAGGGCAGACTCACGTTCGGATCAAAACGTGAGCCTGCCCACGCAACCAATCTTTGACGCCGGTAGATGCGGGCACTCGGCGGAGTCAACGACGCACCGTGACTCGATTGGTTAAAGTTTGGGGCGCCTACCTGAGTAGGCGCCTTTTAAGATGCTTGGTGGCATCTCATTATTTATTTATGCGCCCCGTATCGGGGAACGGCACGGGGCCAACCGTAACGTTCACTCCCCTTAGGAGTGCTCCCTTGTCGTTTTCTTCCCACAGGTAGACCAGACCTGCTGTGCCAGTGAATGACTACGTGCACGAAAACGAAGACCATTCACCTAGGAAGCTCGCGTCCCGTATCGGGGAACGGCACGGGACAACACCGCTCATGACGTATCCCCTCGGATTGTCGGCGATTGAGTTAGTTCTGACGACTAACCGATGGCCGACATCGGGAGGGTTTCCGTCCCCTTGTCCATTTTCTTTCCACAGGTATGAACCAAACCTGTCCTATCCCTGGAATTGTGTACTTGTCACAGCCCACAATCACCAGCGGAAAGCTTAGTACGTGCGCCTAACCCCCACGCACTCGGTATCCCACCGCACGGCCCGAGCGCCCTCGGTCCTTTCATCGGCTTTAACTGTAGCTTTGGCTCAATGCCTACAGGTACACCGTCGATACCTTCCAGCTCTTAAGTTAAGGTAGAGAGTACGCAGTACAAACGAATCCGGCAGGGATACCGCCCTAGGAAGAAAGAAAGGCTAACAAAAATCCTAGTTACACTCAGGCCCCACCCGAGACTTGGGTATCCTTTGGACGCAGTGGCACCACTAGAGCGTGCTTACAAGTGGACCGGTGCCCTTTTAACAGGACTCTCCTGTGTACCTCTACGATTGTTTCACCAGTGGGGAGCTACATCGATCACCACTCGTGACGGATTCGTGAGAGAAAACACTCGGAATGGCAGCCTGGCTCGGACACCTAATCCAACAGTCGTTTGTCCCTCAAAGCTCCCACCGTAGACTACCGAACGGAATGTCGGGAATCCACTTACCGAGGGCATACGGTTGGTGTCACTCAGCGATCGAACAACGACCTCTAGCTTTGCACCACCTGTTACCGGCAATACAGCACCGGTACCCTCGGCGAAAACCTTGTCTACATATTGTACGGACCATCCGGTTACGGGTCCGTTGATATCAAAGACCAATCGATCGTAACACTCGTTTGTGCCTGCTCTTACTGAAGTAATATGACCCTGTGAGCTGGCACCATTGACTTTAGGTAGTGATCCCCATCCGGTTGGACAGGTAGCCGCGTGAGCCGCTGGACTAACCAAAGCTGTTAGCCCTAACAGTAGCAGCACCCCGACTAGTAGTAGGATAATCCTTCGCATGACAAACCTCCCCGCTTCCCGTGCCCTTAAATTATAAGACGTGCGAGTCACGGGGAGGTTGCCACTCGGAGGGGACCTTTTTTCGGGGAGCTATCGGATAGGACCCGACAGTCACTATCCGATAGCTGTCTCGGTTGGAACAATTAGCCAGCTAAATGCTTCCGAGAAGATGTAAGATGGTTCAGTTGTCAACTTCGTTGGAGGTGAACAAGTCCAGGGTAGGACCCTCACCTCCATCCGTCAAGGTACCACACTTGCACCTTGCGCCATCTAGCCTACACCGGTCGTCCGGTGCGTGGTCGTGAATCGTTACACTGACTCCATCACCATATAGTTTGACAGCTTTATTCCACTGTGCATCCCAAGAGATATGGTCGCCTACGTAAAGGGTTCGCGTTTCTGTTTCACTCATGTGTATGCTCCGGGGTTTTGGATGGCATGAATTAGTTGGGCCTTAGTCTGAATCTTCTCCCAATTGATCTGATCGACTGTGTTCCTCGCCTGAATATCGTAAACCCTCACCGCATTCCTCTGTGTCCTCCTCCAAGCTCTCGCTATTGCTTGAGCGTTTCGGTTTGGGTTGGGAGAACGGTCGGTGAAGATAACATGGTGGGCCCGAGTCAGAGTAATTGTTTTGCCCGCAGCCGCAATTGTTCCGACGAATACCCTGTCCTTCCCGTCTTGGAATCGCTGAACGATGTCCGATCGGTTGGACGTAACTCCTCCGTGTATTTTGCCAACAGATATCCCGTGCTCTCTGCATCCAGCCTCAATGAGATCAGCCATTCCCCGGAACCATGTCCAGACAATGAACGCTACGTCATCATTATTCGTAGCCACGTTCATCAGCGCATCGAGTTTCGGCGATGGATTGTCGAAGATGAATCGTGGTTCGTCCTCTGCCTCTATGTCTCCCAGGTCTGCCTTGACCGTAGCCAACGTCATTTGACGTAGCCTCAGGGAAACAATGGGAGGAATATCCCCGACCATGATGAAAGAGTCATCGTCCATGTCCTGAATTCGGGCGATGGATTTCGTCTTCATCTGATCGTAGGCGCGACGCTGCGCGGGGAGTAGGTCCACCATAATAGGCGGCTGGACGTGGATCACCTCGGGCATATCAGGCTCGACTTCGGTCAACAATCGCCTGATATAGAACGGCGCTATTTCTTTGTGTAGCCGATCGATATTTTGGACACCGACTACCTCACGATAACCGGTCTTCTTTACCACCCACCGACCGCCGACTCTGACCCTCTGATGACGATACTTTTCCTCGTACTCCATGTAGTCGTCATAGAATTTCCAGTACGATCGGAAGAGACGAGGGTACAACCAATTCAGTGGCGACCAGAAATCCGTAGGCTTGTCGTCCGCAGGAGTACCGGTACACCCTGTCTTATAGTGCGTGAGTATCTTCTTAAAGGTCTTAGTGCGTTGTGCTTTGGGGTTCTTAATGTAATGTACTTCATCCGCGATGATGTGGAACCATCGGATCGGATGAGGCTTCTTCAGCATGACGTCTTCCACTAAGCGAAGTGCGTCATAGTGCATGATGTAATAGGTATACTCTCCACCTATCTTGGCAAACAAATCCTCACGCAATGCCTCTAATGCCCTGACGAATTGCGCTCGGTCCTTGGGATCAATGACGAGGATTTCTCCCCGCATCACACCCATTGCCTCTAGGTGATAGAGCCAAACGTCTAGCCCGATCTTTTCACAGACGATGAGTGTCGGTGCCTTTGCGAGGTAGCGATGATCCTCACGCAATTGACGGTCTCGTTCGATTGCGGTGACCGTCTTTCCCACACCCATTTCATCGCCGATGAGACATCCCTCTTTGTCGCGGAATTTCTCGACGGCGACGAGCTGATCTTTCTTAGGAAGGATGAGGTCAGGCATTCTTCACCTCACGCCTCCATGTACTCGCGATAAGTACCAATAGATCGTCTGCATCTAGGGGAATGGGTTTGTTTGTTCTTTTGCTCACCAACCAAATTGATTCGTTACTGAACCAGAAGATAGCGTCTCCATCCTGCCAAGACGCAACGTGAGTCACGGTAAGGTCAGTAGGATTAGGCATTAGCAAGCTCCGGGTGTGACTTCATGATTGCTTGAGCACAATCCTCACAACCCCATTTGTTCTTTTCTTCTTTCTCTTTCCCGTAGGTCACAACGACTACCCACAAAGGAGAGTTGAAAGCTTCATCGCTAAAATCATGATCCCCGAGCCAACATTCCTCTCGCTCAGGGAATCGATCGGTCTCCTCAATCCGCACAATGGTAGCGTTCTGATACTTACGGATTGCCTTACGCTGCGGAAGGGGAAGCTCTTTGTATCCGATGGAGTCGAGGATATTCTCGACTTCCTCACGCGATCGGCGGACAGGTTCACCCGGCTTCATGGGAACGGGAATGAGAGTGATGTCAATTCCCGTGTTGGTTCCTGCTTCCACTTGTGCTTTCACCCAAGAGGTAAGCCATTGACCAAGAGCTTCATCAGGATGTTTTCCTACCGCTGCCAGAATGGCTACCTGCTCAGCGCGGCCTAGCCTTAACATGTTTCTTCTCCGTTCGTTCGTTCGCCGTCGTCAAGTGCAAATGCTACGTGCTACTAGAAGTTCTTGAATGGATTGTTACGAATGAGCCAGATGGCTCCGTAGATACCTGCTCCGATTACTCCAATGGCTATTCCAGCGACTAGCCAAGCCCACCACGGCATTAATCATCTCCCTCTTCGTCTCCGATGTGCATTGCATACGGATCGGTGTCGGAATCTCCGACGACCCACTGTAGAGTGTCGTAAATGACAGTCGCGGTCTCATCGCCCGTATCGACTAATGTATAGAGCCTGTCGAATACGGCTTGAATTTCTTCCTCGGTCCTCATCTTTCTAATCTCGTTCCGCACATTACCTCCTCATATAAATCTTGATCCATGCGTACAGAAGGCTTGCATGGAATGCCATCTCAAGATATGCTGCCATGGCAGCGTCATTCTGTTGGTCGAATAGCGTACCTCCCCTCCTCATAGCATTGATATTTGCCTGTTCCGTTTGGACTCGGTGAAGCAATGCCTCCGGTGTTCCAAACGAGGGGATGTCTAGATTCCTCGCTGAATAAGTGTAGGTTGCGAAGACATCTCCATCTATCATGAGGGTAGGACGCCGGTATCTATACAACTGAATCATATCTGTGAGGGCAGCTTCAACAGGATCGTTAATGTCGAGAACTACTCCCTGAAATCCACCACCCTCAGGCAATTGCTCAAGTACATGCTCACGCGGTAATGGACTCGGCAATCCTTTGTCGTCAGCTCTAAACAATGGGGCCGCTACTCCATCTGGATTTCCCTGCGTCAAAAGACTCATCCTCCAAAACGATAGGCTCAACCAATTACACTACACCCCCGCCCACCGGACTCCAAGCCTCTCAGCGCCCTCCTAACATGATCCACTTGCCCCTCCGCGCACATCTACCGAGAACAAGATCAAGAGGCTCCAGCGCCCGCCACAGCCCCGGGAATCCCTATCCGTGATGAGTCGACTCATTCCGATCGCCCCGAGCGGAGCCTCGATTGACTCAAGATCCCTACTCGCCGGTAATAAATCGGCTGTATGGAGGGCGGTTGAAGGGGAATTACATACGGAAAAAGGGCTATTGACCTGCGGAAATAAAGATCGTTATGTAGATATGTAGGTCTGTTAGGCGAGCGCACGGGAACTAACAGATTGTAAGATCATTTGGAATCCCCGGACAGACTAACTTGGAAGACCACTCGAACGGAGTAACCTCGAACATTCGAGTGAACTGCTCTTGACAACCACCACGTCATACTCTAAGACGCGTGCGTGTCCGCGTAACAGATTTACATATCTCCATAAGGATCAACGTTTTCGCAGGTCAGACCATAAGTTACTGTACGGTACCCGCTGCGATGAAAGTTACATACGGACTACGCGATGTAGTTATTGAGCACTGTCTGTCATCGTACCCCGAATCGGGGACCGGTCAAGCGTATCTGCGTACCAAAAAGACTCACCAGTCGGCATTCTTCCATCGGGTGGCAAGATTCCTCGTTCAATCAATAGACGAAACGACTTGCTCTTGATTCCCAAGTAGTTCCTAGCGTCCAGGAATCTAAATTTCTTTCCACGCTTGGGAAAACCGGTCGGCATCAGTGCCTCCTCTCCGCCTTTCGTGCGCGAAAGATATCGGCAACCAATTCCGGAAGTGGATCCTCAACATAAGAGATGATTGTAGTCCAAAACTCATCATCCCAAACATCTACTGTCCATTGGTCAGGGATACCTGTAATGTGTTGACCACGTCTCGCAGGCAAACGGTAGATGTTACCTTCGACGTGTATCCTCTCGCGTTCCTTCCACTCTCGATAAGCTTTCAACATTCTCTCAAGCTCAGCCTGAGTTATTCCAGTTGCCATTTCTCCACCTCCATACTCCTCAAGGATACCACCAAACTAATGATCCAAACTCTGGTCCACTCAGGACGGGTGTCCACATCGGACGCCTTAATACCCTAGGGGGGTATCCTACTTCCATGATCCAGAAAAATAATTGGGGGGTACTCACCTTTCCTGCACTACTAGCCCACTAAAACCCCGATCAATGATAAAATCCTCAGACCAGATTAGTCGACTGAGGATCTTTTATGTCAGGGTATCGAATCTCACCGGGAGACTCCCGCCGATTCAAGGCATCCTTTCGAGACCATGAGTGCGTGGTATGCCTCAACCCCATCTCTCGTGGCGATCCCATCGGCTACTTAAATTACTACTCTCGACTCCATCGATTCGGCCCACTCTGTTTGAACTGTCTGGCAGAACAGGGTGACCGTTTCAAGGTGCAAGAGGTACCCTGACAGCGCACCAGGAAATTACAGCCGAATCGTAAGGTTCCGTTGCCAATGACAACTTTAGTGAGAGCGTGCGCTCAGTAGGAGATCGATCTTGGCAGGAAGATCATTCGTATAGGGGGGTGGGGAACCCCGGCACCTGGCCCGAGGCTACCACACCCTGTCAACTAGACCGATAAAGGAAATGCCGAAACGTAAAAAAGGCCCGATTGGGACGCGAGTCCTGGTTTGTGGGCATTCCGTCAGCGACCGGCTAAATCTTATCTGCCTCTTACCCGTGTCCATTCCACACCGCACTCACGTCGCCTTGGGAGTGAATGAAGACAATACCCTCGTACTCGTCTACAGAGAAACCGGAAAGAGAGAAATAGAATGGCAAGCAGTAGAAGAAACAGACCTGAAAGGACAGTCCACGTAAAGAATACCGCGCTGACCAGTTCAGCGACGGTACTCGATCAATTTGGGCTGCCTTTGTGGCTTTACATTCCGTGGCGCTGCATTCTGTGGTTCAAGCGTCATTGGTTTTTATTCGCCCTGGTGGCCACATTCCTATTCTTGGGCCGCTGGTGGTTCCTTGCCATTCTTATCTTTGCTCCCCTTTGCCTTGTTCTGTATATGAAGGCAATGAATCCCTCTCGGCGCCTTACCGCCGTCCTGCGCGCATCCTGGCTACTTCTCAGGATTCGACGTCGTTGGCGATGGGCGTGTGAGAAAGCATTCCTCGACGACGGAGGAAAGGCCCCACATCTCCTCGGAGGAATACGGCACCGTCCACCCATCATTCACAATGATCGGGGAACGAGCCTCGAATTTCTTATTCGCCTACAGCGCGTGGGATTAACCGTGACCCAAATCGAGGAGAATCGGGATTACCTCGTCGGTTCATTAGGGGCGCGAAAGGCGCGCGTAATTAGAGTCGACCCTTCGACGGCCCGTGTCATTTTCGAATTCGGTCACCGTCAGCCCTCCAACCCTATTGCCGCAGGAACGCCAACCGACCACATTCTTCCGCGCGTCGAATTGGACGAGGGTGTGTGGCTCGAATTGGAAACGTCTATCCTCGTGGTGGGTGAAAGCGGGATGGGGAAATCAAACCTGACGTGGTTTGTCCTCAATGAGCTGAATCGTCTGAGAATCCCGAGGCGTCTCTACGTCTGCGACCCTAAGAAGGTCGAACTAGCGGAGCTAATCGATTCTCCCGACATTGAGTGCTACGCGGACGACATCACCGATATGGATTACTGTATCGATCGTTTCTATAACGATATGATGGATACATTCTATCGGATGAAGGCGAAGAAACTTCGTCGTGCTCCCATTGGGCCGGAATGGCCGCTTCACATTCTTATCGTCGACGAGCTTCTACTGTGCGATCAAGCTCGAAAAGGTGTAGATTCCAACCTGGCAAAGGTCCTCACCGCAGGCCGCGCAGCGGGATTTTTTGTCATTGCGGATAGCCAATTGGGCCAGGTGGATGCTCTTAGCCGAATCAGAGACCTCTTCCCGCAGCGGATTTGTATGCGTGTCACCTCGGGCGATTTGGTGAATGCCGTTCTCGGACCAAAGTCTGATGAGCGGGGAGCGAAGTGCACCGAGATTACGGAAAAAGGCGTCGGCTATATCTTTACGGAATTCGCTGGTTCTTTCGCCCGCTTCCAGCTACCTTTTATGGTTGACGTCGAAGCAATCGCAGCGGGACAGTATTGGGAGCAGGTAAGCACCACGAAACCACGGCGTCGGCCAACGACGAGAAAAAAGACCAGCCAAACCACAAAAGGCCAAAAAGGAGCGGCTTAGCTATTCCAGTGAAGAAACCCTGACCCTCACCCCCACTACTCCCCGACGATCCGCCACCCCTATTCACGGCGGACCTAAAGAGGGCCAGGGCTTCTTCACCTTCGATGAGAGAACACTTGACGCAAACGCGTCCACTTACTCTATATTCTTCGTTTCCCTCACCGAGCACTAAATCACCACCAGGCACCGTTTCGCCATAGGTGGGAATCCATTCATGCGGAGGGCAACCCGGCTGATTGGGGAATTGGATTAGGTCGCCCATGGCTCTCGCTTTCGACGCGCTTAACGAGGTCAGGAAAGATTTCGGCAATGTCTTCCTCGGACGAGTGCATCACCGCGTCGACGATCCTAACAGCTAAACGTGCCAGTGTCTTCCTCTGACTCTCTGGTAACTCCATGATAAATATCTCATGGGTATCCAGAGCGTGACCTAGCACTCGCTCAGCGGCATCGTAGGCAGCTCTGACCGAATCTTCGTGGTCAAAACTATTTACCGTCATTCCCCTCCACCTCCACTCCGTCCCTATTAAACAACTAGGGGCGGTCGTCCTCCTCAAATACAGGTGGAGTGTACTCGCCCTCATTCCGAATGGAAGCCTCCCGAGCTGCTTCCTGTGCAGCAACTTTCGCGGTGTAATTCAATCCGTCGCGTAGGCCGCCCAGCATCGCGTGCGTAAGGGCACTCAGGATCAGATTCGTTCGATGCGGCGAATCCAATCCGTAATTCCCAGCGGTCTCCATTTGCACTACTGCTTCCGCGTAATGCTCCTCGGGAGTCAGTACCACGGGGCCATAAGTTTCGACTTCTTCCTCAATCCTCACGATGTCATCCTTTTCCGATAAGAGCGCGGGTGTGTCTTAGTAGCCCGTGCATTGGCCTGTGTAGTCAAATTGAGCGCCACCAAACGGTCTTCTAGGTGAGGTGGCAAATAGGCGACGATTCCTCCAGCTTCATCGAAAACGAATCTCCATCCCTCTCCGATGAGAGTCCAAACTCGAATGGGATCAAGAACGATTTGATTCTGAGGAACGAGGAAACCGGCTTCTCGCCAGTCTAGCCACTTTTCTGTTTCCCAGAGAGGAGGCGAAGGACTATGACATCCGTTCCGCTCTTCACCGTACCTGTCCATTTGCGTCCATCCCGAGTCCGAACCAAAAGACTCTGTCGTGTGTACCTTCCTCCCGTAGGAGTCTTTGCGCTGGTATCAACCTTAAAGGACAACACTACCGCGCCAGGAATGCGCACTTTCCTTTTGGGTTTTTCGTGTGGGCCGTAGTAGATAACACCCGGTTGAGTGCTATCAAACCTAACCGTGAGTCGTGTCTTTCCCTCCCCCTTGGCAGGTAACGGCTTGTCGTCCAACTTAAATAACTCAGCCGCGACTTTTTCCTGCTCCGCCGTCATTTTCAATTTCTAGACCTCCTGGCGTCTCTGTATCTCCATGACGTTCCTCTCGAATGAGGTATTTGGTATGTCCAAGTATCTCATTCGCCAAAACGTCCATTAATACGGATGTGTACTCCGCGTCCGTAAGGTCAAACTGTTGCAGATCGCGGATGGCTTTCCTCAGAAGGGTACTAGCCCTCCCTGTTACTCTCTCACGAGGGTGTATCTTCATCGGAACCCTCTCTTCCGACATTCGGTAGCTTTCCACTCTCGCGAAGCTCTCGGAGCTTTTCCGCTAGCGAGGTGCTTTCCGTCTGAATGAAATCAGCGCGTGACTCTAGCTTCTGTTCCAATTCCCATGTTTCGTGAATGTAGTGCATGAGGAATTTGGCTTGGGCTGCCTCTTCCCACATTCCAAACATAAGGAGAATGGGAATACACTGCTCTAGATTCTCGGCTGCCTCTCGAATATCGATCGGCTTGTCCATCTAGTATCTCATTTTCTCTTGGACAACTGTTGGCCTAACTTCTCGCCATGTATCAGCTTTCTTCAGATACTCAACAAAAACCCGTTCGCCCCAAAAGACCACCTGAGTTGGTGTCAAGGGCAATAGAGGCTCAACGTCAGCAACGAATTCCCCCGTCGCTGTTTCCAGTCTCATTTAGCTCCTCCACCAAAACTTAATTAGTGGCCTTCGTGGAAACTGCACACTCAACCTAATCCCGAAGAACAACCGGAAGGTATGTGAGATGTTGAATTAGCGAGCCTCCCGACGCCGAGCCTCTGCCTGAATGGTTCGCGAAATCAAGCCGCGCTGATCCGTGTCACCCTCAGTCGGCCATTCATCCTGAATTTCCTGCTTCACCATTTCTGGCACCGCTCGATATACCGGAGGAACGTCAGTCGAGTGAGCGCGACCAGCGATTGCCGCATCCTCTTCTGCCCGCATATCCTTGTAATCCGCCATTAGCGCAATGACGTGCGAAATGAGCACCGTGAAGTTAATGGCTTCCGGCCACTGCTTCATTGCTTCACCCCGCACCTCAATCAATGCTTGGCGCGTGTGCTCAATTCCTTCGGGTGTATAGTCCACACCCTCTACCCGTGGCCTAGCCACAGGCTTAACCTTTTCCTTCTCTTCAGCCATTTTCTTATCCTCCTCCTCGAAATCTATGCGCTGTCGTTCAAGAGCTTCTTTCGCTCCCTTATCGAGCCATCCGTGAAGAGGACAGGTGTCGTCTTCTCCATCCAACGGGCAGGTACAATTCTGCGCCTCGAAGGTATTAGAGTATTGGACTCCGTCACCGCTCATGTCGTCCGCTATGTCACCCATTATGCTACTGCTCTCCCTTGCATCCATTCGTCGTATGCTCGTTCCTGATTGTCAGCCATCAGGATCGTAAGTGCTTCATCCTGCGTCATTGTTCCCGGGTAGCCATCCGGTAGCTCATACCACCGAGATGTCAATTTACGAGTAGACCTCAGCCTTTGGTCAATCCTCAGTGCTCCGCAGCGGTAGCAAACGAATTGCTGCTCCCAAAGCTTTTGCCCGCCAGGAGCAATCTTAGGTAGCCATCCTCTGTCATCTAGCGCGTGCTGATAGGCAGCTCGACACCTAATGAACGTTAGGGTTGTCTGGAATGCCACCTTGCGCCTGCCTGTCACTCTTCTCCTTTTCCCTTGCCCTCGCTGCTAACTTTTCCAATGTCTTGACGTCTTCCCACATTGCCAGTGTGGGATCAAAGATAGGCGTGGGGTGAAGGGCATTCATCACGCACCAGTCATTCACCAACCTCTCTGAATCCCAAAAGTCGGACGGAACGGGCACCCACACTCCTCTTTGCATTCTCGTGAGTGCATTTGCCACCCTGTATGCGGTGTCACGTTGCATTCCTTTTTCCCCTTCTACCCGGGAGTAGCAGGTTAAAGGTTGCTTGTCCGTCGGGTGATCGTGCCCATTCTCGGGACTCTTCCCTAGTCCCGTCGAATTCTCCACTCTTTGCCGCCATCGCGACGTCTACCACTTTCCTTTTCAGCTCTGGATTACCTACTTGAACGGCTAGGAGATCCCGC
>Ga0207683_10004192_pt1 | contig 12465 bp, 8 predicted proteins | sample KBSM73metaG_FD_184333 | JGI IMG/M metagenome (GOLD analysis project Ga0207683, IMG submission 184333) | Miscanthus rhizosphere microbial communities from Kellogg Biological Station, Michigan, USA - KBS M7-3 metaG (SPAdes) (version 2) | ecosystem: Host-associated > Plants > Roots > Rhizosphere >...
CGGCAGCCGGCCCCGGCGACCGAGCGTATCACGGCACCCACGTCCACAGAACAAAGCGCACGGCTGCATAGAACGCAACCACGCCGGCAGTGAGGTTTATTGCCGCCGCGAGCGCGCTGACGCCGGCCTCCACATCGATGCGGGATGATCCCGTAATGCGATTCGCCATAATTTAGAGAGAACGCATCGGAGACGCCGATCGTACAGACGCGCGCGACTTTCTGGCACGCCTACCTGACAAATGGTAGGCGGATGTTGTGACCGGTCAGCGGCCGAAGACGATGGCCTCGCGCTTCAACATGCGCGCCGTGAGCCCGACCAGGATCGCGGCACAGGCCATGACCGAGACACCAGCGAGCACATACAGGCCGATACCCGGCGGCTTGCCTCCGAGTACGTCGGCTGCCAGCGCGTATTGGCCCAGCACAGGCACCGGCGCCAGCCACTGTCTTCCCGAGAGCGGATACATTGTCGATACAAGGCCGGGCAGCATCGGCAGCAGCATCAGGATGCCAAGGTAGCTCTGCGCCTCCTTGAACGAGCGCGCGAAGGTCGACGCGAACATCACGATCGCGCTCAGGAAGAACGCGAGTGGCAGGATGAGCGCCAGCAAAGTCATGAGCTCTGGATCGCTCACTCGAAAGCGGATCCCGAGATCGTGCCACGGGACGCGCTGCATGACCGTCATCGTGAGCACCATCGAAAACAGCACGGCGCAGCATCCGAACAGCGACGCGGCCAGCCACTTTCCGCTGGCGAGCGCACCCCGCGGAACAGGATTGAGCAGGAGCGGCTCGAGCGATCCGCGCTCGCGCTCACCCGCCGTCGAGTCGATCGAGAGCTGCAGTCCGCCGGTGAGTGCGGCGAGCACGAGGAGCAGGGGCAGGATGCTCAACTGCGTCGCGAGCCGCTGCTGCGAGCTCGACACCTCGACCTCGTCGATGCGCACGGCGCTGGCAACCGATGACGCGACGCCGCGCGCGATCAGGCGCAGGCTACTCGTCTGGCTCGAATAGGCGGCCACGAGCCCGCGAACGCGTGCGACCTTCGGCCGGGCGCTATCGCGCGTCACGTCGCTGACCAGCTTCACCTCCGCGGGTACGGCGCGCGCCATGTCCTTCGAAAAGTCCTTGCCGATGATCAGCACCACGTCTTCGGCGCGGCTCGCCACCGCCTTCTCGGCGTCGGCTGGCGGCGGGACGATCGTCACGCCGCTCTGCTGCTCGAGCCAGTTCACGAGCGACGGCGCGTACTCCGCACCCTCGATGGGCAGCGTGATCTCGTCGGCGCTCTTGCGGCGTTCGGCGGCGACGGTGAACATCAGCCCGAACAGCAGGGGCGAAATCATCGCCGAGAACAGCAGCGAGTAGATGGAGCGTCGGTCGCGCGATCCGTCGAGGATTTCCTTCCGGAATACGGCCCAGACCTGGCGCAGCGCCGTCATTCCACTGCCTCCGCCTCGAGCCCCGACAGCGCAACGAACGCGTCCTCCAGGTCGGTTCTTCCCGTGAGTGACCGAAGGTCGTCCGGCGTGCCGTCAGCCACCACCGTGCCCTGCGCGATCACTACGATGCGGTCGCAGAGCGCGGACACCTCCTGCATGATGTGGCTGGAAAACAGGACGCAACAGCCGTCCTGGCGCAACCCGCGAATGAGCGCCCGCATGGCACGCGTGCTCATCACGTCGAGGCCGTTGGTGGGTTCGTCGAGGATGACGTTGCGGGGCTGGTGCACCAGCGCCCGCGCCAGCGCGACCTTCGTTCGCTCGCCTTGCGAGAACCCGGCGACGCGCCGGTCGGCAACGGCCTCCAGGCCGAGCCACTTCACGAGGGCGTCCGATCGTTCCTCGATCCGGGTGCCGCTCATGCCGTGAAGTTCACCGAAGTACCTGATGTGCTCTCGAGGCGTCAGTCGCGGGTAGAGCCCCCTCGAGTCGGGCAGGAGTCCCATCGACCGCTGCGCGGCGGCGGGATTTGAAATCACGTCCGCGCCGTCGACGGAAATCGTCCCGGCGTCAGGACGCATCAGCCCCGAGAGCATGCGCAGGGTCGTGGTCTTGCCGGCGCCATTGTGTCCGAGCAGGCCGGTGACCGTTCCGTCAGCGGCGCTGAACGTCACGTTGCGAACCGCCTCAACGTGACCGAAGCGCTTGCGCACTCCCGTGATGGCGATCACTGCTGCCCCGGTCCCGTGTAGCTCGTGAAAAACGGCGGCCTGGTCAGCCCGCGTACGCACGACGCGTCGAGCCCGGCGACGCTGGCTCGATCGAGAAATGCGCCCACCAGGTCGCGGACGCATCCCCGCATCAGGGTGATGTGTCCCGCACCTGGCACGACGATATGCAGGCTGTTGGGGAGTGTCTGCTTCACGTGCTCGCCCCAGGTAGGGGGCGTCACCGGGTCGTCTTCGCCGGAAAAGATCAAGACCGGCCTTGTGGACGTCACCGGCGCGTAGTACTCGTCCGGCACAAGGCCTTTCGGCCAGAACTCGCACGGCTTCATTCGGGTGTCGAACATCGTGCTGCCGATGAACCGGCCGGCCGTTTCGCGCGCGATGTCGTCGGGCGAAATATGCGGCATGTCCTCCGCGCACACCACGGAGAGGAACATCCCCTCGCTCATTGCCCCTTTCGGCACGTCGGCGGAAAACGCCAGCGCCAGCATCCCCTGGAAATTCCCGTGGGACGCGTCGGTCAGCAGTTGCGGCAGCAGTGCCGTCACCTCCGGCGAGTAGAGCGACTGGAAGACGATCGTGGCGATCAGCCGCTGCGAGACTGTGAGGGTGGACGGCTTGCCCGTGCGCGGGTGCGTGAAGCTGACGCGTGGCTTCGCTGCGAGCTGAACCCAGAGCGCGTCGACGGTCTTCCTGAGATCCGGATAGGCCCTCGCACACCCGGCTGCATCCTTCTCGCAATCATCGAGCAATCGGTCGAGCGCCCGCTGGCCGTCGCGCGCCATGTACAGCGGAAGCCGCATGTCGGGCGGGGCGACGCCGTCGAGGACCACGCTCCTGACGGAGGCTTCATGCTGTTTGAGATACACCAGCGCGGCGCGCGTGCCGTACGAGCCGCCCCACAGGTTGACGACGTCGTACCCCAGGAACCGCCGCACGTCGTCGATGTCGTCCATCGCGATCGACGTCGTGTAGAGCGCGGTGTCGGCCTGCAGCTTCTCGAGGCACGCCCTGAATCGCTGCACCGGATAATCGTCAACGCTGCTGAGGTCGTCGGAATCGTCGTCCTTCGCGCAGTCGAGCGGATTTGAATCTCCCGTGCCGCGCTGATCGACGAGAACCACGTCCCGGTCGGTCTGGAAGCGCCTGAACATCGGGATGCGCTGCGAGGCCAGCGTCGCCGCTCCGCCTCCGGGTCCACCCTCGAAGATGAACAAAGGATCGGGCTTCGGATCCCGCCGCAGCGCCGGCGCGACGACGATCTTCAGGTCGATCGTGCGCCCCGTGCCTGCCGCGCGGTCCTCGAAAACTCGATAGGTGCCGCAATAGGCATCGGGCGGGCCCTCGGCGATCTGACAGGCGTGCAGACGATCGAGCGCTGACTGGCCGCCATGCTGACAGGCGGCGGTCAGCATGACCGCAATGGCCGCGAGCGCGAGGCGCATTTGGCTTCATTATCGGACGGAATCGGGCTCGGCAGGAGCGGGCTATTCGATAAGATGCGCGCACGCGTGACGCCGCGCGCATTCCCAGAGGAACCGGATGAAGCGGAACGCCGTACCGAGACGCCCGATCGACGCTGTCGCGTATCCAGATGCACTCGAACAGGCCGAGGCGGAACTCGTCGCCATTCGACGGGAAAGGGCCGGCCGCCCCCCATCAACCGACCAGGCCAACCAGCTGCCCGAGGATACAGTCGGCGTCGGCCTCTCGGGCGGCGGCGTGCGAAGCGCAACTTTTTCACTTGGTGTCTTCCAGGCGATCGCACGCGGGGATTGCCTCGACCGCGTCGACTTTCTGTCGACGGTTTCGGGCGGCGGGTACTTCGGATCGTTCCTGGGGCGCCTCTTCACGCGCGATTGGATCGCCGATGTGGCCGATGTGCGGCAGGTCCTTCTCGCGCATGAACCTCCGCCGACGCAGGGCCCGGCCGCAGCCGGATGGGCGGCCAAGGTGTTCCGGTGGCTGCGCGACAACGGCCGCTATCTCGCGCCGCGCGGCTCCGGCGACGTGCTGCTGCTCGGCGCCATCCTCCTGCGCAACTGGGTTGCCGTGCAGCTGGTCCTCATCGTCTCGGCGCTGGCGGCCTTTTCCGTCGTGCAGATTGTCCGCGTCATGCTGGAGCGCATGCTGGTGTCGTTCGCATCCACGTTCGATGCGACGGCCTGGCTGGTGTGCTCGATGCCGCTCGGGAACTGGCTTTTCTGGTGGAGTCCGCTGATCGTCACCCCGATTGTGCCGCTCCTGCTGGTGGCTGTGCCGGCGGGCTGGGCGTACTGGCTGGTTTCGCGCGACGCCGACGGCGTTCGCGGGATGCCCGCGTCGGTCGGCGCCATTCTGGCGCTCGCGCTCTCCGGCATTGGCATCCTCAAGTATTGGACGACCGCGAGCATTCACCCGCAGCGTCTGGCTGTCTGTCTCGTCGTCGCAGTCATAGCGACACTCGCCCTCGTTTTCTACGTGGCCGGAGAGGCCGTCGTCCGCTGGATTGCTCCGCAGCCTGGTGCGTCGATCACCGAGTCGGGCAACCGCCTGCGCGGCGGACTGACCAGGCGGATGAAGAATGGGCTGCTGGCGTGCGGCGTGCTCCTCGGCGCCGCTCTCATCGACACCATGGGCGGCACCCTCTACGCCGTCAGCGGCTCCGGCGACCTCACCCGCTGGGGCGTCGGCGTCATCGGTGCATTTGCCGCAGTCGGTGCGTTCGCCCGGCCGCTCTTCGTACTGCTGGCGCCGACTCACGGCTCGACGCGCCCGCGTGTCTCCATCTCCTTCACGTCGTGGATTGCCGCGATCGTGGTGATGACCGTGTGGCTCACATCGATAGACGTGGTGTCGCACGCGCTGCGGTGGCAGTTCAGGGGAGCGGCAAACCCGCCTTCCGGCCTGACCGAACAGCCTGTCACGCCCATCCTCGGAGCCGACGCCCTCGTGATCGCCGGTTCCGGTGATCAACGCACCGTGACTGCACGGACCGACTACGGGCGGCCTCCGTGCCAGGAACCACCGGCGTCCTGGCCGGAGCTGCCGCCCTTCCTGATCGGCTCCGCGATCATGCTGGGTCTCTTCGCCTGGCTGTTCGGGCAGACACGGCGGTTTGCGAACCTGTCGTCAGTGCACGGCTTCTACAGCGTCCAGCTGACGCGGACCTTCCTCGGCGCCTCGAACGAAGGGCGTCTCAATCGAGCCAACTGGAAGACACGCCCCACGTCCGGGCCCGTCAGCTGGAAAGGCGACGACTGCAGCGGCGCCCGGTACTGGAACTGGCCGCGACCGCCCGGATACAAACCTTCGCAGGAAGGTGCTGCCGCGCTCGTGAAGCTGCGTACGTGGGACAAAGGCGGCCCACTCCACATCGTCAACACCACGGTGAACGAAACGGTGGACCAGCGGAGCGGCGTGCAGAACCGCGATCGCAAGGGCATCGGCCTCGCGATTGGACCGTCGGCGCTGAGCCTTGGGATACGCCACCACCTGGTGACCGGCGCCGATGGCTGGTCCGTGTTTCCGCTCAGCGAGGACTCGCACCGCGTGTTCAAGGCGGACAGCAAGACGCCACCGGAGCCGCTGTCGCTCGGCAGGTGGATGAGCATTTCCGGAGCCGCTTTCTCGGCGGCCGCCGGCGCCAACACGACCGTCCCGCTCGCGATTCTCTGCGGCATGTTCAACGTCCGCCTCGGCTACTGGTGGAATTCCGGGACCGGGTTCGGTGATCGCTGGATGGAGCGCCTGTTCCCCGTGCAGTCGGCGCTCTGCGCCGAGATGTTTGCGCGCACCCATGGAACCTCCGGCCAGCTCTGGAATCTGTCGGACGGCGGGCACTTCGAGAACATGGGCGGGTACGAGCTGATCCGGCGTCGCCTGCCGATCATCGTCATCGTCGACGCCGAAGCCGACCCCGACTACGCGTTCGAAGGGCTCTCGGGTCTGGTGCGGAAGGCCCGGCTCGACTTCCGCTCGGAGATCGTCTTTCTCAGCGCGCTCGAACTCGACGGCCCCGTACCCGATTGCACGCCTGGCACTTCCGGCTCGCCGCTGCCAGCCGGTGTGCGCCCCTACTTCGGCGATCTCGATGCGCTGCGCCGCGGCAAATGGACGTCGGAGGAATTGACCAACAACTACGGAAAGCCCGACCGCCGCTTCACGCTCGAAGTGGAGCGCACGCGTCCGTCGAAGGCCCATGCGGCGCTGGCACGCGTGATCCACGGCGATGCCGATGATCGCGATGCCCCGCGGTCGTGGCTCGTCTACGTGAAGGCCACGCTCATGGGCGACGAACCCGAAGACGTCTGTCACTACCATCGGGGCCATCCCGATTTCCCGCAGGAAACGACGCTCGACCAGTTCTTCGATGAAGCGCAGTGGGAGAGCTATCGGAGGCTCGGGCAGCACGTCGGTCACCGCGTGCTTACGACGGAGCTCTTCGATCATCTCCGTGCGAATCCGGCATGAACGAGCGCGTTACTGAGTTGACGTAGCTTCGAGTCTCGTACGTGGCGTCGGGTCTTTAGACCCGACGAGGGTGGGCGGGTCTGAAGACCCGCCGCTACGTACTGCGGGATCCGCCAGGTCCGAACCACGCGGCCGGCGCATCCACGTGCGCGCGATCGAGTTCGCGCATGGATGACACTCCAAGCAGCGTGAGCGTACGCACGAGGTCGGCACGCAGGATCTCGATGGCACGGGCCACGCCAGATCCGCCAGCCGCGGCAAGCCCGTACACGTACGCGCGCCCGACGAGGACCGCCTTCGCGCCAAGACATGTCGCCTTCACGATGTCGCCGCCGGACCGGATGCCGCCGTCCATGAGCACCTCGATCCGATCGCCCGCGGCCGCCACAACCTCCGGCAATGCGCGCAAACCGGCTGCAACGCCGTCCAGTTGCCGGCCGCCGTGGTTGGACACGATGACCGCGCTCGCACCTTCATCCGCCGCCCGTCGCGCATCGTCACCGATCAGGACGCCCTTCACCACGATCGGTCCGCCCCAGAGCTCGCGAATCCACTTGAGATCCGCCCACGTGACGACCGACCGGGCCAGTGCCGGACCGACGCTCTCGTACTTCATGGGTTTGCCATCAGGAAGCACGACGTTCGGAAACTGCATGAGGCCGCCGTCACCGAGGAAGCCCGCGAGCCACCGCGGGCGCGAGAGCACCTGGCCGATGTGCGGCGTCATGGCCACCGGGTTGCCGCTCAGGAGCGCCCCGGTTCCATTGCGGACGTCGCGCTCGCGCATGCCGGCGACGGGCGTGTCGATGGTGACGACGAGCGCCGCAAAGCCGGCGGCCTTCGCGCGCGAGATGGCGCCTTCGGCCACGTCCCGCCCGCCAACCAGGTAGACCTGGTACCACGCAGGACCGCTCGTGGCGGCCTTGACGTCCTCGAGCGCGGAACCAGAGAGTGTCGAGAGAATGTAGCCCGTGCCCGCAGCGCCCGCGGCGCCCGCGGCCTGAACCTCGGCGCGCGGATAGAACATCCGGCTGCTGCCGATCGGGGCGAGCAGGAACGGCAGTTCCAGCTGCCTGCCGAGCACCGTGGTCCTGAGGTCGACGGAGGTCACCGCCACCGCACCCCTGGGCCTGAAGGTCACCTCGTCGAAGACGCGGACGTTTTCGCGCAGCGTCCGTTCAGCCTCGGCGCCGCCGTCGATGTAGTCGAACACCACCTGGGGGAGTCGGCGTTGTGCAAGCGTCCGCAGGTCGCTGATGTTGACCACACGGGCAGAGTGCAGGCGGTCCGGCATGGGGAAACAGCCTACCGCAGGTCCTGGTCATCGAGGCACGGCGGTGAGGCCGGTGCTCCCGCCGCCGCCTGAATAGCCTGCGGGAGACGCTCCGCTCGACGAAGAGCCGCCGGAACCGGACCCGCCGCCCCCTCCCGCGCTGTCCGACGAGGAACTGCCGGAGACAGTGTCGCCATTGCCGCCGCGCTGAACCGTGCTGCCGCGCTCACCTTCGCGCGGCGCCACGCGCGTGTAGCCGTACCCGTTTACCACCTGGCCGTGCGTGGCCGGCTCGGAACCGCCGTCTCCGCCTCCGCCTCCGCCCGGCTCGAAATACCACCCGTCTCCGGGGTAGTAGTCGCCATAGCCGAAACAATACGGCGAGCTGAAGCAGCCGAGTCCGAGTCCGTAGATATCCGCAACGTAGCTCCAGTTGCCGTTGAAGCCGTCATCGCCGCCGGAGATGCCGAAGACACCCGCTCCACCGGACGAAGTCCGATGCACTTCGAACTTTTTCGGAAAGGCCAGCGCGACCACGAGATCGATCACGTTCGCGCTGACGTGGGCGTCGGAAAGCTGGACGAGCACGTGTCGATCGACCGGCACACGCGCGCCGCTTTCTGCCAGCCAGGCCTCCACGCCTACCGACGGGAGGTTCGCGCTCGCTTCGATCACGTCGCTGGCCGACGGTCCTCGCACGGCTTCGCGCACGGGCGCCAGGCCCTGGACGAAACCGGCGATCGGGGCGGGGGGCGCAGCGCTCGAGCGCCAGAATCGCCGCGTTCGTACTTGTTCACGCCCGCCGGTCACGACCACCTGCACGTCCATCCACCGATCCGCAGCGACCAGCGACACGATTCCCGACGTGCGCAGCTCCGGCTCGCCTGTGCACGCCAGCGTCGACGATGAAAACAGCCGCGGCCCCTGGCTCGCCCAGTGGACCGAGCGTTCTCCAGTGCAGTCCTTCTCGACTGCAGGGCGACGCGCCCCATCGGCCACCATCGTCTCGGCGAGGACTTCTGTGTCCCCGGCGAACGTGAGCATCCGCACACCGCGCTCGTCCGGTGCCGGGACGATGCACACCTGCGTGGCCGCGTCTGCGCGGCCCGTCGCGGCAGGTGTCCAGCAGCCGAGCCAACCTGACCACCGCTGGTCGATCGCCGCCGGTTGCCCAGTAGAAGGCGCCTGCGCTCGAACGGAGGGAGATGCGACCAGCGTCGCTGAAAGAACCAGGAATGCCGTGCGGGTCATCATGTCAGCCTCAGAAGACGATGCTGATGCCGGTGCCGCCCCGGAAGCCAGCCAGGTCGATTCCCTCGAAGCCTGTGAAATCCGCGTCGAGATGATCCGAGCGCATCCAGGTGTAGCGCGCGTCGAAGGTGATGAACAGGTGCTTCCACGCCTGCACGTCCGCGCCGCCCTGGAGATAGGGTCCGACGCTCCAGCCATCCGAGGTGAACCGGTCGGTGAAGATGGCAAGGTCCGTGTAGTCGACGAACTGCCCCTGCTGCGAGAAGCTGTAGTAGGCAACCGACATCCCCGCGCCACCAAACGGAGTGATCCGTCGTGGAATGAACGCGTAGTTGCTGATCCGGTGCCCCCGTCCGCCCGGCGTGAAGCGGATTCCTGTCGACAGGCCGGACTGGCGGAACTGGTTCTGCTGCGTGATTGGCTGGTCGTTCGATCCGATGAAATGACGGTACTCCGACAACGTCTCGTTCCGGTTCATGTCGAATCCGATGACGAGATCGAACGCCGGCGTGAGCACTGTCCCAAAGTCGGCGCCGAATCCGCCGGCGCGAAGGTCAGAACGATCGACCGTCAACTGGTCGCTGACGAACGTGAAGAGGTCACCGCTTGCCCGGGGGATGAGCACCGAGCCCCGGATGCTGAACCACACGCGCGGAGGGCCGAAGAAGAAGTCGGCGGTGGATGTCGATGGTGGTGCCGTGCGGGCCGTCGGCGGAGCTTGCGCCTGCGGATCTGGATCCGGGTCCGCCGCGCGGACCTGCCATGGAGCAATCGCTATCAGGAATGCGGCAATCGGGGCCAGCCGTCGAGCCATTCCGTCCTCCGGGTTCACTCTACGTCGAACGGGCAGACCAGGCTTTGTGATTTTCTGATGAAAGTCGGACGGATACCGACGGCCGGGGTGACGTCACTGCGCAAGACACGGAGCGTTGACGCCGTCGAATTCGAGGCGGCGACCGCCCTCTCCGGCGAACTGCGCCGCGCGCAGGTGACCGCCGCGGTCGCGCAGCCAGTCCTCGACGACCTCGCGAACGACCGGGGCGTCGGGTGGGACGCGAATGCCGCCAGGAGCGATGGCCGGAGCGAACATCTGACCGCCCAGCAGTGAGTCCATCCCGACGACGACGAGCGATTCGGCGGAACCGATCGGCTCTCCCGAAGGGCGGAACAGCTGCACGCGGACACCGTCTGCTCCGCAGCTGACACGGACGCGCGCACCCGAGATCCCGAACGCCCCTCGTCGTCCGCGCCGCAGCGCATTCGCGATGCCCTGCTCGAGTGCGGAGGCATTGAGACTGACCCGCACCAGGCGGTTGTCGAAGGGAAACGTGTCGTAGAGCTGGCCGAAGGTGATTGGTCCGTTCGGCAGATCGGCCCGCAGGCCGCCGAGGCTGTTGTTGTTGAGCGCGATGTCGGCACTGGTTTCTTCACGCAGTGCGTCCGCGAACATGTTGCCGAGTGGCGACTCGGGGTCGCCGGTACGCGCGAGCGTGCCGTCGAGCACCACATTGAGCGGCGTGGCCTGGAGCTGCCGGACACGCGCCAGTGCGGGGGCCATCGCGTCGAGAATTTCCGCATCCTCGACCACAGGCCGTCCCTCGTACTCGGACCGCACCGCTGCTCCCGTTCCCGGCGAAACGCAGCCGGGCGTCAGCGGATCCTGAAAGGCACAGATGTCGCGCGGTGCATAGGGCCTGGACTCGACGACGAGCCCCGTCGCGCGATCGATGGTCAGATCGATTCGACCAAACGAACGGCCACCCCAGTAGGACTGGACGATTGGAATGCCGTTGACGACGTGCGCCAGCCCCGCATGGGTGTGCCCGGCCACGATCGCGTCGACCTGCCCCTTCGGCAGTTCGCGCGCGAGGTCGAAGATTTCCGAGTTCGGATCGCACGATGAGAGGTTCACGGGATCGTCGAACCTGTCGCACCCGCCGCCCGCGTGGGCGCTGAGAATCACGACGCGCGCGCCAGCGGCGCGCAGCCGCGCGGCTTCGCCCGCAACCGTCTCGAGAAGTGGCGCCATTCGAAGACCGCGAACATTGAGCGGCAGGGTGGCGCGCAGGGCGCCGTAGGTCATCACGCCGATGATGCCCACCTTGATGCCGGCAGCATCGGCCATCGTCGACGACTGCACGTTCGGCCACGCGACGCGGACACCGGTATGGTCGTCGAGCAGGTTGGCGGCGAGGAACGGGAACCGAGCCTGGGCCGCACGCGCCTTCAAGGCTCCCTGCAGATCGGCGGCGGAATCTTGCCGGGCGCCGGGGCGATCGGCCGAGCCGAAATCGAACTCGTGATTGCCGACCGACAGCGCGGTGTAGCCCAGCGCGTTGTACGCGTCGACGACAACCGCGCCCTCGCTGAGATTGGATTCGACGCCGCCCTGGAACGTGTCGCCGGCATCGAGCAGCACGACTGCTCCGCCGTCGGCCGCGCGCGCAGCGCGCAGGTTCTTCACGTAGCCGGCAAAGAGGCCAATCCCTCCCCTGCCACCACGCTCCATGAAATAGCCGTGCAGATCGCTGGTGCCGACGATGGAGAGCGTCAGTGTGGAGTGGGGCTCTGCAAACAGGGAACGACTGAAGCGGAAGCCGGAGGCGCGCCAGCCGGGCGGCGCAACTGCCAGTGCGGCGAGCACGGCGCACACCAGTGACAGGCGCGCGCCCGAGGCGAGTGCGGAGCGTATCGATCCTGACCAGGCGGCTCGGCGCATGACTCGGAATGTGGGTCGCTGCCAATTATAAGGTGGTACGTGGCGTCGGGTCTTTAGACCCGACGCGCCGGGCGGGTCTGAAGACCCGCCCGCCACGTACTAAGGAGCGAGCCGTTCGCGGGTCCAGTGACCGTGGGCGTCCGGCACGTACCGGATGCGATCGTGCAGGCGGCTCGGACGGCCCTGCCAGAATTCGAACTCGGACGGCAGGACGCGGTAGCCTCCCCAGCCGCGCGGGCGCTCGAGTGGTTCCTCACCGCTGCGATCCTGGAGTTCGGCGAGTGCCTGCTCGAGCGTGTCCCTGCCCGAAATGATCGCGCTCTGGTCAGAGACAATCGCGCCGAACTGGCTGCTGCGGGGCCGGCTCCGGAAGTACTCGTCGGATTCGGTGTCCGACGTCCACTCGACCGATCCCAGCACGCGCACCTGCCGCTCGAGGACGTCCCAGAAGAAGGTGAGCGCCGCGTGCGGCTGCGCCGCGAGTTGCCGGCCCTTGCGGCTGGTGCGGTGGGTGTAGAAAACGAGCCCGCGTGTGTCGAACCCCTTGAGCAGGACGATGCGCGCGTCGGGATGTCCGTGTTCGTCGACGGTGCTGAGC
>Ga0207683_10004195_pt1 | contig 12463 bp, 10 predicted proteins | sample KBSM73metaG_FD_184333 | JGI IMG/M metagenome (GOLD analysis project Ga0207683, IMG submission 184333) | Miscanthus rhizosphere microbial communities from Kellogg Biological Station, Michigan, USA - KBS M7-3 metaG (SPAdes) (version 2) | ecosystem: Host-associated > Plants > Roots > Rhizosphere >...
GTCCCGACCGGCCGTTGACCATAGGCATCGCCTTCCGCCTCCACGACCTCGCGCGCCACGCCCGCAGTCAGCGTCGACGTCAGAAGGAACGGAAATATCGGGTCCGGCTTGTTGAGCCGAATACGCAGCGTCTGCCGGTCAACCGCGACCAGGCCGGACACCGGGGCGTCGTAGTCGATCGCCGTTCCCGCATCCGCCGCGCGTTTGGCGAGCGCGTCGAGTCCCTCGATCTTGCCTTCCAGCAGGAACAGCCCCTGCGAGCGGATCTTCGGATCGAAAACGCGCCGCAGCGCATACGCAAAGTCCGCCGCCGTAAGCTCCCGTGCCTTGCCGCCGAACGCGGCGTGTGGCGTGAAGCGGATACCGGGACGGACTCGGATCGTGAATTCTCGGAAATCGGGTGAGACTTCGGGCAACGCCGAGGCCGCGAGGGGAACGATGACAGCCGGGCGCGCGACCGGGTCGAGCACATACAGCGTGTCGTAGATGCCGGCCATCAGCATGTTGGCCTGCATGTTGTCGGATCGCGCCGGATCGAACGTTTCCGCGACGATCGGCATCCCGATCCGCAGCACGCGTTCGGCGGCCTGCGCGCCGAATGCGGCTGCGACAGTCGACGAGGTTGCGACCCCGAGCGCGAAGATTTGCCAGGCACGAATGGCCATCGGGCAGACTACCAACACCGCGCGGTAATTTCAATTGCCGTTCGGACAATGCGTGGCGCCGCGGGGACAACCGTGCTGTTAAGCTTTGCCCCGTCTCGGCCCTCCGGCCGCCCCGAAGAGCAACCATGCCAAATGCACAAACGACGGTTAGCCGATCGCATGGACCGGTGCTGACAGTCCTGGTCGTCATCCTGCTGCTGGGCCTGCCCATTGCCGTCTGGCTCGACATCCGCAACCTGACCGAGGCTGCGCTGCGCCGGCAGGCCACCGATCTCAATTCCGTGATCACCAGCGTGCGCACGTTCTACGCGACGAACGTCGTCGGCCGGGTGCTCGCCAATCCAGGATCGACGCAGGTCACGCACAACTACGAGTCGATCCCCGGCGCCATCCCCATTCCGGCCACGCTGTCACTCGAATTGGGCCGCGTCATCGGCGAGCAGCAGAAAAATATTACCTACCGCTTCGTGTCGGACTATCCGTTCCGGAACCGTACACCGCATATGCTGGACGCGTTCGAACAGCAGGCGTTGGCAACCTTGCGCGCCGATCCGAACCAGCTGGTCACCGAAGTGTCCGACTCGCTGTTCAGCGACCGTGTTCGCCTGATTGCTCCAGTGACGATGGGTGCCGCGTGCGTCAGCTGCCACAATGCGCATGCGGAAAGTCCCAAGCGCGACTGGAAGATCGGCGACGTGCGCGGAATGCAGGAGGTCAGCATCACGCAGCCATTCGCCGCCAACCTATTCTCGTTCAAATACCTGTTGATTTATTTCGTGCTGGTGGCGGCGACGGGGATCACGTTCATCGTCCTGCAACGACGTCAGGCACTGGTCATCAGCGGCATGAATCGCGAGCTGGGAACGGCCAACGAGTTCCTGGCATCGCTTTCGATGAAGATCTCGCGCTACCTGTCGCCGCAGATCTACAAGAGCATCTTCAGCGGGCAGACGGACGTCACCATCCACACCGAGCGCAAAAAGCTGACGATCTTCTTCTCGGACATCAAGGACTTCACCGCCACCACCGAGCGCCTGCAGCCCGAGCAGATCACGCGCTTGCTCAACGAGTACTTTACCGAAATGTCGCTGATCGCGTTCAAGCATGGCGGTACCGTGGACAAGTTCGTCGGCGACGCGATGCTCATCTTTTTCGGCGATCCGGAGTCCAGGGGCGAGTCTGAGGATGCGATGGCCTGCCTGCGCATGGCGCTCGAAATGCAGCGCCGCATCGCCAGTCTCAATGTCAAGTGGCGCAACGAGGGCGTGGAACACCCGTTCCGCGTGCGCATGGGCGTCAACACCGGGTTCTGCAATGTAGGCAATTTCGGCAGCGCGGACCGCATGGATTACACGATCATCGGCGCCGAGGCCAACCTGGCTGCGCGCCTGCAGGAGATCGCCGAGGCCGGGCATGTGGTCATAAGCTACGAGACTTATGCGCTGGTCCGCGGCATCCTGGCGGCGCATCCGCTGCCGCCGATCACGATGAAAGGCATCAGCCGCGAGATCGTGCCCTACGTCGTCGAGGCGATGCTCAACGAAGCCGGCGCAAGGATGGAGGTTTTCAGCGAACATTCCTCCGGGCTCGATTTCTACCTCGACCCGACGATGCTCGATGCGCCGTCCGCGGAACACGTACGGAGCGTGCTGCGCCAGGCGCTCGACACATTGGAGCGACTCAAGCCCGGCGTCGCGCCGACGCGGACCTGAACGTGCAGGCTGGAGAGCGGCAATGAAGGAGCAGACCGGTTTTTCCGATGTCGACGGCAGCGGGCGCTCCGATGCGCTGGTCGACTACCTGAGTCTGGTTGCGCAGCACGTAGGCGAGTTCCGCCGGCACGGATACGACCTCATGCGGTTGCGTCCTGGTGACGCTGTGCTTGACGTCGGATGCGGCGCCGGTGAAGTCTGCGTGGAACTGGCCGCCATTGTCGGCCCGCAGGGGCGGGTTGCCGGCGTGGATCTGTCGGCGGCGATGATCGAGGCGGCGCGGCGGACCGCTGCCGCGTCGGGACTCGCAATCGAGCTTCAGCCGGCGAGCGTCTACCAATTGCCATTCGCCGACGGTGAGTTCGACGCGGTGCGGGCCGAGCGCGTGTTTCAGCATCTCGACAACCCCGAGGCCGCGTTGCGCGAGATGCTGCGCGTCACGAAGCCGGGGGGGCGTGTGCTGACGAGTGACCCCGACCATGGCCAAGGGGGCCTGGCGCTGGACGACCCGGCGCATCGGCGCGTCTACGAGGCGCTGCAGCGCGCGATGGCGCGGATGATCACGAACCCGCACAGTGGTACACGGCTGCGCGGCATGTTCGTGCGCGCGGGCATGCGCGATGTCGAGCAGCTGGTCAAGTCCTTCGACTTCAACCACACCGAGTTCATGCAGATGTTCTTTGTGTTCGAGCGACTCGCCGCGGCTGCGGCCGCGGGCGAGATCACGGCGCAGGAAGGTGAGGGATTCCTCGCCGCGATTGAAGAGCGCCATCAGGCGGGGACGTTCTATGGCAGCGCCATAGGCTACACGGTGGCCGGCACGAAGCCGATGGGCTGACCGGGATCTCGTGCGCACGTCTTGCCGCCGGCGCGGCTCCGGTCGGCCGGAAGTCGCACGACATACTTGTACTCCCGCCTGCGGCCGCGCCAAAGCGCATCGTCCTGGATCAATGCGCAGTTGCCAGATTACCTTCGCGATCGACGATAGGGTCGAGCGCCAGGTGCTGGTCGTTCTCGGGCGTGGTTCCCGCGAGTCGCCAAAGCATCGGGAAGTCGAGCAGCGAGATCGCTTTTCCCTGAACCTGGAGGAGGCCATCGCGCTGCATGCGCGACAGCAGCCGGCTGACCGTTTCAAGCGTCAGCCCGAGGTAGCTGCCGATATCCTGGCGGAGCATGCCCAACACGAATTCGGAACGCGATAGTCCCAGGCGTTCGTAGCGCTGCGACAGATCCAGCAGGAAGATCGCCATGCGCTGCTCGGCGCGCATCGTTCCGAGAGCCAGCATGTGCTGGTGACTGCGGTAAGTTTCGCGCGCCAACGTGCGCATCAGTAGGTGCTGAGCGTAGGCGGACTCCCGCGACCACTGCTCACATTGCACGAAGGGGACCACAAAGGCCTCGGCATCCGCGAGCGCGACGACATCCGATTGGTACACGCTCCGGTCAATGCCATCGAGCCCTACGATGTCGCCGGCAACCTGGAAGCCCGTGACCTGAACTAGTCCATTGCGCGACACCACGTAACTCTTGAGATTGCCGCTGCGCACGACAAAGAGTGCCCGGAATGCCTCGCCGACGGAACAAAGGGACTCTCCGCGATCGAAATGCCGGACTGAACACGCCCGGTGCGGCAGCGGGACAATGTCGGCCCGCACGGAAACCGCAGGGGCGAATCGTCGGTTGCGGTCGAGGAGTCCGGCAATGGCCATCGGTATTTTCCCGTCGCGCTGGGCGCAGGACCGGCAGGACGTACCCTGCCGTGCCGGTTCCAATGCGCGCGTTGACCCTCATTTAACCTGCAATCATGGGCGGGCACTGTACGGTGACGAACATAGTGCGCTACGAATTGCCAACGATCAACTTGTACAGAACGATTGGGCGTGACGGGGCTGGTATCAAAATTGCCTCAGACAGGTCATGATTTCATCTCACCTGACCCTAGAGTTGCAGCCGATGGACGTTCCCAAGCCGGATGCACCTGCCCCTAAAGCCCACGTGGAGATAGAAATCGTCCCACTGGGCACCGCCGCGCCCAGGATTCCCGAGGCGAACCCGGACGATTCCACCGACCGCTTCCTCAAGGAGGCCACGCTCCAGTACGGGGAGGGTCACCTCGACCAGCCGCTGTGGGACCGCGCGTTTGCGCAGGCGAAAGGTGACAAGGAGGCTGCGGTCGACACGTACTTGCATGCCCGGGCCATCGCCTTGCGCCTGCTCGATCGCGAACGCCGGACGCAAATGCGCACCAACGTCGCTGCCAACGTCCGCAAGGAGATCATTGACGAAGTCGAGGAGTTGGAGACCTTCGACGTCGATCAGGCTCTCCGCCTTGCGAACAGAAGCCCGTTTGCGCGCTACGGCACGGCCATGATCGCCGGTGTCGTCGTGGTCGCGCTCGCAGTGGGCGGCTGGCTTGCCTATCGCTACCTCAATGCCAAGCCCGCCGAGGCCAGCCTTGCTTTGCCGGCGAGCGCGCCGGCGAAGGCCGTCGCGCCCGCTCCCAGTATCGCCGCGACGGCCAAGCCGTCCGGGTCCGTAGCCGTGCCCAAGCCGACGGGGGCCAGTCCGGAACTGCTCAGGAAAATCCAGGAACTGCGCGACGCGGGAAACTTCAACGTATTGGTGCTGTATCTGGTGGAGTGGACGCGCAAGGAACCCTCCAATCCCACCGCCTGGGATCAGCTGCGCGCAGGTTATGCGACGCTCAAGCAGTACGAGGATGCGCTCGCCGCCGCGAAGAAGGCGCAGGAGTTGTCGCCAGGCGATGCAGTGCTATGGCACAAGCTAGGCGTGGCGCATGCCGACGCCGGGGATCCGGTCGGTGCTCTGCGCGCTTTCGACCAGGCAGTCGCCCGTGACGACCAGGACGCCGACGCATTCAGGCAGATCGGCATTCTGAACGCGCAACTGAGCCAGATCCAGGAAGCCGGACGTGCATTCGACAAGGCGTTGGCCCTCCGTCCCGGCGATCACGTCGTGCTGTGCATGCGCACGGCGGTGGCGGCGCTGTCGTCAGCTTCGAAGGACACCTACGCGACGGCCAAGCAGGTGAGGGCGATCGACGCGAAGTGCCGGGGCGTTTAGGTCAGCGAGGCAGTACCGCCTGACCCGCGGGCGGGGCGATGATCCGCGCCCGCAGCTGACCGCAACCGCCGTCGACATCCTGTCCGGCCGATTGTCGCAACTTGGTCAGAATGCCCCTCTCGCACAGGATGCGCGCCATGCGCTGCGCGCGCTCGCGCGAGGGACGCGTGAATGCGAAACCGTCGATATTGTTGTACGGGATCAGGTTCATCACGGCGTATTTCCCGGCGAGCAGCGCGATGATCCGCTCCACTTCGTCGTCCCCATCGTTGAGGCTATCCAGCAGCGTCCATTGGTACTGGATCGGATAGCCGGTCGCGCGCGCATAGTCCTCCGCCAACTCGACCAGCTCGTCGGGATCGATGCGCGCCGCGCGCGGCAGCAGTTGCGCGCGGCGTTGCGCTGATGTCGAATGCAGCGACAACGCCAGCGCCGGCTTGACGCGACCCTGCGGCAGGCGCTCGAACACGCGGCGATCGCCGACGGTCGAGAACACGAGGCTCTTGTGCCCGATCGCGCCCAGCGTTCCGAGCATCTCAATGGCGTCCATCACGTTGTCCAGGTTGTGCGCGGGCTCACCCATGCCCATGAACACGACCTTGCGCACGCTGCGCAAGCGACGGCCAAGCACCACCTGCGCGACGATTTCCGCGCTGCCGAGATGGCGCTGCAGCCCGTCACGGCCGGTCATGCAGAACACGCAGCCCACGGCACAGCCCACCTGTGTAGACACGCACAGTCCGTGCGGCGGTAGTAGCACGCTCTCCACCGTCCTGCCGTCGCCCAGCGCGACCAGCAGGCGCGCCGAGCCGTCGCGGCCGGCGTGCTCGGAGTGCACGCGTGCGACAGCGTCGAGTTCCGCGGCTACGGCGGGCAATTCGGCGCGCAGCGACAGCGGCAGGAAATCCTCCGCCGTGCGCGAACCGCTTGCGAGCGGCAACGCTTGCGTCCAGGCGCGGAGGACCGCCTCCTCGTGCACGCGCTTGGCGCCCGCGTCGCGGAGCCGCTGGCGGATCTGCCCAACCGTCATGAGACTCGTCTTACCCATCATTTCCGATGCCGTCCCTTCGCTCCAGATCGCGGTCCATCTTAGCGCAACGGGCCGGTGCGCCGGCGCCGTACCACCGCATTCCCGTTCTGCGGTTGACCCACTTGACAACGCGAATCGTCGCGGATAAAGTGAACCATATGGTTCACTATAACAGCGGCCACCTCGATGCGATCTTCAGCGCGCTCGCCGATCCGACGCGGCGGGCGGTGCTCGCGCGGCTGCGCCAAGGCGAACGTTCGGTCGGGGACCTTGCGGATCCTTTCGGGATGTCGCTGACCGGATTCATCAAACACCTGCACATCCTCGAAGAGGCCGGGCTCATCCAGCGCAGCAAGGTCGGCCGTGTCGTGAACTGCCGGCTCCAGGGCGGGGCGCACAAGGCCGCGCTCGAGTGGCTGGACCGTCATGAGGAGTTCTGGAATGCCCGGCTCGACCGGCTGGGCGCCTATCTCGACCGAAAGGAGAAAGAGCAATGGAAATCGCCACCGAAGACCGCACCAGCCTCAAAATCCGACGGGTCTACCCGCAGTCCGTCGCAGCCGTCTACGCGGCGTGGTCGGACCCGGAACAAGTGAAATACTGGATGCGGCCAATCGACTCGACGCGCGAGTCGGAGATTGCCATGGATATGCGGGTCGGCGGCCGCTATCGCTTCGTCATGTATGCGCCGGACGGAGAGACGCATCGTGTCGGCGGAGTCTACAAAGAGGTCATTCCCAACCGCAGGTTGGTCTACACGTGGGCATGGGAAAGCACGCCCGAGCGCGAATCGCTCGTCACCGTGGAGTTCAGGCCGTCAGGCCAGGGCACCGAGCTCGTGCTCACGCACCAGCGCTTTGCCGATGAGCAGGCGCGCGACAGGCATCAGCATGGCTGGAACGGCTGCCTGGATGGCCTGGGCAGCTATCTCGTTCGTTAACCCATTCACCGGAGAACACGCATGGCCAATCCATTTGTGCACGTGGAACTCAACACGACCGACGTCGCGAAGGCGAAGGGCTTCTACAGCAAGCTCTTTGACTGGAAGCTGGAAGATATGCCGATGGAGGGCGGGACGTACACGCTGATCCACGTAGGCGAGGGCACCGGCGGCGGATTGATGAAGCACCCGATGCCCGGCGCGCCGTCGATTTGGCTCGCTTACGTGCTGGTGGACGACATCGACGCTGCGACGAAGAAGGTCAGGGCCCTTGGCGGGACCGTGATGAAGGACAAGACCGAAGTCATGGGCATGGGCTGGCTTGCGATCATCGTCGATCCGACCGGCGCTCACCTGGGACTGTGGAAACCGATGGCGAAGAACCCGTAGCGCGTGGGCAGCGTCTGAAACGTACGTTGCCCAAGTCGACTTCACAAAAAAAGAAACCACGCCCGAAGACGTGGCAATCGCAAAATGAACACTTCCTCAAACCATCCGCGGATCCCGGCGGCGCTCAGGCGCCGTCGGGTCCTGGTTCTGTGTTATCAGGTGCGGGAAACGGCGATCCGGCGCCGCATCGCGAACAGCATTCCGGCCGCGCCAATGACGAGCAGCGGAAGCGGGGACGGCTCGGGAACCTGGCAGCGTTCGCAATTCAGACCGGGAACAAGTCCGGGCGTGATGAAGTCCTGATGGTCCGCGCTCGTGAACTGGATAGCCACCAACGGTGGGACGGGGTTGCTAAGTCCGTTCACATAGGTCTGGGCCATCCCTATCGTTGTTGCATTGCCAGCGGTCACTCCGAACTGTCCCGCACCGGAGGTCGACAGGTTCGCGTCACTGTCGAAGAGAACGTCCCAGATGGCGAGCTGGAAGGCCGCGGAATGCTGGGCGTCCGACAGCGCCGTGCCGAAATTGTTGGCGAATAGTCTCGCCAGATTCTGTTGCCGGGTCGCGTCGAACGTAAGCGGAGGGCTTTCGAAAATCGCCGCCGTGTAGCCCGAATAGGAGAACGGGTTAGTGACATGCTTGAAAATGTCAACGCACCAGAAGAGGACATTCACCGCAGGGGTGGGACCGGCGCCGTCGACGTCGAACGTGCCGGTAAACACGCCGGCGGTGGTTGCGGTGGCGGCGCCGTTGTAGTTGATCGTGACGCCCTCGCCACTGAGGCTGCTGCCCGTCAATACGCCCGCTTGGGCGACGGACGCGGCTGACAGCGCAAGGCTGACTGCGGCGGCGACGAACGCTCCCTTGACGAATGATCCATTTTTCATGTGCTGGGTCCGATCCTAGGGTTGCATTACAAACAATTTCCTACACGCTGCGGACTTCCGGCAGCGCACTATATGTGGTCTCAACCCTATTGAGCAAACCGCGTGCCACGCAATCGACGAAATATTTATCTATTTAAATCAGAGTGTTATGTGCTATTCGTGTCCATGACGCCGAGTACCATACAACAGCTGTAAAGATATCCGACGCCGGCGGCCACGCGGCAGCGGACTACAAATCTCGACGCATGAAACGCGGACCGTGGAGGGCAATCCGGCCTGCAACCGCTAGGGCGGTCGGTTCAGGTGGCAACCTTGCTCACGACGTAGCGATACTTTCCCGACGCTTCCGGTGCAATGGCCGCGACTTCTTCGACGGTGACTTCCACATTCGCGCCAAGGCGGGCGCGCAGACCCTGCACGATGGTGTGCGTTGTCGCGGCGTCGAAGCTATCGCCGGGGACGATCTGGACCCGCGTCAACATTGCGGTTTCCTGGATGATCTTGAACGCCGCGATGCCCGGAAGGTCGCGAATCACGTAGATGAGCGCGAGTCCGTGCATGGGCGTGCCGTCGGCCGCGACCACGAAATCGGTGCTGCGGCCCTGGATTTCCCGCAACAGAGGCAACCCGCGGCCGCACGCGCACAGCTGCGTATCGAGGACGCCGAAGTCTCCGGTGCGGTAGCGGATGAACGGAAAGTCGCGGGAAGCCAGGTGTGTCACGACAATCTCGCCCGACTCCCCGGCGCGCACGGGGCGGCCGTCGGCGCCGATCGTCTCGACGATGATGTCCTCGGTCGTGATGTGCATGCCGCCCTGCGGGCACGCGTGCGCAATGAAGCCCGCATCGCGGCCCCCGTAGCCATTGGCGACCAGACAGCCGAATCCGCTTTCGATGGCCGCGCGCTGGTCGTCATACAGGCGCTCCGACGTCACGAACGCCACCTTGATGCCCAGTGCGTTCAGCGGGATGCCCCGCGTGGCGGCGTGGCGCGCGATTCGCGCCAGCGCCGACGGGTATCCGAACAGCATGCTCGGACGCACGTCGCGGATGGCAGCGACGAAGTCATCGAGCTTGGCATCGGACATTTCGAACGCGGGCAACAAGCGCGTGCGCAGCACGGTGTCGCGCAGTTTGCGCACGAAGTCCTGCGCGTGCAGTTCGATCGGCGATCCCCAGACCACGATTTCGCGGTCGCCGATGTCCACGCCCCACCAGCGCGTCGCGCGCCATTTCGCCGCAACGTCGTGGCTGACCCGCTCCTTGCCCAGGAAAAACACCAGCGGTTCGCCGCTCGACCCGCCCGTATTCGAGCGCGCCAATCCGGTCGCGGTCGTCGCTTTCAGGGCCCCGGTGTTTGCGCGAATGTCCGCCTTGGTCAGGAACGGCAGGCGTTCGAGATCCGCCAGTCCGGTCATGGCGCGCGGATCGAAGCCGATGCGCCGGAACAGATCGCGGTAGTACGGCACGGTATCGTTTGCATTGCGCAGCAATGCTTCAAGTCGCGCGAACTGCGCAGCGGCAAGGCGTTCGGGCGACCACCACTGCGATATCTCGAGCGCATTGCGAACCGCGACTGTCGAGTGACCCTTGAGGCGCTCATGCAGCGGGAAAATCGTTTGCGACACAACGCGCGTATAGAAACTGGCATGAATTGTGGGCTGGTGCGACCTTGCGAGCGCGTCGCGATAGACATCGGCCCAGCGCTGCCGCACATGCGCCCATGCGTACTGCTGCACGTCGTGCGTCGCTGCGGCGGCAATGCGACTCGCAATCTCCGGGTTGGCGAGAAGGCGCAGCACGGCATCGGCCATCGCTTGCGGGTCGCCGGCGGGCACCATGAGTCCGGTCACGTCGTCGCGCAGAATGAAGGGCACGCCGCCGACGTTGGTGCTGACGACAGGAACGCCACTCGCCATCGCTTCCAGAACCGAATTGGGCATGTTGTCGACCCGGCTCGGATTGAGCACCACGGTCGCGGAGCGATAGAGGCCGGCCATTTCGTCGCGGTCGCGCGTGCCGCAGAACATCACGTCTTTCTCGATGCCAAGATCGCGGGAAAGCAGCTCCAATGCCGCTCGTTCGGGGCCCGAACCCGCTACCGTGATTCGGACATCCGGCAAGGCCTTGCGGACCAGTGCGAAAGCGCGCAAAGCGGTGGGGATGTCGTAAATGGGCTCCAGGTTCCGCGCGACGACCAGATGGCGCGTCGTGGGGCTCGCGCCGTCGTGTGCTGCATGAAAGCGCTCGAGATCGATGATGTTGGGTACGATCCCGGCCGGCATTCCGTGGCGCTCGAACACCTCCTTCAAGAAACCCGAGGGCACGATCAGCGCTGCCGAGTGGCGCAGCGTACGGCGAACGGCGGTGCTTGAGCGTGCAAGGAAGGTACCGGCCTCGCCGCCCCGGTAGTTGACCACCGCCGGGACGCGCCGCCAGTACGCGATCCATATCGCCGGCGCGGCGCATAAGTGCCACGACCAGCCGGAGTTGGCCATGACATGGACGATTTCCACTTGTCCGGTAACGCGCCAAAGGCGGAGCACGTAAGGAATGAACCGGAACAGTCCACGCAGACCACGAATGGATGCGACGAATCGTGGCCGATAGGGCGCGTTGGTTTGCACCAGCGTTACGCTGGCTCCTTCGCGCTCGAGCAGTTCGGCGAGCTGCCGGGTCTGATTGGCCATGCCGCCGGCAGGAGGCGGCAGCGGACCGACCAGCCCGATTCTGCGACCGGACAGCGTCACCGCGTGGCGAGGCCGAGTGAATCGAATACCGCGCGATAGCCGGCAACGCTCGTTGCCCAGGTGCGCTCCTGTTCGACGAACCGGCGCCCCTGATCGCGCAGCAGCGGCCAGCGGTCGCGCTGACCGAGCAGTCGAATGATGGCGTCGGCCAGCGATGCCGCATCGCCGGCGCGGAACAACACGCCGGTCTCGCCGTCACGGATAAGCTCTTTGTGGCCGCCGACATCGGAGGCGACAAGCAGCCGGCCCTGGGCCATCGCTTCGAGCGGCTTCAACGGCGTCACGAGCTCGGTGAGCCGCATGGATTTCCGGGGATAGGCGAACACGTCGACGATACCGTAGTAGCGCTGGACTTCACCGTGCGGAACGCGGCCGGTGAACACGACGTGGTCCTCGACCCCGAGCTTGCGCGCGAGGTCCTTCAACTCGCTTTCCTGTGGGCCGCCTCCGACGAGCAGCACGCGCGCGTCGGGGATCCGGGCCGTGACCTGCGGCAGCGCGGCAAGCAGCAGGTCGAGACCTTCGTAGGCATAGAACGAGCCGATGAATCCCACCACCGTTTTTCCGGCGAGGCCCAGTTTTGCCTTCAGCGCTTCATCCGGCGCCTGCCCGAATTCGAATGCGTCCACGTCAACCGCATTCGGGATGAGGGTGACGCGACGTTCGGGAATGCCACGCGCGACGATGTCGCTTTTCAATCCGGCGCAGATCGTCGTGACGTGACGGGCATGGCGAAACGCGAACGTCTCGAGTGCGCGGGAAAGCCGGTAACGCAATCCGCCTTCACGGCTCGTTCCCAGATCGACGGCCGCATCCTCCCAGAAGGCGCGCACCTCGTAGATTACCGGGATATCAAGGCGCCGGCCGACCCACAGCGCCGGAAGCGCATTGAGGACGGGCGAATGCGCGTGCAGAACATCGGGCCGGGTCAAGCGCGCGACTTCGGCCAGGCGCCGCGTCAGCGCGAACATCAGCGCCAGTTCGCGGATGACGGGGATGCGGCTG
>Ga0207683_10004196_pt1 | contig 12462 bp, 12 predicted proteins | sample KBSM73metaG_FD_184333 | JGI IMG/M metagenome (GOLD analysis project Ga0207683, IMG submission 184333) | Miscanthus rhizosphere microbial communities from Kellogg Biological Station, Michigan, USA - KBS M7-3 metaG (SPAdes) (version 2) | ecosystem: Host-associated > Plants > Roots > Rhizosphere >...
GCACGCGAGCGCCAGCCGCGGCTCGAGTACATCCCCTCCGTTGCCCCGACCGTGGAGGCAGCGCTACTCGAAGCCGGGTTCGAGATCGAAGGACGGCTCCCGCTGATGACGTGCGCGACCCCTCGGTTCGAGGTACCGATCGGCGTCGAACTGGTGTCGCCCTCGACCGAGGAGGAGTTCCGCGGCGTTGCAGAGGTCCAGTCGGAAGCGTACGGCGAGGGCGATTCTCCCACCGATAGCGCCGTCGCGGGGCTTCGGCGGACGGCGGACAACGGCGGCGTCGTCGTTCTCGCGCGAAGCGTGGAGACCGGCGAGGCCGCGGGTGGCGGACTGTGCGTCGCGCCGCACGACGGAGTCAGCGAGCTCGCCGCCATCGGAGTGCGCGAGAAATACCGACGCCGCGGTATCGCGGCGGCGATGGCGGGTTGGCTTACGCGAGCCGCGCTCGACAAGGGCATGACGCTCGTCTTCCTGATGGCCGGCGGCCCGGACGAGGCGAGGATCTACCGGCGCGCGGGTTTCGTCGACCGCGGCGAGGTGCTGCACATCTCGCTCAGCGAGGAACGAAGTCGATCGTGACGGGCACGCCCTCGAGCTCGAACCGCTCGCGGAGCTGGTTCTCCACCCAGTAGCCGTAGTCGCGCGTCACGAGTGTCGGATCGTTCACCGAGAATCTGAAGCGCGGCGGCCGCGCCGACACCTGAGCGCCGTACATCAGGTTCAGCCGCTTGTCCTTGCGTGACGGCGGCTGTCGTGCTTCGCGCAGCTCCGCGAGGAAGCGGTTCAGCTCGGATGTCGAGACCCGCGCGACGTGCTTGTCGTAGAGCTTCTCGATTCCGTCGAGCAGCCGTTCGATTCCCCGGCCCGTCTTCGACGACACGGCGACGTGCGGCGGGCGCTGGCGTAGGCGGCGCTCGAGCTCGGGCCGGATGTCCTCGATCCCGATCGTCGTCTCGTCCCACTTCGAGAGGACGACCATCGTCGAGTCCTGGGCCTTCCGCGCGATGTCTGCGATGGCGAGGTCGTGGTCGACCAGGCCCTCCGAGGCGTCGATGAGGACGAGTGCCACGTCGGCGCGCTCGGCGGCCTCGCGTGCGCGCAGCTCCGAGTAGTACTCGATGCCCTGGCGGTGTCGCCGCTTGCGCCTGATGCCGGCCGTGTCGACGAGAACGAAGGTTCGATCGCCGCGCTCGAAGATCGTGTCGATCGAGTCGCGTGTCGTCCCGGGGGTCGCGGAGACGATGACGCGTTCCCGGCCGAGGATCGCGTTCAGCAGCGACGACTTCCCGACGTTGGGCCGGCCGAGGATCGCGACGCGGATCGCGTCCTCCGGAATCTCGGCGCGGCCTGTCCCCGGCAGCCGGTCGACGACCATGTCGAGCAGATCGCCGGTGCTGTGGCCGTGGAGTGCCGAGATCGGAATCGGGTCGCCGAGCCCGAGGCGGTGCAGATCGAGCGCGAGGCTCTCCTGGCTCGGGTCGTCGATCTTGTTGGCGATCAGGAGCACCGGCTTGTGTGCCCGGCGAAGGATGTCGGCGACCTCTTCGTCCCCCGGGCTCACGCCTGCCTTGGCGTCGACGACGAAGAGCACGAGATCGGCCTGCGAGACCGCTTCATTCGCCTGCACGGCGATCGACTTCGTCATCGGCGACTGGTCGGCGATGTCGACGCCACCCGTGTCGATTAGCAAGAAGCGCTTGCCGTTCCAGTCGGCGACGAGCTCCTTGCGGTCGCGGGTCACGCCCGACGTCTCGTGGACCACTGCGGCGCGCGAACCGGTGAGCCGGTTCACGAGCGTCGACTTGCCGACGTTCGGGAAGCCGACGATCGCCACGGTCCCGATCAGCGGGGCCTCGACTGTCTCGCTCATCTGGGTGGGATCGCCACGCGCGGCCGTCCCTGCTCGTGCGTGAGCACGAGGAACTCCCAGAGGCGGCGGAGCTCCTGCTGGATGTCCAGCGCCGCTGCGCGGTAGCCCTTCGAGTTCTTCGGATGGCCGGTGACGTCGAGCGGCTCGCCGAACGCGACCGAGATCGGGTGGAAGTTCCCCGGTTTCCAGAACTGGCTCCCGTGGATGGCGCCGCAGACGACGGGTGCTCCTTCCTGGACCGCGATCATCGCGGCGCCGGGAAGCACCGTCCCGGGCTCCAGCTCTTGGCGCGTGCCTTCCGGGAACATGCCGAGTGCGTCGCCGCGCTGGACGATCTCGCGCATGAGCCGAACTGCCTCGCGGTCGGATTCACCGCGGCGGACGGAGATCGTCCCGAAGGCGCGGATGAGTTGTCCGATGAACGGCGTGTCGTGCGCTTCCTGCTTCGCGACGTAGTAGAGCGTGCGCGGGACCTGCGACCCGATCGCCCAGGGGTCGGCCCAGGAGAAGTGGTTGAAGCAGAGCACGACTGGGCCGTTCAGCGGGATTCGATCTCGGCCGTACACGCGGAACGGCGCCGCCATGCGTGTCAGGCCGGCGAAGAACGGTCGCCCGAACAGCTGGACGAGCTGCGTGCGGTTCATGGCCTCGACGCGGCCAGGCGCTGCTGCACGAGCTCTTCGATGCGAGTGACGACGTCGTCGACCTCGAGGTCGGTCGTGTCGATCTGGTCCGCGTCGTCGGCCGGTTGCATCCGTGCGGCGTCGCTCTGGTCGCGCAGCCGTAGATCGGTCGCGAGCGCGTCGCCGCCGATGTCCGGACGCTCGACCTGCCGGCGCCGTGCGCGCACGGTCGGATCAGCGTTGAGGTAGATCTTCACTTCGGCGTCGGGAGCGACGACCGTGCCGATGTCTCGTCCCTCGATCACGACGTCTCCCTGGTGGCCGAGCTCGCGTTGCCGCTCGCGCATCACCTCACGCACGGCCGGATGGCGGGCAACTGCGGGGACGTTGCGGTCAATGTCGGACCTGCGGATGGATGACGTCACGTCCGTGCCGGCGATCCAGACCCTGCCGCCTTCATCGAAGGTCACCGGGTTCGAGCGGGCGAGATCGCCGAGCGGCTCGCCGTCACCGAGCGGCAGGCCGCGCCGCATCGCCAGCCAGGTGAGCGCGCGGTACATCGCCCCGGTATCGAGGTAGCTGAAGCCCAGCCGCTCGGCGAGGCGCCGTGCGACCGTGCTCTTGCCTGCCCCTGCGGGGCCGTCTATGGCGACAATCATCGTCTGGAGACTGAATCGAGGAGGTCGAAAAACCCGGGGAAGCTTATAGCGACCGCGTCGGCTCCCTCGACGTCCGTGCCCTCACGGGAGACGAGGCCAGCGACCGCCGCCAGGATCGCGATGCGATGGTCTCCGTTGGACGGCATGCGGCCGCCGACGGGACGCGTGGGGACGCCTCTCACCTCGAAGCCATCGTCGCGCGCCTGGATCCGCACGCCAAGTGCCCGGAGCCCAGTTGTCACGGTCTCGATGCGGTCCGTTTCCTTCAGGCGGAGCTCTCCCGCTCCGGTCAGGTGGCTGACACCACGGGCGCTGCCGGCGGCAAGTGCGAAGAGCGGCAACTCATCGACGAGGCGCGGCACCTCGCCGGGCCCGACATCCGTCGCGGTCAGCTCCGCGGAACGGACGTCGATGTCGCCGATCATCTCGCCGCCGGCCTTCCTGCGGTTGAAGATGCTGATGCGCGCGCCCATGCGTTCGAGGACGTCGAGCAGCCCGGTTCTGCGTGGGTTGAGCCCGACGCCGTGAATCGTCAGCTCGGACCCGGCGAGGAGCGTCGCCGCCACGATGAACGGAGCGGCGGAGGAGAAGTCGCCCGGGACGATCACCTCCGGGAGGTGGAGCGCGCGGGCGGGCTCGACCGAGACCGAGCCCGGCCTGCGATGGACCTGCGCCCCGGCCGCCTGGAGCATGAGCTCGGTGTGGTCCCGGGTCGGCATCGGCTCGATGACGGTCGTCTGGCGCTTCGCGTTCAGCCCTGCGAGGAGGACGGCCGACTTCACCTGGGCGCTCGCGACGGGCAACGCGTATTCGATCCCCTTCAGCTTTGCGCTGCCGTGGATCACCACAGGCGGCAACCCGTTCGTCGTCTCGATCTTCGCGCCCATCCGCTTGAGGGGCTCGGCGATGCGATCCATGGGCCGCGTACGAAGCGACTCGTCGCCGGTCACCTCGTAGCGGCCCGACTGGCCGGCCAGGATCCCGGTCAGGAGTCGCATCAGCGTGCCGGCGTTCCCGGCGTCGATCGGCTCGTCGGGAGCCTGAAGGCCGCGCACGCCGACGCCGTGGACGACGAGCTCGTCGTCGGCGACATCGTCGACCTGAACCCCGAGCGCCCGCGCGGCTTCGATCGTCGACCGAGTGTCGGCAGAACGTCCGAAGCCGCGAACGTGCGTCTCGCCCTCGGCAAGCGCGCCAATGAGCACCGCGCGATGCGAGATCGACTTGTCACCGGGCACGGCGAGGTGCCCGACGAACGACCCGGCCGGCTCCACGCGAGTCACGTCTACGTCACACCCAAGTCGTGGTGTCCGACACCAGTCTGGGGACGGAGTTTCGTGCCCAGGTGCAGGGGCGATGCCAGGTGCGGCACGTTTCCGTCACATCCACGACACCATGTCCGACACCGGGACACGTCACTCGAGGACAGGTGACACAACGACGTGGTACCCCTGCGCTTCGAGGATCTTCGCCGCTCGCTCCGCCTCGTCCTCGCCACCGACCAGCAGCGTCAGCGTGCCGCCTCGCTCGCGCGACAGGTGCTGCAGCTCGAAGTCTTCGATGTTGATGCGCTCCGCGCCCAGCGCTTGAGTGATCCCGGCGAGGACACCCGGCCGGTCGGGCACATGCACGCGCAGCCGCTGCAGCATTCCGGGCTGCTCGTACGCGTCGGAAAGCATGCGCCGCCTGTTGTCGGACGCTTCGCCGATCCAGCGGGCGAGAAAGCCTGCATCACCTGACGCGAGTGCCTGCTCGACCTGCTCGATGCGCCGCCGGTGCTCGGCGAGCGCCGCAGCCAGAGCCTCCGCGTTGTCCAGGAAGATGTCGACCCAGATGCGCGGGTTCGCGCCTGCGACTCGCGTCATGTCCCGCAGCGACCCTCCCGCCGCGGCGAGCGGCTCGTGACCGTCGATCCGCGACGCGCCGGCCTGATTCAGGAGCACGTTCGCCAAGGCGTGCGGCAGGTGGCTCGTGAGCGCGACGAGCCGGTCGTGCGCCTGCGGGTCGACCGCGACCGGCACGGCGCCGAGCGAGGCAACGAAGCCGTGCAGCGTCCGGTAGCGCTCCGGATCGGTCGTCGTGTCCGGTGTGAGGAACCACGTCGCCCCGCGAAAGAGACCGGTCGTGGCATGCGCAGGCCCATGCGCCTCCGAGCCGCAGACGGGATGACCGCCGATGAAGCGGCCGTCACTGACCGCGCGCGTAACCGGCGTCTTCGTCGAACCGACATCCGTCACCGTCGTCCCGTCGCCCGTCGCGTCGAGCACCGCCGCGACCTGCCCCGGTAAAGCTGCGACCGGCGCCGCGACGATCACGAGCTCCGCGCCGGACACCGCGTCGCCGAGCGACTCGGCAGCATCGAGAGCGCCACGCTCCCCTGCGACACTGAGCGCCTCGGCATCGATGTCCCAGCCGCGCACGCTGGCGACGCCCGCCTCGCGAGCGGCAAGGCCAACCGATGCACCGATCAGCCCCGTGCCGACGATGGCCAGACGTTCAACCGCCATCGTCAGCCGATCGTGCGGCCCATCAACTGGGCCAGCGTGCGGATCTCGTCTGCGAAGTCCGGAAAGTCGGCGACGGGAATCTGCTGCGGACCGTCGCAGAGCGCTTCCTCGGGTCGCGGATGCACCTCGACGATGATCCCGTCCGCGCCCGCCGCCACCGCGGCACGCGCAAGCGGCAAGACGAGCTCACGCCGGCCCGCGGCGTGCGACGGATCGACGATCACCGGTAGATGCGTCTCCTGCTTCAGGACGGGAATGGCGCTGATGTCGAGCGTGTACCGCGTCGCGCGCTCGAACGTCGTGATCCCCCGCTCGCACAGGATCACCTCGGAATTCCCTTCCTTGACGATGTACTCGGCCGCCATCAGCAGCTCCTCGATCGACGCCGCCGGGCCGCGCTTCAACAAGACCGGCTTGTCCGCCCTGCCGACCTCGGAGAGCAGGTTGAAGTTCTGCATGTTGCGAGCGCCGATCTGGATCACGTCCGCGTGCTCGAGAACAGCCTCGACGTCGCGGGGATCCATCAGCTCGGTCACGATCGGCAGCCCGGTTTCCTCACGAGCCTCGACGAGGATCGTCAACGCCTCCTCACCGAGCCCGCTGAACGTGTACGGCGACGTCCGCGGCTTGAACGCCCCGCCGCGCAACATCGTCCCGCCGGCCTGCGCGACCGCACGGGCCGTCTCGAGCGTCTGCTCCCGGTACTCGACCGTGCACGGGCCTGCGACCAGGCCGAACGCGTCGTCGCCGATCCGCCTTCCGCGCACCTCGATCACCGTCGGATCCGGCGACAGCTCCCGTGAGACGAGCTTGTACGGCTTCAGGATCGGCATCACCTGCTCGACCCCCGGATAGCCCTCGAGCGGCAGTGCCGCCAGCTCGTCTCGCTCGCCGATCGCCGCGATCACGGTCGCCTCGCGGCCCGGCGTGACGTGCGCGTGGGCCCCCGCCTCGTCGAGCCGGGCCACGACGTGCTCGACCTCCTCGGGAGTCGCGTTCGCGCTCATCACGATCAGAAGCTCTGGAGATCCCGTCACGGCCATGGCGATCAGTCTAGATGTGCGTTTTCACATCCCGAGCGCAGCGATGGGAGTAACTAACCCCGCGGAAGATGCGTAGCATCTTCCGCGGTAAATGCGGATCTTCAGCGGTATCCAGCCCACCGGCGAGAAACACCTCGGCAACTACATCGGGGCGATCCGCCAGTGGGTCGACTCCCAGGACGAAGGCGAGACCTTCATCTGCATCGTCGACCTCCACTCGATCACGGTGGCGTACGACCCCGAGGATCTCCGCGAGTCCACGCTCTCCCTCGCCGCCCTCCTCCTTGGCTCAGGAATCGATCCCGAGCGCAGCACGCTCTTCGTCCAGAGCCACAACCCGGATCATCCGGAGGCTGCCTGGTTGCTCGCAAGCGCGACGAGCTACGGCGAGCTCCGCCGCATGACGCAGTTCAAAGACAAGTCCGAGCAACAGGACTTCATCTCCGTGGGCCTCTTCACCTACCCCGTGCTGCAAGCCGCGGACATCCTGCTCTACAACATCGATGCAGTGCCGGTCGGCGAGGACCAGCGCCAGCACGTCGAGCTCACGCGTGACGTCGCCGAACGCTTCAACTCCCGCTACGGCGAGACGCTCGTCGTGCCGAAGGTCGTGGTCCCGAAGCTCGGCGCGAAGATCATGGACCTCCAGGAGCCGACGAAGAAGATGTCCACCACGGGCGGCAGCGCGCAGGGGACGGTGCTAATGCTCGACGCGCCCGACGTGGTGCGGAAGAAGATCAAGAGCGCCGTGACGGACTCGGGCCGCGACGTGCGCCGCGGCGAGGGCAAGGAGGGGATCGAGAACCTGATCACGATCATGTCCGTGGCGACCGGCGAGCCGCTCGACGCGATCGAGTCCCGCTACGACGGCGCGGGCTACGGCGACTTCAAGTCGGACGTCGCTGAGGCTGTCGTGGAGATGAACGCCCCGATTCAGGCGCGCTATCGCGAACTGCGAGACGACCCTGTCGAGCTCTACCGCCTCCTGGCCGTGGGAGCCGAGAAGGCCCGCGGCGTCTCGGCCCCCACGCTTGCGCTCATGTACGAGCGCATGGGCTTCGCCAAGTCGTAACCGTTTCGTCGACGCCTCGCCTCTCACGCCGGGCCCGGATTTTGTAGGTTCGCCCGGTCACGATCGAGGGGAGGGTTCGTATGAAGCGGAGACGCCTGGGAACGCTCGGGTTGTTTCTCATTGCTTGTTTGGTCGCGACGGGACTCGCCGCGGCGAAGGTGCAGTCGAACGGAAGCGGTGCACGACAGCTTCTCGCTGCATCGGGGTGTCAGCTCAACTCTGCACAGGGCAACATCAAGCACGTCATCTACGTCCAGTTCGACAACACGCACTTCCGGCGCGACAACCAGAACGTCGCGTCCGATCTGGAGCAGATGCCGCACCTGCTCAACTTCATTCGTGGCAACGGGACCCTGATGACGAACGACCACACGGTGCTGATCTCTCACACGGCGACAGGCATCTTGACGTCGTTGACGGGCGTCTACCCGGATCGCATGGGCCAGCCCGTGTCGAACAGCTTCCGGTACTTCACGCCGTCGGGCACAACGCGGACCGGTGTCGCGTTCGCCTACTGGACGGCACCGTTGTTCGATCCGGCAGGGCCGCCGTTCCCGCCCGCGGGTCAGACGGACTTGACGCCGGAGATGATCAACGAGAACGGCAAAATCGCTCCGGCACCGTGGGTTCCGTATACCCGGGCCGGCTGTGACGTCGGCCAGATCGCGACCGCCAACACGGTCCTCGAGAACACAGGCATCGACGTCGCGACGGTGTTCGGCAACGGCTCGGCCGAGGCCATTCAGGCGGCAGGCGACAGCCCCGGCACCCCTGCAACGCAGACGTTCGCCGACTACGTCGGTATCGGCGTGCACTGCGCCCAGGGCTCGGACATCTGCGCAGCCAGCCCACGCCCGCGACCCGATCTGCTTGCGGACGAGCCCGGCGGCTACAACGGCTACCAGGGTCTGTTCGGCGCCAAGTACGTCGATCCGGTAATCAAGACGAACGGTCCGATGACCGACCTCGACGGCAACGTCATCAAGGACGCGAACGGCCACATCGGCTTCCCCGGATTTGACGGCATGGAGGCGACTGTTTCGCTCTCCTGGACCGCGCAGATGCAGGAGGCCGGCATTCCCGTCACGTACTCGTACATTTCCGACGCGCATGACGGTCACGGAAACTCTGGAAACATCCACTTCGCGTACGGCCCGGGCGAGGCCGGCTACGTCCAGCAGCTCAAGGACTACGACAACGCGTTCGCGAAGTTCTTCGACCGACTCGCCGCCGACGGAATCAACAAGAGCAACACACTCTTCGTGTTCACGGTCGACGAAGGAGACCACTTCGTCGGCGACCAGCCGACACCGGCGGGATGCGACGGCGTCAACGTCGCGTGCAACTACAACCGCGTCGGTGAGATCAATGGCGACCTGAGGCGGATGATCAGGACCCAGTTCGGTGACACGACGAACTTCACGGTGCACTCGGACGACGCGCCGAACGTCTACATCACCGGCAATCCCAGCCAGACCGATCCCACGACTCGCACGCTCGAGCGTGAGATGGGTCAGCTCAGCTGGCTGAACCCGTACACGAACGCGGTCCAGAACAACATCATGGTCGCGCTCGCGGACAAGACGGAGATGAAGACGCTTCACATGGTGACGTCGGATCCATTCCGGACTCCGACATTCACTCCGTTCGCCGATCCCGACTGGTTCTTCTTCGCGACCGGCGGGGCGAATTGCGCCGCGCCTGCGGACTGCGCGTTCATCCCGCCGCGCTCGAGCCAGAGCTTCGCCTGGAACCATGGCGACATCCAGGACGAGATCGCCTCGACCTGGGTCGGGATGGTCGGCCCCGGCGTGAAGACGGATCCCAACTACACCGGTTGGACCGACCACACCGACGTTCGACCCACGATGATGACCCTCCTCGGTCTCAAGGACGATTACCAGACCGACGGCAGGGCCGTGGTCGAGCCGCTCTTCGACTGGGCCGTGCCGCAGACGTTGCGGGCTCATCGAGAGACGCTGCTACGCCTCGGCGAGGTCTACAAGCAGGTCACAGCGTCCTTCGGGTCGTTCGCGATGTACACACTCGTCGCATCGACCAAGGCGCTCGCGAGCGGGTCTTCGACCGACGACAGCACGTATACGACGATCGAAGGGAAGATCGCGGATCTGACCACGCAGCGCGACGCGTTGATGGCGCAGATTCGAACGGGCTTGAACAACGCCCAGTTCGCAGGTCAGGCGTTGAACGAGCAGCAGGCAAAGGGCTGGATCGCTTCGGCCCAGAGCCTGATCGACAAGGCTAAGGCTCTAGCAGCAGCGTCCTGAGCCGTTTCACCTCGGAGGGCTCGAGCTCGCGCCACTGGCCGGGCTCGAGCCCCTCGAGCGTCAGACCCGCGTAGCGAGCGCGGTGCAGGCGACGCACCGGGTGGCCGATTGCCAGGCACATGCGCTTCACCTGATGCTTGCGCCCCTCGTGCAACGTCAGCTCGATCCTCGATGGTTGCAGGACGCGCGCCTGCGCAGGCGCGGTCACGCCGTCGTCCAGCTCGATGCCGGCCTCGAGACGCCTGATCGCCTCCGCCGACGGGTGCCCGTCGACCTCCGCCTCGTACACCTTCTCGACGCCGTAACGGGGATGGGCGAGCCGGTGCGCGAGCGCGCCGTCGTTCGTCAGGAGCAACGCTCCGGTCGTGTCGGCGTCGAGCCGCCCGACGGGAACGATTCGCTCCGGAACTTCGTCCACGAGCTGGACGACCGTCGGCCGTCCCTGCGGGTCGCTGGCCGTCGTCACGGTGCCCGCCGGCTTGTTCAGAAGGACGTAGGTGAGCTGCTGGGGCGCCACAGGCTGGCCGTCGACCTCGACCCGGTCGCCCGGGTGAACGTAGGTGTTGAGCTGTCCGGGCTCGTCGTTGATTTTCACGCGACCCTGCTTGATCAGGTCGTCGGAGCCGCGCCTAGAGGCGATTCCGGCCCTCGCGAGATAGGCGTTCAGGCGCACGGCGTCATATATTCGCGGGATGGCGCACTACGTCACGCTCATGCGCTTCACGACCCAGGGATTCGCGGGTCTCCCGAAATGGCGCGAGCGGATCGAGGAAGGCGAGCGGGTCATCACCGAGGCCGGCGGCACAATGGTCGGCGTGTACGTCACGCTGGGACGTTACGACGTCGTCGAGATCTTCGAGGCGCCCGACGACGACGTCGCGATCGAGATCCTCATGAAGCTGAATCGCTACGGCGCGGAGCACACGGAGACGCTACGTGCGTTCACGCGCACGGAGGCGGAAGAGATCGTGCGCAAGCTGTGAGCGGGTACTCGCTCACGACCTTGGAGGAGCTCGGCGACGACTACGGCTTCAGGAAGGTGCGGCGTGCGCTCGGCGTGACGGCGTTTGGCGTGAACGCGCTCGTCCTGCCGCCCGGGTTCTCGGGTTTCCATCATTGGCACGACAATCAGGACGAGCTCTACTTCGTCCATCGCGGCCGCGCGCGCGTCGAGATCGGCGACGAGGTTCACGAGCTCGGCGAGGGCGGACTGCTGCACGTCGAGTCGACGACGCGGCGGACCGTCGCGAACGCGAGCGACTCCGAAGACCTGGTGCTGCTCGTCGTCGGCGGCAAGGACGGGTACGTCGAGCGCGACGGGCATCTCGTCGATCCCGAGCGCGACCTGGCTCGAAGGCAGGCCTTTGGCAGCTAGCGGCCCGTCGGTCGAGGATCTCGAGCACTCGCGGTACTTCCTGACGGAGTGGATGCCGCCGCTCCTACGGAAGACCGCGGAGCGCTCGCCGCCGCGCGTTATGGCGGATCTCGGCGCGGGCGACGGCGGGACGCTTTGGCCGCTCGACCATGCGGGGCTCATTGGCGAGACGATCTACGCGGTCGACATCTCCGCGGAACACGTCGCGCTCTGCGAGCGGCTCTCCCCGAAGGTCAAAGGCATCGTCTCCGACGTCGCGCACGTGGAGGAATTGCCGGACGGATCCGTCGACGCGGTCATCTCGTCACAGGTGATCGAGCACCTCCCGGACGACCGCGTGCTGGCGCCGGAGATCGCGAGGCTCCTGCGGCCGGGCGGCTGGTTTTACGTCGCCAGTGTGATCCGCGGCCCGCACGCATTCTGGCTGTACAAAGGCAAGCCGCCGGCGCCGGAGCGGTGGCAGCTCGATCCGACCCACATGCGCGAGTACGAGTCGGAGGAGCACTTCCGCTCGGTGCTCGCGCACCCGGAGCTCGAGTTCGACGTCGTGCGCTCGTCGCAGCTGAAGTTCCCGCTCAGCGACTTCGTGTTCCGCGTCGCCGCGCTCGCGCACGTCGTGCCGCGGGCGAAGCTGCCGGAGCTGTATCTGAACCTCCCGCCGTGGGTCGCAAAGGCGCGCCGCGCGGTGGGCGTGCCGATTCCCGGCTACCGCTGGGTCGAAGCGACAGGCCGCAAGCTCTAGAGCGGCAGGTGCTACGCGCTGCGCTGCTCGGCGACCGCGTGCAGGCGCTCACGCAGGTCGTCGACGTCGCCCGGAAGGTCGTCCAGGCGCGGTAGCTGCGACAGACTCTCGAGCCCGAAGACCCGCTCGAACATCGGCGTGGTCTTGTACTTCACCGCGCCACCGTGGGCGCCGTCCTCGCGGCCCGCTTCGGTGATCAGGCCCCGCTCCGTCAAGCCGGCGACAGCGGAGTCCGCGGCAACCCCGCGGATCCGTGCGATCTCCGGCCGGGTGACCGGTCCGA
>Ga0207683_10004197_pt1 | contig 12460 bp, 10 predicted proteins | sample KBSM73metaG_FD_184333 | JGI IMG/M metagenome (GOLD analysis project Ga0207683, IMG submission 184333) | Miscanthus rhizosphere microbial communities from Kellogg Biological Station, Michigan, USA - KBS M7-3 metaG (SPAdes) (version 2) | ecosystem: Host-associated > Plants > Roots > Rhizosphere >...
CCATGCCAACCACACTCGGAACCTAAGAAATGACAAGCAGTTGGCGCAAGCTGGTAGCGAAGGTGTTCGACGTCGAAGCGCATGAGGTCGAGCCGCTCGCGCTCGGCCTGACGATGTTTTTCCTGTTGTTCGTCGGCTACTTCATGTTGCGGCCGGTCCGCGAGACGATGGGTATCGCCGGCGGCGTGCAGAATCTGCAGTGGCTTTTCACCGGCACGTTCGTCGCCACGCTCGCTGCAATGCCGTTGTTCGGCTGGCTCTCGGCGCGTGCCGCGCGGCGCCGCGTGCTCGCCTGGACCCTGGGTTTCTTCGCGACGAACCTCGCTCTGTTCGCGCTGGCGTTCCAGCTGCGTCCGGAAAACGCCTGGCTGGCGCGCGCGTTCTACATCTGGTTGTCGGTGTTCAACCTGCTGGCCGTTTCGGTGTGCTGGAGCGTGATGGCGGATCTGTTCCGCATCACCGAAGCCAAGCGCCTGTTCGCCCTCGTTGCGGTCGGCGCAAGCATCGGCGGACTCGTCGGACCGTTGCTGGGCGTCGTACTGGTCGGCCCGATTGGCCATGCCGGCCTGATGTTGCTGTCGGCGATCCTCCTCGTCGGCACGATCGGCGCGGCTCGAGGCCTGCAAGCGTGGCGCGATCGCAATCCGCTCGGGCCGAACGAAGCGCACGCGCGCAGCAGGCCGCTTGGCGGCAGTCCGTTCGCTGGGGCGGCTCAGGTGATGCGTTCGCCGTATCTGCTCGGCAGCGCCGTTTTCGTGCTGTTGCTCGCCGCGACCACGGTGTTCCTGTACTTCGACCAGGCGCGATTGGTCGAAGCGGCGTTTCCGAATCGCGCGGATCAGACACGCGTGTTCGGCACGATCGACATGATCGTCCAGTCGCTCGCGATCGTGACACAGCTGTTTTTCACAGGCCGCATCGCGCAACGCCTCGGCATCGTCGTACTGCTGGTCGCCGTGCCGCTGCTGATCGTCGGTGGTTTCATTTGGCTCGCCCTTTCGCCGACGTTTGCGGTGCTCGCCGTGGTCATGATTGCGCGCCGCGCCGGCGAGCACGGACTCGTGCGACCCGGGCGCGAAATGCTGTTCACGGTCGTGCCGGCCGAGGCCAAATACAAAGCGAAGAACTTTATCGATACAGTCGTCTACCGCGGCTCCGACGCATTGAGCGGCTGGCTCAAGGCCGCGATCGAACTTCTCGCGCATCACCCGGCCGTTGCTTCGATCGTCGGGGCGTGCATCGCGCTGACGTGGGCCGCGACCGGCTGGTGGCTGGCGCAAATGCAACGCAAGCTCGAGGCTTCGGCTTCGCCACCGGAGAGCGTAGGCGACGTCGACTCTTCGGGCGCCGCTCGGGCATGAACTGATCCCTTCGACTTCGGCGCTTCGCGCCTACGCTCAGGGCGAACGGTTTTTGTAACTCGTTCGCGTTGAGCCCTTCGACAAGCTCAGGACAGACGGTTTCTCAAGTCCGTCCGCGTTGAGCCCTTCGACAAGCTCAGAACAGACAGTTTCTCAAGTCCGTTCGCGTTGAGCCCTTCGACAAGCTCAGGACAGGCTGCGCTTGCGCAGCAAGCGAAGTCGAAACGCCGGTGCTAATCCCCTTCGACTTCGGCGCTTCGCGCCTACGCTCAGGGCGAACGGTTTTTGTACAAACCCGTTCGCGTGAGCATCGAACGCCCTGCCACGCCATTCTATCTGCCGCCACCGACTCCGAGCGAATCGCCCGCGCCGGCGCGGACGCGATCTTCGGCATCGCGGAAATCGACTTCGACGCCGCGACTGATCGTTTCGAGTTCCGCGCGCAGCAGAACGGCTCGTTGCGGCGGCACGGTTTCGATCAGATTCTGCAGCAGCGCGCGCATGCGTCGAACGATCTGGATGCTCTCCCGGCCGTACTGGCGAATCTCGGTGATCGCCAGGAGGACGAAGTCCTCCCAATCCGGCGTGCGATATTTCAGGCGCAGCTTGCCGGCGCCGTCGTAAACACGCCCGGTGTCGAGGTTCCGGTGCGCGACCGAGCGCAGCAAGCGGTGAATCTGGTCGAGGGCGAGCACTCCCGTGGTCGGGTCGTTGATTGCCGGAGAAAGGGCTTTCGCGGCGATGTCGACCACGATACGGAACGCAAATGCCGGATCCTGTTCGGACGTGCGCTCCGCGCCGATCGCCACCGCATGCTGCAGCTTTAGATCCGGTATAGCGTGTGCACCATCGTATAGCCTGAAAAGGGGATCCCCGTTTGTCACGAACTCGCCGACCAACGGCACGAATTCGATCTGGCAATCGGCGCGCCGTGCCATTTCCGCAAGGCCGTCGATGTCGAGCGCGAGGACGACGCCGGTACGGCTGCTCGCGACGATGCGCGACGGCTTGCCTTCGAAGGCCGGCGTCGTGGCGGGCTTGGCTTCAGAGGCGCCCAGCAACTGAGGGTAGACGTCCTCGACGACCTGCTGCCCCAAACTGCCTATCGTGCTCAGCACGATGACCGGGCGCAGCGCCTTGCCGACATGATCGATCATGTACAGGAAGACCGCGATGCTCAGGACGCTGCTGTAAACGGCCAGCCACATCGAAATCTGCGGCACGCTGTCCTCGATCCGTGCCAGGGCTGCGAGGGTGTAGGCAAAGGTAAATACGAACAGAGCCAACGAAGACCGTACGACGCGGCTGCGATAGATCGGTGCGATGATTCGCGGTGAAAGCTGCGCGCTCGCTATCTGCACGATCAGCAGCAGGATTGAAAAAACGAACACGATGAACGTCAGCAACGCCGACACCAGGATGCCGAGCACGGCGCGCGCTGCATCCGGACTCACCGGGGCCTTCCAGCCCAGCATCGCGTCGATGTCCTGCACGACCGGGCGAATGATCAAGGCGATGACCATGCCGAGCACCGGCGGCAACCAGACGGAGTTTCGGAAAAAGTTGACGAGTCGATGTCTTTGCAGCCAGGTCATGGATTGCCACTCGCGCAAACGGGATCACAACGGAGCGCCGCTCAATTTCCACTCCGCGAACAAATGGACAAATGAGCATTCGGCGCGGATCGGTGCCGCAAGGATGCAGGATACAAGAGTTCGAACAAAACAGGAAAATCCGCGCCGGCGGCTTGACCTTAGGTCAGGTGAACCCGCGCGACGTATCGGTAGTTTCACGATTGGCCAGGCGCGGCCTTGGCTTATACTGCAGCCGGACCGTTGGCGATTGCATTGCGCGTCGCCAAGGCAAAAAGTGGCGCGCCTTCCAACAGGGCGGAGCGATACAACAAGAAGTCAATCCAGGAGGTTTTGCCGTGAAGATCGTCAAAGCAGCATTGGTCGCATTGGTTCTGGCGTTCGTGAGCGGCGCGGCTTGGGCCGACGACGATGCCGATACCGTCCAGTTGTTCAAGAATGCCGGACAGAGCGCATCGTTCTTTTCCAAGAGCTATGGCTACGCTGTGTTCCCGACCGTCGGCAAGGCCGGGCTCGTCGTCGGCGGCGCGCGCGGCGACGGCAATGTCTACGTCAAGGGCAAGGCCATTGGCAGCGCTACGGTGACCCAGCTCAGTGTCGGTTTGCAGGCCGGCGGCCAGGCTTACAGCGAAATCATCTTTTTCCAGGACAAGCGCGCGCTCAATGAATTCACGTCCGGCAATTTCGAATTCGGAGCGGGTGTCAACGCGATCGCGATAACCGCTGCCGCCGGAGCGAGCACCGGAACGACCGGGTCCGGCGCCGGCGCAAGCGGCGGCAAGAAAGATGCGGCCACGGCCGGCAGCTTTCACAAAGGCATGGCGGTGTTCACGATTGCCAAGGGCGGCCTGATGTACGAAGCATCCGTAAGCGGCCAGAAGTTCAAGTACAAGGCGGCCGGCAAGTAACAGGTAAACAACTCTTAGCAGGCAGCTGCCGCCAACGCAGCTGCCTGTATCGCCGTAATCGCGTCACACGCGGCCGACGATCGGAATCAGCGCACCGGTGATCGCCTGCGCGCGATCGGACAACAGAAACACGATCGCATCGCCAATCTGCTCGGGTCGGACCCAGCGTGCGAAGTCGGCATCGGGCATGTCGGCGCGGTTCGGCGGCGTGTCGATGACGCTCGGCAACAGCGCATTGACTGTGATGCCGCGATCCTTGAGTTCCTCGGCCAGTGCTTCGGTAAAACGCATGACGCCCGACTTCGAGGCCGCATACGCTCCCTTGCCGAGTTCACCCTTCATCGCTCCGGCGGCGCCGATGTTGACGATGCGCCCGGACGAACTCTTGAGCACCCATGGCAACGCGGCCTGGCTTGCCGCCACCGCCGTGAGCAGGTTCATTCGAAACATCCGATCCCAAGTGTCGGGGCTGCTGCCTTCTATTTTTTCCCAGGCAAAGCCGCCGGCAATGTTGACCAGGGCGTCGAGTCCACCGAGCGCCTCGGCCGCCTGCGTGAGCGCCGATTTCGCGCCTTGCGCGTCCGCCAGATCGACCCCGCCGATCAGCACGGCATCGCCAAACTCCGAAGCAGACCTCGGCGCCCCGGCGTGATCGATCGCGGCCACGAGCGCACCTTCGGCAAGCACGCGCCGGACGACGGCCGTGCCCAGCGTACCGAATGCGCCGGTGATCGCTACGCGCGTTTTGTTCAAGACCATGATGATTTTCCTCCGTTGCAGTCTGCCGACTCGCAAGTCTAGCGCTTCGGCTGGCGCCCAGCGATTTCGGCCGTGTCGCCTCGAGCCGGCGGTCGCGCGCAGCCTCGCCGCGCCGCACGCACGGCGAGGCACTGGAGGGCAATCGGTATGCTTCTTGGGTTTCAGCACTTCGTGGCCGGCGAGCGGCCCAGCGCTTTCCGGCCGCGATGCTGTTCCTGCTCGGCCCACGCGACTGAAGAACGCACGGCGGAAAATGGTGTATACCCCTTCTCAAATCATCGAAGAAGGCAGGAGAACATGCGCACCGCAGCCATCGACCGTCTCGCGCTACCTCAACGCGCCGCCGCAGCCGCACTGCTGATGCTCGCTTGCGCGCAGGCCGCTGCCTGCCCCGCGGTGCCAGCCACGATGCGTGCGATTCAACTCGTCGGCCATGGTGGACCGGAGAACCTCAAGCTGACAGACATGCCTGTTCCCGTCCCGGCGGCCGGTGAAGTTCTCGTGCGCATCGCGGCGGCCAGCGTCAACCCGGTCGATTGGAAGATGCGAATCAGCGAGAACGCGCCGATGAAATTTCCCGTGGTCCAGGGAGCCGATGCATCCGGCATCGTCGTCGCGCTGGGCGCTGGCGTGAGTGCGTTCAAGTGCGGCGATGCCGTCGTGGCCTACCTCGACGACTCGCCACAGGGCGGCTATGCCGAATACGCGACGGTCGTCGTGTCGAGCGTCGCACCGAAGCCGGTCGGTCTGACGTTTCGCGAAGCAGCCGCCTACCCGCTCGTTGCGGTCACCGCCTGGCAGATGATCGAAGTCGCCCACGTGGCCAAAGGCGATCGCGTGCTCGTGCAAGGCGGCGCCGGCGGCGTCGGCGCCATGGCTGTGCAGATCGCGAAAGCGCGCGGCGCTTACGTGATTGCAACCGCATCGGCGCGAAACCAGGAATACCTGAAGTCGATCGGCGCAGACGAAACGATCGACTACACGGCCACCGCGTTCGAACAGGTTCTCCACGATCTCGATGTCGTGCTCGACACCGTCGGCGGCGACACATTGAAGCGTTCTCCGGCCGTCCTGAAAAAAGGCGGCCGGCTCATCACGATCACGGGCAGGCCGCCCGCCGATGTCTGCGCTTCCAGTGGCATCACCTGCGCGACCGCAGGAGCCAGCAACGGCGGTAACGCGCTTGCACAAGTTTCCGACCTCATTCGCAAGGGCCAATTGCGCGTCAATGTCGAAGCCACGTTTCCACTCGAGAAGGCAGGCGAAGCGCAGGAGTTGAATCGCGCCGGCCATACGCGCGGAAAAATCGTGCTCGATGTGCGCGACGGCGCGGCCGCGAAGTCCTGACCGGCGGAGAGATCCTGCAGCCGGGGAGCGGTGTCGTACAGTCCGGCCGGAGCGCGACGAATCCTGCTGGGCTTCCCGGCGCCATACTGCTTTTGCCCGGTTTCCGCGCGACGCAAGCGGCCTTCCCTGTTTAAGACCGCCGAGCCGCCCATCTCCCGCTATCCGGCTTCGAATCCGTTCTTGAAGATGTTGTCGTTCGTGCAATCGACGACGGCACGAATTATCCAGTCGGTATGTATTCCGATGTCGTCGGAACGAACCCATTGCCCACTGCCACCGTCATTGACGCGGACGAAGTTTTTTGCGTCATCGATCGTTCCATCCAGATCGCGCCCGATCGAAGGCAGGCCGGTGTCCTGGAACTGTACGCCGACGCGAAAGCGCGCTGGCAACGTGATGGCCTCGCCGGTCAGATCAATCTCCGAAAGTGCCGTGTTGTTTCCGGTTAGCTGGAAGTCACTGCCGCCCAAAGGCGCTCCCGGCAGCGTCGTGGCCGCGGTGTCGTCATAAATGACGATAGTCACAGTGCGCGTCGCGTCCGCACCGCCATACAGCAGGCGCACGGCGTTCAAGCTGGCGGGAGCGCACGGCGTCACAAGTGATGCCGCTGCAATCTCGCCCTCGCCAAATCCGCCTTGAAATGCCGCGCCATCAACTGGGTCGAAGCCGTCGTTGCGAACCTCCAGCGTGCCGGCGTGAAGGCTGGCACAGGAAATGGCGAACAACCCGAACACTGCGCGTTGCATCATGGCGTCCTCCAGGGGGATGCCCATGATACGCCGTTGGCTGACCTTGAATGAGGAGGTCGTCGAGTTACTCAACGTTGGTACCGCGCGACGAACAGCGAAAAAGGTCCGCGCAAGGAAGGCAAGCCACTGCGTGAGCAAGAAGGGAGAGCCACACAACCCGATGCGCTTCCCGCTCGGTACGCGACTGAGCCGAAGCCCCTTTCGATGAGCATTCGCAACCATTACCGTGAGCGTTGTCCCACACGCGCGACTACTTGGCGGGCGCCATATCGACAGGGTATTATTTCTGCGGGAACGTAGTTTTATGGGGAAACCATGGTTTTTACGAACACTCTGCGGCGCGCAGGCGCCTGCGTTGCGCTGATCTGCGTCATACTTCCTTTCGACACCGCGCGTTCAGCGGCCTTTTCCGGCACCGGCACCGGTGCGATTCCCGACAACAACTTCAGCGGCCGAACGATTTCATTTCCGGTTGCCGGCATCGCACAGCCGCTGACGAACGTGCGCATTGCGCTGACCATGGACCATACCTGGACCGGCGATCTCGAAGCCACGCTCACCTCGCCCGGCGGCAAGGCACACCTGCTGCTGTTCGGCCGTACCGGACGCACTCCGACGGTCGCCGTCGGCTACGGTGCAAACCTGATCGGCACCTATGTCTTCGATGACGGTGCGTTGTCCGACTGGAAAGCTTCGCTCCAAACCGTGCCAAGCGGCACGCTGCCGCCTGGCCGCTATCGCACGACGACCGGAGGCACCACCCTGAGCCGCCGTGGGGGCTGCTCGACATCGCTGGGCGGCGCATTTGCCGGCCTGAGTGGAGCCGACGTCAACGGAACCTGGACGCTGAAAATCGCCGATCTCGGAAGCTCCGATACCGGAAGCATCAGCGCGGCCACACTGACACTGCTCGATGATCAGCTGTTTTCCTCCGCGTTCGAAGCGCCGGTGCGGGGCACCTGCAAACTGGCGCAATCCGACTTCACCGGGACCGGCCTCACCAGCTTCGCGCTGACTCGCCCGAACGGCGGCGTTTACGAATGGATCATCCAGGACAACGACGGCACGACTGTCGGAGCACAGCAATTCTTCACGCTCGGAAATCCAGCTACGGACTACGTCCTGGCAGGCGATTTCGACGGTGACGGCATTGCCGATCCCACGGTATGGAACGCAGGCGCCGAGGGCAGCTCCGCATTCCGGGTGCGCCGATCCAGCCGGCCTTCCGATGTTCCGCTGGTCATCGTATTCGGCAAGCTCAATGATGATCCGGCCCAGATCGGCGACTTCGACGGCGACGGCATCGATGACGTTGCGGTGTACCGCGATGGCACCGAGGCTGGAGATCCGTCGAGCACGCTGATTCGGCTGACTGCAACCGGAGGCAGGCGCACTTTTACGACCGGCGAAAACCCGTCCTATGCGACCAGTGGCGTCGACTACACGGGCGACGGCGCCGCCGATATTTCGATCCAGTCGACCGGCGCCAACAGCACGGGGCGGTTTCGCATCTACGACGGCAAAACGGGAGTGCTCAGCACCGAGTTCACCCTTGGTCTGGACAGCGACTTCGTCGTCCCCGGAAATTATGTCGGCACCGACCGTTTCGACGTGACGACCCGGCGCTCGACAGCCGGCGGCCGCGTGCATACGACACGCAATTCGGATGACGGCATCGCCTTGCCCGACATTGTTTGGGGCATGACCGGCGATATCTCGGTACCGGGCGACTACGACGGCGACGGCTTCGACGATCTTGCCATATGGCGCAAGAGCACGACCCCCGGTCAGTCGTTCTTCTACATACGGTCCAGCTCGAGTCCGGCCAACCCGATCATCCTGAACTTCGGCCAGGACAAGGACATCCCGGTTGCCGGCTTCCGCGTCAACTGACGCGTCGCCTCCGAAATCGGTAAACCCGGTGACGATTTACGCCGCATGCATGCGCGACGAGGGAAATAATTTCTTTCGTCGCGCATCCCGGACAGAGGACTCGAGGCAATCGGCGATCGGACGAAGAATTTGACCGCTACTGCAACACTGGCGCCGCATGACGCGCCACGATGACGATCAGCGCAAAGAAGCACACCAGCTGGATCATCAGGAACGAGAACCGCACCGACACGACGGAGCTGGTCTGCGGCAGGCAGACGTGCACGAGTGACTGCATAACTCGAGCAACGAGGACACCAATCGACGCAAGGTCTGCAACCGGTCCGCCGGCACCGCTGACCTGGAGCGCAAGGACAATGGCGCAGAATACCGGCAGGTTCTCGATGCAGTTCGCATGAGCTCGCATCGAACGCTTGTACCAGTCCGCTCCTTCAGGATGATCGGCCGGGAAACCGTTGACCGCTGCGCGTCCAGCGAAAATCAGGGCCCACCGATATGTCCCGATGGTCGACGCGAGCAGAACTATCGTCCACGTCGCAAACCCCAGGAGCATCCAGATCGGTGTGGTCATGGGACGGTTTTCGTGGAGCTGTCCGGTGTTGCACGCATGGTCACTGCTTGATCGCGGCACGACGTCGACCATCTCGGGGACGTTTGGCACGCGTCCTCATCGGCCGGCTGCACAAAGATCACGCCCGGCGCTCCGCGTGCGCACGCTTGCTGCGCGAGTGACAGCATTTTCCTGCGCGCGGGATGCGTCGCCCGGTAGCGACTGTTCGCTACTGCGCGGTTGATCGCGGCCATGCGTACGCTTTCGCTCGGGCAGGTCACGGTGATCTTTCCGTTCGAATCGACTGCGTGTGCAGCCGCGCTTGTTGCGCTGGCGCTGGCCACGGCCGCAAGTGCTATGGCCACCAGATACTTCGTTTTCATGTTTCTGTCCTCTTCGCTGTGTACTGCAAGGTCCGACGTGACAGATGCAGCGCGTTGTCGTGTGTCACGAAATCCCCGCGCGTGACACCCGCGTCGGGTTGCGTCACAGGTGCCACTATCCTCTGGCGCCCGGCGCCTGCCCATGACTGGTCCGCCGGATTTCATGTCCGGAACGCCAGCAATCAAGATGGATTCCCGCTTTCGCGGGAATGACGGCAGGTTCGATTCCGTCGTGCGCATGGATGCGCAGCAGCGTGCCTTCCGCTCACGGCTTCATCAATCGATCTTGGAATTGCGCTCGGACGATCTCGCTGCAACTAAGGCATTTCAGTTGCGAAGGCCCTCAGCGGCCGAAGAGCACGGCCATCCTAAACTGACGTCATTCCCGCGAAAGCGGGAATCCATCTTGATTGTGCTTTGCTTTCCAAGCAGTGCAACACGGATTTCGCTTTCGCGAGAATGACCGATACAGGTTTTGAATCCGTTGTGTTCAACGTACGCAACAGGGTGCCACCTGCTCACGGCTTCATCAACTGATCGTAGATAAGTTGATACGGCTCGGGTGACACGCCCAGGTCGCCGCGGTACGGACGATCGAGCGCGAAGATCATGAAGATGACCAACGCCATGAAGGTGGCCAGCAGTGTGACCAGAACTCCGTGCAGGCGCGCATCCTCGACCGTGAAGAAAAACGTCGAGCTCAGTCCGATCAGCGCTCCGACCAGGATCACGACCCACATCACGCTCGGCAATCCCGTCTGCACCGAATCGAGGCGCAAGCGACGTGCCTCCACCATCCTGTTGTAGGCGCTGAGTGTTTCGCCGTGCAGAAGCTTCTGGCCTTCAGTCGTCGGCTCGAACGCCGTAAGCACTTTCTGAAAGTCGTTGACCATTTCGACACCACTGGTCGGAACCTTGCCGTGCCCTTGCAGCGGCCACGCCTCGTCAATAATTTGACGGACGTAGTCGCGCAGTTCACCCTGCAATTCCGTGCGAACCGGCTCGGGATAGCTGCTCGCGTCGCGGTAAAGCGCAGCCAGCGTGATTGCTTCGTGGGAGACCGTAGTCGATACATCCGAGTAGGTTTGCCAAACGCTCACGGCAATCAACGCGACCGCCAGCCCGTAGAACACCATCACGCTCTGCACCATTGCGCCGGCGAATTCCGAATCCTGGACGCGAATCCGCAGGCGCGGCAGCACGCGGCGGCGGATCAGCACCATTCCGCCGAGTCCAAAGGAGATCAGCACGACGACGATACCCGGACCGGTGATCCATAACGGGAGATCGAATAGCGCGTCGAACATGAAGTCGAGTCCTTTTTCGCTGATTACCCGGAGGTTTCCGCTGCCGCGAGGATTACCGGGCAATCCTTATAACACTACGGCCGCCGTTCGCAGAACGGACATGGGACCAAGGTCCTACGCTCCGTCGATAGCAGACAAAAGTGTGCCGGCAAGAGAAAAGACTGGGCCGGACCTGCCCCGAACTCCGTGTTGCAACAGCGTTGCCAGACGTAGGGCGGAGGCGCTCTGGTTCCGCCCTGCACACTTCTAATCCAGGTGCTCGAATCCGTCGCCAAAGATCGAATCCGTGCCACTTTCGAACGCACCGATGTCTGGATCAAAGCCGAATACGCGCGCGTGACCACGCTGGTCGAAGGGGTATCCGTGAATGTTGCTGCCCGCATCGAGCGCAGGGCTGCCGGGCAGCAGGGCGTGGGTGAGCATGGGACCACCGTTGTTCGCCAGCGGCCCCAGCATCGGCTCGGCAACGATTGTGTCGTCGGGCAGGTCGCTGTTCGATCCGGTGATCAGATTGTGGCTGCCGCTGGGAAAGCAGCTTGAACAGAGCAGATCGACGTTGTGTCCGTTCGCGATCGACGTGTTGTTGGCGATGATCGAGCTGCGCGCCACGACTCCCAAGGCATGGATGCCGGCTCCGAACTCGAGGCTCGAATGGGTGTTGAACGCCACCGTGCTGTTGTCGACCACGACAGATCCGTTGACGACGATGCCGCCCGCAACAGCTGCCGAATTTCCCGAAACGGTGCTGTTGCTGAAGGCTGCGCTCGACAGGGTCCGCATGCCGCCGGCAAATCCCGAGGAGTTCCCGGAGATCGTCGCGGCATACACTTGAGTAGTGCCTATGACATACACCCCGCCGCCAAAGGCGGAGTTGCCTGTCGAGAAGGCACTGTTGTCCCGGATCGAGCTGCGGTTGACAACCAAATTGCCAGGGACGTACGCGCCGCCCCCGCGCGCTTTACCCGTCGCACCGAGCGCCTGGTTGCTGCTCAACACGCTGTCGTTGAGCGTAAGGTCGTGCCTTGCGTAGATCCCGCCACCCAATGCCGCATAGTTACCGAGGCTCAGCGTACAGTTCGATACCGTGGAATTCTGCATCGTGACGCTGCCGAAGGCGTAGATACAGCCGCCGCCGTAGTAACCCGACAGGTACGAGCCATTCGTGAGCGTGACGTGGTCGAGCGTCAGCGTACCTTCGCCGTTGTGAACGAGAACGCGGCCGAGTTGATTGCCGTCGATCGCCAGTGGATGACCGGTCGGTCCGTTGAGCGCGACGTCGAAGACATCGTGGTCGATGATGATCGCGCCGGTGCTCAGCGATATCTTGCTGCACGCGAGCGCCGTCATGTCGATCACGCCGGCGTGCGTTGCCACCGCCGCGCGCAGGCTGCCGGCGCCGCTGTCGTTGCAGTTCGTAACGGCAACAACTGTTGTGGCTTGCGTGGGCGCGGCGAGTGATGCTCGCGGCTGCAGACGCTGCGCGGCACTGCGTGTTGCGAGGCCGGAAGTCTCGCCTGGGTCGCCGTCGGGCATCGAAGCCAGCGGGCCGGCCCCGGCATTGGATCCGGCCCAGGCCATCATCAAACCTGCCACTGCAGGGCGCGGATCGAA
>Ga0207683_10004198_pt1 | contig 12457 bp, 8 predicted proteins | sample KBSM73metaG_FD_184333 | JGI IMG/M metagenome (GOLD analysis project Ga0207683, IMG submission 184333) | Miscanthus rhizosphere microbial communities from Kellogg Biological Station, Michigan, USA - KBS M7-3 metaG (SPAdes) (version 2) | ecosystem: Host-associated > Plants > Roots > Rhizosphere >...
CGACTGCCGCGTTGTAGCCGGTGATGTCGCGGAACCCGACCTCGGAATGGGAGGGGCGGCATGTTCGTATTCTGCGCGGAGCGTCACGTTATTTGACGAGGCTCCGCCACGCGTGTCGAAAAACTTTACAGTCTGACTCTGCCAGCAGTGTGGCTTTGATGAAAGAAGCTCTGAAAATCAATGGGTATGTGCGTTTGGTCTGAATATTGCTCGTAAAATCAAAGGTTGAAACCTCCACGCTGTGCTCGGGAGGATTCCCCAGCGTTGAACACAGGCAGCTTCTACAACTCGACTGTTGACGTCGGGCGTATCGATTTTTTATCGCGCAAATTCAAGTTCCAGGCTTTTTTCAGGATTGCAATGAAACAGCAACTTAAGTTGGCTACCGCGACTTCGCTCTGGGCGTTTGCCGCGGTTTTGAGCGCGGCCGAACCGGACACCCAACTTGCTGCGCTTGAACTGGCTGCCGGGAGAGGCGATCCCAAGGCGCAGACGGAACTTGCGGTCAAATATGAACATGCCGAGGGCGTGCGAAGGGACTTTCAGGAAGCTAACCGGCTCTATTGCCGGGCGGCGAAGCAGGGCTATGCCGATGCGCAGTTCAAGCTTGGCTGGGTGTATGCCAATGGCAGGGGGGTGGCTCGCGATGATGGCGTTTCCGCGATCCTGTTCAGGATGGCGGCGGATCAAGGACATGAATACGCGGCGAAGCTGCTTCCCTATGTGCGCATGCGCGCGGACACCCAAATGCCGTCCTGCCTGCTACCGGATCCTCCGGTTGTGGCCGCGCTCGAACTGCAGGCTGAAGATTCCGCAGATGTCCCGGGCGAGCGTAGCGAAATAGCGCAATTGGTGCGCCGGCTCGCGCCGCAGTATGCGGTCGATTGGAAGTTGGCATTGGCGGTGATCTCGGTCGAGTCGTCGTTCAACCCTACCGCCGTTTCGCCTAAAAAGGCGCAGGGGTTGATGCAATTAATACCGGAAACGGCCGAGCGGTTTGGCGTTAAGAAGATTTTCAACCCGACCGAAAACATCAAGGGCGGGCTTGCCTACCTGCGCTGGCTGCTGGCATTTTTTGAGGGCGACGTGCAGTTGGTGTTGGCGGCCTATAATGCAGGCGAGCGGGCAGTCGAAAAATACCGTGGTATTCCGCCTTATCCTGAAACACGCGACTATGTTAAGAAAATCACCGGGATTTACAAGAAAGCCAGCCATCCCTACGCGTCTGACATCGTCGAGCCTTCGCCGATAATGGCCAGGATAAAACGCACGCAAGGATGATGGTTCCGGCAAGCGCCACGGTCGTCGAATCCTGACGGTCGGCGGCAGGCGCGAGGGGCCGGGTTTTTGCGAATTCATCGCAGCGACCAAGGACAGTTCTATCCCGCGTGCCTACACTCAATCTCCGAGCGCGAGTATTTTTTCCAGTGTTCGCGATCGCGTGTCTTGCGAGTCTTGCTTACGTCTTCTCGCGTCCCGCGGTTTACGTCAGTAGCGCACGGCTGCAAATCGAGGCCCCGCCAGGCAACGGGCGCCTGCGGTTGGACGCTTTGCCTAGTGCCAGCCGGATTCAGAACGATGCGCGGCCCGGTCAGCGCGATAGTGACAGGGGCGACAATGCACCCGGGCTGCTTACCGAGGCGCAGGCGCTGACCAGCGGCGCGCTGCTGGATAAGATCGTACAGCAGCTCGAGCGTTCCGGCTCTTCGGCCGCCGATTCAATCGGCTCAGCCGACGCGCTGAGACGCATGCTGAGCGCGGTACCGGTTGCAGGAACCAACGTGATCGAGTTGCGGGGCGAAGGTGGCAATCGCGAAGTGCTGCCGAAAATACTCTCGGCATGGATCGAAGTCTACCGCCAGAGCCATGTCAACGCGTATGGCGAATCGTCGACGGCCAAAGTGGATGAGATGCGCAGCGCGGTTGAGCAATTGCGACGAAACCTGGTTGCGAAGCGTCAGGCCATTGAGCAATTCCGCACGAAGTCCAATATCGTGTCGCTGGAAAGTGAGCAAAACGAGTCGATGGCCCAGCTCAAAGGTCTTAACACGGCGTTGAACGAGGCGCGCAGCCGCGAAGTCAACGCCGAGGCGCGCCTGAATGCGATGCGAGACAGTGTCGCCGCCGGCAGGGCAGTGGCGCGGCCGGAAGACAAAAAGATCATCGCAGATCTCGAGGACCGCGCCATTGATTTGCGCGACAGCATGAAGGACCTCGAAAATGATTATAGTCCCGCGTACTTGGCAATCGACCCCAAGTACAAATCCTTGCGCGCCAATTTGACGCGCCTCGAACAGCAAATCGAGCGCGAGCGGCAATCGAGCGCGCAACAAACTGTGCACGGCGCGGAAGAAGAACTGGCGAGCGCGCGGCAAACCGTGGTGCGCTTGCAGAAGGAACTCGCAGGCCGCAAGCGCGGCGCACAGGACTTCACGACGCAGTTTGCTGAGCACTCGGCACTGGCCAACGAACTGCGGAGGTTGGAAGAATCGTACGATGCCGCCAAGGAGCGCCTGACGCAACTCGAAATCGAAAAAAAAGGCGTGGGTCCGACGGTAACGGTATTGAGCCAACCATCGGTGCCGGATCACGCGCTGCGTCCCGACTATTGGCGCGACACGCTGCTCGCGATTGCGGGTGCCGGCGTGCTGGGACTAATCGCCGTTTGGTTCGTCGAATTTTTCATGCGTTCGGGAGTGCTACAGCCCGCGCCTGTGACGCAGCCTATTTTCCAAATCGCGTATGCGCCCAACGGTATGCCGCATGCAGTCCCGGTCCTCGGCGCACCCGCTCCACGCCTGTTGGAGGCGAGCGCGAAGTTGCCGCGCGAACTGTCGGGTCCGGAGGTGCACGCGCTGTGGGCCGCCGCGTCGCCTGATGCCCGGCTGGTCATCGCGGCGCTACTCGGCGGTCTGTCGATCGAGGAACTCACGGCGCTGCGTTACGAAGACATCGATTTCGATGCCAGTCGCATCAGCCTGGCAGGTGCATCGCCGCGATCGTGTGTTTTGCGCGATCCCTTGAAACAACTATTGCGCGACCGTGGTGCGGCGACCGGCGCGCGCACACCGCTCGCCGATACGCACCACGGCGGCCCACTTTCGAGCGCGGACGTTGAGGGGCTGATCGCATGCGCCGCCTACGATGCCGGGCTGTCGAATCCCACAGAAGTGAACTCAGACCTGCTGCGCCACACCTACGCTGCTTATCTTGTCCGGCAAGGAGCAAGATTGGCCGATATTGGCGGTATCATTGGCCATATTGCGCCGGCGGCATTTCGTGAATATGGGCGGCTGTCGCCCCCGGGGCCCGGACTGTCGCTTGAGCGGATTGATCTGATTTTTCCCGCGCTGAGGCAAAGCGGGTAGTGCCCGATTTATGCGTGGGTGCGGGGCAATATTGATTCTAGATTTTTCAATTGAAGTCCGGAATCTGCGTCGCGGTCATTCGAATCCAGCGACTTTTTCCCGTTGCAGGAATTCACGAATGTACTTGCTCGGAATCGCATAGGTAATCCCGCTCGGCCTGCTGATCGCGTTCTCGCGCGTACCCTGCACGAATACGCTGTTGATGATCCCGTAGACTGTGCCGTCAGCGGGGTCATACAGCGGACTGCCACTGTTGCCGGGATAGGCGGTGCCATCCAGTTGAAAGACGTTGTATGCGGAATCACGAATGCGGTTAATCATTTGCGCGTTCAACTGTCTTGCCGTGAGCCCCGGCGTTACGACGGGCGTGATTGCGGACACCATACCGCGGTGGGTGGCGGGATAAAATCCCAGCACCATGCCGATCGGGAATCCGGTGAACGCAAGCATCTGGCCTTCACGCACGGTGGCGGAGTCGCCGAGCTTTAACGCAGGCAGAGGATCGCCGCCGATTTTAAGCAGCGCGAGGTCATGCTCTTTGTCGACTGCCAATAGGGAGGCCTCGCGCGGCTGCGGCGCGCCATCTTTGGAAACCAGAACGATCGCGGTTTCGAGTTTTTCCGTGTCGAGCGGCCTATTGACGGTATGTGCGTTGGTGACTACGAAACGCCCATCGGCGACTGCAAAGCCCGTGCCGACGAACTGCGCGGACGGGCTGCGTGTCTTGAGGAAAGTACCGACACCCACTACCGAGGGTTTGTTTCGTTCTATCGTCTGCGCGAGTTCAGCACCGCGAGCCGGTACTACAGGCGCAAGAATTGCGGTAATACACACGAGACACACCGCCAACGCCAGGTGCATTGAAGTCCCGTGCGGTAAGTCACGAAATACGCTTTTCATGATGGTCATCTTACTTGTTTGTCATTACACTAACCGACTTTGGCGCCCGCTCCGCGGCCATTGTATCCGGTAACCTCAAGGCGGCACAGGTCGCTGACGTACGCATGATATATTGTGAATCAGGTGATGCGCACGTACGGGCGTAGGGTCGGATTCCTAACCACTGATCGATCTTAAATTGAGTGCGAATATATGAGCATTGTCGCCGTTGTTGGTCTTGGATATGTGGGCTTGCCGCTTGCCGTTGAGTTTGGTAAGAAGCGTAAGACAATCGGCTTCGACATGTCGAGGGCCAAGGTTGAAAACTATCGCCGGTTCATCGATCCGACGGGCGAGATGTCGGGTGCGGACCTGCGCGCTGCCGATCAGCTCACCGTCACCACGGATGCCGCCGCCTTGGCGGAGGCGGATTTCATCATCGTTGCTGTACCCACCCCCGTCGATTCCGCACACCAACCGGATTTCGGCCCGCTGGTGAGCGCCAGCGAATCGGTTGGCAAGAATCTGAAACGCGGTGCGATCGTGGTATACGAATCGACGGTTTATCCGGGCGCCACCGAGGAAGTGTGCATACCTATCCTCGAAAAATTTTCTGGCATGCAGTGGATGCGGGATTTTCATGTAGGCTATTCGCCGGAACGTATCAATCCGGGCGACAAGGAGCATACGCTCACCCGGATCCTGAAAGTGGTCTCCGGGGATGATGAGCAGACGCTCGAAAAAGTCGCGGCCCTTTACGGGAGCGTCGTGACCGCGGGCGTGTTTAAGGCCTCCAGTATAAAGGTGGCCGAGGCCGCCAAGGTGATCGAGAACACTCAGCGCGATTTAAACATCGCGCTGATGAACGAACTCGCCATCCTCTTTGACAAGATCGGTATCGATACGCTCGAGGTGCTGCAGGCCGCCGGCACTAAGTGGAATTTTCTCCCGTTCCGGCCCGGCTTGGTCGGCGGGCACTGTATCGGCGTCGACCCATATTATTTGACCCACAAGGCGGACATGATCGGTTATCACCCGCAGGTAATCCTGGCGGGGCGACGCATCAACGACGGCATGGGAAAGTTTATCGCCGAGCAGACCGTCAAGCATATGATCCGTAACGGCTCGCAGGTTAAGGGCGCGCGGGTCAATGTGCTGGGGCTGACCTTCAAGGAAGATTGCCCCGACATCCGCAATACGCGTGTGATCGACGTGATTCAAGAGCTGAAGTCCTACGGCATTGACGTGCATGTCCATGATCCCGTTCCCGACGCCGAGGAAGCGCGCCATGAGTACGGTCTCACGCTCGAGTCGTGGGACGCATTGCCGTGCGCCGATGCCATTGTGGTTGCGGTTGCGCACCGGCAGTTCGTCGTCAAGCCACTCGCGGACTATTTCGTCAAGCTAGTCAAGCGCGGTTGTTTCATCGATGTGAAGGGCCAGTTCGATATGCGGGCAGTCCAGCAGGCGGGGCACACGGCCTGGCGGTTATGATGAGGTGGGCAGAGGGTACAGGGTGACAAGATACCAGGAAGTCCAGCAATTACTGCCGCAAAGCCCCCGCCGCTGGCTGATTACCGGGGTTGCCGGTTTTATCGGTTCCAACCTGCTGGAGGCGCTGCTGAAACTCGACCAGCAGGTGGTCGGCTTGGACAACTTCGCGACCGGTTATGCCCGTAATCTGGACCAGGTGCGTGAGGCGGTCGGTGCTCAAGCCTGGCGCAACTTCACCAGCCTCGAAGGCGACATCCGAAACCTCGGGGACTGCCGGCGCGCCTGTGCCGACGCAGACTACGTACTTCATCACGCGGCCCTGGGTTCGGTCCCCCGCTCGATCGTGGACCCGTTGGCGACCCACGACGTCAATGTCACGGGTTTCGTGAATATGCTGGTGGCGAGCCGCGACGCCAAGGTCAAGCGCTTCGTTTACGCCGCGTCGAGTTCTACCTACGGCGACCATCCGGGATTACCCAAGGTGGAAGATGTGATCGGCAGCCCGCTCTCGCCCTACGCCGTCACCAAGTACGCGAACGAACTTTACGCCGGTGTCTTTGCCCGTTGTTACGGCGTAGCCTCGATCGGCCTGAGATACTTCAACATCTTCGGGCCGCGTCAGGACCCGGACGGCGCTTACGCCGCCGTGATTCCCAGGTGGATCGGCCAGTTTATCGGCCGCGAGCCGGTTTACATCAACGGTGACGGGGAGACCAGCCGCGACTTCTGCTACGTCGAAAATGCAATCCAAGCCAACTTGCTTGCCGCGACCACCGAGAATCCCGAGGCGGTAAACCAGCTTTACAACATTGCGGTAGCCGAACGCACCACGTTGAACGAGCTATTCGAGCTGGAGCGCGCACTGCTGATGGACGATTTTCCGTGGGTGTGCGACTCCCGCCCGATTTACCGCGAATACAGGGACGGTGACGTGCGCCATTCCCAAGCCGACATCAGCAAAGCTCGCAGGCTGCTTGACTATGCGCCGACTCATCGTATCGGCGAGGGCCTCGAAGAGGCCATGAGCTGGTACATAAATAATGCGCGGAAGGTCTAGCATCCACTCAAAAAGCAAGCGAACAACCCTCTTTTACAATGTGGTGCTCTTGGACCTTGGCCGGCCGTACGAGCCGTTCCTGAACCAGAAACTTATGCGATGCTGCTTGGCGGTCTTGGCCTGCTCGGTTTCGTGGCGCGGCGAAGAAAATAGAAAGCGGGATAATCCACTTGCCCTCGCCACTCACCGGCTACATTCAGGACAAAGCTCCTTCCAAATGAAGGACAAAGCTCCCCCCTCAATATTTCCATCTCGAACTAAAATCGACGTCTCCATTGCGTCATATGGAAGCATTCGACAGCATTCAGATAGCGACTTCCACCTTGCGAAATACAGGTTTTGTCACCAATCTCCGTAAGCTGCTCATGTAATTTCATAGCGTTGAAGAAAAGTGAGCTCGCAAATGAAGCATCAATGGTAGGTTTTCATATTACGTCAGTCGGTTATAACAATGTAATCATGTATTACGTGAGGAGTGGTGTAGGACTCGGGGCACCCTAGAACTCAAGCAGAATACAGGTCGGGGATGTCGCGAAATCGACGTAAACGCCGAACCTTTAGCACCACATACGACATATAGAGGCCGTCCGGATTCATTAACACCTTGATTTGAATGTTCCGGTGCGCCATTGGCGGAGCGGGCTTTGCGTGGCACGCACATTGCGAACGACTACGGATCATGATCCGCATCTTTAGCCACTACGTCTCCAGAAACTTAGTGTTTCTTGTCGCCCTGGATTCGCTGGTCTTAATGCTCTCTGCGTGCGTGGGTACTTCATTCCAGCTTTCTGCAACGGGGAATGCCTCTGGGTTCGGAGACTTAGTGCCGCAGGCGGGTGTATTCGCGTTGGCCGTGTTGGTCGTAATGACCAGTACCGGGGTGTACCAACTTGACTATTGGCAGGACGTGCAGGCCAGGCTAGGGCGCTTGGTTGCTGCCGCGCTGCTGGGTGTTGTTGTCGCGTCACTTATTTGGTATCTGACACTTTCTTCTTACTGGGGACCGAAAGCCATCATTGTCACGGTGACTTTGGCTTTGGCCGGAAGCGTCTTCGCCCGTTTTGCCTGTTCCAAGTGGGGCAACGCGGGCGCTCTTAAGCGGCGTGTGCTGGTGCTAGGAACGGGCTCCAGGGTTATGAAGCTCGCAGAGTTTGCCCAGCGCAATCGGAACCATGAGGTGGTCGGTTATCTCCCTATACAGTCCTCCCAGCACTATGTCCCCTTGTCGCGCGTCTTGGCAATGACATCGGGAGAGTCGCTGCTGTCATTTGTCAAACGACACGGGGTCGATCAAATCGTGCTCGCGGTAAGAGACCGGCGGGATGGCGGGCTGCCATTGCAGGAACTTCTGGAATGCAGATTGAATGGGGTCAAAATCACCGAGCTGACTACCTTCTTCGAATGCGAGTACCGGCAGTTGATGCTGGAGTCTCTCAACCCGAGCTGGATGGTGCTAGGGGATGGCTTCCGTCAGGGGTTCTTGAGAACTACTGTGAAGCGCCTGTTTGATTTGACCGTAAGTGCCGTTCTCCTTGTGCTGACTCTGCCGATCATGCTCATTGCCGCGCTTTGCATTCTTATTGAAAGCGGGCTACCCGTGCTCTACCGCCAGGAGCGATGTGGCGAGGGTGGACGTGTCTTCACGCTCTATAAGCTACGCAGCATGAGAAACAACGCGGAGAGCGGCGGGACGCCCCGCTGGGCGGCGGCGAGCGACGACCGTACTACCCGGGTCGGGCAGATCATCCGCAAGTTGCGGATTGACGAGCTGCCGCAAATCATCAACGTGTTCAAGGGAGAAATGAGCTTCGTCGGCCCGCGTCCGGAGCGGCCGTTTTTTGTCGATCAGCTGGTGAAGCAGATTCCTTACTACTCTTTGCGCCATTGCATCAAACCGGGGATTACTGGATGGGCGCAGGTAAGCTATCCTTACGGCTCGTCCGTTGATGATGCCATCGAAAAACTTCAGTATGATCTTTATCATGTGAAAAATCACAGCCTGTTTCTCGATATCATGATCTTGATCGCCACCGTAGAAGTCGTGTTGTGGGGAAGAGGAGCAAGGTAAGAATTACTTAGTCACACAAGAGGAACGCAACCGATGGCAATATCGATCGGGACATTAAGCTACGCCGCTGCCGCAGCGGCGTTTCTTTTTTTGTTCCTGTTGTTGGTGACGAGCTGGCGCGGGCGTCTGCAGGGCATGCTACTCGCCACGGCTAGCCTGTGTAATGCAATATGGGCGGGCTCAGAAGCGTATCTGGCGGCGCGACCAGATACTTCCCTGTTGCCATCGGATGTCCTCGAGGTTGTGCGCAACGCCGTGTGGTTTGCTTTTTTGATGGTGCTGCTCGGTTACTCGCGACAGAAAGTGGAGCCGTTGCGGCGAGCCGCCGCTGCACTTGCCGCGTTTTGCGGGATCGTCCTCGTGGTAACACTATATTCCGGCGCCTTATCGGGCACGCGGTTGGTTATGTTCGAAATGCTGAGTCACCTGGCGCTGGCGGTAATCGGCATGGTGCTGGTCGAGCAGCTTTACCGCAACGTGCGGCCACAGCAACGGTGGGGGATTAAATTCCTGTGCTTGGGGCTCGGCGGGATGTTCGCTTGCGATTTTTATCTGTACTCCGAATCGCTGTTGTTTCGGCATGTCAACGAAGACATCTGGGCCGCGCGGGGCGTGGTCAATGCCATCATCGTGCCGCTACTCGCCGTGGCAACAGCACGCAATCCGAAGTGGTCGCTTGATATCTTCGTTTCGCGCCGCATCCTGTTTCACTCCGCGGCGATGCTCGGTGCCGCGGTTTACCTGCTGGGGATGGCGGCGGCGGGCTACTACGTGCGCTATGTCGGCGGAACTTGGGGTGGGGTGCTGCAGGTAACGTTTTTGTTTGGCGCCGTGCTGCTGCTGTTCGTGATGATGTTTTCGGGCACTTTGCGCGCGCGGCTTAAAGTGTTCCTGAGCAAGAATTTTTTCAACTATCACTACGACTATCGCGAGGAATGGCTGCGTTTTACCCGTACCTTGTCAGAAGGCGAACCAGGAATACAATTGCGCGAGCGCTCGATACAAGCTATTGCGGAGCTCGTCGATAGTCCCGGTGGCATATTGTGGCTGTCTCAGGATACCGGAGAGTTAGAGCAGGTCGCGCATTGGAATATGCCGGCGGAGAAGTGGACCGAACAGCTGGACAGTTCGCTATGCCAGTTTCTGGAAAAACGCCAATGGGTCATTCATCTTGACAATTACGACCTGCAACCCGAGCTCTACGAAGGTTTAGATCTGCCGGAATGGCTGCGCGCAGTCCCGCGCGCGTGGTTGGTCGTACCGCTGATGTTGCATGAGCGGCTGCTGGGCTTTGTCGTGCTCGCAAAGTCCAAGAGCAATATCGCGCTCGATTGGGAAGTAAACGACCTGCTGAAGACGGCAGGCATGCAGGCGGCGAGCTACCTGGCCCAGCTCGAAGCCGCAACGGCGCTACTGGTTGCGCGCCAGTTCGAATCATTTAATCGCATGTCGGCGTTTGTAGTTCATGATTTGAAGAATCTGATAGCGCAGCTTTCGTTGCTGCTTTCAAACGCCGGTAAGCATAGAGACAATCCTGAATTCCAAGATGACATGGTGCAAACGATTGCGAATGCAGTAGACAAGATGACACGGCTACTGTCTCAATTGCGGGGTGGTTACAGTTTGGAGCCTCCCGCGCCGGTCAAGGTCCACGATGTCGTGCGGCAGGCAGTGGCGGCACGCTGCGGCCTCAAGCCCGCGCCTCGATTCGAGTCGTCTGCGGGCAGCCTGAGCGTCATAGCCCATAGCGCTCGGTTGGAGCGCGTAATCGGGCACCTAATACAGAACGCCGTTGAAGCCACTCCGTCTGATGGGCAGGTTACAGTGCAGTTGTCACGGCAGAGCGACTTGGCAGTGATCGAGATATCGGACACCGGGTGTGGAATGAGCGAGCAGTTCATGCGCTCGAGGCTGTACAAGCCTTTTGAGTCAACCAAACTGACGGGCATGGGAATCGGAACTTATGAAACGCAGCAATACGTGCGCGAACTCGGCGGCCGCATTGACGTACAAACGCGGGAATCGCAAGGCACCACTTTTCGCGTAATGCTGCCACTGGAATTACCCGACTGCACCAATGCGCCGGGCTACACGATGGAAGGCCATGTATGAGTAATGACAAGCAATCCTTACTGATCGTCGAAGACGACGCGGGTCTACAAAAGCAGATGCGCTGGAGCTTTGATGCCTACAAGACGCTGGCAGCGGAAGATCGTGAGGGCGCCCTCGCACAATTGCGGCGGCATGAACCAGCCGTTGTCACACTGGATTTGGGCCTGCCCCCGGATCCTGATGGCGCCTCCGAAGGGCTGGCGACGCTCGAACAGATCCTGGCGCTGGCGCCTGATACCAAAGTCATTGTGGTAACCGGCAACCAGGATCGCACCAATGCGGTGAAGGCGGTTGGCTTGGGCGCTTACGATTTTCATCAGAAGCCGTTCGACCCTGACGTACTGGGATTGGTCGTTGAGCGCGCCTTCAGGCTGCATGCTTTGCAGCAGGAGAATCGGCGGCTGCGGCAATCGCACGATTCCCCGATGTACGGCATAGTTACGCGTGATCCTGGCATGTTAAAGATGTGCCGTAGCATTGAGCGGGTAGCACCTTCGGATGCCACAGTGCTGCTGCTTGGAGAGTCCGGTACCGGCAAAGAACTGCTCGCGAAAGCGGTGCATCAGTTGAGTCCACGCTCGGCCAAGAAGTTCATCGCGATTAACTGCGCGGCGATTCCTGAAAACCTGCTGGAATCCGAGCTTTTCGGATACGAAAAGGGCGCGTTTACCGGGGCTAGCAAGCAAACACGCGGCAAAATCGAGTACGCGGACGGCGGTACGTTTTTGCTTGACGAGGTCGGCGACCTGCCCATCGCGTTGCAGGCCAAATTGCTGCGCTTTCTGCAGGAGCGCGTAGTCGAACGCCTAGGCGGCCGCGAGGAAATACCGGTTGACGTGCGCATAGTTTGCGCGACCCATCAGGACCTGAAAGCCCTGATAGTGGAAGGTCGTTTCAGGGAGGACCTTTACTACCGCCTGAGCGAGATCGTGATCACGATTCCGCCGCTACGGGAGCGGCCGGGAGACGCAGCGCTACTCGCGCACGCGTTGATGCATAAGTTCAGCAGTCAGCAGGGACGATCGCTACACGGCTTCAAGCCGGACGCGCTGTCCGCGATAGAGGCGTACGCGTGGCCCGGCAATGTGCGTGAAATGGAGAACTGCGTCAAGCGCGCGGTCATCATGGCCGAGGGGTCCCAAATCAGCGTCGAGGATTTGGGGCTGTCCCTAGCGGAGCCGGAGCCGGACCCTTTCAACCTGCGGCAGGTGCGCGATGAGGCCGAAAAAAAGGCGATTGTTAAAGTTTTGAGCCGGGTCGATGGCAACGTAGTGAAGGCGGCGGAGCTGCTGGGCATCAGCCGGCCCACGCTGTATGACTTGATGAACCGGCACGGCCTGAGGCAAGCAAGCGCGGCGACTTGACTGGCCATTGCGGGCCATTTTTAACAGCAGCCACCGAAATATGAAATCACAAGTAAACCGTGGAGTCGCAAAAGGCGCCTGTGAATTTATTGCTGGCGCGCCGTTGCTGGCCACG
>Ga0207683_10004202_pt1 | contig 12445 bp, 7 predicted proteins | sample KBSM73metaG_FD_184333 | JGI IMG/M metagenome (GOLD analysis project Ga0207683, IMG submission 184333) | Miscanthus rhizosphere microbial communities from Kellogg Biological Station, Michigan, USA - KBS M7-3 metaG (SPAdes) (version 2) | ecosystem: Host-associated > Plants > Roots > Rhizosphere >...
CGTTTTCCTGCACTTGAGCGAGCCTCCCACGCCTTGCGCCGCCGTCGCCCATAACAACCATGCCAAAGCTCAAGACGAAATTCGACAAGATTGCCTTCGTGGCTAGCGAGATGCCAGAGGCGATGGCCGCTCGCGCCCGTCTGGCGGAGCGTTATGGCGACTGCGACCCGGCTGAGGCCGATGCCATCGTGACGCTGGGCGGCGACGGGCACATGCTGCAGACACTGCACCGCTTCATGAACGATGGCGTGCCGATCTACGGCATGAACCGCGGATCGGTCGGCTTCCTCATGAACGACTACAGCGAGGAAGACCTGCACAAGCGCCTCGCCGACGCCGACGTCAGCCGCATCCACCCCTTGTCGATGATCGCCTACGACAAGGCGGGCAAGGCGCACAAGGCGCTCGCCGTGAACGAGGTCTCGCTATTCCGCGAGCGGCATCAGGCGGCCAAGCTGCGCATCCTCGTCGATGACACGGTGCGCATGGAGGAGCTCGTCTGCGACGGCGTGCTCGTCTCGACGCCCGCCGGCTCGACCGCCTATAACCTCTCGGCGCACGGGCCGATCCTTCCCATCAACGCACCCCTGCTCGCGCTGACGCCGATCAGCCCCTTCCGCCCGCGCCGCTGGCGCGGCGCGATCCTGCGCGACAATACGCGTATCAAATTCCGGGTGCTCGATCCGGTAAAACGCCCGGTCAGCGCGGTCGCGGACCAACGTGAAGTGCGCGACGTAGCGAGCGTCGAGGTGACCGTGGACCGCAGCAACGTGCTCACGCTGATGTTCGATCCCGAGCATGCGCTCGATGACCGGATCGCGATGGAGCAGTTCGCGATCTGAATTAAGGCATTTAGTGGCCGGAACCGCTTGCGCCGACGCGACGCTTTTGCCATAGGCCGCGCCTCAACGGCCCATAGGCCTGTTCCCCGGTAGCTCAGTGGTAGAGCGTTCGACTGTTAATCGAATGGTCGCTGGTTCGAATCCGGCCCGGGGAGCCACTTTCAGCCGGCACGGCGCACAACAAGCGGAACGTCCCTGAAATTGTGCGTCCGCCCGGAGCTGATCGGCCCCGGGCGCCCGTCTTCGATCAACGATCAGCTGCGTGAAGCCGCCCCGCGGCGCATCGCATCAATGCTCCATTCTCCCGGCCCGGCGAAGACCAGATAAAGGAAGATGAAGCAGAAAAGGATTGCCGCCTCGCCCTGGTTCAGCGCGGGCCAGAAGCCATGCGACATATGGCCCATGAAATAAGCGACGGCCATTTCGCCCGAGGCGATGAACGCCGCAATGCGGGTGAAAAGCCCGAGGGCGATCAGGATACCCGCCACCAGCTCGATCACCGCCGCCGCGAGCAGCAGTGGCGGCAGGTGGTCCATGCCCGGCATCGGCGCCGGAAAGCCGAACAATTTTATCATGCCATGTTCAAGGAACAGCAGCGCTGTGATTATTCTGAGCAGCGCTAAAATCCGGGGGCTCCATTCCGGGTTCACCATGGCAAATCTCCTTCAGGCGGAAACCGCAATCCGTCGTCGTGACAAGAACGCAACATGAGCGAGGAGCAACACTGACTGGCAACGCTTACCATGGGTTCTTGTCGAGTGCAGCCCCGCCAGGGCAGCCAGTCAGACAGCTTCAGAGCTGCAGCCGGCGCAGCGTGAGCGAGAGTGCCGCGCCGCTCGCCAGCAACGCCGCCCCGATCACGAATACCAGCTGGCTCGCCTGCGGGAAGAAGGCGTGGACGATCGACCCCATGCAGCTTGAGACGACCAGTTGGGGAACGACGATGAAGATGTTGAAAATGCCCATGTAGACGCCGAGCTTGCGCGCCGGGAGCGCGCCCGCGAGCAGCGCGTAGGGAATGGTCAGGATCGAGGCCCAGGCCATCCCTATGCCGAGCATCGCCGCCAGCAGGACATGCGCGTCGTGAATCAGGGGGATGGCGAGATAGGCAGCCGCGCCCGCGAGCAGGTTGATGCCGTGCATCGCCGCCTCGCCGATGCGTTTGACGATCTGCGGCATCAGGAAGGCGTAGAGCGCGGCGATGCCATTATAGATGGCGAACAACAGGCCAACCCAATCAGCGCCGTCCTGATAGGCCTGACTCGCTGGATCGAGCGTGCCGAACTGGAGACGCGCAACCACCGGCGACGCATAGATCCACAGGATGAAAAGCGCGGACCAGGACAGGAATTGAATCTGCGCCAGCCGTTTCATCAGGGGCGGCATGGTCCGAAGATCACTCAGCAGATGGTTGAGCATGGTGTCGCGCCGGCCGCTTCGCACCGAGACGCGATTCGCGAGGCGGGCGAGGCCGAACCCTGCGAGGCCCGCACCGAGCACATAAAGCGGCTTGTCGAGGCCGAGCACGGGAATTGCGATCAGCACGATCGCGCCTGCCGCCAGCCAGAGCAAATCCACCAAGACCGGGCCTGGACCAACCAAATCGGACGTCGCGGGCGCCAGGTCGAAACGCGCCAGGTCCTCGGGCGGATATTCTCTGGTCGTCACCACCGTCCACAGGACCGTGATCAGCAAAGCCGCCGCGCCAAGATAGAAGGCCCAGGCGACCGAAGGCGGGATCTGTCCGGGTGGCGCGGTATTGGCGACGCCGAGATGCGTGAGCAAAGCCGGCGCGGCCGAGGCCGCGACCGCGCCCGCGCCGATGAAGACGGTCTGCAGCGCGTAGCCGGCCGTGCGCTGCGACGCATCGACCATGTCGCCGACAAAGGCACGGAACGGCTCCATCGAGATGTTGATCGAGGCGTCGAGCATCCACATTAACGCCGCCGCGACCCACAGAACGGATGCGTTGGGGAAGCAGATCAGCGCCAGCGTACACAAGCAGGCGCCGAGCAGAAAATAAGGCCGCCTGCGCCCAAGCCGGCCCCAAGTGCGGTCGCTCAGATGGCCGATGATTGGCTGAACGATCAGCCCGGTGGCGGGCCCGGCGATCCATAATATGGGGAGTTCATCGATCGACGCACCCAGCGTTTGGAAAATGCGGCTGACGTTGGCGTTCTGCAACGCGAAGCCGACCTGGATGCCGAAGAAGCCGAAGGAGAGGTTCCACAGGCCCCAGAAGCCGAGCCGCGCGCGGCGCGCCGTAGCTGGACCGTTCACGGCCTCCTCTGGGCGATATAGCCGGCATAGCCGCCCAGCCGGCGGCCTTCGATCGTCCCAACCTGCTCGATCATATCGAGCTCATAAGACGCGGCCCAATTGGCGGGTTCGGGCGAAAGGTTGAAGCAGCACAGCAACGTCTGCCCGTCATGCCGGCGCTCGAACGCGAGCACGCGCTCGTCGGCATGGAGCACCCGGAGATCGCCAAGGCGCAGGACATGGCTTCGGTTCCTGAGCGCGAGTAGGCGGCGCGTCAATGCCAGCGGTGACGACGGGTCGCCCTCCTGCCGGTCCACCGCCAGCGCGGCGTGGGTCGCCCCGAGCGGCAACCACGGCCGGGTTTTTGAGAAGCCGAGCGCGGGCGCATCGGCCTGCCATGGTATCGGCGTACGTGCGCCATCGCGCGACAAGGTCATGGGCCAGTTGGTGATCGCCTCCGGATCCTGCAGATCGGCAAAGGCCAGCTCGACCTGGGGTAAGCCCAGTTCCTCGCCCTGGTAGAGGAAGATGTTGCCGCGCAAGGCTACGAGCAGCAACATCTTGATCGCGGCGAAGGCCTGTTCGTGACCGGGCGCGCTCCAGCGTGAAATGGCGCGCGGTGCGTCGTGATTCTCGAACGCCCAGCTCGGCCAGCCAAGTCCGGCCTGGTCGGGCCAGCAGGCGAGCGAGTTGCTGACGAGGGTCGGCGTCAGTTCCTGCGCGTAGAGGAAGTCGAAGCTATAGGCGCTGCTCAACCGGCGGTCGCCGCCGGTGAACAACTTCATCTCGCGGTCACTCTCGTCGCCGCCGACCTCGGCCACGGTGAAGCGGCCGCCATAGCTGTCGAGCAAAACCCGGATGCGTTCGAGGAAGCCGACGATATCGGGGTGGCTCTGATTATAGAGATGCTGCTGATAGTCGAACGAGCGCGTGCGCAGCGCATTGTCGGTCTTGGGCGGATTGTCCCTGAGCGACGGATCGTGCATCGAGAAGTTGATCGCATCGAGCCGGAACCCATCGACCCCGCGATCCAGCCAGAAGCGCGCGACATCCAGCAACGCCTCCTGCACCGCGGGCACGTGGCAATTGAGCTGCGGCTGGGCCGACAGGAAGTTGTGCAAATAATATTGGCGGCGGCGCGCGTCCCACGTCCAGGCGGGCCCGCCGAACACCGACTGCCAGTTGCTGGGCGGGCTGCCGTCGGGCTTGGGATCGGCCCAGACGTACCAGTCGGCCTTTTCATTGTTCCAGCTCGAGCGGCTCTCGCTGAACCAGGGATGCTGGTCGGACGTATGCGAATAGACCTGGTCGATAATCACGCGCAGGCCGAGGCTGTGCGCACGCGCGATCAGCGCGTCGAAATCAGCGAGCGTACCGAAGATCGGATCGACATCGCGATAGTCGGACACGTCGTAGCCGAAGTCGGCCATCGGCGAGGTGAAGAAAGGCGAGAGCCAGATCCCGTCGACGCCGAGCGCTGCGACATAGTCGAGATGCGCGGTGATGCCGGGCAGATCCCCGATCCCGTCGCCATTCGAATCCGCAAAGCTGCGCGGATAGATTTGATAGATTGCGGCGCCGCGCCACCAGTCCCGATCGGTGCGGGAAAACGGATGCGTGCTGGACGGGATGACGTTCATCGGGACGCGACAGCCTCACAAAAGACATAGCTCAAAGGCGGGATGGACAGAGCCAGGCTGCCGGGTGCGGTGGCGGCAGAAGGGCACGCGCCGGCGAGCGAGCGGAACTGCGCGGAACGAGCATCGACCTCGACATTGGCGGTGAGTGGCCCGGTCGTTGTGTTGAACGCGACCAGAATCTCGTGGCCGTCCACCGGATCGAAACGCGAGGCGGCGAACAGGCCCGGCGTGTCGCTGGCCGCGCGCACCATCTGTCGTCCGCGGCGGAGCGCCACATGGTCGCGACGCAAGGCAGCCAGCGTGGCGATCGCGCGATAGAGGGGGTGTTGCGGATTGAAGGAAGGCTGCGCGTTCGTGGCATCGGTGCCCACCAGCCGGGTCGCATTGTAGGACGGAACCTGGCTCGCGAACATGTCCTCACGCGCGGCGCGGTCGTCGCCCTTGCCGGCAAAGCCCTGCTCATCGCCCGAATAGATGACCGGCACGCCGCGTAGCCCGAACAGCATCGCATGCGCGAGCGTGACGCGCTGCAGCACCTCGTCGTCGCCCGCCTTGGGCAAAGCCAGGCGTACGAAATGGGCGAAGCGGCCGAGATCGTGGTTGCTGACGAAGGTCGGCATGGCGAGCGTCGCGGGTGCGCCGCCCTGGTAGAGCGGATCGCCCTTGAACAGCAGGTCGAGCCCGTCACTGCCGCCCTGCCCCGCCAGCGCCTGCAGCACCGCAGCGCGGAACGAGAAATCGAGCACGAGCGGTATGCCGTCGGTGCGCGTATGCTCGGCCTGCTGCGCGACATCGATCACAGGTGAGGACACCTCCCCGAAGATCGTGAAATTGGGGATACCGCGCTCCCTAGCGCGCTTGATCATCGCGGGCACGAAGGCGCGCCAGAATTCGGGGTTCACGTGGCGTTCGGTGTCGATGCGGAAGCCGTCGATGCCGAAGCGGCCAATCCAGCTTCCGAATATGTCGATGAAGCCCCGGACCACGCGCGGATGCTCGGTCATGAGGTCGTCGAGCCCCATGAAGTCGCCCATGATCGAGCTTTCGCCGGCAAAGGTCGAGTTGCCGCGATTGTGGTAGTAGATTGGTTCGTTGAGCCAGGCGGGCGCCTTCACGTGCCGCTCGGCCTCGGGTACGTAGACCCGATAGGCGTAGTTCGGGTTGGTCAGGTGCGCGAAGTTCGCCTCGCTCTGCACCTGATCGCCAAGGAAGCCGGGGTTTATCGGCCTGCCGGTGGGACCACCTTGTCGGACATAAGGGTAATCGGCACGCGAGCGATAAGGGCAGCCCTTGGGGCAGTCGCGATATTGGATCACGTCCGCGGTGTGGTTCACCACGATGTCCATGTAGACCTTGAGTCCACGCGCATGCGCGGCATCGACAAGCGCCTTGAAGTCGGCATTGGTGCCGAGATGCGGATCGACCTGGGTGAAGTCGGTGATCCAATAGCCGTGATAACCCGCGCTCTCTTGACCGGGCGGCCCCTGGACGGACTTGTTCTTGAAAATCGGCCCGACCCAGATCGCGGTCGCGCCAAGGCGTTGGATGTAGTCGAGCCGGGCGCGCAGACCCTTGAGGTCGCCGCCATGGTAGAAGCCGGCGTCGGTCGGGTCATAGCCGGTGACGAGCCGGCCGCCGGTGAGGCCGCCACGATCGTTGGCCGGATCGCCATTCTCGAACCGGTCGGGCAGCAGGAAGTAAACCACCTCATCCTGCGGAAGTCTGTCGCGGTAGCTGGCGGCGCGTGCGGGCATTGCGAGGGCCAGGCCCGCCAGCAAACACCAGAAACGAACTTGATGGCGGCGATTCGGGATCGAGGAGCGGACAGGCCCAAACATCACGCGGCCGCCCGGCAATGGCGTGCGATGAAATCGGCGTGGCCCGGCATCGCGTCGGCCTCGCGGGCGTAGAGCAGCTCGATCGTCTGCATATATTCGGCAAGCTCGCCGGCATCGATTGTGTCGGCGAGCGGGTGATAGCCTTTGGGCTCGGCGCCCTGCCCGATCAGCACCTGCAGCCAGCCGACCTCGGTGAACAATTCCTCATGCTCGCGCGTGATGCGGCCATTGGCGGCGAACAATTCGAGCTTGTGTGTGAGCGTGTCGGGCAGCGCCATTTCCCGGCGGGCCCGCCAGAAGGGCTCCGCACGGTTGTTGAGCGCGTAATGCAGGATGAGGAAATCCCGGATCCGCTCCATCTCGAAATCGGTCTGGCGGTTATATTCGCGGCGATCGGCGTCGCTCACTTTGCGGCCGGGCAACATCTGCAGCAGGCGCGAGATTGCCGACTGGATGAGGTGGATGCTGGTCGATTCCAGCGGCTCGAGAAAGCCGCTCGCCAGCCCGATCGCGATCACGTTGCGGTTCCAGCCCTGCTTGCGCTTGCCCGCCGTGAAGCGCAGCGGGCGCGGATCGGCCAGCGCGGGCGCATCGAGGTTGGCGAGCAGTGCCTCCGCCGCCTGGTCGTCACTCCAGTAGCGGCTGCAATAGACCATGCCGTTGCCGGTGCGATGCTGGAGCGGGATGCGCCAGCGCCAGCCAGCCTCGTGCGCAAAGGTCTGGGTGTAGGGCAGCAAGGGCTCGGTGCGCGCCGACGGCACCGCCAGCGCACGGTCGCAGGGCAGCCAGTGCGACCAGTCCTCGAAGCCGGTCTGCAGCGCCTGCTCGATCAGGACGCCGCGAAAGCCGGTGCAGTCGATGAAGATGTCGCCTTCGATCCGGCGATCGCCATCAAGCGCCAGGGCAGAGACGTCGCCAACGTCGTTGAACTCGACGCCAAGGATGCGGCCCTCTTCGCGCTCGACCCCCAGGCCTTCGGCAAAGCCTCGCAGTGTCTTCGCGAACAGGCTGGCGTCGAAATGATACGCATAGGGGAGATCGGGGATGGTGCGCGCGGTGAGCGCCGCGCCGCGCCGCATCTTTGCTTTGCGCGCGGCGATCTCGTTCAGCGCATAATGATCGAGCGATTTCGCAACGCCCATCGCGCGCGCGCGCAGCCAGTAATGCTGGAATGCAATCAGGCCGACGTCGCGGCCGACGGCGCCGAAGGCGTGCATGTAGCGGTGGCCGGCCTCGCGCCAGTCGACGAATTCGATGCCGAGCTTGAACGTGCCGTCGGTCGCCCGGAGCAAGGCATCCTCGTCCATCCCCAGCGCGTCCTTGAACAGACGGATCTGGGGAATGGTCGCCTCGCCGACGCCGACCGTGCCGATCTCGTCGGATTCGACCAGACGCAGACGATAGCCCCCCTCCAGGAAGCGGGCAAAGGCGGCCGCGACCATCCAGCCGGCCGTGCCGCCGCCGGCGATCACGATCGTAGGGCGTAGGTCCTGCACGGCTGGATCCTCGGGCTATCGGACGCGGGTTTCGTACTGGGAAAGCCGGCGCGGCCGAAGCCGCGCCGCAGGGGGCTTACCTTAGAATTTGTAGGTCAGGCCGACGTAATAATCGCGGCCGTAGCGCTGATAATCGATCACCTGACGCGGATCGTTATTCTGATAGGTCACGAACGGACGATTGGTCAGGTTCTTCGCTTCAACCAGGATCGTGAGTCCCTTGAGGGCACCCGACTGGAACTCGTAGCCAAGCTGGGCATCGAGGATGCCCTCAGCCTTGGCTTCACGATAGGTCGGCGCCGCGGACAGGCCCGCAACCTCGCCCAGGAACTTGCCGCGGTAGCGGTAGTTCACCCGCGCCTGGAAGCCCGATTTCTCAAAGTAGAGCTCGGCATTGTAGACCCACTTGGACAGGCCGGGCAGCGTGATCGGGGTATCGGGCGCGCTGCCATAGACGATCCGGCTCTTGTTGTAGGAGGTCGTGCCGAAGAAGCCGAAGCCATCGAGGAAGCTGGCCACGTCCTTGAATGGCAGTGACAGCGTTGCCTCGAAGCCCTCGATATGGCCGTGGCCATCGTTGAGTGGCAGATGCGACAGGCCGATCTGCCCGTTCGTGGCAAGCACCAAAGCCTGCTGCGCGGGCGAAAGCTGGCTCAGATATTGCGTGAAATCGAACGCCACGCTGTTGTTCGGATCGACGAAGTCGGTGAGGTGCTTGTAATAGCCCGCGACCGCAACATAGCCCGAATGGGTGAAATATTTTTCGAGGCTGAGGTCGAGGTTGGTCGACTTGTAGGGTGTCAGCTGGGTGTTGCCGGCATTGAAGCTGAACGGGCTGTTCTGCGGCCCGCCGCCCGCGCCGGCGAGGCTCTGGTTGATCACCAGCTCACGGTTGACGCGTTCCTGATCGAGGCGCGGACGCACCATCGTCTCCGACGCGCCGAACTTGACGAAGGTGCCATCGGCAACTTCGAGTGAGAGCGCCAGGCTCGGCAGGATGTCGGTGTAGCTGGTCTTGTCGTGCGCAGGATTGACCGTCACCACCCCATTGGTGAAGCTGGAGACAGTGCCGGTCGAACTCTGGTTGGTATGGACAATCTGCGAGCCGACCGAGCCGCGCAATGCCATGCCGCCCACCGTGCCGTTGATCCTGAGCATCGCATAGCCGGTCCAGACATTCTCAAGGACCTTGTTGTCGCGCACCAGCGAGCCCGGTCGATTGTCGTAGAACGCATCGAAGCTGTGCTGGTAGAGATAGTCCGGATTGAGCGCGAGCATCGCGGGGATACCGAGATAGCCCAGCGCTACCGTCCCGATCTTGGCATCGGCCGGAACCGGTTCGCTGGTCGGGGTACGGTTGTTCGCAACCACGCAGCTGCCGTCGCCGCCCTTGGGGCAGAGGAAATAGGACCGGTAGGCACTGGTCTTCTCGCGCCGGCTGTAATTGGCACCGACTTCCCAGCCGTGGATCAGGCCATCACCGAACTCCCCGTCGAGGCTGGCGCGCAGCGACTTCAGATCATCCTTGAAGATCGGCTTGTTGAGGAAGCCCGCCTGCACCACGGTGGTAGTGCCGTTATAGCCCCAGCCCTGCGGATCGGTGATCGAGAAGACGTTGGTGTCGGTGAACGGAATGTCGGTCTGGAAACCGAAGGTGCCATCGGGCTTCTGCGTGACGGTGACCGTACCGCCCTGGCCGGAACGGTTGTAGCCGGCGCCGGTATAGGTTTCGAGCAGGAAGTCAGTACGCGAAGCGTGCGACCAGCTCGCATCCACCGTGAAATGCATCTTGTCGCTGAGATCGAGGACGTTGTTCCAGCCGAACGAATAATTGTCGGCCTTGCGACGATTGATGTCGTTGCGCTGCACGCCATAGACGTTGGTGAACTTGACGCTGGTGTCGAAGCCGTTCGAGGACTGGAGCGGGGCCACGCCCACGCCCGCACCCCAGACGAGCGGGAATTCGATGCCGCGCAGATGCTGCGTTTCCTTGAAGTGGGAATAGAGCGCGTCGAAGGTAGAATGGAAAGTGTCGCTCGGCTGCCATTCCAGCGTGGCGACCGCGCCATAGCGGTTGAGCAGGTTCGACTGCACATAGGGCTTGGCGCCGCCGAGGATGAGATTGTTGTTCGCGTCGGTCGGATAGCCCCAGGCATTGTAGCGCTTGTCCTGCGACGGCCCCGAGGTCGCCGAGAGGCCGATAGCGATGCCGAACGTATCGTCCGCGAACCTGTCGACATAGGTGGCGGAGGCGCGATAGCCGGTGCGCTTCGCGTCGGGATTGAGCGCCTTGTAATCGTTCATCTCGCCGCGCGCCTGGACCTGGAGCACGCGCTTGGATTGGGCGAGCGGGCGCAGCATGCGCAGATCGACCGTGCCCGACACGCCGGCCGCGATCAGCGAGGCGTCGGGGCTCTTGTAGACGTTGACGTTCTTGAAGAATTCGGCGGGATACTGGTCATATTCGACGCCGCGATTGTCGCCGACGGTGACCTGCTCCCGGCCGTTCAGCAACGTCGTGCCGAAATCAGGGCCCAGGCCGCGGATCGAGAGGCGCTGGTCGCGACCTTCAAGGCGTTGCGCCGTAACGCCCGGCAGGCGCGCTAGCGAATCCGCGATCGAGACGTCAGGCAGCTTGCCGATATCTTCCGACGACACGGAATCGACGATGTTGACGGCTTCGCGCTTGGTGCGCGCCGAGCTGTCGAGCGAGGCACGGATGCCGGTGATGGTGACCACCTCGGAATCGGCAGTTTCATCGGCCGCGGGCGCCGCGGCCTGGGAGAAAGCGGGGGCGACAACCAAGGTCGACAGGCACAAAGCTGCCACGCTGGAGCGCACGAGCAGGGCCGATCGATTGGAGACGCGTGAAGTCGAGCTCTGAAGAGCCATAAATAACCTCCCCTGACAGACGCTTATTCGCGCCCTTGTTGTGACTGCAGACGACCTGCGATGTTGATCCCGATAGGCGCGTGCATTCGAGACGGCCAGTTTGCCACATACGTATTCGCAAAATATGCGAGCCTGTTTTCGGGGCTGTTTCGATTAGTCCGAATGCCGCCCGATTACTTCACAGAATGGTAGCGCTATTCACCATTCTTCCACTGGTGCGCACGCCTCGCTACAAGGGCCGACAAGGCCATTGGGCCGGAGAGGCATTTCCACGTCCGATGCGGGACAAGACGACCAGTTTCGACATTGCCGAGCGCGCGGGCGTCTCCCAACCTACCGTCAGCCGGGCCCTGCGCGGCGACCCGACGGTGAGCGAGGCGACGCGCAAGCGGATCGAGGCGATTGCGGTCCAACTGAACTATCAGGTCGACAAGAACGCCTCGAGCCTGCGGCGCGGGCAGAGCCGGACATTGGCGCTCCTGTTCTTCCAGGATCCGACGCCAGACGAATCCATGATCAACCCTTTCTTCCTGTCGATGCTGGGGTCGATCCTGCGCACCTGCGCGCTCCGAGGCTATGACCTGCTCACCTCGTTTCAACGGCTCCACTCGAATTGGCATGTGGAATATGAGGACAGTCGTAAGGCCGACGGCATCATCCTGCTGGGCTATGGTGATTTCGGCATCTACCAGGAGCGGCTCGAGCAACTGGTCGAGCAGGGCACGCATTTCGTGATGTGGGGCTCGCCCCGTCCGGGCCAGGATTGGGCGACCATGGGCTGCGACAATGCAGCCGGCGGGCGCGCGGCGGGCGAACATCTGATCGGGCTGGGGCGCAGGCGCATCGCTTTCCTGGGCAATGCGTCGCCGCGCTATCCCGAATTCCAGGACCGCTATCGCGGGCTCGAGGAGGCGATGCGGGTTGCGGGCATCGCGAGCGATCCCGCGCTTCAGGTCGATGCGATCACGACCGAAGAAGCAGGCCATGCGGCCGCACTCGAGCTGCTCGCGCGGGGCGTGCCGTTCGATGCGATCTTCGCCGGGTCGGATCTGATCGCGGTCGGCGCGATGCGCGCACTCGAGGAAAAGGGGCTGCGTGTGCCCGAGGACGTTGCGCTGGTCGGGTTCGACGACATTCCCGCCGCCGCGCTGAGCCACCCACCGCTTACCACCATCGCGCAAGATTATGCGCGCGCGGGCGAATTGCTGGTCGACGCGCTGATCGGACACTTGACCCGAAGCGCGGAGCCGCTTTCGTTCGTGGCCGCGGGCAATGGAGCGACCCCTGCGGTCGAAGCGTTCGTGCGCAGTTTGTTGGAGAAGACACGCGAGCAACGACCCCGCGACGCGAGCGAAGCATTGGAGGGGTTCCGCCGCATCTGGCGCGCGTCCACGCGCCCCCCTACCTGGGTGACGGACGAACGCTTGCCGGAAATGTTCGAGGCGCTGGCGCAAAACCCGGACGACGAGGACTCCGCC